>Ga0307373_10015304_pt1 | contig 10448 bp, 6 predicted proteins | sample OX2MG_FD_202534 | JGI IMG/M metagenome (GOLD analysis project Ga0307373, IMG submission 202534) | Soil microbial communities from Risofladan, Vaasa, Finland - OX-2 | ecosystem: Environmental > Terrestrial > Soil > Coastal area > Acid sulfate soil | place: Finland: Risofladan, Vaasa | collected...
CTTGCCGCCCGGTCGATCGCCGTCGCGATCGGGGCGGACTACAGCGGCAGCGATGTCGACGACGTGGCGACCGCGGTCCACAAGGTCGCCGACGCCCTGCTGTGACCGGGCCACTCGACCGGCGCGTGCCGACCGTCCTCGACAGCCCCCGCGAGTTCGTATAGTCTCTCTACATTACGCGTGCGGACCGACCCGGAGGCGAGGCAACGGATGGGCCGCAGTGGCCGTCACGACAGGGGATCCGGGCGGGCCGCAAGAGCGGGAGTCACGAGGCCTCGGCTCCTCGCGGCGCTGGCCGTGCTGCTGCTACTCCGGCTGGCTCCGCTCGCGGTGGCCTCGCCGGCGGCGCCCTCCGCCAGCGCCCACGACGTGGGGACGCCACCGGGGCAGGGCTGTCCGACCTTGCTCGGCTGCGGCTCGGACGTACAAGCCGCGATCGACCTCGAGCAGAAGATCAGCGACAACTTCTGGTACGGCCTGACGCTGCCCATCGACTACAACACACCCCAGCGAATCCCCGGCGACGTCAAGGATATCGACCCGCAATGGGGGGATGCCGGAATATGGAGCGGGAACTACCTGGCTGCGGAGTCCTTCCGCTACGCCCTCGCGCGCCACAACCTGCAGGGCCCCGCCGGTCAGCAGGGGTCCGGCCAGCAGGGGTCCGGCCAGCAGGGGTCCGGCCAGCAGGGGTCTGACGGCGGCACGGGTCGCGAGTTCTGGCTGGACCAGGAGGCCCAGGCCAAGACCCGCATCGATGCCATGATCGCGCAGGTGGACTTGCGGACGAACATCACCCGCGAGTGGACGGGCCAACTGAACCCTTCGGTCGACACGTCGCAGACACCCCCGGGCGTGAGCTACGGCGGGGGGGTGGTGCAGGGCGAACCCGGCATGCTCATGTACTCCTGCGCCCCGGCGGACGCCCCCCCGGGTTTCGGGATGCCGCGCGACGCTGACGTCCGCGGTCCGTGGCACTGGACGAACGATCTGGGCCGGCCCGCCCGGCTGACGCTGCCCGACGGGGACTATGTCTGCGAGGCGGCGACCACCCGGGACTGCTACGCAGGAACGCTGTTCGGGCTGCTCACCGCGTTCGATCTGGTCTCCGCCGACGACCCCGCGTTGCGCTCGGTGATCCGGGACGATGTGCTCGCGATCGCCGACTACCTGCTGAACCACGGCTGGAGCTGGGTGCGTCCGGACGGCAATGTCACCGTTCCGTTCGGCAACGAGCAGGACAACTTCATCGACCCGCTCATGGTTCTCTCGCCCACCTACCGCCTCGGTGTGACCCAGGCTGCCCTGCACGTGGCCCAAGCAGCCGGTCCGGCGACTGAGGCAACCAAGTGGCAAGCCGTGTGGACCGAGGAGATGGCCTCCCAGGCGTCAGCGGCCGATGCCGTGGCGAACGAGGTCAATGACCCCAGCCCCACGGCCGGCTACTACGGCTGGAACCTGGCGCATCTCATGTACTACGACCTCATCCGGCTGGCGGCCAACCCGGTGGAGAAGGCGACGTTCCGGCGGGATTTCAGCATCGTCGACCGGCAGACCAGCGACAACGTCAACGCGTTCTTCGAGACGGTCGGCTACACGATCACCGGCGAGCCGGCGCGCCTTGATGCTGCAGTGACCCACCTGCGTCAATGGCTCCTGTACCGGGCGAAGATCGACCAAGGGGGCGTCACGAACAACACCGCCCGCTGTGGCGCCGAGATCGCCTGCGTACCGCAGGACCAGTACGACATCATCATGAACACCCCAGCGGGTTCGGTCAGTGTGACCGTACCCGGGAGTTCGACGACGCTGCGAGCAGTCCAGCCACTGCCCATTGCCGACCGGCCGCCGGAGGACTTCCTCTGGCAGCATTCACCGTTCACCGACATGGACGGCAGCGTCAGCGCCACCCACCAGGAGCCCGGCATCGACTACCTGCTGCCCTACTGGATGTTGCGCTACTACACAGAGGTGGCCCCCCCACCGCTCGACCCCCTCACGGTATGGCCGGGACCCAAGTACAGCGGTAGCTAGCTGCCGGGAACTGGCGTGCACCGTGAGCGGTTGGGACCGCTGTGACGACAACTGATCTGTGAAGCGAGGGAATCCATGGCCAGTCTCCGGATGACCCGGCTCGTGATTGGTTCTGCGGCGACGCTACTGGCACTCACTGCCTGCGGAAGCACCGTGAACCAGGCCCCGTCGCCCGCAGGATCCAATCTGTCGACCGCCGGCAACGATGGGCTCAGCGGACTTCCGGGGGCTACCGCAACCGCCAACCAGTCGGGCGCCGGTCAGTTCCCGAACGGCGGCTCAACGGGTACGTCGCTCAACGGCGCGGCAGGTGTGACACCGAACGGCGCCGCGAGCACTCCGATCCCCCCCGGCGGGGACCTTGGGGGTTCGTCACGGTCGCGGGTGACCACACCCATCGAGATCGGCTTACTCGTCGGTCCCTCCTCTGCATCAGCTCAGGCTGCTCTGGGTAGCAACAAGCAAGCCGCATCAGGATTCGGCTCCGACGTGACCTTCAAGGCGCTCGTGCAGTACTACAACAGTCATGGCGGGCTGGGCGGCCGCAAGATCGTGCCCATCACCTACACGGCCAACGCCTCGGACCCGTCATACGAGAATGATGCCCAGGCCGCGTGCGCAACCTTCACCCAAGATCATCATGTCGCGGCGGTCATCACCACGTCCGGCGACTTCTGGTCGGATAATTACGCCGCCTGCCTGACCCATGCACACGTGCCGAATCTGATGATGAGCTTCGCCAGTACCGACGACGCCGGCTTCGCTGCTAGCCCTTCCATGTTCGCGACCTCAGCCGTTTCCGTTGACTCCCGGGTCACCGCGATGATCGATGAGATGGTGCAGACGAGGCATCTGCAGCGCGGTGACAAGCTCGGAGTCATCGTCGAGGACTGCCCGTTCAATCTGCGCGCTTACACGCGAACGCTCGCACCGTTGGCGCAACGCGACGGCCTGTCGATCGACCGGCGTGACATCGACTGCATCACGGGCTACAGCGATGCCGGAAAGGACATTGCAGAAGTGCAGAACACAGTACTTCCGTACCACACGGCCAACATCATGAAAATCCTTCCCCTTACCGGGTGGGAAACTTCGGTCGTCAACTTCTTCGAGGATCAGGCTCAGGGACAGAATTACCAGCCGACGTACTTTGTCAGTAGCGCGGCGCAGATGGCCAGTCAACAGTCGAACTTCAGTGCCAACGCCCTGTCCCGCATCTTCGGAACGGGCTGGATGCCCGACACCGATGTCGCCGTCTACCCGCCAAGCGCCGCGACGCTAACCTGCCGGAAGATCCTCGCGAGCTACGGAATCGTCGCCCAGAATCGTGCCGATCAGTATCTCGTCGACGCCAGTTGCGATCCGTTCCGCTATCTCGACGCTGCCCTCACCAGCACCGGTGGCCTCGCGGACCCCAGTACCTTGACCAGGGCCCTCGAGAGCGTGGGTGGAGTCATTCCCAGCAGCGTCACTCTCGGGGGTAGCGACGGGTTGAGTCCCTCTCGGCACTTTGCCCCGACGAACGCGGATGAGTTCAGCTACCGGCCGGGCTGCTCGTGCTTCGGCTACGACCACCGGCCCATCCAGATCTCTTGACGTCCCGAGCACTGGGGGAAGCTGTTACCGCGGTCGCAAACCTGCGCGCGGCGGTGATCGGCCCCGTCGCCGAGGTCGCGGAGTCGTCGTCGTGACAGGTCCCGTACGGGTCGGTGTGATCGGGTGTGGCGCGATCGCCCTGCGCACGCACGTGCCCGCGTTTCGGTCCGCCGGTGCAGTGCTCACCGCCTTCGCCAGCCGCAGAGTCGCTTCGGCCGAATCGGCCGCGTCGGAAAGCGGATCCGGAGTCGCCTGCGCGGACTGGGCGGAGTTGCTCGACCGGGACGACGTCGATGCCGTGACCATCTGCACACCGAACGCGTTGCACGCCGAGCAGGCCGTTGCTGCCGCGCGGGCCGGCAAACACGTCCTCGTCGAGAAGCCGTTCACGACGACGGTCGATGCCGCCGACTCGGTGATTGCGGCGGGGCGGGCGGCAGGAGTCGTCGTGATGACGGCGCACAACATGCGGTTCGCCACCCCGGTCGTGGCTGCGCAGCAGGCGGTCCGGCGGGGAGCTCTCGGCACCGTGCAGTCCGTGCGCGCGGTGTTCTGCCATGCCGGGCCGGGGGCGTGGGCGCCGGAGTCGCGGTGGTTCTTCGATCCTCGACTTGCCGGAGGCGGTGCTCTCCTCGACCTGGGAGTGCACCTGGTGGACACGATCCGCGTGATCCTCGCCGACGAGTTCGCCACGGTGTGCGCGGTGCTCGCCGAGCCGGAGCAGACGATCGACAAAGAGGCCGTGATGGCGTTCAGGACGACTCTCGGGGTGCTCGGGACCTTGCAGGCGGGGTGGCGCTCGCCTACGGGCCCGGAACTGGTGATCGACGTCGTCGGGAGCGAAGGCAGTCTCACCGTGACTCCGGCCGCTGCGGTGCTCACCAGGGCGGGCCTTCCGCCGGAGACTCTCGTCCTCGCCGGGGCGGCGGACACACCCCAGGCGGCATTTCTCCGCGCCGTCGATGTCGGCGCTGCGCAGGCGCCTGACGCGACCGACGGGCGTGCCGCGGTTGCGGTCGTCGAAGCGGGCTACCGGTCGGCGGAGTCCGGCCGGAGCGTCGATGTGGCCGGCTGACGTGTCTCTGGGTGCGCCCCTTGGCGGGACGGGGTGCCCGGCCCGGCTCGCGGTCCCCGGGGCTGGATCTTTCCGATGACGGCCGTGCCGCTGGGATCGCCTGGCTGCGGAGGATGCCGGAGGGCCTCGCAGCCCGCTCGCCGCCGCCTCAGCCTCGCCGTGGCCGCCGGGCTTGTGCTGCTGTCTTCACTACCTGCGGTGGCGCTGCCCCGAAGCCTTGCCGACGGGGACCCCGTGTCCGCGGTGAACCCGCTGTCGGGCACGGCCGGCGCAGGGTTCCCGTTCGTCGGGGCGATGGTGCCGTTCGGCATGATCCAGGCCGGTCCGGACACGGGGGTACCTGGCCAAGCCGACCCGATCAACTACACCGGGTACGCCTATCAGGACTCCACCGTCCGCGGGTTCTCACTTACCCATTTCTCCGGCGCGGGCGCCCACCTGGCCGGGGACGTGTCGTTCCTGCCGACCACCGGGCCGATCATCTCTACCGACCCCGACCAGTACGCGTCCCCGTTCAGCCACGCCGCGGAGACCGCGTCCCCCGGCTTCTACCGGGTGCGCCTGGCGGCGTACGGAACCACCGTCGCCGTGACGGCGGCCACGCGTTCCGCGATGTTCCGCTTCCAGTACCCGTCCCGGGTGCCGGCGAACGTGCTCGTGGACGTGAGTCACAGTCTGCCCGGGGCGCACTCCGGGGCGGTGAGCGTCGTCGGCGCCGACGGCATCCAGGGATGGGCTCGAACCGCTGCCGGCCCTCGCTCCTATACGGTCTTCTTCGTCGCCCGATTCGATCACCGGTTCTCCTCTTTCGGTACCTGGGATGCCTCCGGTCGCCATCCGGGGTCCCGCGCGGCGGAGGGAGCGGCTGGCGCGTACCTGAGCTTCGACACCTCCGCCGACCCCGTCGTCACGATGCGGGTGGCGATCAGCTACGTCGACGTCGCGGGGGCAGCGGAGAACCTCGACTCGGAGATCCCGGCTGGCCGCAGCTTTGCGTCCGTGCGCCGCGACGCCGTCCGGGCCTGGTACGACGGACTGAGCCGGATCGAGGTCCGTGGGGGCAGCGTTTCCGAACGCCGGACGTTCTATACCTGCCTTTACCGGGCCTTGATGATGCCCTCGGTCTTCGAGGATGTCACCGGCCGCTACCGGGGATTCGACGGGCGCGTGCACGTCGTGGTCCGAGGGCACCACCACTACACCAACCTGTCCCTGTGGGACACCTACCGGACCCAGACACCGCTGTTAGGACTTCTCGCGCCTGGGGTCGTGCGTGACGTCATGAGCTCGCTCTTGGATGACTACGACCAGAACGGCCGGCTGTTCCCACGATGGGTCATGGCCAACGTCGACACCGGGGTTATGAGCGGGTACCCGGCCGTGCTGACCCTGGCGGAGGGGATCAACAGCGGTCTCGTGTTGCCGGCCGTCGGCCGGCGTGCCTACCGGTCCATGCTGCGTCAGGCCACGCTCTCGTCCGGACGCTGGCCCTACCAGGACCTGAAGGACTATCTGAGGTACGGGTTCGTCGGCTTCGACCACAGCCCGTTCGCAGCTTCGGACACCCTGGAGTACGCCCTGGCCGATGCCGCCCTGCTGACCGTCGCCCGCCGGTTCGGCACGGTGAGCCAGGTGGCGATGCTGACCAGGCGGGCGGCCGATTGGCGCCGGCTGCTCGACCCCACGAGCGATTTCCTGCGCCCCCGAGAGAGCGACGGGACGTGGGCCAGCCCTTCGGGGGTCGGCCCGCTGACCGTATTCAACCCTGCCCTCCAGGACGGTTTCCAGGAGGGCACCGGGTGGCAGTACCTCTGGTCTGTGCCGCAGGACATCCCCGGCCTCGTCCGCGCCATCGGCGGTGTCGCAACAGCGCGCAGCCGCCTCGACCAGTTCTTCACCGAAGTGCTCCAGCAGCGTGCCGCTCCGGTGGTTCCGGTGGCGCAGCAGTACGGCAGCTTGTTCGGGGTCTACTACGCAGGAGACCAGTACACCCCCGGCAACGAGCCGGACCTGTGGGCTCCCTGGTACTACGACTGGATGGGGGAGCCATGGAAGAGCCAGCAGGTGGTCCAGGGGGAGATGCGGACGTACAGCGCTCGCCCGGATGGGCTACCGGGCAACGATGACGCCGGCGAGCTGTCCTCGTGGTACGTCCTGGCAGCGCTGGGCCTGTACCCGGCGGATCCGGCGCTGCCGCTGCTCGCCGTTTCCACCCCAGCATTCACCTCGGTCGTTATCAAGCTCGAGTCCGGCCGCACCTTCGACATTGAGGCGCCGGGTGGTGGGGGAGCCGCCACTCGCTACATCACCTCGGCGAGCCTTGATGGTCATCGGTTGATCAGCCCGTCGATCCCGGAATGTGCGTTGGCACGGGGTGGGATGTTGCGATACACGACCGCAGCGACGCCCGACCGGTCCTGGGCGAGCGCTCCGGGCGACGCTCCCACCTCGTCCTCCGCAACGGGGTGCTCGTGAGCCCGGGCGGCGCCGTGCCGGTGCGTCCGGACCGCGGCCGAAGTCGACAGTGGCGGGCCGCTGAGTCGGCGGCGCCGGCTGACGTGTCGAGCGGGCGGGCCCCATGGCACGGAGCGACTATCGACCTGGACGGCGTGACGGCGGTTGCGGTGGACGTGCCCGTCGACGTGGGCCGGGCGACCGCGCTCGCGAAGGTGCTCGGGGCGGACCCGCCGGGCCCGGCCGGTGTCGCGCATCCCCTGCTCTGCGCAGCGATCGAGTGGACGGCTCCGCTCGCCTGGCCGGCTACCTGGCCGGACGCCTGGGCTCGATGGGGTGACCGGGTGGTCCATGGCTGGCACGAGATCCAGTTACACCGGCCGCTACGCTGCCCGTCCTGCGTCCGGCTCGAGGCGCGTGTCGCGGGCCAGCGCACCAGCTCGACCGGGGCTGTCGTCGTCGTGGACTACGCGGCCTCGGATGCCCAAGGACCCGTCTGGGCGACTCGGGCCGGGATGATCTGGCGCGGCATAGGCACCCGAGACTGCGGCCTCCCGGACCCGCCGATGCTCCCGACCACGACGCGGGCTGCCTCGATCGAGATCCCGGTGGCGGCCGGCTTCGCCGGGGACTACAGCTCCGCTACGGGGATCTGGAACCCCATCCACACCGATGGGGACGTGGCCAGGGCGGCCGGGCTGCCGGCGCCGCCGGTGCACGGCACCGCGGTGCTGGGGCTGGCCGTCACCGAACTTGCCCGCACCGTAGGCGTGAGACTGGACCTGCTGCGGTCGGTCGCCGCGCGCTTCACCGCCCCGGTGTACGCCCCGTCGACGCTCGGCGTCGCCTGGCGGGCCGGTCACGACCGGATCGACTTTCGAGTCGACGGTCCGGCAGGCACGGTGCTTGTCGGCCGCTTCGAGCCGGCCGAGGAGGGGTGACGCGTGACGGTCGTCGATGAGCGGGCCGAACTGCTGGCGGGCATCGCCGGTCAGACCCTCACGTCCTGGCTGTCGAGAAACGCCGAGGAGCACCCGGGGTCCCCGGCGCTGACCTGGCGGGACGGCGAGAGCTGGAGGACGCTGAGCTGGGGCGGCTACCGGGACCGCGTCGAGGAAGTCGGGGCGGCGCTCGTCGCGACCGGTGTCGAGCACGGGTCCCGGATCGCGATCATGGCCGGCAACCGGATCGAGCACGTCATCTGCGATCTGGCCGCGGTGGGCGTCGGTGCGGTACCGGTTTCCGTATACCCCACGATGTCGGTGGAGCAGGTCGCGTACGTGGCCGCCGACGCCGGCGTCACGCTGGCGGTTCTCGCGGACGACGTCATCGATAGGTGGCGGGCGGTGCGGGATGCCTCGTCCGGGCTCAGGATCGTCGCGCTGGGTGATGGCGCCGAGGGGACGGTTGGCTGGCAGGAGTTCGTGAGCGCCGGGAGCTCCGCGCTGACGGGCGACCCGGCGATCGTCGCACGCCGGGCTGCCCGGACCGATCCGTCGGATCCCGCTACCGTGATCTACACGTCCGGCACCACGGGCGTGCCGAAGGGCGTCGTGCTGAGCCAGGCCAACGTGGCCTTTCTGGTGGCGGCGTTTCAACGGGTCATCGAATTCCCGCCCGGCTTCGTCAATATCTCCTACCTCCCGCTGGCGCACATCGCCGAGCGACTGTTCTCGCACTACATTGGCCTGTCCCGGCACGGGCACACCTGGTTCTGTCCCGACCCTGCGGGCCTGCCGGAGGTGCTCCTCGCATCCCGGCCGCACGCCTTCCTGGGCGTACCCCGGGTATGGGAGAAGTTGCGGGCCGCCGCCGAGCATGGCCTCGCGGCAACCGGGGCGGACCCGGCCCCTGCCGCCGTCGCGGAGGTTCGCGCCCGGCTCGGTCTCGATCGCTGTGTGGTCTGTCTCAGCGGAGCCGCCCCGATGCGCCTCGACGTGCTCGAGTTCTGGTCCCGGCTGGGCCTGCTGGTGCAACAGGTCTACGGAATGACGGAGACCACAGGAGTGGCCACGGTGCACCGTCCGGGTGATGGGACCTTCGGCCACGTCGGCCCCGCGTTGCCGGGTGTCGAGCTGCGGCTGCTCGAGGGCGGCGAGGTCACCGTTCGCGGTCCTGGAGTGATGACGGGTTACCTCGGGCGGCCCGAGGACACCGCGGCGGTGGTGGACCGGGATGGCTGGTTGCGGACCGGCGATCTCGGGGCCCTCGACGACGCGGGTCGATTGCGCATCGTCGGTCGGGCCAAGGAGATCATCGTCACCTCGGGAGGCAAGAACATCGCGCCGGTGCCGATCGAGGCCAAGATTGCCGAGCACCCGCTCGTCGGCCAGGTGTGCCTCGTCGGCGATGACCGTCCGTACCTCGTGGCTTTGGTGGTTCTGGATCCGGCCGCTCTCGCCCCGTGGGCGCAGGCCCACGGGGTCGAGTTGACAGATGTTCAGGAGGCCGTGGCCGACGCTCGCGTGCGGGCCGCCGTCCAGGGGGCAATCGACGCAGCCAACGGTGGGCTATCCCGGCCCGAGCAGGTGAGGAGGTTTGCGCTGCTCGGCCGGGAATGGACCGCGGACAGCGGCGAGCTCACCCCCTCGCTCAAGCTTCGACGGGCGGTCGTGCGGGAGAAGTACGCGGAGCGGATCGACGAGCTGTACCGGTAGCCGTAGCGGCCGAACCGACCCGCCTAAAGCTCACCGTGGGTGCCGCAGGACGCCCGCACCACGAGCTCGGCGTCGAGCAGGATCTGCCGCGGCGGGCGCGCCGGATCGGCCAGCCGTTCCCCCATCGCCGCGACGGCCGCCCGGGCGATTCCCTCGAGGGGTTGGCGCATCGTGGTCAGGCCCACGGACAGCAGGGTGGAATAGCGCACGTCGTCGAAGCCGACCACGGCGACATCGGTGGGCACCGACTTTCCCAGGCGCAGCAGCGTCTGGATGAGCAACGCCGCGGTCTGGTCGTTCGCGCACACGAGGGCGTCGGGCGAGCTCGCCATGAGGTCCCGGACGAAGGCCCCGTCGGTGGGGTCGCCCGGGACGGGCCAGGCCCCCCGGGGCAGCGCTCCGGCCCGCTCGAGCGCGGTCCGGGCGCCGAGGGCGCGCAGGTCGGTCGTCGCCGGGTAGTGCGGCCGGGCGAGGAAGCACAGCGACTGGTGTCCATGGCCGAGTAGGTGCTCGCCGACCCGCATCCCGGCGACGAGGTTGTCGATGCCGACGAGGTCGAAGTTGCTGCGGCGCGGGAAGTCCAACAGGTCCCGGTCGAGGAGCACGACGGCGATCCCCGCTTCCCGGAGGGT
>Ga0307373_10015306_pt1 | contig 10447 bp, 15 predicted proteins | sample OX2MG_FD_202534 | JGI IMG/M metagenome (GOLD analysis project Ga0307373, IMG submission 202534) | Soil microbial communities from Risofladan, Vaasa, Finland - OX-2 | ecosystem: Environmental > Terrestrial > Soil > Coastal area > Acid sulfate soil | place: Finland: Risofladan, Vaasa | collected...
AAGATGATCGGCAAGGTGCGTCGCACCCGAACCGGGTGCATCTTCGCCATGACCTCCTTCTGACCGAGGGTCGCCTCGAAGAAGAACTTCAGGCCGGTAATCGTGGCGTTCAAAGTGATCGCCGAGATCCCCTGCTTCACGCAGTGCAGTTGGTAGGCGCGCAGCTCCTCAGCCGTGGCGGTGTCGGGCGAGCGGCGCAGATATCGGGTGAAGTGCACGACGGCACGTAGATAGGCCTCGCGCGTCTTGGGCGCGAGTTGGCGCATGCTCATCTCCTCGATCATGCGCTGGCGTAGGGGAGAAACCCCCTGGGTGGTGGTGTTCATGACTGAAGCTCCGGTGGAACACGAGACAGATCGTCTCGGTTCGCAACATACGGAGCGGAGCCTCAGAACTCAGCTCAACCACCTGGCCTGATCGAAGCGACTCCTACCTACCGCGCGAGCGGTTTAGTCCACGGGTCGACACCGGTAGTTCTAGCATCACGCCCAACAAGGCGCAGGTCCGGACCTCGGACAGGCTCCTTCTAAAGGAGCTGTCGCTCGGGAATTTCGACGGCACCAAGACGCCTGGGTCTCCGGTCCCGGCAACAAGGCGATGTCCATGCTTCGGGCCCATCTGTTCGGGGGCCGAAATTGTAATAGCATCGGATTTCTAGTCCGTTGGTCGGGTATAGAGCTGCACCGACGCGGTTGCGCCGTCTCGGCATTGCTATAGTGCAACCATTGCACTACGATACCGCATGCCTACGGTAAGGCGCTTTGCGCGATGCCGCATTGCGATGTACTTCGGCGACCATCCGCTGCCGCACTTCCATGTGATCACGGTAGACGACGAGGAGATTCAGGTCGAGATCGAAACGCTCGCGATTCTCAAAGGCGAAGCTGATCCGCGCGATACGGTCGAAGCGCTTGCATGGGCTGAGTCGAACAGGGAGGAGATCAGAGCACGCTGGCGTAAGTATTCGGAGGAGGAGTCATGAACGAGAGCAAGCCGGTTCGGATCGCTAGCGTGAAATCCGTGCGTGACTACACGTTGAAAGTCGCCTTCCTGAACGGCAGAACGTTCACATTGGATTTGCGCGAGTTCGTGCACCGCTTGAAGGGCCTGCGCCCGCTGCGCGATCCCGGCGTGTTCGCGCTCGCTGATGTCGGCGAGGGTGGATTTAGCCTCGTGTGGCCAGGCGAGCTCGACGTGGGCGCCGACCGGCTCTACGAAATCGCGCTCGAGCAGAACGGCCGCGCCGATGCTGTCGCCTTCATCCGCTGGCGCTGGCGAAACAGGCTAAGCCTGTCCGAAGCCGCCGAGGCCCTCGGCGTATCGCGTCGAATGGTGGCCTACTATGAGGGCGGCGAACGGGAAGTGCCTCGCACGGTCCTGCTTGCATGCAAGGGCTGGGAAGCCGACAAAGAGCGTGCCACCGCTTGATACCTCCCAGGCACGGATATCAACTGCACTCCGATGGCCGAGGCATGTTGGACGGTGCGCAAACCGTGCCCGCGGCGATCTTGGCGAACACCGCATATGGATCGGACTTGCTGCGGGCCGATCCGCGATGTCTCCTCGTCGAGCATCCAACCGCGACGCTGCATGAGCCTCTCCGCGAGACGATGAAAGCAGGTGGGGTAACTATCGGGGTAACCGGCCGAAAGTTGGAGCATTTACTCACAGGTCGGTAAGTTAGGCGAATACAATGAACCTGGCTGAGCCATTGCCGGTACGATGCGCGATGAAGATTGATGGTCGCACGCTCGACCATGTCACGCTGGAGCAGATTCGTCTCATGGCGATCCGCCGGGCGCGCGAAGGTGAATATCCGGGTGTCGTGATCGGTTCCTACGGATTCAATCGCACGACGATCTACAAGTGGATGCGCATAGCCGCGGGAAGCGGCAACGGCTTGAGAGCGCTGAGTTCGACACGGGCGAGCGGCAGGCCACGTAGCTTGACTGCGGCCCAGGAGCGACAAGTATTTCGCTGGGTAAATGGCCGCGACCCGCGCCAATAGGGCCTGGATTTCGGTTTGTGGACCCGCGCGATCGTCGCGCTGTTGATCGAGCGGAAGTTGACCCGCCATACCATCGGTTTTCGATATTGTAATACAACATATCAAGCTCGATGCCATATGAAGATCTGATTTCTGGCCTGATCGAACTGCACGTGCTTTTACCACGCTGCGGAGGAGGAGATTTTCGGGTTGGGGATGCTGGATGAGCTGAAGCACCATGGCTATCGCATCAGTCCTGGGACGCTCTACCCCATTACTGCACCGTCTGACACATCGAGGCTACTTGTCTGTCCGGCACGTGAATTTAGGCCGCACACGCCGACGGCTGTATCGGGCCACTCCGAAAGGGCGCCGAGCTCTGACGGCCATTCGACACTACGTGCGCGAGTTAACGAATGAGCTTGACGAAGATGTCCAGCATGATCGGCGCCGGGTTAAGTAACAGCTACGGAAGCGGAAATGTAAATCACGGTGTACCAGTCCAGCGCGCTGTCGCTGGCAGCCAGTCTCGAGCGCGCCAGTGAGCACCCGCTCGCCGCCGCCGTGATAGCGGCCTGTCAGGAACGCGGCTTGCCGCTGCAGCAGGTGACGGACTTTCGCTCAGTGACGGGACAGGGGGTCACCGGGCAGGTCGCCGGGCACGCAGTGGCGCTCGGCAATGCGCAGCTGCTGCGTGAGCTGGGAATCGCGCCGGACACACTGGAGGCAAAGGCAGACGCCTTTCGGCGCGACGGTGCGACCGCCATGTTCCTCACCATCGATGCTCGTGCGGCCGCCGTGGTGGCGGTGGCCGACCCGATCAAGGCTAGCACCCCGTTGGCGTTGAAGCAGTTGCGCGCTGACGGGCTGCGCATCGTCATGTTAACCGGTGATAACCGGACGACGGCGCAGGCGGTCGCAAGCAAGCTCGGCATTACCGAGGTCGAAGCGGAAGTACTCCCGGATCGCAAGAACGAGGTGGTGCGCCGGCTGCGCCAAGCCCGGCGCGTCGTCGCCATGGCCGGAGACGGCGTGAATGATGCGCCGGCGCTGGCTGAGGCAGACGTCGGGGTGGCCATGGGGACAGGGGCGGACGTAGCCATGCAAAGCGCCGGCGTGACGCTGCTGCACGGAGATCTGGCCGGACTCGCACGTGCACGTGCCCTGAGCCGTGCCACGATGCGCAATATCCGCCAGAACCTCTTCCTGGCCTTCATCTACAACGCGCTGGGGATCCCACTGGCAGCCGGCGTGCTATATCCGGCTTTTGGGCTGCTCCTCAGCCCAATCATTGCAGCGGCCGCGATGAGCCTCAGTTCCGCTTCCGTCATCGGCAACGCTCTGCGGCTGCGTTGGGTAAAGTTGTAGGCACGCGCTGTCGGAATCGACCGGCACCGCGGCAGTCGCTGGGACGTGGAACGGTCATCGGCTGTGGTAAATCCCTATTGGATAGCAACTGCCCTACACCTAAACTCGATAGCATTGTTCAGTATCGGAGCACCGAATCATGCGCCGCCTTAGTATTTGGATGGGGACCGCGACGGCAGTGGCCTTGCTGCTCGGGCCGTTATCAAACTCTTATGCTGCTGACAGCGCGGCGAGCTCGCCACAGTCCGCCTCGAGTGTTGCGGCGTCTTGTCCAGGTGCGGCAGAAGCGTCGGCAGCGATGCAACGTATGCGAAGCATGCACGAGCAAATGGCCGCGGCTAAAACTCCGGCACAGCGCCGCGCGATCATGGCGGCCTATATGAATACGATGCACGAAGGCATGTCCATGATGCAGCATATGGGAAGTGCAGCTTGTGGAGGCAGCTCGACGCAGATGATGCAAATGCGCATGGACATGATGACCATGATGATGCAGATGATGATGGACCGTCAGCAGACGATGGGCATGGGAATGGGAGCACGCGCGCGGCGCAACGCGCAGAGTGGTCCGCCGGCAGGGGCTAACTGAGATACAGCAGTTGTCGGCTCAATGTCGACAGCTTTGCGCTTGCATTTGCTGGCGACCCATCATTTCTGGATCGCACAGGCCTCGCTGACTAAAGCTGCAGCCCCGTCGCCGGGCTGCAGCCGCTGTATCCTCGGACGCCGCCGCATTTCGGCGCGCGCAAGATCATAGGCGATTTGCATATTGAGCCAAGACTCGGCGGACGTCCCCAGCGCCGCGGCCAGCCGGATGGCAAGCTCTGCGCTCACAGCGGCATGGCCATTCAGGACCCGCGAGAGCGCCACCCTCGACACACCGAGCCGCTTTGCGAACGCGGTGACCGTCAGTTGGCCCATGACGGTGTCTGCCAGAACCTCGCCCGGATGTGGAGGATTGTGCATACGCGCCATGATGTCTGTCCCTCAGTGATAATCCCGGTAATCCACAAGGACGGCATCATGCCCCTCGAAAGTGAACGTGAGACGCCAGTTCTTGCTCACCTTCACGGCCCAATGTCCCGCCAGATCGCCGGTGCGCGAATGCCAGTCCCACCCGGGCAGATGCATGTCTTCGGGACGCACGGCCGCATCGAGGGCGCCAAGCTGCTATCGCAGGCGCCGCGCGCGCTCCGGCCGGATGCCGGTCTTCGAGCTTGTCCTGAAGAAGCGCTCGAGTCCGTCATGCCGGAAGGCGCCTGATCACGTACGCAGTGTATCGCCTAGCGATACGGACGGCAAATCCGGGCTCGTGGTCGTCATCACAGAATCCGCGAGTGACCCCTTGGCCGGCCAGGCGAGGCAGCAACGGATCAGAAATCCGTTGGATCTCAAAATTGATCAGTGCAAATTCAGTGCACTGACCAGCTCCGCTGCGCTCTTATGCACGCACCGAACCACCGGGCGACCAGCCAACGATGGCATCAAGCATCAGATACTTGCACAGCGGCCGGTAGCGCCACACCGAGTCGTCCGGAGCATGCTATGCGTCTGTTAATCCGGTGATCGTTGGTTCGAGTCCAACAACCGTTACCTCGCCGCGTTGAGCCACGTGTTCACCGTGGCGCGCAAGGAGTGGCACTGGGTCTCGCACAATCCCTTCGATGGCGTCGGCAAGCTCCACGAGGGCCGCGGTCGCGTGCGCTTCCTGTCGGAGGAAGAACGCTCTGCCCGGATGCGGGAGACGGTCAAGGACCCGGTGCTGCACACGTTCGTCGTGCTGGCGCTGTTCAGCTACCTAGAGCGGCGCACGCCGTGTATCGTTCCGAGGTTTCGATCGAACGTCCCGAACGGCACATGTCTTGCCGACTCGCCGGCATCGTCCTAATCCGAGCGACGCTAGGCCAGTCGTTCACGGTGTCCGTCCAGATCTCTCCGAACCGAGCATCCGGATCGCTCTCTACGTACGCAATCGCCTAAATCTCAGATCCAACGTGCAGCCGCCGCGCCGCTGTCATCCGGACGAGTGTTGAAGGCGATGGCCGTTTGCGGCGCGGCGCGGCGCGGCGGATAGTATTCACCACCGCCTCGAACAGATTCAGGCGGTTCGGCGGTAACCGCACGCCCGCGCCGATCACCACACAGTCGTAGCGATTGCCGGCCAGATGGCGTTCGAGGGCCGGTACTGCGATCTCATCGGGCTTGATGAAACAGACCTCGGCAACCCAGCCCCGCTCAGCCATGTCGGTCAGCGCGAGCTTAACTCCGTCATGGATCTTCTCCGCGGTTATCCCTGGCGGTAGCGCGGAGTCCGAAAGGTCCACCGTCGCTGGATCGAGTCCGACTAGGACTACCCGTTTCATTCTTGGTCTCCTGTCAAACTTGCGGACTGCCGCAGCGGTGGTAATGCTGCAATCGTCATCCCGCGTCTACGGAAAATTCCGATGCTTGAGGCCGAACTTCTCGCGCGCGAAGATCCTGGCCGCCGTGAGCAGCTTGTCTGCCGGCGTCGGCGCCGGCATCGACAGCACGATGTTGTGAACGAGCTTCACGGCGCGCCCGGGCCCCGTGGCCACCTTGCGGCTTGCAGTAATGCCCAGCCGTGAGCTCCAGGTGCCAATCATTGATCAGCGCAGTCGGCGCCTCCTTCGATACGCGTCGGTTCGATCCGCGCTCGGGCGCCCCGGCCAACTGAGCAGCGCGCTCCCTATCCAGGCGGAGTTTTGTCCTGGGACCGTCGGTGGTTGCCGGGGCCGAGGCGCTCGCGTGTCGGTCGTAGCGCCGCCGTCGTTAGCAAGGGGGCCCGATTCTTGACCCCCACAGCGGGTAGGCGCCGCCAAGACCCCCCCCCGCGCTCCTCGGGTCGTGCCGACCGTTGCGGAAGATACCTAAGGCTCAACTCACCCCGGATGCCGATAATGTCCCGGTTGGAGAGCATCCACGACGCAATGTATGCGAACGCATGATGGCAGTCGCCTTCTCAGCCCGGTCCGGGTTTCACACCGAAGCTTTCAGGGTGGCCGCACTGCAGCGGCGCTTCCCGATGTGGCGGGATATCGTGGCCATGGTGCGATACGCCGAGCTGTTCAGCTACGACGATCAGGCACGCACCTTCGCGCTCGCGCCAGCGGCGCCATGACCGAACCCGCTGCATCCGGCACGCGCCCATATAAGGGCAAGCCGATCAGGCTTCGATCGGGTGCCACCGTGCGGCAGGGGTTCACCACGATCATGCGCGCCGGCGTCGACCATCTGGTCAGGAACCAACGCGCCGCTTTGAATGGCGGCGGCATTGAGTGCGTACATCAGATGCGAGTGGCGCTGCGGCAATTACACGCCACGCTCGCGCTGTTCAAGGACGTCGCCCCCCGAGACGGGGCGGCGAACATCCCACAGGACTTGAAGTGGCTCCGATCCAGATTGGGCGGCGCTCGGGATTGGGATGTATTTGAAACGCACACCCTGCAGAACGTCGCGCGACACACGGCGAAGCCGGCGGTCGCGGCACGGATCGCGCAGGCGGTGCGTGCACCCCATCGTGCCGCGGACCGGCGGGCCATGGCGGCCATGGATTCGGCTCGGTATCGCGGCTTCATTCGCAGCTTGTCGTTTTGGCTCGCACACGCACGCTGGTGCGAGCAGCTTGGTCCCGTCGATCGCTCCCTGCTCGACGCGCCGCTGGTGCAAGCGGGCCGCCCGTGGCTGCGCCGCAGCGCCCGAAAGGCACACCACGCCGGAAAACACATTCGGCAGCTGACGGCTAAACGACGCCATCGGCTGCGCATCGCCGTCAAGCAGTTGCGTTACGACACCCATTCCCTTGCCAGCCTTTATCCTGCGAAGAAGGTCGACCCCTACCTCGATGCTCTCAGTGCTTTGCAGGATGTTCTGGGCGACCTCAACGATTTCACGGTCGCGCGCAATCTATTGTGCGAAATAAACTGCCGGGACTGCTCGTTCATCGATGATGATCTGGCGCTCGCCCAAGTGAAGAGGCTGAAAGATCTGCCCGCCGCCTGGAAAGTCTTCAGACGCATTTCGCCCTTTTGGAAGCTTAGACACGAATACGTAGGTTTACGCATCGTCCATCGCCATGACCCATCCCACAATGCCTCCATCGCCCCGCGCTTCTATACGGGGCAATGAATCGCCTCCAGATAGCCAACAGCATCAGAATAGCGTAATCACGCTGCCCCACCCGGGAAGTTCGGTCGCAGCTCTTCAGTAGACGCTCAACTTGGTCGGCAGGCAGAGATTTTGGTAGATCCGACAATGGCCAATGCGCGACAGTCGGCAAGCCGGCCGCAAGGTCTGTCTGGATCGCCCCGCGCCGCGGTAGATATCGAAGAAATGAGCGCAGCATCGTCACGATCCGCTTCGCATGAGAGCGGTTGATGCGCCGTTCTTCCGCCAAGATGAAGCGATGCAGGTCTCGCGGTCGCAGATGATGAACATGCAGGGCTCTGCTTTTGAATTGCCGAGCGCCGGCCACAAGGGAGCAATTTGTACTCAGCTATGGGGCCGGCCGGATGCTCCGTGGGGACTCTGAGAATGGTGTCCGGGTCACCCGCGCAACTTGCAGGGACAGTAGCCGGTACTGCTCGGCCAACAGTACGAACTGCGCCCGTGCCTCGGGGGTACTGGCACGAGCGGCAAGTGTCATCAACTCACGCATCACCTCGGCATAGGGACTACCCTGAGAGGAATTAGTGTCCGCGTCGGCCATTCTGTCAACCATAACGGAGGCCGTGCAGCTCACGCTATCGGCGGCGTCCTACGGACTGCAATGCGGGCTGAGGCTGAAGAAACGACTTAGCAGAGCGCGGTCGGTTCACATGCAAGTGTGCATGGTGGCGGGGCGGAATTTGCCGCGTCCCGCAGGTTGTACGCATCCCGGGAAATGAGTCCTGTCAAACACCAAATCCACGACGAGGGTCTCAGATTGGCTCTAATTATAGGATCTTTAGGCACTAATGCCTGTCATTATGCCCCAATGGATAGCAGCACCGCTAAGGGTCCAGGAGCAGCAGGACCTTCTCCAATCGGGCGGAAAGCCGATGCAGTTCTCGATAGGAGGAAGCGCGATAGGGAGGTCAAGGAACTTCGCTGCGCTCGCGATGAGCGGCAGTTCGTGTTGCACTATCAGCCAAAGGTCAACTCTCGCGACGGTCGCATCGTCGGGGTTGAAGCTCTGATCCGATGGAACCATCCCAACCGGGGCACTATTGGGCCGAGCGAATTCATCCCGCTTCTCGAAGAAACCGGATTGATCTGGGAGGTCGGTAGCTGGGTATTTGAGCAGGCCGCCGCCGACTTCCAGTGTTGGACACAACAGGGTCTTGCCCCGCTACGTGTCGCAGTGAATGTTTCACCTCACCAACTCAAACATAAGAATTTCCTTAATAAGTTAGAGGAAACATTGCGCATAGACAAAATAGGACACGCTGGCATCGACATCGAGATCACCGAGAGTGTTCTGGTGAATGACTTAAAGCATTGCATCCAGACGTTGACCGCCGTTCGTGAACTTGGTGTTCGCGTGGCTATCGATGACTTCGGTGTGGGATACTCGTCTCTTAGGTACCTCGCGCAACTACCTATTGATACCCTAAAAATCGATCAGTCTTTCGTCAGCATGGTGACCGAAAGCCCGAACAACCTCGCAATCGTGTCAGCAATCATTGTGCTCGCGCACGGGTTGAATTTGGATGTCGTGGCCGAGGGCGTGGAGACGGAAGAACAAAGCAAGTTCTTGCGCTTGTTGAGATGCGATCAGATGCAGGGCTTCCTGTTTAGTAGACCCGTGGCAAAAGATGCCATCGAACGGATTCTAAGATCCGGAGCCAATACGACCGCGCAAGCTCACATCGTCGCCGATTCTAATTGTACTCGAACGGTCTCTGAGCCAGAGTTTCGCGAACGACGCGAAGCTGCAGAAAAGACGTGGAATCCTAAGCACGAACGTCGACTGGACCAGCTGCTCAAAAGTAAGCACGCTGGTAATCCGTAACGCTCGCTGACCTCCTCGCCGAAGCGCTCGAGCGCCGTGCCATCGTGCGGACAGATATTCTGCTGCGCCGGCAGGTCATGCACGATGTCCTGGCGCGGGACGTCCTTGGGAATGACGGCACTGGTGGCGGCAGAAGCGGCGCTGGCACAACGCACCACCCCGATCGCGACCCGTGAGCGCAAGCGCACGGGCCGTGCGGTGACAGATGCTCGAAGCGTTGCTGCCCTGGAACGTGAAACTCGCCACCCCCACCCCTGCACACTGACTAGCGGGCTTGCGCCGACCGTGAAAGCCGGCGTACATACCGGCGCGGATGCCGGAGTGCTTACCGCCACTGAGCGGAACCAAAGCGAACTGGCAGCTATAGCTGTGCTCACCCATAGCGGACGGCTCGCCGTAGGGCTAACATCCACGCTTTACTTGGCAAAGCCCGATGATGCTGACATTCCGCAACGCGCTGCCCATGGTGGCGGAGACTGCCCACGGTACCGTGCTATTCGCCGACCTGCGTGGCTACATGAACCTCGCCGAACAGCTCGCCCCCGCCCGGATCGTGCCACTGCTGCAAGAGTTTTTTGCCATCCTCTCGAGTACCACCGAGTTGCATGGCGGCCAGGTCTTCCACATGGCGGGCGACGGCATGATGGCGGGATTTGGTTTCCGGAATCCGTCTCAGGACGGCGCGCACGAGGCGCTGGCGGCCAGTCGCATGATGCTACAGCGCTTCACGCCAGTCGCGACGCGATGGTGGAACGCGCTCTCGATCGAGACCGGGTTGGGTGTCGGACTGCACTTCGGTGAGGTTGCGTTGGGGTTTTTCGGGCCGCCCGGACGACAAGCCATGACGCTGGTGGGCGATACGGTCAACGTCGCCGCCCGACTCTGCAGTCGCGCACGTATCGGTGAGGCGCTGTTCTCTGCCAGCGTCGCAGCAATACTCGGCGAAGTCCTCGGCCGAGTTTCCGTGGCCGATCCCGATGCAGGGACGACGCCGTTCCTGCAGTTGCCGAAGTTCAAACTGCCCGGACGATCCGAGCGGCTTGACATCTGGTGCGTACCGGCACCGGAGCGCATAGAGCTGC
>Ga0307373_10015307_pt1 | contig 10447 bp, 10 predicted proteins | sample OX2MG_FD_202534 | JGI IMG/M metagenome (GOLD analysis project Ga0307373, IMG submission 202534) | Soil microbial communities from Risofladan, Vaasa, Finland - OX-2 | ecosystem: Environmental > Terrestrial > Soil > Coastal area > Acid sulfate soil | place: Finland: Risofladan, Vaasa | collected...
GCAGCTCGATGGAGTCGAGCGCGGCCATTTGCTGGATTTGGGTCCCGCATGGCAGACAACGATCACGTTTTTTATCGAGCGCGGCTTCAAGGTTTATACCGACGATCTGCTGACGACTTGGAAGGACTTCCTGGACGAAGAAGACCAGAAGAAGAAGGAGCTCGCGCCGGATGCGGACCGCTCCGATATGGCGCCTGCGGCGCGCGCGGAACGCTTTCTGGAATCCACATTGCAATATCCGGAAGGCACATTCGATGCAGTCCTCCTGTGGGACCTTCTGGACTATCTCGATAATGAGTTGATGACCAGAGTTGCGGCGCGCGTGACCTCGATGGTTCGGGACGGCGGCGTGGTCTTAGGAATTTTTCACACGCGCAAGCCGGAATTTTTTCATCGTTATCGCGTGCTGGACGCCCAAAACCTGGAACTGGTCCCCGCTTCCTGCGCGTTTGTTCCGCAACGTGTGTTTCAAAACCGCGAAATTTCCAATCTGTTCAGCAGGTTCCGCTCGTCGAAAACTTTCGTGGGGCGCGATCAGCTGCGCGAAGGCCTGTTCGTCAAGTAAGCTTTTTTTGCCGGCTTCCGCGCATTGTTTCGCGGAACCTTGCATTTTTTCCTGCGCATGCAATTGCATTTGCGTCCGGCTGAAAATGGGGCAAGGGCTATTGCCAAATACGAATCGCGAGAGTACAAGGGAAGTGTGGTTCGAATAGCCACGGAGGTGAGGATGACTCCACCGGGCTTAGAACACTGACAGATGACATCACACCGCGCATGCGGTGCGTTCCGCTGGGGTCGCAAAATCTGCGCCGCGACGGAAAAAATAAAAGTGCTGGAACGGGGAGCCGCCAGGCTCCCCGTTCCCGTTTTTAGCGATCTTCTGCGAAGTATGGAGACCCGTTTCCACCCGTTTCAATCGCAGCGGCAGCGGGCGAACCGGGCATTCCGATCAGAAGAAGAAAAAATCGGGCGGCACATGCTTCGTGCCGCCCGCGCTCATTCCCCCCGGGAGGGAAAAAGTACAAACCGGTTCAGATCATTCCAGAAACCAGAAGGAACTTATCCGCCTAAGTGGACGGTCCACAACCATCGGATCACGTCGCGCTGGTATACGATAAGGTTCGACTGCCAGATGATGGCCCAAAGCATCAGGCCCATAGCGGCGGCCGCCACGGCCAGTGCAACCCCAAGTTGAGACTCGCTGGCGGGCACTTTAAGACTGCGAAGCGCTTGAATCATTGAAATCTCTCCTCTTATGCAGAGTTTTATGCAGAGCTTCCCTGTCTTAGGTGTCTCAGGTAGACAGCGCGAAATTTATTGTCAAGCTGCTGCTCCATGCCAACACTATGGCAATCGCAGGGCCAAGGCGGCGGAGGAACCAGGCACCGCGTAAGCCAATGATTTTATTGGAGGCATTGCCATTTTACTGATTCGAGCCAGCGCAAAATGCCCGGGAGTTGGGCAAAAATATCTCTACGGATGGCCACAGTGGGAAATTGCTTGGAGTAATGGGAGTACTGGAACTAGCTGATAATGTTCAGGATAGCTGCGTTCCAACCGGCTGGTCCGGGCGTGTCACCGGCCGTCATACCCTTGGTTGACCCTACTTGTGCGGGATCGGAATCCGCATCTCCGCCAGGAAGCAGGATCGCGTGATCCACTGCTCGGAGCCAGGCAATGTCTTCGGCGTTGGCGGCAATCCCCACGGCCTGCATCTTGGTATGAGTGGCTTCCCGAAACAACTGCGTGACAGAGCGGACCGCGCGCGCTGGGTCGCACCCCGCGGAGAAGTGCCAGAACGCCCCCCCACGCCGCACTTTGAAACCATGTTGGTTGGCTGTTTCCACGAAACGCGCGATCGCGGGTTCGTCGGCGGAAGTAAAGAAGAAAGGCTCGTCAAAGTCCCGGTTGCGCGCAAGTTCGGCGTCGCGGGGCCGCAACCCAAGATTGTCGGCAACCTCTCGCGGGCTCATATGATGGAAACCGGCGACGCCGACGCCGCATTCCCCGGCGATGTCGTCGAGCGCGGTGCAGACTTCTTCATAGGGAAGGCCCTGAGCGATGCAGAGGTAACGCCCGTTCCGCACGGCGCCCGGAATTTTCACGTTAAAATAACCGTCGGGAAAAAAAATACCTCCGCCGCTTTCTGTAATAAAGGGCTGGCCATGCTGGAGCTTGCGGCGCAACGGCTCGATTTCCGCGCGTGTGCGCGAGGTGATGATGACCCAGGGAATTTTCTGCTGTTCGAGCTGGGACAGAGATTCCTCGGCAGCGGAATAGGAACCCGTGCGAGCGTCAACGAGTGCGCTTTCCAGGGCTGTAAAAATCAGATGGCGAGGGGCAAGCAAGGCAGCAAACAGTGTAACCTGGGATGCGGGCGCGTGGAAGCGGGCCTTTCAGGCCTTGAATGTGCCGGGAGGGCAATCCCGGAACTCGTCCTTATCTGATCTCGAGTCACGAATACGTCTTTAAAAACAGCAAAGGCGGACAGAGCACCCCCGCGCCCTGCCCGCCGTTGTAGTTGATCCGGACGTAAAGACCATATCCGGACCATCCAGCCCTGCTAATCGCTCGATGCGGTTTGAGCGCCAGCAGATTTGGGAACGCTGATGTATCCGGTGATTTTGTTTTTGCCCACAGAATTGACGACCAACTCCAGCGGGCGGCGATCGCTGCCCTGGTGAAAGAAGATCGGCTCGTCGATCGGCAGATTCTTCTTATCGATGCGGGCATCGTCGACGATCAACGACACGTTAGAGCGTTTCTTCTTCATGTTGGTGCCCTTGAGCTCGACCATGAAGTTGCCCACCCTCTGGGGCTTGTTCTTGGAGGAGATGGTGAACTCGATGTAGTCGCGCTCGCCGAGCCGGCGGAGCTGATCCACGTCTTCATGGTTTCGCGCGATCAGGGTTCCCAGTTCGCTGCGCGCCATTTTCAGGTCATTCTGTGTGCCGGTGAGATCGGTGCGGACTCCGTCCACCTTGCCATCCACGCCCTTCACATCGTCCGTGCTGGCCTTGGTGGCCAGTCCGGACTTTGCGGCGGCATCAACTTCGGCAATCTTTTGTTGGTCTTCGTTGCGAATATTTTCGGCTTCCTGGCGCGCCTTCTTCAGGTCGCTCTGTGTGAGGCGGAGCCGCTTGGTCACTACGTTCAGGTCGCTTTGCAAGCCAACATTGGTTGTGTCGGCCTGCGTTTGATGAGCCTGCAATTGAGCGATCTGTGTGGTCAAATCCTGCTGCATTGCCTGGACTTTGCCGTTGACCGATTGTTGTATTTGCTGGGCCTGCGTCGACGCATTGTGCGCGATCACCAGCCCAACCAGAGCCACTACCCCAAGGACGGCAACCACGGCCAGAACCCATCCCGGCACGCTTCGGTTGCTTGTTGTGTTATCCAATTCGTCTGCCATATCTCTTTACCCCCCACCTTTTGAAATGCCACCACTGCCGAGGGAATATGCACGCCAGCCGCCAACTTGCCATTCCGGCGCGGCACGCAGATGTAATTGAAAAGTAAAGGCATATGAAAATGCTTACTTTGCGGCGGGAGGGTACCCTGTGCAAACTTTACGTTCATCGGGTGTTTTCTGGATATGGGGCGAGCGGGACCGAACCCATGCCGGGCAGATCGGGAAGCCCGGTGATGGAGCAATACCTCAGCTAGTCAGGAGGACAAGACAATATGTGACGGCGGGGATGTCTGGATGGCATCCCGATTTTGCCGGCCGGCATGCCCGCTGAGCGCCATGTAATTCTGCTTTTAGAAGCGGAAAGTGGCCGCAACGCCGGTTGTTGCAGGCATGTCCGCTGCCGGGACCACCACCACTTCTCCACCCTTTTTCAAAACCAGTTCGGCGAGATTATCGAGCAGATCATCGTATTGTGGACCTCCGAGATCGCTGAATGTAACGCCGCCCGAGGTCTGGTCCAGATGGCCTTGGATTTGGCGGTCCGCTTCCACCAGCAGCGACGCAACCCGGGACTCCGCCGCGGCTTTGGCGACCGCCGCCACGTCGTCCGCTCCGAGTCCCTTCGCTTTGGCCTCCTCAAATGCAAGGGTCAGCTTGCTCAGGCGAGAGCGAAATTCCGGTTCCTGAACTTCCCATGCTCGCTGGCGCAATTGGTCGATTGCAAGTGAGGTGGGGTCCACCTGTATTCCGTTATGCATCAGGAACGGGTTGTGGCTGATCTTGCGGAACGAGGTGTGATACTGCGCCAGAGCTGCCAGGATGAGAGGAAGACCGGAGGGGCGCGAGTGGTGCTCGGTAATCGCCCGGTCGATGGCACGGAAGAATCGATCTTCGTCGATATCCAATTCATCTTTCTTCGATCCGTGGCCGTGACGCATGTTCGAACCCAAACTGACCCCTCCATAAGAGGCCACGGTCTGATGCGGCGGGGTTAATTCCGCTCCCAGCGCTTCCGTGATCGTGTGCGCCACTCCGGGGGCGAGCTCAATTTCGTCGAGGCTGTCGCGATTTCCCTCGAAGAGCTGGATCTCACGGCGGTTCAGACACAGAATCTGATACCGGTCGGCGGACTGCAGGATGCGCAGCAGGGCTGTAATATGAAATCGATTGGCAACGGCGGCAAACTCCGCAACTGGCCGCTGGAGTCTGAAGACCCGGAACACGCCGGGAGCACCGAGAACCGCCAGGCCGTCCCAGGTATGATTCCAGAAATCCGTATTGCCGGCCAATGCTCGAAACGGATCGAGCAGCGCGGCAGTTTCCTCGGTCGAGCACTGGCGCAGCAGCGATTCCTCCATCGTCTTGAGCAGATTTCGAAATCGTATGGGATCCTGCAGATTTTCGGGACGCCGGCGATGTGTCGGTTGATAGAGAGAAAGGCAGGGGGGTTGGTGATCCTCAAGAAGGAATGCAAGATCGTCTTGTTGGATGATCTGCCGCATCAGGTCCGGTCTTCCCATCGCCCGAAAAGGCTTCGGAGACGTTTTTGCAGTTTCTGCAAGGCTCCCGCAACCGCTTCTTCCAAAGTCTCCGCCTGATTGGTGACGATGACTGGATCCTGTCCCGCCGGCCGGGCTTCCATGAGGCAATTTTTGTCCCTGGCCCCGGATTTTTCGCCGTTCACATCGCTGAGATGAACTTCCACCCGGGTAACGCGGTCACCAAACTGCTCCAGCGCTTTATTCACGCCGGCTTCCACGACTCGGCCCATTTCAGCATTCATGGCAATGCTGCTGTTGCTGTTCACTTGGACTTGCATCGGATTCTTCAGCCTCCTCGCAGGGGCTCTGTAGTCTGAATATGAGTCTGAATGGGCGTCTGGTCAAGGATAACCAATCCTACGGCTTCTGTCTGTTTGTAATGTAATTCCGCACGCGCTCCCGATCAATTGCAGGGGAGGGAGAGCAAGCGCCTCGTTCTCCAAACTGCGGAATTGCTCAAAACTGTGGCAATGCCGGCATACGCATACCGTTCCCGGCGTACAATCGGACCACAGCTTCGACGCAGCACACCGGGAAGCAGTGTCCGGCACGGCGAATCATTACGCGAATCCTTGCGGAGGAATCGAGGAGGAAACATGGAAGAGCAAATCAGACGCTGGCTGTTTGATCCCACGGTGGGGAAAATTGCCGCCGTATTGATCGGCGTGGGAGTGGTATTCACGCTGAGCCGTCTGCTGCAAGGCTGGACCAGCCGTTCGATCCAGGACGCCAACACGAGATACCGCGTGAGAAAATTCGTCGGCTTCCTGGGATATATGATCGCCATCATCGTGGTGGTGACCATTTTCAGCGATCGCCTGACGGGCCTGACCGTGGCCTTCGGTGTCGCCGGCGCTGGCATCGCTTTCTCCCTGCAGGAGGTCATCGCCAGCGCCGCTGGATGGATCGCCATCTCCTTTGGCAACTTTTACTCTCCCGGAGACCGCGTCCAGCTGGGAGGAATCAAAGGTGACGTGATTGACATCGGGATTCTCCGGACGACCTTGATGGAGGTTGGACAGTGGGTCAACGGCGATCTCTATAACGGCAGAATCGTGCGCGTCGCCAACAGCTTCATCTTCAAGGAGCCTGTGTTCAATTATTCTGCGGATTTCCCCTTCCTTTGGGACGAGATCACTCTCCCGATCCGCTATGGTTCGGACTGGGAGTACGCCAGAAAAATCTTGACCGATGTGGTCAACGAAACATGCAAGGACTTTGCTCTGGAGTCTGTAGAGGCATGGAAAAACGCTGTGAAACGTTACCGGCTGGAACCGGCCAGGATCGAGCCGATGGTCACTCTGGCCGCCACCGACAACTGGATCGAATTCACGGCCCGTTACATTGTCGACTATCGCAAACGCCGCTTTATCAAGGATCGCCTGTTCACACGGCTGCTGGAAGAAGTCGATAAATCCGGCAACCGCGTGCGGCTGGCTTCCGCCACATTTGAGGTCACGAACATTCCACGCCTCAATCTGGAATTTTCCGAAGGGAAAGGCTCGATTGACCCCGGGTATGTGCCCTGAGGAGCCATCGCCGCGCACAGCGGCTATTCGGCAGAAGGGTCCGAATCTTTTTTCTTCCTTCCTTCCTTCGTTCCTTCCTTTGTTCCTTCATTGACCGGAAGGACGCGGAAGGGCGGCGCCTCATAATTTTTGGGCAGGTACGTCTCCGGAATCGCCATGGCATTGCCGTCGCGCATTGATCTGAAATGCGGAGAGGTGATTTCCACCCCCGCTTCATTGAATTTGTCCTGAATATTCTGATGCAGGTCGGAATAGGTTCGCGCCATGACGGCGGGAACGTCGGTAAACGCGTTCAACTGATAGCTGACGTAAAAATCATCCAAGCTGGTCTGGTAAATAAACGGTTTCGGGTCCTTCAGGATGTTCTCCGTGCCCAGGGCCGCGTCGAGCAGCAATTGGTGGACGACGCGCCACGGCGCATCATAACCAATCGTTACGCTGGTGTGCAGGATCAGGCGATGCGCATCGTCGCCCGAACTGTAATTCACGATATGGCTGCCCAGAACCATCGAATTCGGGATCGAGATGTCCACATTTTTAATGGTTCGGACGCGGGTCACCAGCAACGTTTTTTCGATGACATCGCCTATGGTTTCGCCGATCTTCACCCGGTCACCCAGCTGGAACGCCCGAGTATAGGTGAGGACCGTGCCCGCCACGACGTTGGAAACCGCCGAGGAGGAGCCGAGCGACAGCAAAAGCCCGAAAAATATGGACACGCCCTGAAACGCGGGCGACTTCGACCCCGGCAGATAAGGAAAGACGATGACCAGGGTGAACGCGCAGATCAGAAATCGGGCGATCTTGTACGTGGGGCGCGCCCAATCGCGATAAAAGCCGGGAATCGTGATGCTTTCCTTTTCGACGGCTTCAAACAGGAAGCGCACGGCCTTGGTCACGTAATAGGCGACCAGCAAGATCACCGCGATGAAAAACAAGTTGGGAACGAAAGATAAAAACGCCTCGCTCACCCTGTTCAAGGGATAAGTGACATATCCCATCAGAATATTCGTGTAGCCCTGCGTCCACGGAAATAAACTGAACGTCACGGAGATATACAAATACAACGCAACCAAGACCAGGGCGGCACGCAGCAGCCTGCTCAACAAAAGCAGCAGTGCGGTTATTCGCGCGGCAGGGAGCAGTTCGAGTTTCTGGATTCGGATGGAGCGAATGTACTTTCCATGCCAGCTTTTAATGCCGCGGTTCAATGCCTTGAAAGCCATACTGAATAATTTCAGTAGGCCGAGAAGGACGCCCGTAGCCAGCAGAGCCCACAGGGCCGCAATCACCAATGTTTTCAGGCTGTACTGCTTGCGAAGCGCTTCTGCGGCGACGCGAATGCGCTGCGCGTAGTCGGCTGCCAGTTCCGTCCGGCTTCGTTTGGCCGCCTGCGCATCCTTTTCGGTGATCGTCATGATCACCTGGGTGCCATCCGCGATGGCCGTCGTCGATTCCTCGTCGTAGGTGCGGATTGCAGCGATTCTCGATTGCGGCAGTCGCGACAGGTTTTCGATTCTGGCTTCGATGGCTGTGGCGCGGGCATCGGCCGTGAACGCAAAATAGCCCTCCTGAATGACGAAGAGCGTCTTGCCGTTCACGATCACGGGACTTCCGCTCACCGGCGCCGCAGTCGGCGCGGGCGCCGCGGGCGGGGCAGTTGCCGGAGGGGTTGCTTCCTTTTGCTGGCCGCTGGCAGGGGCGGCCAAAACGAATCCTGAAACCATGAGCCCAAACACTGCAATCCACCGGCAGCGAGCGACGGCACATTTCGGGCTCGACATGAATTCCTCCCAACCAGTTTCTCTCAACCCTGTCTGCCACTTCCATATCCGCATATTGTTCTGGCAAAGCACATGACACGGATCATGGCTGCTTGAGTCTCTCTCGAATTAGCGCCAAATACAAATCGTCCGGCGCTGTCCAGCCAGACACGAAACACAAAACGAAATCCCGATGGAAAGCCCGGCGCGCAACCGCCGCAGGACCCGCATTCGAACAGGCTGGTTCTCGCCCTTCGACGGCGATCTCTAGGCCCTTCGAGTTTCCCGGCGGGGAGATGGAAATGGACGGCCCGCACTTGCGGGCGTCGCGTTGGTCCTCGCCGTTTCGAAGAATTGCACCAGTCCGCAGCTGGAACAGGAAAAGGGCTGCACGACAATTCCGAATCTCAGCGGTGTAATCTGCTGTGAAAGTTTTCCAAGCACCCTGCTGGGGTGGAACAGCACAACCGGAGTTTTGTACTTGCGCATGGCAATCGCGCAGTTTGGACATTTTGCGATTTTTCGACGCATATACCCTCTCCCCCCTCCACTGCATATGGGACGCTTCTATGCTTCTATCATAAGTCCTGCTATGGATCCTGCTATGGCGATAGCGGCATGGCGCGGCTTTTGATTTTTCTCTACAACCCCAGGCGGGATAGTTCGGCGATCAATTCCTCGGCGGAGGTGAAATGGAAGGCGTTGATCCCGAGGCGGGCCGCGGCGGCGGCGTTTTCGTGGATATCGTCGATGAACATGGCCTCTTCGGGCAGCGCGTTCAATTCACGCAGGACGCGGTGGAAGATGGCAGGGGAAGGCTTGCTCGCCCCGGCGCGGCAGGAATACACGCGCGCGGGAAAATGCCGGACAAACGGAAAGGTCGCTTCGAAATGCGCCACGTGAATGGGGTCCGTATTCGAAAGCAAGGCCAGGCGGCACTTCGCGGCCAGGCGCTCAAAGAGTTGCTCCGGCAATATCGTGTCCGGATCGAGGACGCTGTTCCAGATGGCGCAGAATTCCTCAAAGGTGTGTGAAAACTGAAATTTCCCGGCCAGGTGGGCATGCCATTCGCGCGGCGCCATTCGGCCTTCCTGCCAGTCGGGCCACCGCGAGTCGGATTCCAGTTCGCGCAAGAGCTGCAAATTTGACAATTCTTTGCGCTGGCCAAGCATTGCAACCGAACGCGACATTTCGACGCGAATAATCACGCGCCCAATGTCAAAAATGACGGCGCGGGGTGCTTGTTCGATGGGGAGGCCGAGAAAGGGCACGGCTAGTCACGCTCGAAAGGGGCTGGTTGTGGGGCTGCAGGAGGTCTGGGAGCGCCCGAATACCGGGAGCGCAGCAAACTGATCGCTGGAGGCAGCAGCGAGAGAAGAATCACAACCGCAATCACATAATGAATGTTTTCGCTGATATTGGGGATCTTCCGGCCCAGAAAAAAACCGCCCAGAAGCGTGCTTCCGACCCACAAGATTCCCCCCGCGATGTCAAAAATCAAGTAGCGCCCGTAGGGCATCAAGGCCGCGCCTGCTACCGGCGGACAGAACGTCCGCACAATGGGAACGAACCGCGCCAGGATCACGGTCTTGCCGCCGTATTTTTCGTAGAAGTGATGCGCGCGGTCCAGATGTCGCCGTCGAAACAGCAGGGAATCCTTGCGTCGATACAGGGCCTGTCCCGCTTTCCGCCCGATCCAATACCCGACCTGGTCTCCGACAATCGCGCACAGGGGAACCACCAGAAGCAACTCGGCCAGATGCAACTGGCCGGAGGCCGCGAAAATTCCCGCCGTGATCAGCAGGGAATCGCCCGGCAGAAAAAATCCCACGAAGAAACCCGTCTCGACGAAAACGATCACGCAAACCAGAAGCGTGCCGCCCCACTCAATCAGGCCCTTGACGTTAAATAGAAAATGAATGACGTGCTCAAGCGATCCGATCATGAACTCCTGTCACCGAGGCTGGCCGGTTCCTCCGGGGAAGGCGCGCACGCCCCCTGGTTATACGGTAACAGAAAACGTGCGAGTCCTCACAGCAGAGTTCCCACATCAGGGTCAACCTGACAATGAGCCTTTGAAACAGACCATGCGCGCTGCTACTGCCAGCGTGCTTTGCGGCCCGCCGGAGGATTTTTTACAAATGCTCATCCGGCATGGCCAGGAATTGCCGGTTTGCCGGAAGCGGGATGGAACAGCCGCGC
>Ga0307373_10015308_pt1 | contig 10446 bp, 7 predicted proteins | sample OX2MG_FD_202534 | JGI IMG/M metagenome (GOLD analysis project Ga0307373, IMG submission 202534) | Soil microbial communities from Risofladan, Vaasa, Finland - OX-2 | ecosystem: Environmental > Terrestrial > Soil > Coastal area > Acid sulfate soil | place: Finland: Risofladan, Vaasa | collected...
ACCCGTTGCATCCCGGCAAAATTGAAGTTACCTGGCAAAGGAGAGGCTGCCGCGACCGAAGAGTTACTCATCAGCGCCTCAAGGTTGCCAATATCGTATGCAGGCAGCGAAGAGTAATAGTCGCTGTAGGGAGCGCTCGTGGTGTTGCATGCGTAAAAATAGCCGCTCCATGAGCTGTCCTCCGTCACCCACTCCTTCACCAGGCCTTGTATGTAGGCGGCCTCCGTTGGCGATGCGCCGTAGGAAAGACGCAGCAGGGAAGTGGCGATGCCGCGGCCCGACGCGTGGTCCCAACTGCCGCATCGGGAGACGCCGCGCCCGCCGACCATATCCATCATGGCGCCGCGAAACATCAGCGGCGCGTACGATTGCGACACCCAGCTCCACACATTGCTGGCGTTGGGGTCGGTAATCGGCCACGCGGAGTTATTCAGCAGCAGAAACAGGTTCGCCATGTCGGAAAGGAGCACTGACCCATAACCGCCCGTATAGGCAACATAAGTGTGCTGAATAAATGACCCATCCACATAGAAGCCATCGCCGCTGGTCACATAGAGATACACCGGCGCCAGCGCGTTCTCTCCCGCCGTAATGTAAGTGCTGTCCTTGGCCAGAACGCCCCGCAAAATCACTGCCAGGCAGATATCGCTAAGATTGGCGCCGGTTGCCGTTTCCTGATTGCCGCTCGTTGTATACCAGTAAGAAGGATTGGGATCGAAGTGGTCGATCGCCGCGGTGTAATTGGCAATCTCGGTAGAGGTAAGCTGCGGATAAATCAGCAGGGCCGTCGTCATAAGTGCTTTGGCGTCCCCGATCTCCCAATCCCACCAGTTGTCGTACATGGCGGTGTTCTGGTTGTAGTGGTTCGTGTACAGCCAGTCCAGGCCATACGCCACGGCCTGCGCGAGAGCCGTATTTCCCTGCAAGGAGTTTCCGGGCTGGGCGTAAGCGATGGCCATCGACCACAGACGGCCGAAGTTGCTGTCCGTGGTGGCCGACTTCGTGAAGTCGGTCAGGTCGCTCCACAGATAGGTTGCGCCGGGGCTCGTATTCATCTTCGACCAATTGCTGTTGGCGCTGCTGGCGGCCTGGTTCACGCTGGCCGCAATGTCCGCATCGCTCATGTTATTGTTGGCGCCCGTCTGCATCGTCACCCATTGAGCGCGCATGTCGTCGTAGTTGTCCGCCCGCAGAGCGGGACAAAGAAGAAGGCAGATGGCGATAACAAGAACAAGTGGCCTGATGATCGAGATGGCCTTGCGTCTGGTTTGCGTTCTGGCAGTCAAACAGTGTTCCACAACGGTTTCTCCCCGAAAGTGTCAGATATAGACGTGCATTTGGAGGTGCTCAAAGAGTACAGCAAAAAGGCCGCCGCTGGCTCGCCCTGAACCGGCGCGGACAATCCAGGGCTGCTCCGCCCTGAATCTCCGTCCCGAATCTCCGTCCTGGATGTAGGCTTGGCCCGTCCAAAGATCTCCATGAAGGAGTTTTCATTTCTGGGGGTAACTGAACGCCCTGGTCAAGAGGAGCGGATGATAGCATCAAAGATGACCGATGCATACCAAAAAACTGAAAATCATCCCCCTCGGCGGGCTGGGCGAGTTCGGCATGAACTGCCTCGCGCTACGCTGGGAAGACGACATTATCGTTATCGACGCCGGGCTCATGTTTCCCGAGTCGGAGCTGTTGGGCGTAGACATTGTTGTGCCCGACATCTCCTATCTCATTGAAAACAAGCAGCACGTACGCGCCATCATCCTCACCCACGGCCACGAGGACCACATCGGCGGCCTGCCCTGGATTCTCAATGAGCTGAAGGTTCCTGTCTACGCCACCGAGTTTACGCTGGCCTACGTCGAGGGCAAGCTCGAAGAGCACCAGATGCTCGACGAGACCGAGCTGATCGAGATCGCGCCCAGGGAAAAGTTCACCATCGGCCCGTTCACCATCGAGCCGATTCGCGTCACCCACTCGCTGGTGGACTGCGTGGCGCTGGCCATCGATACCCCGGTCGGCGTCGTCATCCACACCGGCGACTTCAAAATCGACCTCTCGCCTCTGGACGGAAAACCCTTCGACCTGCACACCTTCGCCGAATACGGCAAGCGCGGCGTCCTTGCGCTGCTCCAGGACTCGACGAATGTCGAAAGGCCCGGCTACACGCCCAGCGAGTCGGCGGTGCGTCCGCGTCTCGACGAAGTGTTTTCGCGCACCAGGAAAAAGCTGTTCTTCAGTTGCTTCTCATCGTCCATCTACCGCATCCGCATCGCGCTGGAGCTGGCGCGGGCCCACGGCCGCAAGGTGGCCGTGGTAGGCCGCTCCATGATGGAGAGCACTGAGATTGCGCAGGACCTGGGCTACATCGACGTTCCGCCGGGACTCATCATCAATCCCGGCCAGATGCGCGACTACCCGCCCGAGCAGTTGATGGTGCTCATCAGCGGCACCCAGGGCGAGCCCATGAGCGCGCTGAGCCGGGCGGCCGTGGACAACCACAAGAACGCGCGCATCGACCCCGGCGACACCGTGGTGCTCAGCTCCCGGATCATTCCCGGCAACGAGAAGGCCATCTTTCGGGTCATTGACCACCTGAGCCGCCGCGACGCCCACGTGATCTACGACGATGGGGCCCATGGGCTTATCCATGTCAGCGGCCACGGCAGCCAGGAGGAGATGCGGCTGCTCATCAACCTCATCCGGCCCAAGTTCTTTATCCCCGTACACGGCGACTACCGCTTCCTGCGCAAGCACGCCCAGGTAGCCATGGAGACCGGAGCCGTGGAGCACGCCATAGTGATTGAAGACGGTGACGTGCTGCAACTGGACAAAAATGATGCGCGCAAGAAAGACAAAGTGACGGCGGGGCGCATCCTCATCGACTCCGGCTCGTCCATCGACGTGGTAGAGGACCTGGTGATCCGCGACCGGCGCATCCTGTCGGAAGACGGCATCGTCCTGGCCATCGTCGGTATCAACAAGCGGACCGGCAAGGTGGAGCGCCCGCCAGAGGTAGTCATGCGCGGCTTTGGCGGCGCCGACATCACCGACCAGGCGCGCGAAGTGGTGCTCAAAACGCTGGACGGATTGAGCGGCGAGCAGAAAGGCGACTACGGCATGGTGAACGAGAAGGTGCGCGTCGAGCTGAAGCGGCTTATCCAGAAGAGCACCGGCCGCCGCCCCATGATCATGCCCGTCATTCTGGAGATCTGAGCGAAAGCAGCCGGCAAGCTGAAATCAAAAAAGGCGGCGGAGCCGGAATGGCGTCCGCCGCTTTTTTGCATAGGCATATCCTGCTGCTAATCGTTCCTGCTCAGGCCACTGTCGCGTCTGGTGCGGCAGGCGCCGCTACCCAACCATTCCTCGCGCATCCTGTCACGCTACTCCTGCCAGCCCTTCACGTTCCGGCATCGGGACAGAAGCCGGCGGGCGGTGGCAGATCGGGAGCGAACGCTTGCGCAGGAACACTTCGTCCACAATCAGGCGGGCGTTGCCCTGAAGATCGAGAAAGCCGGTGTTGTAATCTCTGCACAGCGCCTGCGCCTCTTCCGACAGAAACGGCGCAATCAGGACAGGCGTTGTATTCTCGGCAAGTTGAGTGGTATAACTGCGCAGCTCATCGAGAGCGTTGCGAACATTGCTCGGCCGATCGCAGATCTTCACCTTGCAGACCAGCGTATGGCTGTGACCTAATACGTCGATTTGCGCCAGGAAGTCGACTTTATGGCCGGCACCGGGCGATTGGACTTGAATATCCTTGAGCTTGATCGCGGACACCTGGTGAAGAACCACCTTCAGTTCCTCCATTGCCCGGGCCCTGGAATCCTTGATCGAATGATGCATTACCATAGCAAATTCCCCTTTTTCGTCTCGTAAAAGGAGCGGGCACACCTTCGCCCCGAGAATGAACAGAAATCCTCTCCGCGTCAGAGGGCGGCGGAACTGACCGCCGGCAGGTTGATGCGCGGAGCGGCATTGCGGCGCTTTCCGCCGCGCATGCTGCCACGCAGATACACCTCAGCGACGGGTTTGGGCAGGTTCACTACCTTTGACGGCGCGCTCATAGAGATCGGTAGCAACCGAAAAGGCTGGATCCGGAACGAGTGCTTCCCCGACGGAACCATCGCCAAAGCGATCGACGTGCGGCAGGGCCTCGCATGAAAATACCTGGACTCAAGCCAGGACACTAAACGGGCGTCGTGAATCTCCGGCCGGTCTTGCCAGAATCCGGGCTCTAACCCACACTGAATCCGCAGATGATCAAGCTGTAACTCGACGACCGGGACGTGCTTGGGAAAATAGCGCCGGACGTTCCTTACACCCACATAGAGTCCGGTTACTTCGCGTCCCTCACACTGGGCCTTCACTACCATAGCTCACCTCCCATCCATCGCACGCGAAATGGGATCTGTTTTGGGGAGCCCGCCGTTAGGAAGCCGCTTGCTGGTGGAAAATACCTTCAAAACTGCCTTCCCACGCACCAGCCGGAACGCCACTCTGCAACGATCATGTGCATTTTTCAAGCGCATGTCAAGCAGAGTTCGATGGAATCGATGCAGAAATGCAAAATTTAACCTCGCCGTAAATCTCGCCGCGCTTTGTGCGCGGAGGGCCGGCCCCAACCGAGCTGCGGCAGCTTCTGCCAAAGACCCGAAACCTAAGTTTCATGGCAAAGAAAAGGCAATTCGAAACAAAGCATGAGTAACTCGAACCGAAGCCGAAAGATACCGAATCGATCGGGCTGAATGCGCTTACAGTGCTTCGTTGCGGGCGTGTCAAATATTGCCCGTGGTCGCCTCGAAGTGGATCGAAGCGAGGCCTCCGGTTTGTTCGCCGGCTGGTCCCAATGGCCGTTTTCCGTCTGCCGCCCTGCGGGGAAGTCGCGGCCGGGGTTCATCTTATCCACCGGCGGATGCGGCGGGCAGGTTGCCAAAGGCAGCCGGCAACTCGGACAATACTGGCGAGGATAAATCGCATGTACCGAAGAGAGTTTCTTGGCGCCGCATCCGCGGCCATCCTTGCCAGTGGACTGCGCCCGGCCGCGGCCTTCGCCGATCCTGCCGCCGCGCACCTCAAGCCCATGGCGCTTGGCCTCATCATCTCGCCCTTCGGCGCTCCCGAAGAGCGCATTCGCCTCGTCCACGAGCTGGGGCTTTCCAACTGCTTCCTCTCGCTCGACGCCTATATCGGCCATTTCACCCCGGACCTCGCGGCGCAATTCCGCGATCTGCTGGCGAAGCATGACGTGGTTGCGACCACCGTCGAGGTCGTCGGCCCGGGGCCGCTCGTCTGGAACTTCCTTCAGGGGCCTTCAACCATCGGGCTGGTCCCCCCCAAGACGCGCGCCGCGCGCATGGACGCCCTTCGCCAGGCCTCGGACTTCGCCAAGCTCCTCGGCGTCGGGCAGGTGCAGACGCATTGCGGGTTCATCCCCGAAGATCCCGCCGATCCGCTCTATCCCGGAGCCGTGGAAGCCATCCGCGCGGTTGCCCGGCACTGCCACGGCAACGGCCAGTACTTCCTCATGGAGACTGGCCAGGAGACGCCCACCACCATGTCGCGCATGATCCGCGACGTGGACCAGCCCAACTTGGCCGTAGGCCTCGACACCGCCAACCTGATCCTCTACGGCAAGGCCAATCCGGTCGATGCCGTTGACATCCTCGGGCCCCACATCCGCAGCGTCCATGCCAAAGACGGCCGCTGGCCCACCGACCCCGACAAGCTCGGCCAGGAAGTCCTCATCGGCACCGGGCTGGTCAACTTCCGCGAGGTCTTCACCAAACTGCATCGCCTCGGCTATACAGGCGCCATCACCATCGAGCGCGAAACCTCCGGCCCGCAACAGATCGCGGACGTGCGCCAGGAGAAGATCTATCTTGAGCGGATCATCCGCGAAGTTCTCGCCTGAAGGCAAAAAACCGGTAAGAACGGCCAAGCACGATCAAGCCAGTACGATCAAAACAGATAACGTGTAATTGGGGAGCGAGGCAAAATGAAGCGTAGAGAGTTTCTGCAAACCACGGCCGGAGCGGCCTCCGGAATGCTTCTTGTGAAGTCGGGCGTGGCCTTCGGCTACCAGGCCAACTCGGCGGTGCGTCTGGGGCTGCTGGGCTGCGGATCGCGCGGCACGCACGTCGCCACCTCGTTCTCCCAGAACACCACTGCACAGGTGGTGGCGCTCGCTGACCTGTTTCCCGATCAACTGGAGGCGGGCCGTGCTCATTTCAATCAGGTGAACGCCGGCCTTAGCCGCGCCGCGATCGACGCCAAGCTGCTGTTTCACGGCCCCCACGCCTTTGAGCAACTCGCCGCCTCGCCGGATGTGGATCTGATTCAAATCTCCACGCCGCCCTTCTTCCATGTGCAGCACCTTGAGGCGGCCGTGGCCGGGGGCAAGCACGTCTACTGCGAAAAGCCGGTGGGGATCGACGTGCGCCAGGCCCGGCAGGCCCTGGAGATCGCCAAGCGGGTGCGGCCCACGCAAAGCGTCGATGTCGGCTTCCAGTGCCGCAGCGCTCCGCCCATCGCCGCCATTGCCGAAAAGATCAAAGCCGGCGCCCTGGGCCAGATCGCGTCGATTACGGCCCACTACTTTGCTCCCGCCTCCCAGGAGAAGGTCTTCCCCGGCGCCTCGCCAGACGAGTTCCGGCTGCGCAACTGGCTCTGGGACCGCGCCCTCTCCGGCGACATCCTGGTCGAGCAGAACATCCACATCATCGACCTCTGCAACTGGCTTCTGGGCGCCCGTCCGCTCAAGGCAACGACCACCGGCGGACGCAACATCCTCAAGCACGCCGGCGATTGCTGGGACAACTACCAGGTGGACTTCACCTATCCCGGCGATGTGCACGTCTCCTTTTCTTCCACGCAGTTTGGCGACTACAAAATCTTTGATGCCGGCTTGCGGCTCTTCGGTGCCGCCGGCTGCGCGAGCGTTCCCTACGCAGGTCCGGTGCAAATCGTGGGCGCGCAGGCGTGGGCCTGGCAGGATTCGATGGCCACCGCCGCCGGCTCCGGCAAGTTTGCGGCCAACGGCGGCTTTGAAGACAATCTGGCTTTCGCCGACCGCGACAAGGAGCGCACGTTCATCGACAGCATCGTCTCCGGCCCACCTCACAACCAGATCGCTGCCGGCGTCGAGACGGCTCTGAGCTGTATGTTGGGGCGCATGGCCGGCTACCAGCGGCGCGAAACCACCTGGGATGACCTCCTGGCGCACGGAGAGACTTACACGCTGGGCATGGACCTGAATCAGTTCGCCTGAGGCTGTGGGCTTCTAGTGCAACCGCTTGGACGGTTCGTCAGAGAAGATCTGGCCGTCGCGAATATGGACCACGCGATGGGCAAAATCGGCGATGTCGGCCTCGTGAGTCACTACCACGATGGTGTTGCCGTTGGCGTGGAGCTGATCGAACAGGTTCATGATTTCCATGCCCGTCTTTGAGTCCAGGTTACCGGTGGGCTCGTCGGCCAGGATAATCGAGGGGCTGTTCACCAGGGCGCGGGCGATGGCCACCCGCTGGCGCTGGCCTCCGGAGAGCTCGCTGGGCTTGTGGTACATGCGCGATTCCAGCCCCACGTTGGCCAGGGCCTCTTTGGCCCGCTCGATGCGCGCGGCAGCGGGCGTGCCGTTGTAAATCAGCGGCAGCTCCACGTTGTGCAGCGCGGTGGCCCTCGCCAGCAGGTTGAAGGTCTGGAAGACGAAGCCGATCTCCTTGTTGCGGATGCGCGCCAACTGGTCATCGTCGAGTTCGCTGACCAACTGGTCGTTCAGCCAGTACCGGCCCCTGGAAGGCGTGTCGAGGCAGCCGATCAGATTCATCAGGGTGGATTTGCCTGACCCCGACGGTCCCATGATGGCCACATACTCGTTGTGGCGAATGCGCAGCGAGACGCCGCGCAGGGCCTGCACCTGCTGCTCTGAGCCCATATCGTACGTGCGCCACAGGTCCTCGACGACGATTACATCGCCGCCGGGGATAACCTCGCGTTGCGCAACGTCTTCCGTAAAAATGCCGTTCAGAGCCATCTGAATCCCATCCCATCTTATCCGTTGCCCGTTGCGGTCCGCCGCTACCTCGACCCGCCGGCGGCCGAAATAATCAGTGAGGCTTTATCCCGCTTCAACAACGCCCCGTTCTTCAGGTCGCGCAGAGTCTTGTAGGGCCCGGTCACGACCTCCTCGCCGGGGGTGAGCCCCGTGAGTACCTCAATATCGGTGGCGCCGGTGATCCCCGTCTTCACAGGGACAAACTTCGCCCGCAGCCTGCCGCGAGGGTCCTTTTCCACCACAAAGGCGCCCTGCACGGGATTCGATTTGACCGGCGCAGCGTTGGAGACGGTGGCGGCCTCGACGCCGCCCTTGCTCTTGGGCACGTCCAGCGCGGGGTCGTGCATGGTGAGCGCCTGCATGGGCAGGGAAAGTACACCGGTCTTGTGCGCCGTAGTGATCTTGGCCGTGCAGGAGAGCCCGGGGCGCAGTTCCTTCGTGGGATCCTCGAGGGTCACCACGACCTTGAAGTCCTTGGCTTCCTCGGTGCCGGTAGTGGACTGCGAAGTCGCTATGCCGGTGGAGCGGAGCAGCGCCTGATCGCCTACCAGCGTCACGCGTCCCTTGAAGACCTCGCCGGGCAGCGCATCCACGGTCACATCCGCCGCCTGGCCCATTGCAAGGTTCACAATGTCGGTCTCATCCACTTTGACTTCGGCGGTCACGACGCTCATATCGGCCAGCGTCATCAGGGTTGATCCCTCTGTGTTCTGGATGCCTTCCACCACCGTCTCGCCCTCGCGCACAGGCTCGTTGGTCACGATGCCGTCAAAGGGAGCAATGGCGATAGTGCGGTCCAGCATGTCCTTGTTGGCCTTCAGAGTGGCTTGCTGTGTGAGCAAATGGCCGCGGGCGGAGTCGGTCTGGGCCTTGGCCTGGTTCACGCCCGCCGCCGCCTGGGCTACCGAGGCCACAGACAGGTCGTAAGCAGCCTTCTTGGCGTCGTAGTCCTGCTTCGACAGAATGCCGTCCTTGTAGAGAGCTTGAGCACGGCTCCAGTCCAGCGCCTTCTGCTCCAGATCGGCCTTGGCGTGTTCCAGGTTGGCCTCGGCGGTCTTTTCAGCAGCGATATTGGAGGCAATGTCGGTCCTGGCCGCGGCGATGGCGGCCTCTTGGCCGGTGACGGTCGCCGTCTGCTGCACATTTTCAATCGTGGCTACGATCTGGCCCCTCTTCACCTTGTCCCCCTCCTTGACATAGAGGTGGGTCACGCGGCCCATGGCAGTCGCGCCCAGGTTCACGTAGGTCTTCGGCTTGATCTGGCCGGTGCCGCTCACGACCGTGGACAAGTCCTCGCGCCCGATCTTGGCGGTCATCACCTTGGTGTAGCCTGACTGCTGCTTAATGACCATGAAGGTAACCAGGCCCGCGGCTACCAGTACGCCGAAAACAATCAGCAGAATCTTCTTCATTTAAGGTTCTTGCTCCGAATTTCTTCCCCTCCAGTGTACGCAATTCTGAATCGCGCCGTTCCCGGGGAGGAACTAAAGTCTTTAACCGCCGATCGCTAAAACCAGAGACGGACGGCAAAACTCCACCCGTAAAGCGAAGCGCCCGCCCCTTCCCCGGTTCTTTGAACAGAATCTCTACTTCATGGACGGTCGAACGGGTTGTGGGGTCTCAAGACCAATTCTGCCAGCCAAATAGATACCTATGCCCCCGCTCCTTCCTGGTTACCTTGGGGGATGCGGTGCGTCTAACGCACAAAACAGCTTACACGGACTGTTGCCCAGCCCTACCGGGACCCGTAAAATGAAGGGATCGCAGGAGTCTTAAGCTAATGAAGTTCACCGGTCGCCGTTTTCTCCTTGCCGTACTGGGTTGCGGCCTCGCTTTCATCTCCCTTACAGGCCCCGAGGCCCACGCACTCGGCCGCCACAAGCCGGCCCAGCAACAGGCCGGCACTCAGGATCAGGAAGCGAGTCCCCTCAATCGTCCCCTCTCCGATAAGGAGAGATATAGGCAGCAGAAGGAGCTGCGGCAGGAGTTGAAGGGCCCCTACAAGACTTGGCTGAACCAGGATGTGGCCTACATCATCTCCGACACGGAGCGAAAGGCCTTCATGAGCCTCAGCAATGATGAGGAGCGGGATGCCTTCATCGAGCAGTTCTGGCGGCGGCGCAACCCCAATCCCGATTCCCCTGAGAACGAGGCCCGCGAGGAGCACTACCGCCGCATTGCCTACGCCAACGAGCACTACGCGGCTGGCAAGCCGGGCTGGAAGACAGACCGCGGACGCATCTACATCGAATGGGGTCCGCCGGACTCGATAGATTCCCATCCTTCGGGCGGCCTCTACGACCGGCCCTTCGATGAGGGCGGCGGCACCACCACCACCTTCCCGTTCGAGGTTTGGCACTACCGGTATCTCCCCGGACTCGGCGAAAACATCAATA
>Ga0307373_10015309_pt1 | contig 10445 bp, 7 predicted proteins | sample OX2MG_FD_202534 | JGI IMG/M metagenome (GOLD analysis project Ga0307373, IMG submission 202534) | Soil microbial communities from Risofladan, Vaasa, Finland - OX-2 | ecosystem: Environmental > Terrestrial > Soil > Coastal area > Acid sulfate soil | place: Finland: Risofladan, Vaasa | collected...
CTCGCCGGTGGACTGCCGCCGGCACCGGCGGTCGCGCGCGTCAAGCAATCGGGCGCCAAGCTGCTGTGCTTCGCGCCCGCCCTGTCGATTGCCAAGAAGCTGGTGCGCATGGGCGCCGACGCCATCATCATCGAAGGCATGGAGGCCGGCGGCCATATCGGTCCGGTCGCCACCAGCGTGCTGGCCCAGGAAATCCTGCCGCATATAACCGAGGTCCCGATCTTCGTCGCGGGCGGCATCGGCCACGGCGCGGCCATCGCGTCGTATCTCGAGATGGGCGCGTCGGGCGTCCAACTCGGTACGCGGTTCGTTTGCGCGCATGAATCGATCGCGCATCCGAAATTCAAGCAGGCTTTCATCCGCGCCGCGGCGCGCGATGCCGTGCCGTCAGTGCAGCTCGATGCGCGCTTTCCGGTCATCCCGGTGCGCGCGCTCGCCAACGAAGCCACCCGCGCGTTCATGGAGAAACAACGCGACGTCGTCGAACGCTTCACCAAGGGTGGACTGTCGCAAAAGGACGCGCAGCTCGAGATCGAGCGCTTCTGGGTCGGTGCCCTGCGCCGTGCGGTGATCGACGGCGACATCGAGGGCGGCTCGCTCATGGCAGGCCAGAGCGTCGGCATGGTGACGCGCGAGCAACCGACCAAGGACATTCTCGACGAACTGGTGGCACAGGCGCTCGATGCGCTGCTGTCGCGTGCCGGTGTCGCCTCCGACCGGGACAGCGAGGGAGAGCACGGCGCAACGCTGCGCTCCCGGGCGGAAGCCTGATGGAACCCGGCGCGGCGGCCGCTGGGTCCCGCCGCGTCCTCCGTCGCTTGCGCGACGTGATGGCCGGCGGAGGGACGGCCCAGCAAAAGCTCGACACGATCGTGCGCATCATCGCCGCCGACATGGTGGCCGAGGTGTGCTCCTGCTACATCCGCCGCGCCGGCGATCTGCTCGAGTTGTTCGCGACGGAAGGATTGCGGCCGGAAGCGGTGCACCGCACGCGCCTGCGCGTCGGCGAAGGTCTGGTCGGTGTGATCGCGGCGACCGCGCGGCCCCTGGCGCTTGCCGAGGCGCAATCGCATCCCGACTTCGCCTACCGCCCCGAAACCGGCGAAGAGATCTATCACTCCCTGATGGGCGTACCGATCCTGCGCGGCGGCCGCGTCCTCGGCGTGCTGGTGGTGCAGAACCGGACCCAGCGCCACTACAACGAGGAGGAGATCGAGGCGCTGCAGACCATCGCCATGGTGCTGGCGGAGATTGCCGCCTCTGGCGATCTTGTCAGTCCCGCGGAGCAGCAGCCGGGCGAAGGCAATGTCACCCTGCCGACGCGCCTCGAAGGCATCCGGCTCAACGCCGGCCTTGCTGTCGGCCAGGCCGTGCTGCATCAGCCGCGCGTTGCCATCCACCGCATCGTTGCCGAGGATATCGCGGCCGAGCTCGAGCGCTTGCGTGCGGCAACCGCCGCGATGCAGAGCGCGATCGACCAGTTGCTGGCGCAGACCGACATGCCCGATTCCGGCGACCATCAGGACGTGCTCGAGACGTACCGCATGTTCGCTGCCGACCGTGGTTGGCTCCAGCGCATTGCCGATGCCGTGCGCGGCGGCCTTACGGCGGAGGCGGCGGTCCAGCGCGTCCTCGACGACACCCGCGCACGGCTGTTGCAGGCGACCGATCCCTACATCAAGGAGCGGCTCGTCGACCTCGAGGACGTCGCCAACCGTTTGCAGTGGCATCTCACCGGCAAACCGGTTACCGCCGCGCACCAAGCGGAACTGCCCGACGAATTCGTGCTCGTCGCCCGCAGCATGGGGCCCGCCGAATTGCTCGATTACGACCGGCGTCGGCTCAAAGGACTTGTGCTCGAAGAGGGCTCGCCCGGCGCGCACGTTGCCGTCGTGGCGCGGGCGCTCGACATTCCCGTGGTTGGTCGGGTGAAAGACGTGCTGCTGCGGGTGGAATCCGGCGATCTCGTCGTCGTCGACGGCGACGACGCGCTCGTGGTGATCAGGCCGAGCGAAGATCTGTTGCAGGCGGCGCAGGCCCGCATCCGGGTACGGCAAGGTCAGCAGGAGCAATATGCGGCACTGAAGGATCTGCCGGCCGAAACCAAGGATGGCGTGCGCGTCGAGTTGAACCTCAACGCGGGGCTGCTCCTCGACCTGCCTTATCTCCATGAGGCCGGGGCGCAAGGCATTGGCCTGTTCCGCACCGAGCTCCAGTTCATGTTGCGGGACGATTTCCCGACCGTAACGCAGCAAGCCACCCTCTACCGTCGCGTCCTCGATCAGGCCGGCGACCGGCCGGTCACGTTCCGGACGCTCGATATTGGCGGCGACAAGCTGCTGCCGTACATGGAAGGTGAGCGCGAGGAGAATCCAGCGATGGGCTGGCGCGCGGTGCGCATCGCGCTCGATCGTCCGGCGCTGCTGCGTCAGCAGCTGCGCGCCTTTATCCGCGCCGCCGCGGGCAAGCAACTACGCGTGATGTTCCCAATGGTTGCCGAGACCGCAGAATTCGATGCCGCACGCGAGGTGCTCAGTCTCGAGCTCGAGCGCGTCCGCAAGCGGGCCGGCACGTTGCCGGCGACGGTCGCGGTCGGCGTTATGCTTGAAGTGCCGGCCCTGCTTTGGCAATTGCCGGACTTGTTGAAGCGGGTCGATTTCATCTCGGTCGGAACCAACGATCTCGTCCAGTTCCTGTTTGCCGCCGACCGCGGCAATGCGCGCATCGCCGAGCGCTACGACTACCTCTCGCCCGCCGTGCTGCGCGTTCTCGGCGATATCGCGCGAGCCTGCACCGAGGCGGCGAAGCCCTTTGCCCTGTGCGGCGAGATGGCCGGCGATCCGCTGGGCGCGATGGCGCTGATCGGCATCGGCTATCGCAATCTCTCGATGGCGCCACGCTCGGTTGGTCGCGTCAAGGCGATGGTGCGCTCGCTCGATTGCGGAAGCCTGCGCGATTTTCTCGCGACGCTCGGCGGTCATGCCGGCAGCCTCCGCGGCAGCCTGCACGATTTCGCCAAAGACCACGGCGTGGCAATTTAAGGGCCGACGAGTCGGACGACGGTTGCGGCAGGGGGCGCCTTAGGACACTATTCGCGCGAGGTTCCATGTCGCTTTTCCCTGGGCAGAAGTCGTCGGAGCCGGAGAGCGGCCCGGCAGCCGCGCTTGAAGCCGAGCCTGCGCCCGCGCGGCCTAAGCACACGATCGGCGCGTTGCTGCGTGAGACGCGCGAGAGCTATGGCGGCGATGTCGAGCGGATCGCCAACGCATTGCGGATCCGCGCCCAATATCTCGTCGCAATCGAGGAGGGCCGTTACGACCGGCTGCCCGCCCCGGTCTATGCCTTGGGGTTCGTACGCGCCTATGCCGTGCATCTTGGCCTCGACGGCGAAGAGGCCGTGCGACGCTTCAAACAGGAAGCGAGCGGATTCGAAATATCGCGCGATCTCGTCTTTCCGGTGCCGCTCGGCGAACGCGGCATTCCGCACGGCCGCATACTGGCCGCGGCAGTGCTGCTGCTGCTCGCGGCGTACGGCGCTTGGTATTACTTGTCGTCGGGTGGCCGCACCCGACCGGAGCGCGTCAGCGCCGTGCCCGCTGCGCTGCTGCCGTCGCCAGCGCCATCGACCAACGCTCCGGCGCCGACAACGACATCCGGCCCAACACCGCCAGTGACGCAAAGCGCGACGTCGAATGCGGCGACGCCTGCACCTGCGCCGCCCGCTATGACAGCGCCGCCACCATCCGGGCCAGCCGCATCGACCGAGGTGCTGTCGCCGCCGGGACCCAAGCCTGGCGCGGCGCCAGTTCTGACGCCGCCACCGGGAATGCCGTCGCCAACGCCGCGTACCGAGGCGTCGCCGCCAACGCAGACCGCCGCGTTGCCGGGTGGCAGCGCCGCCGGCGTAACGCCAGGCCCGGGCGATACGCACGTCTTCGGCGTTACCGATGCGCCGGTGCGGATCGTCATTCGCGCGAAAGCCGACTGCTGGGTGAAGGTGCGTGACCAAAATGGGTCAACGGTGTTTCAACACCTGCTGAAGGCCGGCGATACCTATCGGGTCCCCGATCAGCCGGGTCTCGACCTTTATGCCGGTAACGCGAGCGGACTGACGGTGGCGGTGGACGGCCAGAGCGCGCCGCCGCTGACCGGCAAGGTGCGTCACGATATTCGCCTCGATGCCGCGCAACTCAAGGCCGGCACGGCTGTGGCCGAGTGAAAGTGTGTCGGCCCCTTGGTTTGAGGCGGCAAAACGCGCTATAACCCGGCCCAACCGGGGTGCCGATCCCGGGGCTGATATCCTGTCATTGCAAGGGTTCGAAGAGGTTCCGTCATGAGCGTGCGTCCCTATCGCGATATCGCTCGCCGCAAGAGCCGGCTGATCCATGTCGGTCCGGTGCCGGTCGGCGGCGATGCGCCAATCACCGTGCAATCGATGACGAATACGCTGACGCACGACGTCAAGGCGACGGTCGAGCAGATTCAGGCGCTCGAGCGTGCCGGTGCGGACATCGTGCGCGTCTCGTGCCCCGACGAGGAATCCTCCGCCGCCCTCAAGGACATCGTGCGTCAGGTGAAGGTGCCGATCGTTGCCGACATCCATTTCCACTACAAACGCGCGATCGAGGCCGCACAGAACGGCGCGGCATGCCTGCGCATCAATCCCGGCAACATCGGCTCCGCCGAGCGCGTGCGCGAGGTCGTGAAGGCGGCGAAGGATCACGGCTGCTCGATGCGAATCGGCGTCAATGCGGGCTCGCTCGAGCGCGATTTGCTCGAGCGCTACGGCGAGCCGTGTCCGGAGGCGATGGTCGAAAGCGCGCTCAACCACGCCAAGATTCTCGAGGACAACGACTTCTTCGAATTCAAGATTTCGTGCAAGGCGTCGGACGTGTTCCTCGCGGTTGCCGCTTACCAGCAGCTCGCCGAGGCCTGCAACTATCCGTTGCATCTCGGTATCACCGAGGCCGGCGGATTGATGACCGGCACGACCAAGTCGGCGATCGGCATGGGCTCGCTGCTCTGGGCCGGCATCGGCGACACCATCCGCGTCTCGCTTTCCGCCGATCCGGTCGAGGAAATCAAAGTCGGCTACGAGATCCTGAAAGCGCTCGGCCTGCGCCGGCGCGGTGTCACGGTCATTTCGTGCCCGTCCTGCGCGCGGCAGAACTTCGAGGTCATCAAGACGGTCGAGGTACTGGAACAACGTCTGGCGCATATCACCACGCCGATGACGCTGTCGGTCATCGGCTGCGTCGTCAACGGTCCGGGCGAGGCGCGCGAGACCGATATCGGCTTCACCGGCGGCGGCAATAACACGCACCAGGTCTATATCGCGGGCGTGACGCATCACCGCCTCAAGGACCAGAACATCGTCGATCATCTGGTCGAGCTCGTCGAAAAGAAGGCGGCCGAGATCGAAGCCAAGAAGCAGAACGAGAAGGCGGCCGAGCCGGCGGAGGTTGCCGCTTCTTGAGTCTTCCAGAGTGAGCCGGGCCCTCCAGCCGGTCCGCGGAACGCAGGATCTTCTGTCCGCGGCGATGCGCCGTCATCGCGCCGTCGTCGAGACGGCGCGCCTGCACGCGATGCGCTTCGGCTACGAAGAGATCGCGACGCCGATCTTCGAATTCACGGATGTTTTCTCGCGCCCGATCGGCGAGACCACCGACATCGTGATGAAGGAGATGTACAGCTTCGCCGACCGGGGCGGCGAAGAGGTAACGCTGCGGCCGGAATACACCGCAGGCATCGTCCGCGCCGTCATCTCGAACGGCCTGACCCAGTCGTTGCCGCTGCGCTTCTTCGCCAGTGGCCCGATGTTCCGCTACGAGCGGCCACAAAAGGGTCGCTTTCGGCAGTTTCATCAGATCGATGTCGAACTGATCGGCGTGAAGGAGCCGCAAGGCGACGTCGAGGTGATCGCGCTCGGCGCCGATATTCTCAGCGCGCTCGGCGTATTGTCGCGCGCCGAGCTGCACCTCAACACGCTCGGCGACGCCGAAAGCCGCAAGGCCTACCGTGACGCGTTGGTCGAGTATTTCATGCAGCATGCGCATAAGCTGTCGGAAGACAGCCGCAAGCGCCTCGAGCGCAACCCGCTCCGCATCCTCGATTCGAAGGACGAGGCTGACATCGCACTGAGCGCCGCGGCCCCGCATTTCGCGGAATATCTGACGCCGGCATCGCGCGAGTTCTTCGCCCAGGTGCGGAACGGCCTCGACGCGCTCGGCATCCGCTACCAGCTCGATCCGCGGCTGGTGCGCGGCCTCGATTACTACACGCATACGGCATTCGAATTCGTCACCACCGAATTGGGTTCGCAAGGCGCGGTTCTCGCCGGCGGCCGCTACGACGGTTTGATGAGCGTGATGGGTGGTCCCGAAACAGCGGGGGTCGGCTGGGCGGCGGGTATCGAGCGGCTGGGGTTGATGATCGCGGAGCCGCCGTCGCCGCCACGGCCGATCGCGCTGGTACCGATCGGTGCCGATGGCGAGGCCCTGGCACTCAAGCTGGCGCAGGAGCTGCGCCGCGATGGCTTCTCGGTCGATCTCGCTTATTCCGGCAACTTGCAGAAACGCATGCGCCGCGCCGATCGCATCAAAGCGCGCGCCGCCGTGATTCTCGGCGAGGATGAGCTGAAGCGCAACCAGGCCGCCGTGCGCGATCTCGACGCCGGCACGCAGGCCGACGTCCCGCTGGTCGCGCTCAAGGATCGGCTCGCGCCCTTCCGAGGCTGAGATGGCAGGCAAGACGCCCTTCGACGCCAGGCTCGATCGCATGGTGGCGCGCCACGCGGAATTGAGCGCCGCCATGGCCGATCCCGCGCGCATCGGCGAGTTCGCGAAGCTTGCCAAGGAATACAGCGAGCTCTCGCCCATGGTTGAAGGCATCAATGCCCTGCGTCGTTCCCAGGTCGAGCAAGCCGAGCTCGAGGAGTTAGCCGAAGGTCCCGACCCGGAGATGCGCAAGCTTGCGGCAAGCGAGCTCGACGCGGTGCGCAAGCGGTTGCTGACCCTGGACGAGAAGGTCAAGACGCTGCTTCTGCCGAAGGACGAAGCGGACGAAAAGAATGCGATCCTCGAGGTGCGCGCCGGTACCGGCGGCGAGGAGGCGGCGCTGTTTGCGGCCGAGCTCTTCCGCATGTACCAGCGCTATGCCGCGCTCAAGGGCTGGCGCTTCGAGATCATAGAGATGTCGGAAACCGGCCTCGGCGGGCTCAAGGAGGCGATCGCCGAGATCGCCGGCCGCAGCGTGTTCGCGCGGCTCAAGTTCGAATCCGGCGTCCATCGCGTTCAGCGCGTGCCGGCCACCGAAGGCTCCGGCCGCATCCATACCTCGGCCGCGACGGTCGCGGTTCTGCCCGAAGCCGAAGAGGTCGACATCAAGATCGAGGACAAGGATTTGCGCATCGACGTGTTCCGTTCGTCCGGCCCCGGCGGCCAGTCGGTCAACACCACCGACAGCGCGGTGCGCATCACCCATATTCCGACCGGCGTCGTCGTCTCGCAGCAGGACGAGAAGTCGCAGCACAAGAACAAGGCCAAGGCGATGAAGATCCTGCGCGCGCGGCTCTATGAACGCGAACGCCAGGCGCGCGACGCCGAGCGCGCCGCTTCGCGCAAGAGCCAAGTCGGCACCGGCGATCGCTCCGAGCGCATCCGCACCTATAACTTCCCGCAGGGCCGCGTCTCCGACCATCGCATCAACCTCACGCTGTATAAAATCGACAAGGTGCTAGAGGGCGAGGCGCTCGACGAACTCATTGACGCACTACAGGCGGAAGATCGCGCGGCCAAGCTGGCAGAAGCGGAATGACGATAGTGGCAGACGATCGGCTCACGGATGCTGCGCGTAAGTTGGCCACTGCCGGGATTGCCAATGCGCGGCGAGAGGCGCGGCTTCTGCAGGCGCTTGCGGAGGACGACGAGGCACGTTTCGACGATTACGTGCGGCGCCGCGCCGCGCACGAGCCCTATTCGCGGATTCGCGGCGCGCGCGAATTCTGGAGTCTCGATCTGGCGCTGTCGCCCGACACGCTCGATCCACGACCCGACAGCGAGACTCTCATCGAGGCGGTTCTCGCATCGCTGCCGGATCGTGCCGCGCCGCTCAAGGTTGTCGATTTCGGCACCGGTACGGGCGCACTCCTGCTGGCCTTGCTCACCGAATATCCCAATGCCACCGGCGTCGGCGTTGATGTTCTGCCCGGCGCGATCAAAACCGCGCGGCAAAACGCCGCGAGGCTGGATCTGGCGGTGCGAACGCAGTTCATCGTCGGTGATTGGGCCGAAGTAGACTTAGACCCGGCCGATGTAATTCTCGCCAATCCGCCCTATATACCGGCTGACGAGATCGCCGCGCTGTCACCCGAGGTTGCGCACTTTGATCCACGGTGCGCGCTCGATGGCGGGATAGACGGCCTGGCTGCGTATCGGGCGCTTGCGCCGCTCGCGCGCCGGATTTTGCGGCCGGATGGCTGGGCGTTTTTCGAGCTCGGCGCCGGCCAAAGCGAATCGGTTACCCGCATCATGATTGAGAGCGGATTGCGCGTTACCGGAGCGCGGCGCGACCTGGCGGGACACGAGCGTTGCCTGGTCCTCCGTGGAGCGGGAATGGGCGGATAAGGCCGGAATTGGTCAAAAAAACAGGTTGGCTTCGGCGACCATCCCGTCTAGGGTGAACCCGCCAAAAGCCAAGGAGCCAAGTGCTCCGCGCCCCAGGCGCACAAATCGCCCCTTTTTCGATTGATCGCCGGTGATATCGCCGCGCGCAGTGTGGGTTAATACCGCTTTGGATTTGGGGCGACGCCGCAGAGGCACATCGAAACAACGAATGATGACTTCGACTGCAAGGAACTCATGAGACCAGGCCAGAAAAATCGTGGGCGTGGTGGACGTAACATGATGGGCGGCCACCCCCAGAACCGGCAGCAGGGCGGTGGGCGCCCGCCGCATCGCATGCAAAACTTCGACTCGAGCGGGCCGAGCATCAAGATCCGCGGCAACGCGTATCAGGTGTTCGAGCGCTATATCGCCATGGCGCGCGAAGCGGCGTCCGCCGGCGATCGTATCGCGGCGGAAAATCTCTACCAGCACGCCGAGCATTACTATCGGATCATGCAGATCAACGGCGGTCAGGACAACCAGGGCCAGCGGCCGATGACGCCCGCCGACAACGAAATGTCCGGCGGCGAGGACATGGATGGCCATGGCCAGCATCCGAATGCGCTTGGCCAATCGCCACAGCAGAATCAGCATCAAGCGCCGCATTCGCAGCAGATGCACCAGCCAGCGCAGCAACCGCGGCCGCAGCATCAGCCCCAGCCCCAGCCGCAACCTCCGACGTCGCATCAGCAGGCGCCGGGGCCGGCGGAGCCGGGTCCGCAGCCGCCAATCCCGCCCATCGATCCCGACTACAACGGCTAAGTCGCGCGGGCCGCTACCGCGCAATCCAGCCAGCGCTTGATCAGCGCCTTTGGTCGCCCTTGTCGGCGCCCAAAGCCACCCCATATTTGTGCTCGAAGACAGATCCGTCGCTTCCAAGAAGGGCGGATATGCCGGTCACGAGGGGGGGCCGATGGACTTCGAAAAATACACGGAGCGTTCCAAAGGCTTCGTCCAGGCGGCGCAAACGCTCGCCCAGCGCTCCGGTCACCAGCAGATCGTTCCCGAGCATCTGCTCAAGGTGTTGCTCGACGACAAGGAAGGCCTCGCTGCGAACCTGATCCGCGCCGCCGGCGGCGATCCGGCGCGCGCGCTCGCGGCGACCGAAGCCTCGCTCGCGCGGTTGCCGCGGATCGAGGGAGCCGGTGCCGGCCAGACGTTCTTGTCGCAGGATTTGGCGCGGTTCTTCGGCGAGGCCGAGAAGATCGCCGAGAAGGCGGGCGACAGCTTCGTCACCGCCGAGCGTCTACTGCTCGCGCTGGCGCTCGACAAGAATTCCAATGCCGGCAAGGCGCTCGCGTCCGCCGGCATTAATGCGCAGAACCTCAACGCCGCGATCGAACAAATTCGCAAAGGGCGCACCGCCGACACGGCGTCGGCCGAAGAGAGCTACGATGCGCTCAAGAAATATGCGCGCGACCTTACGGCGGCTGCGCGCGATGGCAAGCTCGATCCGGTCATCGGCCGCGACGAGGAAATCCGCCGCACGATCCAGGTGCTGTCGCGGCGTACCAAGAACAACCCGGTTCTGATCGGCGAACCCGGTGTCGGCAAGACCGCCATCGTCGAAGGCTTGGCGCTGCGCATCGTTCACGGCGACGTGCCTGAGAGTCTCAAGGATAAGCGCCTGCTGGCGCTCGATCTCGGTGCCCTGGTGGCCGGCGCCAAATTCCGCGGCGAGTTCGAGGAGCGGCTCAAGGCCGTGCTCTCCGAAATCACCGCGAGCGCCGGCGAAATCATCGTCTTCATCGACGAGCTTCACACCCTGGTGGGCGCGGGCAA
>Ga0307373_10015310_pt1 | contig 10444 bp, 5 predicted proteins | sample OX2MG_FD_202534 | JGI IMG/M metagenome (GOLD analysis project Ga0307373, IMG submission 202534) | Soil microbial communities from Risofladan, Vaasa, Finland - OX-2 | ecosystem: Environmental > Terrestrial > Soil > Coastal area > Acid sulfate soil | place: Finland: Risofladan, Vaasa | collected...
GCGAAGTTCAGTAAGCCGCGGAGTCAGGGCTGTCATCGCGCGCTGCGTATGCATCTGCTTGATGAACAGCGGCACCAGGATCAGCCGCATCAGCACGACCAGGACGACAATGGTCAGCAGCCAGGTCACGCCGCTGTCGCGGCCGAATACCGGGCTGAACAGGTTGAACAAGTGCGTGATAATCCAGGCGACGGCATCGTCGATCGGGGCGAGGATGTTGCTCAACGCGTCAGTTCCCTTGCTCGTCGGTCGATGGCGGCGGTCGGCGCATCTGAGTGCGCCGGCTGCTCGCGCCGCGGTGGCACGGGGTCGAGACCGCCTGGGTGGAACGGATGGCAGCGGCTCAGCCGTCTGACGGCCAGCCAGCTGCCACGGCCCGCGCCATGGATCCTGATCGCCTCCAGCGAGTAGGCGCTGCACGACGGGTAGAACCGGCAGCGCGGCCCGAGCAGCGGGCTGATGAACCTGCGGTAGCCAGAGATCAGCCCGATCAGCAACCAGGCAGGCGCCGACCGGGCAGGCCCACTGGCCCGCGCAACTTCAGCACCCGTTCGCTCGTTCACACCGCACCACCCTGCCGTCGAAGCAGTGACCGTACTACCAGGCCCAGCTCAGCGGCCAAGTCCGCCTGGCTTGCAGTCGCGGCCGGGGGATTAGCGCGCAACACAAGAAGGCTACCCTCAGGAAGCGACTGCACATACCCCGCCATCAGGTGACGTAGCCGCCGCCTGACCCGGTTGCGAACGACCGCGGGACCCACCGCGCGGCTCACGGTGAAGCCAACCTTCGGCGGCTCCGCGATGCCGTCACGCACAAGCAGATGACCGGCGAGCAGAGGCCGCCCAGCCCTGCTGCCGACTCGGATGGCAGCGCTGAACTCACTGCGGCGACGCATCCGTGCGGCCTGTGGCAGCATCGGCTATCGCCGCCGCGCGGACGGCGCCGGTCAGACGCTGACTCGCGCACGGCCCTTACGGCGTCGTGCCGCGAGCACTGCGCGCCCGGCACGGGTGCGCATGCGCAGCCGGAAACCGTGCGTCTTCGCGCGACGGCGATTGTTCGGCTGGAACGTGCGCTTGCTCACAGGAAACTCCAGATACGGGTGAAAGTCCTCGGGCAGCCACCAGTACGCGGCTACCGCCACAAGACAAGACTAGCGTGCGATGCGCCCTGCTGGTGGCCCGCAGGCCGCCAAGCATGCCCGCCGGGCCTAAGCATGCCGGCCCAGACAGCGCACGCACGTTAGCCTGCGCACGCACGTTATCAGTGCTGACCTCATTCTGAGCTCGCAGCCAGTTCGCCGCTGCCCAGCCGGTTGGCGCTCGCTTCTCACGAGTACCCGGCGCACGGGAGCACGAGACCCGGCGCACGGGAGGAAACCGAGGCACGGGAGGAAGATGCGCTTGTCAGAGACTGCTGCGGCGGAACCGCGATCATGGGACCTGTGTCATGACACTGGCCGTTTACCGAACGCTGTCCCCGTGCCGCGCCTAGGCTGTGGAAAGCTTCGCCGGCTTGTGTGGGCCGGCCGAGCACGGTGGTGCCATAATCTCCGGCACCGCGCCGGAACGCAGCGTTGCACATGCTGTGGAAAAACCTGTTGAACACACGTTGGGGGGCGCGAGGTGATCGGCCAGTGAGCGAACCAGACCTCGCCGAGATCTGGGCCAGGTCGCTGAACGACCTCGCCGACATGCAGATCGAGCCGTACCAGCGCGCCTGGCTCCAGCTGACCAGGCCGCTGGGCCTGGTGGAGAACACGGCTCTGATCGCGACCCCGAATGAGTTCGCCAAGGACCAGCTGGAGAACCGGCTGCGGGCGCTGATCACCAACGCTCTCTCCCGCGAGCTCGGCCGCAGCATCCAGCTCGCCGTCATCATCGACCCGGCCGTCACGGCCGCGCTGCCCTCGCCTGACGACAGCCAGTCCGCACCGGACCCGCTCGGCATCAGGATGCCGTTCGGCGCGGTCACCGATCGCTCACCCGGCATCCACTCCGCGCTCTCCCACCTCCACGGCCGGGAGGGAACCTCCGGCCGCGATACCGGCCAGCATGACGGCGCGGACGGCGGGATCACGCACCCCGGCCACGGCGGTCAGCAGGCCGGTTTCGGGATAAACCACGGCCCGCTCCCGCTCCAGCCTGGACCGGCTGGCCTGCCGCACCTGCCCGGCCAGCGGGCCACGCATGATGGCGACGGGTCGGACGGCAGCCGTGGTTCGGGCCTTCACCATGGCATCGGTTCCGGCCTCGGGTCACACCGGCAGGACCAGGGCGAGAACGGCCACCGGGGTGACGGCAGGGGCGGGCTCTCCTCGTCCGGCGGCCTGCCAGGCAACGGCGCGGCCCGACCGACGCAGACCAGGCTCAACCCGAAGTACACCTTCGAGACCTTCGTGATCGGCTCGAGCAACAGGTTCGCGCACGCCGCGGCCGTCGCCGTCGCCGAGGCCCCGGCCAAGGCCTACAATCCGCTGTTCATCTACGGCGACTCCGGGCTCGGCAAGACCCACCTGCTGCATGCCATCGGGCACTACGCGCAGAGCCTGTACCAGGGCGTTCGCGTCCGGTACGTCAGCTCGGAAGAGTTCACCAACGACTTCATCAACATGATCAGGGACGGCAAGCAGGACGGCTTCCGCCGCCGCTACCGCGACGTCGACGTCCTGCTCGTCGACGACATCCAGTTCCTGGAGAACAAGGAAGGAACCCAGGAGGAGTTCTTCCACACGTTCAACACGCTGCACAACGCGACCAAGCAGATCGTGATCTCGAGCGACCGCGCGCCGAAGCGCCTGGTCACGCTGGAAGACCGGCTGCGGAGCCGGTTCGAGTGGGGCCTGCTCACCGATATCCAGCCGCCCGAACTCGAGACCAGGATCGCGATCCTGCGCAAGAAGGCCGTGCAGGACAGGCTGAACGCCCCGCCCGAGGCGCTCGAGTACATCGCCAGCCGGATCTCGACGAACATCAGGGAACTCGAGGGCGCGCTCATCAGGGTCAGCGCGTTCGCCAGCCTGAACCGCCAGTCCGTCGACCTCCAGCTGGCCGAGTTCGTACTCAAGGACCTCATCCCGGAGGCGCAGGGACCGGAGATCACCGCCGCCACGATCATGGGCCAGACGGCGTCCTACTTCGGCCTGTCCATCGACGACCTGTGCGGCACCTCCCGGTCCCGCGTCCTCGTCACGGCCCGGCAGATCGCCATGTACCTGTGCCGGGAGCTGACCGACCTGTCGCTGCCCAAGATCGGCCAGCACTTCGGCGGACGGGATCACACCACGGTCATGCACGCCGACCGGAAGATCAGGTCCCTGATGGCCGAGCGCCGCTCGATCTACAACCAGGTCACCGAGCTCACCAACCGGATCAAGCAGCAGGCGCTGCCCAGCTGATCCGCCGAGATGGGGCGAGATCGGCCTCCACTGCCGCTAATCGCGCCAGGCCGGACGACAGTACGCACCCGAGGATCACACTCAGCGTGACCACGCACTCACACAAGCCGGACGGTTATCACTTTCCGTACACACAGGCTGTGGATGACCTTGTGGATGACCTGCGGATAGGTGGGCCAGGACTGGGACCGCGCGGGGGACAACCTGGGTCTCCGGCCTTGCCACCAGCCGCCGCGTGCACAGCCCGGCGCTCGCCCCGGCGACTTATCCACCCTGGCTGTGCACAAAATAGCCTCCCTGACCTGCGCAGACGCGGCTATCCCCAGAATCCACCACACCTATTACGACTACCACTTATCTCTTAACCAAGATCCAAAGAACCAAGTAGCGCCGCACCTGCCTGAACTCCAGGCTGGCCGAAGCCAGGGCCGCCACCCCCCGCGCAGGCTAGGCTTTCCTGAGCAATCAACGTCCCGCATGGCAGCGGTCCCTGGCCAGAACTCGCCTAGTGCCCGCCTGCTCCGCCAGGGAGTGAGAAGGAAGGCGGCTTGCCGTGCAGATCATCGTCGAACGAGATGTCTTCGCCGATGCGGTGGCCTGGACAGCGCGGGCCCTGCCCGCCAGGCCCACGGTCCCCGTCCTGGCCGGAATGCGGCTGCACGCCCAGGGCGGCGAGCTGACGCTCTCCAGCTTCGACTACGACGTCTCCGCCCTCGCCAAGATCCCAGTCGATACCCAGGCGCCTGGTAGCGCCCTCGTCTCAGGCCGCCTGCTCGCCGAGATCAGCAGGAGCCTGCCCGGCCGCCCGGTGCAGATCAATTCCGACGGCGGTCGCGCCGTCCTCGTCTGCGGCAGCGCTACGTTCAACCTGCTGACCATGCCCGAGGACGAGTACCCGGCGCTGCCCGAGATGCCGCCCGCGGCCGGCACGGTCGGCAGCGACGCGTTCGCCACGGCCGTGAGCCAGACGGCGGTCGCGGCCGGGCGGGACGACACCCTGCCGTCCCTGACCGGCGTGCGGATCGAGATCGAGGGCGACATCCTCACACTGATCTCCACCGACCGGTACCGGCTCGCCGTCCGCGAGCTGCGCTGGACTCCGGCCCGCCCGGAACTGTCCGCCGCCGTGCTCGTCCCCGCCAAGGCGCTGACCGACACGGCCCGCTCGCTGACCACGGCCGCCGAGGTGTCGATCGCCCTCGCGCTGCCCGGCGGGGAAGCGGCGGCCGGCCAGCCCGGCGCGGGCCAGTACGGTGCTGGTCAGTACGGGGGCGGCGACGGCATGATCGGGTTCGAGGCCGCCGGCCGCCGCTCCACCACGCGGCTGCTGAGCGGCGAGTTCCCGCGCTACCGCACCCTGCTGCCCGCTACGGTCAGCGCGACCGCCGAGGTATCGACCAGCCTGCTCGCGGAGTCCGTCCGCCGGGTCGCCCTGGTCGCCGAGCGCAACACGGCCGTCAGGCTCAGCTTCAGCTCCGGTCAGCTCACGCTGGAGGCCGGGACCGGAGACGAGGCGCAAGCCGACGAGGTCATCGAGGCCAGCTTCGACGGCGACGACCTGACGATCGCCTTCAACCCGAACTACCTTCTCGACGGCCTGGCCGCAATGGACAGCGACACCACCAGGATCGCATTCACCGAGCCGGGCAAGCCGGCCCTGCTGACCGGCAAGCCGGGACCAGACGGCAGCCCGGACTACCGCTACCTGCTGATGCCGTTCCGCCTCAACAGCTGAGCACAGCACAGCTGAGACCGGCCGCGCAGCCGAGACCGGCTGAACAGCTGAGGCCCGCTGCGGGAAAGACTCCGGAAGCCGGACCGATCCAGGCCGACGGCGGGAGGGGTTAGTCTGCCAGGCGTGCACGTGGCCAGGCTCGCCCTCACCGACTTCCGCTGCTACGAGTCAGCGGACGTCACTCTTGCTCCTGGCGTGACCACCTTCACCGGCCCCAACGGGGCGGGCAAGACCAACCTGATCGAGGCCGCCTACTACATCGCGACGTTCGGCAGCCACCGGGTCGCGGCCGACGCCGCCATGATCAGGTCGGGATCCGACCGGGCGATCCTGCGGGCCTCGGTCCGGTCGGCCGGCAGGGACAGCCTGGTCGAGATCGAGCTCAACCCCGGCCGGGCCAACCGGGTCAGGCTCAACCGGGCCCCGCTGAGCAGGCCGCGCGAAGCGCTCGGCACCCTGCGGTGCGTGCTGTTCGCGCCCGAGGACCTCGCGATCGTGAAGGGTGACCCGGCGGAGCGCCGCCGTTACCTCGACGACCTGCTGGTGGCCAGCCGCCCGCGGTACGCTGCGGTCAGGGCCGACTACGAGCGGGTGGTGAAGCAGCGCAGCGCCCTGCTCAAATCGGCCCGGGCGGCCGGGCGCGCCGAGGCCGCCGGCCTCGAGGTCTGGGACGAGCAGCTGATCACCCACGGCACCGAGCTCACCGCCGGCCGGCTCAGGCTCACCGCCGCGCTCCGCCCGCTGATCACGGCGCGCTATGACGACGTGTCCGGCGGCTCGCGCGGCGCGTCGATCAGCTACCGGCAGGGCTCGGAGCGGTCCGCGGTGTTCGACCCCGAGCCCGAGCCGGCCAAGCTGGCCCAGATGATGCGCGACTCGCTCGAGCGACTGCGCCGGGCCGAGCTCGAGCGCGGCGTCTGCCTGGTCGGCCCGCACCGGGACGAGGTCGAGCTGCGGATCGGCGACCTGCCAGCCCGCGGATACGCTAGTCACGGCGAGTCCTGGTCGCTGGCGCTGGCCCTGCGGCTCGCCGCCTTCGGGCTGCTGCGGGCCGACGGCGAGGACCCGGTCCTGATGCTCGACGACGTGTTCGCCGAGCTGGACACGGGCCGCCGGGACCGGCTTGCCGAGCTGGCGGGCGATGCCGAGCAGGTGCTGGTCACCGCGGCGGTGGCAGCCGACGTGCCGCTGTGCCTGGCCGGGACCGGCTACACCGTCGCGAACGGGGTGATCGACGATGCCACCTGAGCGCCCCGCCGGCCAGGCCGATCCCGCAGATGCCGACCGAGCTGCGCTGGCGGCCGACGCCCTGGCCAGGGCAAAGGCCGACGCCGCGGCGAGAGGAAGCCGCCCGTCGGCACCAGCTGGGGACAATTTTGCGCAACGAAAAAACAGCCCGGGACTGCCGGCAGCAGGCCAGCAGGCCAGGCGCCAGCGCCGGGATGACCCGGCAGTGCTGGGCGCCGCGATCGACGGCCTGATCGCCGAGACCGGCTGGGAACTCGCCGTGGCAACCGGGTCGGTCTTCGGCCGCTGGGCGCAGATCGTCGGGCCTGACCTGGCCGCGCACACGGCGCCGGACGGTCTGGCCGACGGCGAGCTGACGGTGATCGCGGATTCGACGGCGTGGGCCACGCAGCTGCGGCTGCTCGCGGCCGAGCTTGTCCGCAAGCTGAACGCCGAGCTCGGGGATGGCGCGGTGCGGCGGGTGAAGGTGCGCGGGCCCGGGAGTCAGGCGCGCCGGCCAGGCGAGTGGCGGGTCCGCGGCTGTCGGGGCCCGCGCGACACCTACGGCTGACGGGCGGAGTCTGGGCGAATCGCGGGCACCCGTACGGCTGAGGCTGGGGGTGCGAGCAGGTAAAATAGGTAAGCGTACAGGGACAGCCGCAGTCGGGGAAGAGCCGTTGCCACCGGTGCGCATGTCCCGCTTTCAGGAGGAGCGAACCGTTTGTCTTACGACGCACGCTCAATCACGGTCCTTGAGGGTCTGGAGGCGGTTCGCAAGCGCCCGGGCATGTATATCGGCTCGACTGGCGAACGCGGACTGCACCACCTGGTCCAAGAGGTTGTCGACAACGCTGTCGACGAGGCGCTGGCCGGATACTGCGACCAGATCGACGTGACCCTGCTCGCCGACGGCGGAGTCCGGGTAGTCGACAACGGCCGGGGCATACCGGTCGATAACCACCCGGTGGAGAACCGGCCGGCCGTCGAGGTCGTGCTGACGACTCTGCACGCGGGCGGCAAGTTCGACGGCAAGTCCTACGCGGTCTCCGGCGGCCTGCACGGCGTCGGCGTCTCCGTCGTCAACGCGCTGTCCGCCCGGCTCGACATCGAGATCCGCAAGGACGGGAATGTCTGGCGGCAGTCTTACGCGGCCAGCGAGCCCACCGGTCCGCTCGTCAAGGGCGAACCAACGGACCAGACCGGCACAATCGTCACGTTCTGGCCCGATGACAAGATCTTCGAGACCACGGCGTGGAGCTTCGAGACGCTGTCGCGGCGGCTGCAGGAGATGGCGTTCCTCAACCGGGGCCTGGCCATCAACCTGACTGACGAGCGGCCCGACCACATGAACGGCGAGCCGCACAGGGTCAGCTACCGCTACGACGGCGGCATCGCCGACTTCGTGCGGTACCTGAACGCGTCCAAGGAGGCCGCGCACGGCTCGGTCATCGAGTTCGGGGACGAGGCACCGGGGATCTCGGCCGAGATCGCGATGCAGTGGAGCGGCTCCTACGCCGAGTCGGTGCACACGTTCGCGAACACGATCAACACGGCGGAGGGCGGCACCCACGAGGAAGGGTTCCGCTCGGCGCTGACGTCGATCATCAACAGGTACGCGCGCGAGCAGAAGCTGATCAGGGAGAAGGACGAGAACCTCACCGGCGATGACATCCGCGAGGGACTGACCGCGATCATCCACGTCAAGCTCGCCGAGCCGCAGTTCGAGGGCCAGACGAAAACCAAGCTCGGCAACACCGAGGCCAGGTCGTTCGTCCAGAAAGTCTGCAACGACCACCTGCGCGACTGGTTCGAGCGCAACCCGGGCGAGGCCAAGTCCATCGTGATCAAGGCCACCCAGGCGGCGCGGGCCAGGATCGCGGCCCGGCACGCCAGGGATCTCACCCGCAAGAGCGCCATGGGGGGCGCCGGCCTGCCCGGCAAGCTGTCGGACTGCCAGTCGGGCGATCCGGCGATCTGCGAGATCTACGTCGTAGAGGGTGACTCGGCCGGCGGCTCGGCCAAGGGCGGCAGGGACCCGATGTTCCAGGCCATCCTGCCGATCCGCGGCAAGATCCTGAATGTCGAGAAGGCCAGGATCGACCGGGTGCTGAAGAACAACGAGGTGCAGTCGCTGATCGCGGCGCTGGGCACCGGCATCCACGACGACTTCGACATCGCCAAGCTCAGGTACCACAAGATCATCCTGATGGCCGACGCCGACGTGGACGGGCAGCACATCACGACGCTGCTGCTGACCCTGCTGTTCCGGTTCATGAAGCCGCTGATCGAGGCCGGGCACGTGTACCTGGCCCAGCCGCCGCTGTACAAGATCAAGTGGGAGGGCCGCAACGTCACGCCCGGCTACGCCTACTCCGACCGGGAGCGCGATGCGGTGATCGAGGCGGGCATAGCCGAGGGGCGCAAGGACCCGCGGCCGCGGGACGGCATCCAGCGGTTCAAGGGCCTCGGCGAGATGAACGCCACCGAGCTGTGGGACACCACCATGGACCCGGCGCGGCGGGTGCTGCGGCTGATCACGGTCGATGACGCGGCCCAGGCCGACGAGCTGTTCAGCGTGCTGATGGGCGAGGACGTGGAGGCCAGGCGTGCGTTCATCCAGCGCAACGCCAAGGACGTCCGTTTCCTCGACATCTAGCTGCCCTGGCCGACGGCGCCGCTGGCGCGCCGCCGCCGGCTGCACCACCGACTGGTTTTAATGATCGCGGCCGATTCTCAGTCACTGTGACTGAGGGGAGTCCGCGATCATGGTGAAGGAGAGACGCATGAGCGAGCCGGCGGGGCGCGGTGCCGCCTGGACTGAGGAGCGAGGGACGAGGGACGAGGGACGGCGGCGCCTGAAGGCGCCCCAGAGGCGAGCGGGGGGCACAGCATGAGCGTGGACACGCCGCAGGCGCCGCCGGAGGAGCCGGGCGGCCGGCTTGAGCCGGTCGACATCCAGGTCGAGATGCAGCGCAGCTACATCGACTATGCGATGTCGGTCATCGTCGGCCGCGCCCTGCCCGACGTCCGCGACGGGCTCAAGCCCGTGCACGTCCGCGTCCTGTACGCGATGTACGACGGCGGCTACCGGCCCGACCGCGGCTTCTTCAAGTGCTCGCGCGTTGTCGGTGACGTCATGGGCCAGTACCACCCGCACGGGGACTCGGCCATCTACGACGCTCTGGTCCGGCTCGCCCAGCCGTGGTCGATGCGGATGCCGCTCATCGACGGGCAGGGCAACTTCGGCTCGCCGGGCAACGACCCGCCTGCCGCGATGCGGTACACCGAGTGCCGTCTCGCCCCGCTGGCGATGGAGATGCTGCGGGACATCGACAAGGACACGGTCGATTTCCGGCCGAACTACGACGGCCGGTCGGCCGAGCCGGTCGTGCTGCCCGCGCGGTTCCCCAACCTGCTCGTCAACGGCTCGGAGGGGATCGCGGTCGGGATGGCCACCAAGATCCCGCCGCACAACCTGCGCGAGGTCACCGAGGGCGTGCAGTGGTACCTGGACAACTTCGACACCAGTGACGAGGACCTGCTCGAGGCGCTGATCCAGCGGATCAAGGGACCGGACTTCCCGACCTACGGCCAGATCGTTGGCCGACGCGGCATCCTGGATGCCTACCGGACCGGGCGCGGGTCGATCACAATGCGGGCCGTCGTCGACGTCGAAGAGGACCGCAAGGGCCGGACCTGCCTGGTCGTGAGCCAGCTGCCCTATCAGGTCAACCCGGACAACCTGGCCTACAAGATCGCTGAGCTGGCCAAGGACAACCGCGTCTCCGGCATCGCGGACGTGCGCGACGAGAGCAGCGGCCGGACCGGCCAGCGCCTGGTCATCGTCCTCAAGCGCGACGCCGTGGCCAAGGTCGTGCTGAACAACCTCTATAAGCACACCCAGCTCCAGGAGACGTTCGGCGCGAACATGCTGGCGCTGGTCGACGGGGTGCCGCGGACGCTGCGCCTGGACCAGATGATCCGGTACTGGGTCACCCACCAGGTCGAAGTCATCGTGCGGCGGACCAGGTACCTGCTGCGCAAGGCACAGGAGCGGGCTCACATCCTGAGCGCGCTGATCAAGG
>Ga0307373_10015311_pt1 | contig 10443 bp, 6 predicted proteins | sample OX2MG_FD_202534 | JGI IMG/M metagenome (GOLD analysis project Ga0307373, IMG submission 202534) | Soil microbial communities from Risofladan, Vaasa, Finland - OX-2 | ecosystem: Environmental > Terrestrial > Soil > Coastal area > Acid sulfate soil | place: Finland: Risofladan, Vaasa | collected...
CCGCGGACGATGTGTTAGAGGTGTACGTCGTTGACGTACCCCAGTTCAGCCGGGACTATCGGGTGGGTCCCGATGGAAAGATTACGATTCCATTGCTTTCCTCGCCCGTGCCGGCTGAAGGGCTGACTCTGAACCAGCTCTCGGCGGTGATCTCGAATAAGCTGCGCGCCGCGGAGCTGGTGAGCCATCCGCACGTCGTGGTCAGTGTCAAATCCTCACAGGCGCATGCGGTGGCTATCTCAGGCGCCGTCCAGACTCCACAGATCTATCCCATCTTCGGGCCGACGACGTTGCTGGACGTCCTGTCGCAGGCGGGTGGCCTTGCGCCGGATGCCGGGAACACCTCCATCATTACGCGGGGTGACTCAGCGGCAAGAGCGTCGTGGCTGGCGAAGGATTCAAGCTCTCATGCCCCGGTAGGGGGAAGTTTCAAGGTGGACTTGAGAAAGCTGCTCGCAACGGGTGATCCGAGCCTGAACGCCACCATTTATCCGGGGGACAAGGTTACCGTCCAGCGGGCGGGAGTGGTCTACGTGGTGGGGGCCGTGCAACGTCCGGGCGGGTTTACTATGAGCAGCGGCCGAGACAAGATGACGGTCCTCCAGGCCCTGGCGATGAGCGAAGGATTAAAGCCCACGGCGCTTCAAAAGAAAGCCATGATCATCCGGCGGGGACAGCAGTTCCCGGACGGCCGCGAGGAGATTGCCGTTAATCTCAAAACGGTTCTGGCGGGCCATGCTCCCGATCCCGGTCTTGAGGCAAGCGATATTCTTTTTGTTCCCGACAGCGCTTCAAAGAGGGCCCTGCAACGCGGAGCGGAAGCTGCAATTCAAATTGCCACGGGCCTGGTTATCTGGGGCCGTTATTAGGCACAACGACCTGAGTGTCTGCGCATGGACGCGTTGGATGAGAATCCACTGATTGCGCTGTGGATAGCTTCGGGAGCAGCGGAAAATCGCTGCTGTATTTTCAAAGGTCAGACTAAATAAATGGCAGAAGAAGAAAAATGGCCCCCGCCTTCCCAGCCGCTCTCAGAGCGAGCGGGCCAGCGTTCGTATACCGTTCTGGATCTGCAGCGCGAGGGGGTGGACTCCTACGCTTACCTGCGCGCCTACTGGAAAATCCTTTCCAAGCGCCGTTGGACCATTCTCACCGTTGCGTTTGCGGTCACCACACTGGTCGCCATCTTCTCCTATAAAGAGAAGCCGGTTTACCGTGCCGCGGCTGAGGTGGAAGTGGATTCAGAAACGCCCGATGTGCAATCGGTTGACAACCTCTATCAAAAGGTCCCGACAGACCCCACCTTCCTTCAAACGCAGGTGGATGTCCTGAACAGTCATCGCCTGGCCTGGCAAACCATCCAGCAGTTGAAACTTGATCGCGATCCTGCTTATAATCCCGCAGCGTCCGGTGATCAGGCAGGGGCCGAAGAGACATCGACGGCACGGCAGGGCCGGTTGATTGCGGCGTTTGATCGGTCTCTGCACGTGGACCTGGCGACCGACAGCCGCATGATTAAAGTCAGTTTTGAAAGTACCTCTCCGCGGCTGTCTGCCCAGGTGGCGAACGCGCTGGTCAACAACTACCGGGAGTACAACTTCCTCACCAAATACGACGCAACGCGCCAGGCTTCGGGGTGGATGCAGGGGCAGCTTAACGACCTGAAAACCAAGGTTGAAAAGTCACAAGAAGCTTTGGTCAACTACGAAAGAGAAAATTCCATTGTCGATATCAGCGGCAAGGAAAACATCGAGGAACAGCGGCTGGCAGACCTGAGCCAGGGCCTGACAGCGGCACAAAACGATCTGGCCCAGAAGGAAGCTCTTTACCAGTTGGTGCAGGCGAACCCTGAGAAGGTGGGGCTGCTGGCCCAGGATAATCTTCTGCAAAACATGGAAGAGAAATACGCAGATTTGAAGACGTCGTACGTTGACGCCCTGGGGCAGTATGGCCTGAAATTCCCCAAAGTCGAAAGGCTGCGTGACCAGATCAACGAGATTGATTCCTTGATTGAGCAAGACCGAGCGCGGACGACCGAACGGATCGCGCACGATTACCAGGCCGCCCTGGGACGCGTGAAACTTCTGGCCGGCTCCGTGGTCCGCGAGAAGGCAGAAGTAGGCAATCTGAATCAACGGATGATTCAGCATGATCTGCTTAAGCACGAGTTTGAGACCAATCAACAACTTTACGACAGCCTGCTGACGAAGGTGAAGGATGCCGCTGTGTCGGCCGGCCTGCGGGCCAACAACGTTCATATCGTGGACCCGGCCCTGGTGCCTTCGGTGCCCGTGCGTCCAAAGAAGAGCCAGAACATTGCCATCGGCCTGATGCTGGGATTGATCCTGGGAACCACCTTGGCGTTCGCGCGGGAAGTGATGGATACCTCCATCAAGACCGCCGAGGACGTTGAACGGAGCATCGCTGAGCCCGTGATAGGCGTGATCCCGTCGGTGGGTTCACTGGAGGCATCGAAGTCCTGGCTCAGCTGGCGTAGAAACGGGGATGCCAGGGGAAACGGGAAGGTGGAATGGGCTGTTTTGAATCATCCCACCTCCTTTTTGGCGGAGTCTTACCATACTCTGCGGACGGCCGTGTTGCTTTCGTCGGCTCCTCGTTCTCCGCAAGCCGTGCTGGTCACGAGTGCCCAGCCTTATGAAGGCAAGACCTCCACGGCATTCAACCTGGCGATGGGACTTACGCAGATCGGAAGGCGGGTTCTCTTTATTGACGCCGACATGCGGCAGCCTGGGCTCAAGGGATTGGTCGACACCCACGGTCGTGCGGGGCTCAGCAGCGTGCTGACCGGGGCCGGCAAACTTGAAGAAGCTCTCTTTCAACTGCCCGATTTGCCCGATCTCTGGTTTTTGTCCGCGGGCCCGCAGCCGCCGAACCCGGCAGGTTTACTTGCTTCAAAGGCCATGGAAGAGCTGTTGGACACCGTGCGCGGCTGCTTTGATCACCTGGTGGTGGATACGCCGCCGGTCCTGATGGTTACGGACGCGACGGTCCTTTCCTCTTTCGTGGACGGCGTCATCCTGGTGACGGAAAGCCAGGTGACCGGGAGGGCTGCCCTGGCGCGGACTCACCGTATTCTGGAAAGCACAGGCGCAAAAATTCTGGGTTGCGTGTTGAATAAGCTCGACCTGAAGCACAACGGCTATGGTGGGTCATCTTACCGCTACTACGGCCGCTACTACAGCCAGAGCGCTCGCCGGGAAGGACTTCCGACGAGACGCCCGATGGTTGAACATCCTCGTTCCTCCAACGGGAAAGAAACTTAGCCGTTTGTTGAAAAACTTGTACCGCCTGTCATTCCGAGGAGCCGCAGAGCCTGCCCTGAGCGGAGCCGAAGGGCGACGAGCAATCTCGTAAGTGCTTGATTTCGCAAAAGCAGATCCTTCGCGGAGTTTACCCTGAGCCCCTTCGCTTCGCTCAGGGCCGTTCGCAAGCGGAGGGCGAACGGGCTCAGGATGACATCCTCGGAACGTTTTTCAACAAACTGGTAGAGCATGGCAACAACCGAACCTGATGGCTGTTCCTATTCCAAAAATCTTGCCAACACCCAAAGTAAACATTAGGGCCGTTTCAAGAATCGGCCGGGAATTGCACCACCTGCTGCATGGCGGGTGGGTCGATTGTCCTCTTCGCTCGCGAACGGCCAGGCTGTTGCTGATTCTGGCGGTGGGAATCCCGGCCGTGGCGCTTGCCTTACAGGTGACGCGGGTCGCCAGGGCGGCCAGATTCGGCAGCCGTCTGGTCCCGTCCGCCGGGCCGAGCCCATGTTACCGCCGAAGGCGTGGTTTGTTCATCCACAGCAAGGCCGATTTCAATCTCCACATTCCGGCCAACGCGGCCTGGTTCGCCGTGTGCGTGGCTTTGGCGATGGCGCCCGGCCCGTTCCGGCTACCCCCGAGGGCGCGGCTTGTTCATCCGCCGCTTTGTTGATTTCCAACCCGACATCGCTGGAGGCGCGTCCTGGTTTGGCGTAGGCGTTGCTTGGTCAGCCTCATGCTCATGGCGTCAGCGAGGAAAATGATAAAGGGAGGAATAAATTTGTCGGCGATTCCAGAGGAGTCTGTGGTGGGAAGAATCATGCGCCTCCCACTCAGGGCAATGCCTCCTAACATGACCGTGCCAATTTTGCAGGGCAGGCTGAGGGGCATGAAGTGGACCGTGGGGTCCAGCAACCACGGCTGCTGGCTCGGAAGCTACGAGTGCGAGAAACGTATCGCGTTCGAGCAATGCGTGAAGGAAGGCAGTGTTGTGTTCGATATCGGGGCCAATGTTGGATTCTATGCACTCCTGGCCTCCGTTCTAGTGGGTAGCCGGGGAAAGGTCGTGGCGTTCGAGCCGGTTCCGAGAAACCTCCACTACTTGAGATCTCATCTTCAGATGAATAGAGTCTCGAACGTCAGCGTCATCGAGGCTGCCGTGTCGGACAGCAATGGGGAGTGCTTGTTTGATGAAGGACCCAGCAACTCGATGGGTCACATCTCAAAAGAGGGAAGTCTGCGGGTGCGAACCGTGACAATTGACAGTCTGGTTTCAACCGGCGAAGTGCCCGCTCCCACCCACATGAAAATCGACGTTGAGGGCGCAGAACTGAGCGTTCTCCGTGGTGGGGCGTCAGTCGTTATTGCCAATAAGCCCACCATATTCCTGGCGACGCACACAAAAGACCTCCATCGCGAATGTTGTGAATTTATGCGCTCTTTGGGGTACAGCCTTGAGCCCGTCTGCGGCGGGACGCTCGATCAAACAGACGAGGTGCTTGCCTATGCCAAGGCTTGATCCATTTTCCTGTGAAGCTAAAAGATGACTGAGTAATGGCCGCCCTCTGGAGCGACCTGCCTCCAGAGACCCGCCACCCAGACAAACAGGACGTTATGCCAACCCCGAACACCACGCAAGTCAAAAATCGCTCCTGCCTGGAAGATCCCGAGACGGAGTTCCGCACCCCCGCGAAATGCGGTGCTTCCGGAGGGCGTCCATACCGGCTTGCCGTTCTCCTCAGCCATCCCGTTCAGTACTTCTCGCCACTATTCCGGCGGCTTGCCGAGCAGCCGGAGATCGACCTCACGGTGCTCTATTGCAGTCTTCAGGGCGCCAGGACCATGAAGGACCCCGGCTTCGGCGTATCGTTTGCCTGGGACATTCCGTTGCTCGATGGGTATCGCTACAAAGAGTTAAGAAACTGCTGGCGGGGACAGCTTAAAGGTTTCTTCAGTTGCATCAACCCGGGCGTCGTGACTGAACTTGGAAGGGGAACCTATGACGCCGTCATCATCTTCGGATGGGGAGATTTCACTTCATGGCTGGCGTTCGCAGGCGCAAGGCTGGCCGGAATTCCCTGGATGCTGTACGGCGACACGAATGTTCTGCAAGAAAAGACAAAAAAGGGCCTCAAGTCGTTGCTCCGCAAGCTGATCTTAACCACCCTGTTTAACAATACCTTCGCTTTTCTCGCCAGCGGGAGCTTCAACCGCGCGTTCTATGAAGGAATGGGGGCACCGGCGGACCGCTGCTTTGGGGTTCCTATGGCTATCGACAACGACAGCTATGTGGAAGGAGCAAGACTGGCAAGGGCGAGGAGGGAAGAGACTCGCGCCGAGTACGGCATTCCGCCCGATCTGACGCTGCTACTGTTTTCCGGGAAGCTTGCTCCCCACAAAAGACCCCAGGACCTTCTTGAAGTCCTTGAGATTCTTCAGGCAGACTTCCCGCGCCTCGGGGCCGTACTTGCCGGGGACGGCGTCCTTAGAGAAAGCCTCCAGCGGGAGGCCGCGCGCCGGAAGATCGCCAATGTTTTCTTCCTTGGGTTCAGGAACCAGACCGAGTTGCCACAAATTTATGCTTGTGCCGACTGCCTTGTGTTGCCTTCCTCGACGGAAGCAAGGGGGCTGGCCGTCAATGAGGCGATGGCCTGCGGCTTGCCGGTCATCGTGAGTGACCGGACCGGCGTGTGGGGACCGGGAGACATTGCGAGACACGGCGAGAACGGCTTCGTTTATCCCTGCGGGGACGTTGACGCCCTTGCAGAGGCCATTCGAAAACTGGCTCTCGACCCCGATCTCCGCCAGCGGATGGGCCGGCGCTCGCTGGAAATCATCCGGGATTTCGGCTACGAAAAATGCGTGGGCGGCATCCTGAAGGCCCTGAATTCAGTGGTTTACCCAGGTGGCGCTTCAGTCATGGCGGACCACGCCTGAGTCATGTTTGACGGTTTAGATTCCACTGCCGGAACTTCTATGTTTTTACGCGAACTAAAGTCGCGCATGCTGTCCTCGCGGTTTACGAAGGACTTTGCCATCACGCTATCGGGACAGATCGGCGTCCTGGGCCTTGGCATCGTTTCCAGCGTTCTTGCTGCGCGGCTGCTGGGGCCGCAAGGACGCGGAGAGCTGGCGGCGATCATCCTTTGGCCCACGCTCCTGGTCTTCCTGTTTGGAATGGGAAACACGCAGTCGATCGTGTTCCACACGGGAAAACGGCGCTTTGAGATATCCGAGATCTGGACCGCGACCCTGGTCATGGGGGTGGTTCTTTCAGTCTGCGCGGTGACTGCCGGCTTCTGGGTAATCCCGGTTGCGCTCAGGCAGTATCCGCCTGAAGTCCGGCATCTGGCGATGATCTTCCTGGCCTTTGTTCCGCTCATCTGGCTGACTGGAATTCCTACCAGCCTGATGCAGGGCAAGCTCGAGATGGGATATTTCAATCTCCTGCGACTCCTATGCCCTGCCATCTATGCGACGGGGTTGTTCGCTCTTTACTTACTCAACAGGCCGCTTCTTCAGGACGCGTTGATGTTCCAGGTTCTCGGCTTTATTGCTCTGGACGTTTATGGCTTCTGGCTGGTTTTTCGCAAACTCAGTCCATGCTGGTCGTGGAATTCCAAGGCATTCCAATCCTTGCTGAATTTCGGCTGGAAAACTCAGTTGGGCAGCCTGGCTTCCTACGTGAACCAGCGGTTAGACCAGCTCCTGTTATCCGTGTTGGTGCCACCCCGCGACCTGGGATTCTACGTTGTTGCTGTAGCGGTGTCGATGTCAGTAGGGTTCTTTCCGCAGGCGGCTGGGATTGTCACTCTGGCCACGGGCTCCAATTCGGGGCCTGAGCAGACAAAGAAGGTGATTGCGAAATCTTTTGGCACGACGTTCTTTGTGCTGGCTCTCGGTTGCAGCGCGATCTATTTTGTCTGCCCTTGGCTGATTCCGTTTGCCTTTGGCGCCTCCTTTGCTCCCGCCGTAACCGCATGCCGTATCCTCCTTCCGGGTTCAGTAGCTTTGGGCCTCAATCAAGTCCTTTTCAGCGGCGCACGGGCGCTTGATCATCCTGCTCTTCCTTCTTATGCCGAAGGCTTTGCGGTGGCCGTCACGTGCGTTGCGCTATACGTGTTACTGCCGCGGTATGGGTTTGTTGGAGCGGCCATCGCCTCTTCATTGTCCTATACAAGCGCTCTTCTGCTCTCATTGGTACTCTTCTATTTCCACGCCAATATCAGGCTTTCCGAACTTGTCGGCGAGTTTCCCCGTTTGGTTCTGCGGAGAATGAGCCTTTAGTTGCCCCGGCGCTGCCCTGAAAGAAGGAACTGATGCGAATCCTGGTTTCCGGGAAATTTTATCCTGACTCGTTTGCGCGGTGCATTGCCACAACGGCTGAGCTGATGGGGCATACGGTTTGTACCTATGAAGACCAGCCCGTGCTCCGCCATCAAAACAAGCTCTGGACAATTTGTTGGACACTGGCCCACATGGGCTTTCCGGAAATCGAGCGGAGGAGGCATCGGTGCTTATGCCGGGTTGCGAAAGAGTTTGGACCTGATCTTATTCTGTTTCCAAGCACAGGATTTTCGCCTGAAATAATCCGTGAGATCAGGCGTGAAACGGATGCGAAGTTAGCGATCTGGTACCCGGACCACCTGGCGAATCTTGGCCGGCAATACATGCTGGCCGCTGACTATGATGCATGGTTCTTCAAAGATCCCTACATGGTGGAAACCTTTCGGGCGAAGCTGGGACTGAACGCGCACTATCTGCCGGAGGCCTGCCATTCCCAATGGCACCGGCGAATCAAACCGGGCGCGAACGACCGGAAAAAGTACGGGTGCGACCTTACTATGGCCAGCAACATGTACTACTACCGCGCCAGGATGCTCGAAGCCTTCAAGGACTATGACCTGAAGATCTGGGGGAAAAGCTATCCGCGATGGCTATCGTCACCGTTGCACTCCCGCTATCCTGACATTTATGTAGCCGAAGAAGAAAAAGCCAAGGCCTTCAATGCAGCCAAAATTGTGCTCAACACGATGCACTACGGTGAGATTGAGGGCGTCAATTGCAGACTCTTTGAAGCGGCCGGCTGCGGGGCTTTCCAGATTGCCGACTGGAAGCCTGCGCTCCCCGATCTTTTCGAGCCGGAGCTCGAAATCGTCACGTTTCGGACTTGCCAGGAACTGAAAGAGAAGGTCGACTATTATCTTGCGCGCCCCGAAGAACGGCGGGAGATTGCTGGCCGCGCCTATGCGCGCGCCCACCGGGAACATACCTACGAAAAGAGGCTCCAAAAGATGTTTGAGATTCTGGGTTTCGCGCCAGAGACTGCGGCTCCAGAGGCTGAGGCGTTGAAACTCCAGACTTGCTGAGCGGATGTCAGACTCTTCTTTACATCTTCACATGCCACGGACGGCAAACCCGCCGATTACTCTGGCGCATCTTTTTGTCCTGGCGTTCGCATCGCTGGGGGCGGTCCTGTGGGGCGCGGCCCTCATCCTGGGGACGGAAGGGATTCAATTTGAGCAGTACCTGCTGCTCCTGGGCTTCTGGGGACTGGTTTCAGGCCTCTTCCTTTTCACGCGCATCAGGGAGAACCACATGGGGGTTTTCTATTTTCCCGCATTTCTCACGATTCTTATTTTTATCCGCTTTGGTTTGGCGCCCGTGGCCTGCTTTCTGGACCCCCAAAGTTTGAGTTCCAAATTTGACGGCCACTACGGGTTTCTCCTGCGAGCCCTGGAATACGTCATCGTGGGCATGCTGGCCTTTTGGGCCGGGTGCAGCCTGGCGTCACGAAAGAACAGCCGAGGCGGGCCGCAGTCCGCCGATCGGCCGCGAGAGCGGGGTCATGCCGAACACTCAGTTTTGGCCTGGGCTGTGGCGATTTACGCGGTTGTTTTTGCCACCCAGTTGTATCTGCTTCACGCACAACTGTACGCCTACACGGCGAGCTGGAAGGCCTACTACGCGAACCTGAGTTCCCTGCAGGTGCTGGGAACGGTCTCCACCGTTGGCGGAGCTACGGCCCTGATCCTGATAACGATTGAGAAGTATTTTCACCCTTCGGATATGCCCGCCCGTCTGCTCTTCTGGATGATTTTTGCGTCGCAGTTTGCCTGGGGATTGGCGTCCGGCATGAAAGGACTGGCCCTCCAGCCTTTTATCATTGTTGCGATCATCTCCTCACTGACCGAACGAAAGTTCAAAAAGGGCTGGGTCGTTGCCGCACTGTTGGGCTTGATTGTTCTCTATCCTGTCTCAAACAATTACCGCCGGCTGGTGCTGCATCAGGGAGGGCTGACGAGTGCGGCGGAAGTGGCATCGACGGGCCTCAAGGCGTTCGCCCGAACACAGCAGGACCAGGCCGGAACGTCGGGCTGGCTGCAGAAGGGATGGCGCATGTCGGTGGGGCGTTTGGATACGCTGACGAGTTTTGGATTGGTGCTTTTTCTGGGACACCGGACAGACCTTCTGCAGGGGAGGGAACGTTGGTGGATGATTCCCTACTACCCATTCGTCCCCCGGTTTATCTGGAACTCGAAGCCGATTCTAAACAAAGGCGCAAGATTCAGCGTGGCTTTGGGATATGGCGACCACACATCCATGGCCGTTACGTATCCCGGAGACTTGTATGCAAAATATGGCCTGCCGGGGCTGCTGGCAGGGATGTTTCTGCTGGGTGTCGTGAGCCAGTGGCTGGCCAACACCATTACTGGAACGCTGGACAAGCGGCGACTCTTTGTTTATGTGGCGATATTCCTGAATATCACGGATATGGAAATTGATTCCTTCAGTTTTTGGGCGGGCCTGATCAAGGGGCTTGTCATGCTCAGCGTTATCGCTCTGGTGATTTACGGCCCGCGGCGTCGCGCTCCCGCCGCTATGGCAGTGCGAAAGAGGCCCGTGACACAGCCATGCGAGTCCTGATTCTTGCAACGGACATTTATACGCGCGGGGGCATAGCGCGGTACACGTCAACCCTGGCCGCAACGCTGGGGGAGATGATCGGGCCGGACAACGTCCACGTGCAGCCGCTTTTGAGCACTGGCGGGGCCGCAGAAAATCCTGCAAAGTGCCGGGTTCTCAAGCCGGTCACCAGCCGGCTGACCACCGCGAGCAAACTTCGGTTCGCGGGCAAGGCACTCGGGCTGGGACGGCGCAAGTACAC
>Ga0307373_10015313_pt1 | contig 10442 bp, 9 predicted proteins | sample OX2MG_FD_202534 | JGI IMG/M metagenome (GOLD analysis project Ga0307373, IMG submission 202534) | Soil microbial communities from Risofladan, Vaasa, Finland - OX-2 | ecosystem: Environmental > Terrestrial > Soil > Coastal area > Acid sulfate soil | place: Finland: Risofladan, Vaasa | collected...
CACCCCCCCCCGCGCGCACACACAGGCTGGCGTTGTCACGGTTTGATGCCGGGGCTAGGAGTGCAGTCAATTCGCTGGGGGGGGGTAGGAGGGAGCGCGATCTGAAACCGACCTCCCGCTCCGTCAGGCAAAAGGCTTTATGTACTCACTGTGTTTGTACATTTTTGAAGAGGAAAAGAACCCTCCGCATTCACATTTTCTGGCGCACGACACACACGATTCTAGATATTCATTCTTCCAGTCACTAATGGATTTGCGATAACTTCCCTCGATGTCGTTGTTTACAACACACAACTGGTGATTGTACACAGAAGCGCTCATCCCATAGGACCTCAAGGTATGTACCGCCTCGCTCAATGTGTCCTTGTAGTTGTAAGGATCGATCCAAAGGAGGTCTAGGTTGGTTCTCGTGAATCCAGTAATTTCAAGACCCATCAACGCGACGTGATCGACGAATAATAAGTTTCGGCAGATGAATTCACACGTCTGCACCAGACGGTCGATTGTTTGTTTGTGTAGGACAATCCTGATCTCGACCCGCTGACCAAAGCGCTTGAGATTAAGAATTCCTTGAATTGTTTCGTCAAATGCCCCAAGTGCCTGCACGACATAATCGTGACGAACCGGATCATCCGAGTAGACAGGTATCGCTATCGTACATTCGGGATGCTTGATCCCCGCAAACCGCCTAGCAAACTCCCTGTCCTTAAACCGCCGACCGTTGCTGAGAATGTCGATCGATGTACTCGGAAGCTGTAATTTAGTCTGCTTTATAAGCTCGATTAAGCTATCGCCGTATAGTGTGGGCTCCCCGCCGGTAAACCCAAGTCGCTGGGCATCCTTGGGAATCAGTCTTACCAACTCGAAGGCTCGCCGGAGTAAATAAGAGTCGTCGATCTCTTTTGGCGGTTGAGAGCACATCAAGCAATAGTTGTTGCATTGCTCAGTCAGTAAAATTGAATTGTGGTGTGAATCCTTGCGAAACAGTGTGTTCAAGAATTGCCTGGGACCATCAATGTAAACAATGTCCCCGCTTTTTAAGTAGTTGAAATGAGTCGGTAGTCGATAAATTACTGCGTCAGACAAGGAAGATTCGCTGCGTTCCGAGCCGTTGCTTATCAACTGGCTTCCGTAACCTGTAACGTCAACCGGACGATCTGTCAGCAAAGCAAAGCGGTCCCGAATCGGGAGCGGCAAGAAGGGATCAGTAGTGATAGTAAGCAGCGCACTCTGGGTATATGCCCGTTGGTCAATCGGATCAATTCGTCCGCTGAGCTTTAGCATCTATTAGCCCACTTCAAGAACAGTCGCTTAACGAAGGGGTCATCTTCCATGAGTGTGATCAGGTGCCTAAAGATCGCCATGTTTCGCCGACAGAACTCAGACTCCGGTTTTCGGCCCACATGGTCCTTATACAAAGCCCAGTGGAATACCGGATCAGCACCACAGTAGGGTTCAAAAGCGCAGTCGTGACACATCGGATTGCTGTATGCGAAGGAGTCTTGCAAAGGTTCGAGCAACTTTGGAGATAGGAAAATATCGGCGTAGGAGCTGTGTCGAACATGTCCCAACTGGAAATGCTTATCTCCCGTTTCAGCCATCATTCGACTCTCGTCAGATGCGTAGACATATCCATCATAATTGTAGATAACAGCAGCGATACCTATCCCAGATGGGCTCATCAAATCCACGAAGCCCGGATCGCGACTGGTGAACATTTTTGCCAGAATCGTGCTTGCGTAGAATTCCGTCAACGCGATCCCCTGCTTATTGAGTGCGATTATGTATTCCAAGCCTTGGCGATAGAAATCGAGCCATCGATCTGTGTTGTACCTCATGTAAGCCTTCGTTTTGATTGCGAAGCCGTGAGGCGAAAGTGGCCTGAGAAATATTCCGGCGAAATCTTGCGAAAGGTATTCGTCCACAATGTCCTTAATTCGACCAAGACTCGCTTCGGTTGTAGTCATCAACGCTGACACTTTGTCTTTCCCCAAAACCTCTCGAACCAATCGAATCCCAGCTATAGCTTTCTCGTAACTGTCATTGCCGGGACGAGGCCTATTCGCATTGTGCAAATCTCGTGGGCCGTCCAATGAGGTTGAGATATTGATGTTGTGTTCGTAGCAGAAGGCTAGCATCTCTTGATCAACTAACGCGAGATTCGTTGCAATAACAAATGCAAGCCGTTTACTGGCGCTGCGCCTTTTGGCTTCGCGAACAATATGTTGAATCAAACCAAAATTAAGGAGAGGCTCGCCTCCTTGAAATTCAATCTTGATGGCGGGTGAAGGAGAACGAAGCACGAGGTCAAGCGCGGCGTCGGCGTCGGCAATTGACATATCAAATTGCAATCTATTGTTCGACTTTCGCGACACTTGACAATAGTGACAGCTATGTTCACATCTCAAGGTGACAACAATCATGTGCAAGCTCGTAAAATCAGCCAGGCGGTCATACCTGCTTCGCAACTTAATCGCCAGTAGGTCGGGTGCAATTGCCGTGGACTGATCGACAAGAAAATGCCTAGCCCGCAATTCGACGTAGAACGAATTGTCATCTGACAAGTCGTGATTGATCAGTTTCGGAATGAGTTCTTTAGGGAGGATGACGAATTCACCGGCAAGATTCGTCACCACATAGGACTGATGATTGAGCTCGGTGAACCGAAACGGCAAGAGCTGGTACTTGTGGGAACTTGGCTTGTAGAATTCAATCCGTTGGAAGTCACTCATCAGCGATGAGGCCCGTCTTGGAAAAAGCATGTGCCAGAATCAAGTTTCGAATTGGTTCCGTCTCAGTCTTGAGCTTGAGACGCAAGTCTTGATCGAGTGCCTCCTTTTTTAGGTTATCTACGTTCGCACTAATCTGAACCTCTGAAGATTTGTCGTCAAAGGTAAGATGGCAAATAATCCTGCCATCACACAACTCGATGTCTGACGTAAACCGATCAAGGAACTTGTAGCAGGCTGTTTTGACCGCATCGAGAGAAAAGACTGCTAAGTCGAACGTGACGTCAATCTTCATAGGATGCCTGCCGGAAACAGCGAATATTCAGAAGTGTTCACCGGTCCTCGTCAAGCTACACCGAGGCGAAAACGAAAAATCGTTTACATGCCAGAGGTGTGTGACGAATGTGATGAATGAGACGCGTGGGAAGCATGGGAAGCATGCGAGTCATGGTGAGCAAACGGAACTCCCTGGTCCCCTACTCTCAGGAGTAGGGTATTCTCTTCGCCATTGGCGACATACTTCTGCACAGAGGATTGTGCCGCTGCTGCAGAAGAATCGGCGGTTTGCTCAATTCTCACTTCTGGCTGACGCGTGGCGTTAGCTTTCGGAGCGAGTCCCGCGAGGGCGCTTGCCGCTAAGCCAACAGGTATGAGGAACTTGTAGGGTTTCATGCTGGGTCTCCTCAAAAAATCAGTCACACAACAGACCACATTGTGCTCCCAATTTAAAGTATTTGTCCAGTAACTATGTTTACGAGTTGTAGGTTTAAGCGAGCCGTTTAGCAACGCCTCGGGGTGTCTTCTACGACGTTCGCCAGTCGCGCGAGCGTCAACCAATGCCTCGGATGCGGCGCGCGTCGCCCCTTGCGAATGTTAATCGCGTAGCCCATCGATACGTCCAGCACTGATCTGATCGTGGCTGGGGAAATACTCTTTAGTCGAGGCTGAATCTCTCGCAAGTAGACCTCCCGATTCAGCCACGATGGAAGATCGGATTCTTTCCATTTCCAAACCGCAGTCGTCTGTTTCCGCTGGGTTTCAGAACGGCGACTTTGGGCTAGGTCTGAATGCGCCACGACGCGGCCCTTTTTTGCTACCTCCGGCAAATCAACAGCATTCCGTTCAAGTCGGCAACTTCGACAGAAACGATGGCCCTTGGCAATTACCGCACCACAGTCTTTGCAACAACTTTCTGGTTGAGGCGCTCGAACCTCTCGTGCTTCGGTTGCGCCCTTGGCTTCGCGCCTATGGTTTTGAGTGAGGTGTGTAGGCGGTCGCTTGTCCGGCGTCCTCTTTCGAGTCGTTGACCAGAATTCTCTGCAAACCCATTCGGCGGTTGCCCCAACTGCGTGAGCCCAGGTTGAGGCCGTTTCGGAAAGTTTCACAGCAAACGATCCCATCAACCGGCACGAGCCGTCTCGCTGTTCGAAGAACCACTCTCGCCGGAACGTTTCATGCGTAATCCAGTCCAAAAGATACGCGTCGATTTGCGGTCGGATGGGCTCCATAACGTCAAAAGCGAGGCTGTCTCTGGAGGGCGAGTCAGCGTGCAGAACTCCTAGCCCAGGGTCAAGACCGAGAGCAGTAATGGCGAGACGAGTCTCCGATTCGAGGATCGCGTACAGATAATTCAAGATCGCATTCGCCGGATTGGTTGCAAGGCGGGGCGACCCAGTCAAAATCGAAACACGCGTTCCAAAGGTCCGCCAGTATTCGGGAATACGCGAGACATCTCGCCGCGCGAACGTCATCGGCAAATTGTGCCACGCGCTCCAATAGTGGTGTGCAGCTCTCGACTCTAGCAACCGCACTTGGTCGGTAGTTTGGGCGGTCGTGAGCCTGTCGCGGAAGTGATAAATTGACTCTGCGATTCTGGGATTGCTTAGACGCCCCTGGACGATACTTGCTTGTCCTTCGATTTTCTGCCGGATCAACTCGCGCGAAATTTCGAGAGCAGAGCCCGAATGGTGAGCCAGGGCTTGCGCGCGCCGGAGCCGTGCATCTGAAGAACGAACCGGACCTGTGGCACACAGCACGGAGCCATCGCGGTCAAGCATCACGAATGCGGCATCTTGGTCAGCGAGCCAGCGAAGGGCTCCGAGCGAAACAAACCCTTCCGATCCAACCACCACAACGCGGCGAATACCGTGCCCGACGCGAGAGAACCGGACCTTTTGACGGTCGAGACCGATCCCATCTTCGACCGTAAAGTGGCCGCGCTCAACGTATGCTTTGATACCGTATCCGTAGAGCGCGAGAACGCCACGTCCGAGAGTTGCGAATTTGCGGAACTGCGAAACTTGAGGTACGGTTTGCGAAGCTGCCATCGGAGTATACTCTCCTTTGGTGGTTAGGGCTTGTCGCCTGTTTCCAGCAGACGATAAGCCCGCTTTTTCTTATATTTTAGCAGGTTGTACGGTTTGTGATCCAGATTAAGAGGTTTGGGCTTTTGCCTCGGACGCTGCCCGCGATTGGCGTGATCGGAGGAGGCCAAATAAAATTGGACCCAAATGCTTGATGATTATGACAATTTGTCCGCTGCAAACCCTTTCTGGATTGTAAGCGGCGAATTGTTGACTGAGGTTTATCACGCTAAAATCAAGGTAATAGCACAACTCTTTGCAAACAACTCCGACCTGAGCAAAGTTTGGGATTCCGCCCAAGCTACAATTCCACAGCGCACGACATGTTTCGAGCTGCTCGTCCACCGCAGAATCATAGAAATAATCGATGAAACGCTTGTAGCACGTTACGAAACGCCATTGACTTTCACTGAGGAAGAGTTAAACGTTCTGAGCAGGTCCGCAAATCTTGTTACTTCCGACGCTCCCGCTTGGGTACTGGAAATGAATGAAATTGCCGAGTGGTTGCCAACTCGTATCCACACTACGTTGCCCGAAATGCTGCGCAACGAGTTCCTTTTTGTGATTGATCCCGCAAAGAAAGAGGCTGCATTTCGCTTGGCTGCAGAAAAACTCGGTACCGTCGAGCAGATCGAAGCCTTGATCGCGCGAGTGTTCGACCAGCAATTAAAACGGTTAAAGCAACGCTGGTTGGCAGCATTGTCCGTGGTGCATACCGAAAGTCTCCCTCATCAATCGAACGGGCTCATCGCCGCACAGCGAGTCTTAAGGCGGAAACCTTCTCGCACACGCGACAAGCAGCGTGCTAACCGGGACCGACTTATCGCCGAGATTGACGACGCGTCGGAAACGATCACGGAATTTATACGGTTAATGGACGAACGCAAAGTAAAGCCGCAGCCAACGTGGAGTGGATGGCCGGGATCATGGAAGGAGGCGTACAAGAACCCGCATATGCGACGACTTATCCACCAGGATAAGTCGCGGGCGTTGTCACGCGGCCAGCACAAATAATCGGCGTCCTCTCTCTCCTCTCTCTCCGAAGAGAAAAAGACCTACCTGAAAAAACCCTTATTCTATGCGGCTAAACTGAGCGCACCACACCTTTTGCCCGTCTGTTGCATGGAAAGCGTTCGAAGAGGTTCGTACACTTCGATGTATGAAAAACAAATCCAAGAAGCAACGCGAAGCTCTGGCGCGGCAGCGGGCGGTAGCTGTGCTTTCTCGAATGCGAAATCGGGGTGAGTCACTCTCCAAAGCTGCGCGGGCTTTACACACAACTCCCCGAACCGTCCGAAAGTTGGTCGGCAAACAATTGCGACGACGCGCTGTCTCAGGACGTTACTCGGCAACGTCTAGCGACCGATTGAAACGCGAAATCCTAGTATTTGGCAGCGGCGGCTATGACCCCGTTACAGTTCGCTCATCAAGACAAGCGAAATTGGCGTCCGAGCACTTGATCGCTGTCGGCAGATTTTTGCGAACAGGTGACACCGATTGGCTCAAGCGCTTCCGTGGGAAACGCATCGGCGGGGTCAAACTACTCACCGACCCCGACCGGATACGCGAGTTTGCCGAAGCGGATTTGGTCAAACTCGACGGCCTGTATCGTGACCAACGCGGAGCGAGGCAGGCGAACTAAGCAAATGGGGGCTGCGCCAAATCCGGTTCGCTCGGCACGTCGGAAGACCGAGCTACGCGAGAAACTTGGTAGCGAGCGCCCCGTTTGCTTCTATTGCGGTTTTGCCGAGCCCGTGGCATTGCGGCGACTCTCGCGCAAATTCCTGGAAAAACATCATCTAGTGGGCCGCAACCACGATCCTGAGCTGACCATCTTTGTTTGTCGGAATTGCCACGCTCTCATGCACGAAAGACTCCTCGACTCGGCGGTGGACTTAGAGTCTACAGCCGACCCGGTAGGGCGAGTAGCGATGATGCTCCGAGCCGAGGCCGTGCACTTCGAAGCCTTGGCCCGCACAAAGCGCAACCAAGCAGAGTCACTTGAAAGGCGAGGATTGTGATCCACGACCTTTATCTTCGAGCCCACGTTGTCATATCCGGGAACGAAACCAGGCAGAGGGACTTCTCAGCGAAGCCAGCTCGCAACCGGAAACTCTGGCCCGAATACGCCTTGGTTTGGGACACAGAGACAGCGCTCGACCTCGAACAGAAACTCAATTTCGGCGTTTGGCGTTTTTGCCAGCTACAGGGGACAGGGTACGTAGCAGTCCAAGAGGGCATCTTCTACCGCGATGGGCTCGCCGCTGAAGACATTGAGACCACTCGTGCTTATGCACAGAAATATTTTGCCGACGGAATTGCGAATGGAGCAGACGAAGGGCTCGTCGTGCTCTCGCGCGCGGAATTTGTCGAGCGAGTGTTTTGGGAATCTGTCCGTGCTGGCGCGCTGATCGTGGGATTCAATCTGTCGTTTGACATTTCACGAATCACCGTGCGGTGGAGCGCGGCCCGCAATGGCGGATTTTCTTTCATTCTTAGCCAGTTGAGCGAAAAACGGGTCGAGAATCAACATCGTCCGCGCATCCGTATTGCGCCGTTAAATGGGGTGGCTGAAAAGATTGAGCTGACGGCTGTCCGTCACAAAAATGAGCAGAACAGGTGGCGTCGGGGTCGTTTCCTCGACCTCCACACCCTCGCGTTTTCGTTGACGGATAAGAGCTACACACTGGCCGGAGCAATTAAGGCGTTTGGTTCCCAACCACAAAAGATGGAACATGAACCGAGCGGACTCGTGAACAACGGAGAGATTTCCTACGCGCGCGGCGATGTCCGCGCGACCCTCGGCTTACTCAACGCCCTGAAGCGTGAGTATGAATTGCATCCGATTACCTTGTTCCCTGATCGAGCGTACAGCCCCGCATCAATTGGCAAAGCATATTTGCGCGCCATGGGAATCGAGGAACCGATGCGGAAGTTTAAGAGCATTCCACCCAGAATTCAAGGAATCGCAATGGCGGCTTATTTCGGTGGTCGGGCGGAATGTCGTATCCGCCGCTGGCCCGTGCCCGTCGTGCCGGTGGACTTAACGAGCGAATACCCAAGTGTTGACGCTCTACTCGGCACGTGCGAGATGCTAACGGCGGAGCGTATCGACATAGCGGATGCGACCCAGGAGGTACAGGAGATGCTCCAAAGGGTGACTTTAGATGAGTTATTCGTTCGGGCGATCTGGAAACAGCTTAACTTCTATGCACGGATTGTACCCGACGGCGACATCTTACCGGTCCGTTCGGTGTACGGCGACAAAGCTGGTACCTGCAATATCGGCTTGAATTCATTGCATTGGAAGCAAGCAATGTGGGTTGCGGGGCCGGATTTAGTGGCCAGCGTTCTTCTGAGCGGGCGTGTTCCTAGAGTTTTACAAGCGTTGCGAATCGTACCTCGTGGAATGCAGCACGGCCTAAAATCTGTAAAATTGCGAGGTGCTATCTCGGTTGATCCCAGAAAAGAAGATTTCTTCACGCGTGTAATCGAATACCGGAAGCAAAACAAACACGATGATCTCCTGCAATATTTCCTGAAAATTTTAGCGAACAGCACCTCTTATGGAACGTACCTCGAACTGAACCCTATCAAGATTAATCCGAGCAAACGTCCTAGGATTACCGTCTATTCTGGCGAACAAGTAAAAGAGCAGCTCGCGCCAGATACCATCGAACAGCCCGGCAGTTTTTACTTTCCTCTTTTGGGTGCGTTGATAACTTCGGGCGGACGCCTGCTCCTGGCAATGATCGAGCGGTGTGTTCGAGACCTTGGCGGTACGTATCTCTGCTGCGATACGGACGCCTTGACTATCGTGGCGAATAGATCGGGCGGTGAAATTCAGATGCCGGAAGGTGCTTCCCCGATAAAGGCTCTTTCCTGGGTAGAGGTCGAACAAATTACCCGGCGATTTGATTCCCTGTCGCCGTATAACCGTGAAGTTGTGCCGCACCTGCTGCGGCTTACTGACGACAATTTCGATCAGCGCGGCGAACAACACCAACTTTTCGGATTGTCGATTGCAGCCAAACGATATGCGCTTTACACCTCGAAATGTGGCCAGCCGTGTTGCAGTCATTCGAAATGCATAACAATTGTTGATCCAAAGGCCCACGGACTGATCTTTGTCGCTCCAAGTGACGAACGCGAGGACGGGCTGCCGAAATGGTGGTGGGAGTTGTGGAGCTTTATTCTCACGCTCGAATTCAGGCAAATCTTGGAGCCGGATTTCATACTTCTGATGATCGGGGGTCACGTTATCGACGCCGGTTCCGCTAACTCTATCGACGGTCAACCTTCGTGGATTGGTTTACCTGCCATGATGAAGATGAGGATCTCAACTCCGCACTATTTGCAGCAATTGAAAGGGCAAGCGACACCGTTCGGATTTGTTTTGCATCCGCGCACTCGCGAGAAGCTAAAAATGACTCTATTAACGCCATTCAGCAAGAACCGTTCGGAATGGGCGCACTCTCTGTGTGTGAATACACGTGACGGAAAGAAACTTCGCCTCGATGAGCTTTCACGTACAGACATAGTCACCCTGGGAGACGTTCTCTGTAGTTACGTTCAGCACCCCGAGATCAAATCGCTCGGACCGGACGGCAAGAAATGTCTGCCGCACACGCGCGGGCTGTTGCAGCGAATGACGATTACAGGCGGGCTGCATCATTGCATCGGAAAGGAGGTTTCGCGATTCGAGCAGGGCAAAGACGATTTCATCGAAAATATCGACGATATGTGTATTCACTACGACGGTGGACGAGTGGGCGCGAACGAAAGTCTAATTGCAGAGATCAGCGAGCGTGGATTGCGAAAAGCGACCAAACAGACGGGCATGGACCGCAAAACTATGCGGGCAATTCTCAGCGGCGCGAAAGTAAAAACTTCGACGCTCGCAAAAGTCGTGATCGGTTTACGAGAACCACACCCGATATCTTAGCGTGTTAGTTCGAAATGTCCGGTGAACCGAGTAAGCGGTATCAGCGTCAGCTCCGTTTTCCAAGGTGTTCGTCTAACGCGATTGCTTCCTCGATTACGGCAGCGACGCCGTACCGGAGGTCGGGCCGCTTCTCAATTCGAAGATATCTCGCCGTTCCTGTCATCAGTTCTAAATCTCGGCCCGTAAGCTCTCTGGGAAACGGAATACGGAATTTGAAACTGCTCCCCTTTTCGAAGGATCGCTCGCTGCTGAAGTAAAATCCCTTAATTGACACATCCTGCGTCATGTAAACACGAGGAGGGTCTGTTGTTGGACGATCCTCTATCCACAACTCCAACGAGAGACTTACCTTGAAACGCGGGACCGCGCGTCTCTCTTGTCCATTACCCTGTTGTCTCGCGGTAG
>Ga0307373_10015315_pt1 | contig 10440 bp, 8 predicted proteins | sample OX2MG_FD_202534 | JGI IMG/M metagenome (GOLD analysis project Ga0307373, IMG submission 202534) | Soil microbial communities from Risofladan, Vaasa, Finland - OX-2 | ecosystem: Environmental > Terrestrial > Soil > Coastal area > Acid sulfate soil | place: Finland: Risofladan, Vaasa | collected...
CGATCTCCGTCCGCCTTCTTCTCGATCGGCGTCCGGTAGTGATCGGTGAACCGGTCCGGACTGGGAAAGAGGCCCGGAGCGGCGATCGACAGCAACGACCACAGCTCCATCAGGTTGTTCTCGATCGGCGTCCCGGTAATCGCCACCTTGTAGGGCGCGGGCAGCATTCTCGCCCGGCGGTAGGCCTGGGAGCCCCGGTTCTTCACGAACTGCGCCTCGTCCAGGAAGAGGCCGGCCCACTCGATCGCCGCGTACTGGTCGTACTCGATGCGGAACAGGGCATAGGACGTGATCACCACATCGGCCTCGGCCGCCAACTCGGTGAGTGGCGTACCCCGGCGCTTCTCCGTTTCGGAAACGGTGACCGGAGTGAGATCCGGGGTGAACCGGCGGCTCTCGGCCGCCCAGTTCCCGACCACGCTGGTAGGTGCCACCACCAGGAAGGGCGCCTCGGTGAGGCCCTGTTCCCAGGTGTGGCACATGAGCGCCAGCGCCTGGATCGTCTTGCCGAGCCCCATGTCGTCGGCCAGCACACCCCCCAGGCCATGCTCGAAGAGGTAGACGAGCCAGTTGAAGCCGGTGAGCTGGTACGGCCGGAGGGTCGCATGGAGCATGTCGGGCACCGCGTGCTCGATCCGGTTGTTCGCTTCGGACAGGGCTCGTACCGACCGCTCCCATTCCCGGGCCTGAGCGGTGACGACCCCGAGCTGCTGGAGGTCCTCCCACAGGCTGGCCTGGAAGCGGCTGATCCGGAGGCTCTCCCCGGCGTGGTCGACGAGCTCGCGGGCTTCGACGATCAGCGTTGCGAGTTGCCGGAGCTCCTCGCGGTCGAGGGAGAAGTACGTCCCCGACGGCAGGATCAGATGGGTCTGCCCCTCGGCCAGTGCCACGAAGAGATCGGCGAACGGAACATCCTCGCCGTCCACCGTCACCGTCACGGTCAGGTCGAACCAGTCGTTGTCGCCGGACGGGGCGCCCCCGAGGTTGACGACGGGGGCGTCGAGGACCTCTCGGTACTCGAGCAGCTCGCCGTGCTGGACGATCTCCACTCCGTCGACGCCCTCCAGGACGGGGAGCATCTCGGCGGTGAACCGCACCGCGGCCATGCCGGCGAGCGTGGCCCGGGAAGCGAGACGCTCACCGAAGAGCGTGGGCTCGAGTAGCCCGGGAACGGCGCCGACGATCGCCGTCACCGCGTGGACGATGAGGTTCTCGGCCACGCGGTCGCCCATCCGGCTCGGAGCGTCCCAGAGCTCCTCTGTCCAGGTGGCGCCCACCGCGCTGCGCGACCAGGTCAGTTCGAGCTGGTGGCCTTCTCCGTGGTGGACGGTGAGCACGAGCTGTGCCGCGGGCAGTTCCGGTAGCTCGACCGATCCGTCGCTCGATCCGACCACGATCCTCCGCCGCAGCGCCGGATAGAGATCGCGGAGGAAACGCTCCTCGTCCCTCGGGGGGATCCGGATGGCGGTGGTTGCGAGGAGTGTGCGGATACTGTCATCGATCGGCGTCTCCAAGGCCGAGAGGAACAGTTGGGCAGGGTCCGCGCGCGCGTCGGGGGGAGGCCCCCACCAGGCGATGCCGTGGGCCGGCTCGCCGATGAACAACGCCGACCGGATCGGCACTTCCTCGCCGTCGGCGACGACTCGGGGTCGGAGGACGATGCCCGCCTCCTCGCGTGCCGCGTCCATCGCCACCTGGGCCGGGGACGCCCGGAGGTCGACCGGCCCAGGTGGCCGGCCGGTCAGCAGCAGCGGGAGCCGGAGGTCTTCCGCCTCGTGCAGCAGGTCCCACAGTCGCCGGCTGTTGATGGCCTGGAGCCAGACCGCCTCGTCCGACGAGGAGTAGTAGGTCCTCGGGCTCACCAGTCGGCTCAGTGCGAGCAGCTCGGTGAGGATCGTCAGATGTGCCCGTGAACTGAACGGAGGCCGCCCGTAGTGCGGCTGCTCCAGTCGTGCCCACGAAATGCCGGTCCGGACCCAGTTCCCGTTGTTGGCGTTCCGGAGCACCGGACGCAACCGGATCCCCGTGGTGGTCTTGTTCGATCGATACTGGGATGGGGGCGGGGTCGACACCAGTTCGAACTGGAGGCCGAGGTCGGTCGTGGACGGCTCGACCCGATCCGCGGTTCGTGGCGGGTCTTGCGAGACCAACGATCGGAGCGAGTCCTCCCAGTCGGACGACGGCGACGGTGGCGCCGCAGGGGTTGCCTGGCGGGTACCGGGATCCGCGGTGGATGTCGTCCGGTCGGCCGGGACATCCCCGCCGACCACGGTCCACCCCGGGCCGTCGTTCGACCGCCTGCTGCTGGCGGCGAGGAGCAGGGCGACGGCGTGCTTGCAGTTGTAGCCGACCGGGCAGGTACAGGCGCCGTCGGCGCCAGTCATCCGGCCGGTTGTCGATGTCGTCACGATCACCTCGACGGCATACGGCTCGAAGTCGTTGCCTTGGACCTCACCGACCAGGCAGGTCCCGTCGTGCGCCCACCGGCTGCTCCGCACCGCACCCTGACGTGCGTAGGCCCGACCCCTGGCGAAGGTGGGCGCCCCGAAGATCCGCTTCAGGTTCGCCTCGTCGGCGGAGGTCATCACGCGCGTTGTGCTCCATCCTGGCTCGACCGCTCGCAGACACGGTACCGCCCGCGCCGACACCCCGATGTGGGGTCGGCCGGCAGTCGCGGCGGAAGCCCCGGAACCTGCTCCTCGACGGCGATCGAGGACCCCTCGGGGAGGTCGTCGCCCGGGCCGTTGCAGGTGGGTGAATCGTACGTGGGTTGCAGCGTCGGCAACCTCAGCGGCGAGTGAGACGCCGGCCGCGTTCGGTGTTGATCGGCGTGTAGTTGAGTTCGAAGTGGTGATAGAGCGTCGACTCGTCGGCTTGGGAGAGTTCCTGGCCGTGCAACTCGATGTCCGGGGCGGATCGAACCTGTTCCTCGGTCACGGCCACCTGGAGATCATCAGGACCGACTCGGACTCCGCCCAACGGCACGAAGGTCAGGTGCCGGCCGACGAAGCCCTCCTTGACCGTCGCGAACTGTGGCACGTCGGTCTCGACGTCGACGTAGACATCCTGCAGCTTGCCGATCTTCTCGCCATCGCGGTCGATGAGCATCTTGTTGTGCCATTCGGCCACATTCCACTCGGCCTGTCCTGGCTGATCGGTCATGTCCGTCACCTCGCAGTCTCCGAACACAGCCTACCGAGGGACTCCGCAAGGGTGTCCCGCAGCGTTGCCACCCGCGGGGACCTCACCTTCCCGGAAGTACCGGTGGGTGGAACCGGTCGCCGTCCAGCTTCGCCGGACCAGCCCCACCCTTCGACGGGGGCTTTCGCCTCTGGTCACTACCGGCCCACAGGGCCACCCTGGGACGTGCAGCCGGGCTACCCGAGTTCGACCGGCGGAATGACGTTGAGGACGGTGAAGCGCGGTGGCTGGAACGACTGATCAGAGGAAGGGCAAGGCCAAAGAGGCCGTCGGAGACCGGACCGGCAACAAGGACGTGAAGGCAGAGGGGACGGCCGACCGCAAGGGTGGTGAGGCCAAGGAGAAGGTCGGCAAGGTCGAGGAGAAGGTCGACGAGGCGATCGACAAGGTGAAGGGCGCCATTCACCCGAAGTAGGGGGGTTCGCCCCGGCCCGCCTGCCAGGACTTCCACCGTCTGTGGAATGCCCGTCAACTGGGGGATCAGACAGGGGCGCCGTGGCGCCGAGGATGACAGTCGACCTCGGTCCGGTGCCCGCGCAATGGATCGCAGTGGATGCGGCCCAGGAAGGTGGAGAACCATGTACATCGGTCTCGGAACGCTCGTCGTGGTGTTGGTCGTGGTGGCGATCGTCTACTTCGTTCGTCGCGCCTAGCGAGGGAGTGGCGAACCTCGTCGATCTCGGTCGCATGGCGACGGACAACACCGAGTCTGCCCTCGCTCGCCTGGTCGGACCTCACCATGCACGTGCGGACGACGAGGCCCGCACGCTCCTGGGTGAGGTCTGCACCTCCTCGGCCGACCTCGAGGATGTCGGCCGAGGACTTCGGTTCGGCTCGATCCGCACGCCTCGCCTCGCCGCTCACGGGCCGTCGCCGGGATCTGCCACGAGCCCACCCCCACCGGGACCGCCTGCCCGGGGACAACCTTCATCCTCGTCTGCTCGGTCAACGTGCCGGGCTGACCACCCGGAGTTGTTGCCACAATGCTGGCAGGTCCGGAGTCGCAGTGACACCGGTGGCGGCACCCGGCCGCGCCGGTCCGCCACCCGCTACGGATCAGCCCGTCGTCACGGGATGCGGTCGTGCTCTACCGCCGGGCGATCTCGGCGGAGCGGAAGAACCGGGCGGCCGACCTCGACCTTGGATTCCTCCTGCGCTCGTTGGGCAACGGGGCCGCCGGAACGGAGGAGATCACCAAGGCCGTAGTGCCCGGCCCGGCGCTGGCGTCACGAGTTCCTGCCGGTACCCGTACCTCGCCGACTCGAGGCCGGCGGAGTCCGACAGGTGGTACGACCGGTGGGGTCCGACCATCTTGGTCAAGTGGTGGGTGCCCCCGGAGCGGAAACGGACACCGTCGGGGCGACCGCCGACAGTGACGTGTAGACGACCACGTTGGAGAGGTAGCTGCCCGTCTGGTGGTCGAACGCGCCACCACAGGTCACCAATTGCAGTGCGCTCGATCCGTGCGATCCGTAGACGCGCTGCGCGGGGAACTGGGCCTTGGTGTACTGAGCCACCGAATTGACGGTGAACCGGGCCGTCATCCCGTCGGTCAGGTCCACGTTCACCTGGTCGCCGGGGGCGAGCGTGCGCAATTGGAAGAAGACGCCCGGGCCCTGTGTGCTGTCGACGTGTCCGAGGATGACGGCGGAACCGATCTGCCCGGGGGTCGGGCCCAGCCGGAACCATCCTGTCTCCACGGTGTTGGACGGCACCTGCACGCTGCCGTCGGCATTGAGCCCGAGGCTCCCGATCGGGGCCGACAGCCCGAGCTTCGGGATGTGCAAGGTCTCGGGAGCAGACCGAGCGGCCGCCAGGGCCACGGCGGTGGGTGCGGTTTCGGCAGACGGTGACACCGACGACGGAGCGGGTGCCGCCAGGGGATGATCGTGGCCTCGAAGTCCGAAGTCCACGAGCACCAGACCCGCCAGGGCAAGCAGTCCCACGGCGATCCACACGCGCGCCCGGCGCAGCGCAGCGGCCAACTGGCGCCTGGTCACCGCGAGGTGGCCATCGTCCTAGCCCTCGTGGCGGTGCGCCGACGAAGACCGACCACGGTCAGTGCTCCCGCGACACCGAGGAGGATCGCACCGGAGCCGAGCAGTGCATCCCCACGGGAGTGGCTGGCGCCACCGAGTCCCGTGCGCGGTGCACCGACGGGGATCACCGCGGACACCCCTGTGGCACCGGTCGTCGATCCTGTCCCGCTAGCGCTCTGGCCGGCCACCGTGGTGGAGTTGGATCCGGTCGAAGTCGTCGTTCCGGCGGGTGTCGTCGTGGCGGACGTTGCTGAGGTCGTCGCACATGCCGGGGGAGCTGTGATCGTGTTCGCATCGAGGGTGACGGCACCGTTGCGAGCGAGGACCCGGCCCTGCACGGTCGCTCCCGAGTCGAGTGTCGCCGAGGTCAGGGCCATGATCGTTCCCACGAAGGTGCTGGCCGAGCTGAGGGTGGCCGAGCTGCTCACCTGCCAGAAGACGTTGCACGCCTGCGCGCCGTTCTCGAGCTGGACGACGCTGTCGGAGGCGGTGACGAGATCGGAGGACGCCTGGAAGACGAACACCGCGTTGGGGTCGCCCTGCCCGTTGAGGACCAGGGGACTGGCCGCCGTGATGTTGGCCGTCGAGGCGTGTCCGAACGCGTAGACGCCCGCAGTCAGGGTCTGGCCACCGAGCTGGTTGTCGCCCCCGTTGAAGGTGGAGGTCGGAGTCTGCCCGGCCGCGGCCACGTACGCCGTGGTCAGGTCGTTCTGGGCCGTGGTCAGGAGCGCGGGATTGCTCACCGTTCCTGCGGGACCCGTGCCGTCCGTCGAGTAGATGGTGCCGCTCACCTCTGCCTGGGTCAGCCCGGCATAGTTGGTTCCGGCCGCTGGGCTGAGGCCGACGTCGCCGGTGAGGGAGGACGTGGGCACGTCCGTCACGGCCGTACCGGCCAACACCGCGAAGGGCGTCGCCGTGCCCAGCTCCACCGTCCCGGCGGCGGCCGCCGATCCGGTGAACGCGGTACCGAGGAGGACCACCGACAGCAGTGGCGCACCGGTCACAATTGCGGCGGAACGCCAGGCACGCCTGGCCCGTGGCCTCCGTGTGGATCCGTGAGCATCGTCGTGATGGCGCGAGCTTCCGCCGGAAGCGGCAGACGAGAACCGGGTGGAACGCATGGTGAATCCCTTCAGCGGTCCCGAAGTCGATAACCGTCGGCGACGGACGTCCGGGTGCGATGTCATCCTACGCTAGTAATCCGAAACTAGCAATCTGTTTCGAGAGTAAATGGTGTATTGTAGGTCCATGGCCCGGTGGAACTTCCTCAGCAACCACGGCCGAGCACTCCTCTGCATCACCCACGATCCCGAGGCGCGGCTGCGCGACATCGCCGTCGAGCTCGGTGTCACCGAACGCAGCGCCTATGCGATCGTCAACGATCTGGCCGAAGCCGGCTACGTCACCAAGGAGAAGGAGGGCCGGCGGAATCGCTACAGCGTCAGCTCCCACCTGCCACTTCCCGAGGCCACCGATCGCGACGTGGCGATCGGCGAGGTCCTGAGTGTCCTGTCCCGGTCGACCGCCCGTCCGACGTCCGGCTCCCGCTCACGCTGACCGGGACCGCGAAGGCGGTGCAGGACGTTCCGGCATGATCCGGCCATACGTCCGGGCGCACCACTCGCGGGGCAGACGGCCACCCGTCGCTAGCTCGCGTTCCTCGCCAGGTCGACCTGGCGCTGACGGCCGCGGATGTTCAGCAGTCGGGCCAGGACCTCGACCTCGAGCGGCTTCGCGAAGAGGTAGCCCTGGCCGTTGTCCACCCCTTCGGCAACCAGCCTGAGGTGCTGTTCGGTGGTCTCGATCCCTTCGGCCGTGGTCTCCAGGCCGAGGAGCTGGCCGAGCTGGACCAGGGTGTGGACGATGGCTGCCGACTCGCTCTGGTCGGGCAGTCCCGACACGAACGACTGATCGATCTTGAGGATGTCGATCGGGAACTGGCGTAGGTAGGCGAGCGACGAGTAGCCGGTCCCGAAGTCGTCGATGGCGATGCGCACCCCCATCGCCTTCAGACGGTGGAGTCGTCCGATCGTGGCCGTCACGTCGTGCATCAACATCGATTCGGTCACTTCGAGGACCAGGAGTCCGGCGTCGAAGCCGCTGTCGGCCAGTGCCCGTTGGACGTCACTGACGATCCGGTCGTCCTCCAGCTGGAGTGCTGCGATGTTCACCGATACGGCGAGCGGTCGGCCGCTGTCCCGCCACGCCGCCCCCTGGCGGCACGCCTCCTCGAGGATCCACCGGCCGACCGGCACGATGAGGCCCGACGCCTCGAGGTCCGGAATGAACTCGCCGGGTCGGACGATGCCACGAACGGGGTGTCGCCAGCGCAGCAGTGCCTCGGCACCCGTGAACTCGCCGGTCACCATGTTCACCGTCGGTTGGTACATCAAGAAGAATTGGTGCTCCGCAACAGCAGTCCGCAGGTCGCGATCGAGCAGCCGCTTTGCGTGGGCGGCGTCCTGCATGAACGACGAAAATTCGATTGCCCGCTCCCCACCCATCGCCTTCGCCTGGTACAGCGCGATGTTGGCATCCCGAAGGAGGTCCTCCGCGAGGGCGCGGTAGCCGGTGGCGATTCCGATGCTCACGCTGACAGCCAGTGGGGACGGGCTACCGGGCAGCTCGAACGGCGTCGCCATGATGTCGAGGATCCTGTCCGCCACCACCGCCGGACCAGCGGCCAACGAGGCCCCTTCGGCCAGGACGATGAATTCGTCCCCCCCGAGCCGACCGGCCGTGTCCCCCTCGCGCAGTGCCTTCGACAACCGGGCGGCCACCCGTACGAGTATCTGGTCGCCGATCTCGTGGCCGAGGGAGTCGTTGATCTGCTTCAGGTGGTCGACGTCGATGAACAGCCCGGCGACAGCGACGTGATCACGGTGGGCACGGGCCATCATCTGGTCGATCCGGTCGAGGACCAGCGCGCGATTCGGCAGCCCGGTGAGGGGATCGTGGAACGCCTGATGGTGGAGCTCGTCCGTCCTCGTGTGGACCAGGTGCATCGCCCGAATCCGACTGCCGCTGAGCATGATGATCAGCAGGCCGAGGAGCAGGCTGCCCGCCACACCGGCGATCAGAACCCCCCGCGGACCGGGACTGGCCAGGAGCCCACCGGCATCGGGTGCTCCCAACGCACGGAGCGTCCATCCGTTATGGAGGTCGACGCTCGCCGACTGGGGGTCGGACGGAACGGCGCCCGAGGTGAAGGTGACGTGCGAATCCGGACTCCTGTAGGTGAATGCCAGCGCCGTATCCGGATGGTCCACCAGCGCGGCCGACAGGATCATCCCCGGATCGATCTCCGTTCCCGTCCAGCCGATGAAGGCCGCACGACGGGCCAGCGTGGTCGTCGGTCGGTCACCGCCGCCGTAGACGGGAGTCCCGAGGATGAGTCCCTTCGAACCACCGGAGACCAGAGGGAGGTAGGCGCTGCGGCCGGAGTCCCGGCTCTGGAGCAGCGCGGTCCCGAGGCCGGATGCGCACAGATCCGTCCCGGGAGGGGTCACCGGATCACCCGGGCGGGCCAGCACCGCCGACTCCAGGCAGTAGTACGGGCGGTCGCCGGGCGGCGTCACCTGGAAGGTCCCCGTGGGCCCGAGGGGTCCCGTGGGGTCCGCGATCATGCGGGCGGCGAACGGACCCAGCTGATCCGCTCGGACCATCGTGACCTGGGCGATCCCCCGCAGTTCCGGATACCGGGCGAAGGCACCGACGGAGTCCGCCCATGTGCGGAACCCCGACTGGGTGATCGTCGGCGTGCGAGCGGCGTAGGCACCCGCAACGGTGACCAGGTCCTGCTCGTGGACGATGGCGAGCTCCAGATTCGTGGCGATCTCCGTCGACGACGCAACGAACGCCTGGTGGGAGCTGCGAGATTCGCCCTGCGCAATGAGTCGGGCACTCAGAAGGGATCCGACCGATCCGACGACCACCAGCGCGCCGGCCAGGACGACCCACTTCCGAAGTCTCGGATCACCGCGGACGTCCTTGCGGTCCCGAGCGGCGGCGCCCCGGATGCGATCGTTCACCGGATCTGCTCTCATTCTGCGGCCCAGGTATCAGCTCCGAACGCGGGACGGAGCACTGGCCTTGCTCCGTGAGAACGTGCCTTCGTCCCGTGCCGCGTCGAGCGCATTGCAACCTTCTTCGAGCCCCGGAACTGCTGAGGCCGCCGGCCCTAGCACATCGGATGCTCCAAGGAGTGTATACCCGTAGTTAGAAACTGGCAATCGAGTTCTAGAATGAAACAGACAGACGCGGACCCGGTGGTGCGTCTCGAGGATCTCGAGGATGCGATCGGTGCGACTGCGCCGAGGACGACCTCGGTTGGCCGGAACTGGAACAGCGACGGACGCCCCGGATGAGCGTCCATTGTCGAGGAAGTCATCCTCCGGCTACGCAGAAGTCCTGGATGAGTCAACGCGCACCAGGGGGTTTCGACCGGGCATCGTGTAACCTCGGGGTCGCTGAACCTGCCGGAGTTGCTTCCCAGCACTCGGACGAAGTTCTGTAGCCGTGGGATCTTCCGCCGCCGCTACCTGACTGTCGCAACGCTTCAGCGCCACCTCAATCGCTGAGGGGCACCCAACCCGAAGGCTTCCCCATGTCCGATCTCCTCGTCTCCTCGCCCCGTGAACCAACGCGGCCCTCGATCGCCTCGCTGCGTTCCCGATACACCCTCCGTGTCTGGAGAATCGAGACACTGGCGGGCCTCGTGGTGGCACTCGCGCTGATTCCCGAAGCGATCTCCTTCTCGATCATCGCCGGCGTGGATCCCAAGGTCGGACTGTTCGCCTCCTTCACCATGGCCGTCTCGATCTCGTTTCTCGGGGGACGACCGGCCATGATCTCTGCCGCGACCGGCGCGGTCGCCCTGGTCGTGGCGCCCCTCGTCCGGACGCACGGATTGCAGTATCTGATCGCCGCCGTCATTCTCGGAGGGGCCATCCAGGTCGTACTCGCCGCCGGCGGGGTGGCGAAGCTGATGCGGTTCATTCCTCGGAGCGTGATGGTCGGCTTCGTCAACGCGTTGGCCATCCTGATCGCGGCCGCTCAGTTGCCGAACCTGGTCCACGTCCCCTGGCTCGTCTACCCGATGGTGATCCTCGGCATCGGGTTGATCGTCGGCCTGCCCCGGCTGACGACCGCCGTCCCAGCTCCCTTGATCGCCATCGTCGTTCTCACGACGATCACGCTC
>Ga0307373_10015316_pt1 | contig 10439 bp, 9 predicted proteins | sample OX2MG_FD_202534 | JGI IMG/M metagenome (GOLD analysis project Ga0307373, IMG submission 202534) | Soil microbial communities from Risofladan, Vaasa, Finland - OX-2 | ecosystem: Environmental > Terrestrial > Soil > Coastal area > Acid sulfate soil | place: Finland: Risofladan, Vaasa | collected...
GTCGCTGGAACCGAGGAGCAGAAGCGGAAGTATCTGGTTCCGCTCGCGCGGGGCGAAAAGCTCGGCTGTTGGAGCCTGACGGAGCCGCAAGCAGGGAGCGATGCGGGCGGAACACGCACCACGGCGCGGCTTGAGGGGGACACGTGGGTGCTGAACGGTTCGAAGACGTTCACTTCAAACGGCAGCTACGCAGATGTTTGCGTTGCCATGGCGGTGACCGACAAGACAGCGTATAAACACGGCATTTCCGCCTTTATTATCGAACGTGGAACTCCAGGGTTTCGCTCTGGAAAAAAGGAAAACAAGATGGGCTTGCGGGCAAGCGACACGGCGGAGATCATCTTCGAGGATTGCCGCATCCCCAAAGAGAATTGCCTGGGTAAGCCGGGCGAGGGTTTCATTGACAGTTTGAAGGTGCTTGATAAGGGGCGCATCTCCATAGCCGCGCTCGCTGTGGGCATCGCGCAGGGCGCTTTCGAAGCGAGCCTGAACTATGCGAAGCAGCGGCAGCAGTTCGGAAAGCCCATTGCTGAGTTCGAGGCCATACAGTGGAAACTTGCAGACATGGCCACGGAGATTGAAGCGGCCCGGCTTCTGACCTTACGTGCTGCGGCGCTTGCCGACCGCGGTTTGCCGCTAACCCGGGAAAGCGCCATGGCCAAGCTCATGGCCGGAGAGATGGCGGTGAGAGTGGCGAACGAAGCGGTGCAGATACACGGCGGCTACGGTTTGATCAAGGATTATCCGGTTGAAAAATTCTACCGCGACGTCAAGTTGTGCACCATCGGCGAGGGCACGAGTGAGATTCAGCATCTCGTAATCGCACGCGAGCTGCTGCGTAGCTCTGGAAAGTGACCTGCTTTAGCGCCGCCCCGGAATCGGAGAACTGAGCTGCCCCGAGAGTTGGTGACTCCGGGCGCTCTCCTCAGGCATGGCTGAGCCACATGAAGATTGGGCCGCAAGGATTAGAGCCGGTGACCGCCGGGCGGTTGGCCGGGCTATCTCCCTGATGGAGAGCGGTGATCCCTCGGCCATTCCTCTCCTAAAATTGCTGTTTCCCTCCAGCAACACGGCCCATGTGCTCGGAGTAACTGGGCCGCCGGGCGCGGGGAAGAGCACGCTGGTTGAAAAACTTGCCGCCGGTTATCGTGGCCGAGGCCTGAAAGTAGGCATTCTGGCCGTGGACCCGACCAGCCCTTTCAGCGGCGGCGCACTTTTGGGCGACCGAATCCGCATGCAGGGCCTTTCCACCGATGAGGGAGTCTATATTCGCAGCATGGCGACTCGCGGGCGCCTGGGTGGAATCGCGGCGGCAACATTCGATGCAGTGACTGTGCTTGAGGCCGCCGGCTGCGAGGCGGTGCTGGTGGAGACCGTAGGTGTGGGTCAGGACGAGGTCGAGGTTGCCGATCTGGCTGACGCCACCCTCGTGATTCTTGTGCCTGGAATGGGTGATGACGTACAAGCGTTAAAGGCTGGGATTCTGGAAATTGCGGACCTCTTTGTGATTAACAAGGCAGACCATCCTGGGGCAGACCGCCTTGAGCATGATCTCCGCTCGACGATGGCGCTTGCGCCGCGCAGCGACGGTTGGACTCCGCCGATTCTGCAAACTGTTGCTACCACCGGCCAAGGGGTGGACGGGGTGGGAAAGGCGCTCGATGACTTCCACGCCTATCGTGGAACAGGCCCTCTGCACCAGAAACGCCAGCGTGAGAAGTGGCGTCGCCGGCTGCTCGATCTGATCCGGCAAAAACTCTTCGAGTGCTGGACTCAAAAAAGGTTGATGAGCGGATCAGTGGACGCTCAAGTTGAAAGGATCACGCGGAGGGAGCAGGATCCTTATTCCGCGGCAGAGGAACTCGTCAGAGACTTTTTCGTTGAGCCATTAAAGCATTGATACCAATTGTGTTATTGGCGATTTCTTGCAGACATTGCGGATAACAGATCGCGTTTTGATGATTCAATGCGTCAATCCGGCAATGAACCGATTTTTATGAGGATTCATCATCTCGGCATAGCCGTGAAATCTCTCGCCGAAGCGGTTCCGGTCTTCGAAAAGCTTCTGGGCGAAGCGCCAGTCGCAGAGGAAGCCGTCCCCGAACAGAAGGTGCGCGTGGCGGTTTTTGATCTCGAGTGTGGCCGTATTGAGCTTCTTGAGGCCACAGCGCCGGACTCGCCCATCGCGCGGTTTGTTGCGGAGCGCGGGCCGGGAATCCATCACCTGACCCTGGCTGTTCCTGATCTGGAAGCCGCTCTAGCGAAATATGAGACAGCTGGTTTCCGGCTAGTGGACCGCTCCCCGCGCGCTGGCGCCGGGGGCAAACGGATTGCTTTTCTTCATCCTCGCAGCACGGCGGGTGTACTTATCGAGCTCGTTGAAGAATCGTGAACTAATACCAACGCATTAAGTGGCGTGATGTCTGCTGGTGCGGCGATGTCGTCATCGCCGGTTTTTCGCCGGTGGGGACACCGGCGCACCAAAGTGGCGTCACATCAACAAATGCGTTGGTATTAGTATTGCCATCGCATGGGCGGCCACGGTAAAAGCATCGAATAGGCTGCGGTTTCACTGGCTTGGAAGGAAAGGTCAAGATGGGATGAGATTGGGACGATTCGAAATTTATGCACTGACCGATGGAACCTTTACCTTGGACGGGGGCCAGATGTTCGGAGTGGTTCCGAAGCCTTTGTGGGAGAAGAAGCTTCCGGCTGACTCCCAGAATCGCTTGCGATTGGGTTTGACTTGCCTGCTGGTGCAAACCGGCAAGCACAATATTTTGATTGAAACAGGAATCGGCGACAAGTTTGATGCGAAGCGTGCAGACATTTACGGCATCGATCACTCATCGACTACACTGCTAGCCTGTCTTGACGGGCGCGGCGTCAGGCCGGAGGAAGTCAATCTGGTAATCAATACTCACCTTCACTTCGACCATTGCGGCTGGAATACCCGGCGTGAGGGATCCGCCTTGCTTCCCACTTTTCCCCGCGCCCGTTACTTTGTACAGCGAGGCGAATGGGATCACGCGCTCCAACCTACCGAGCGGGACCGGGCCAGCTATATGGAAGAATGCTTCGCCGCCGCTGAGCGGCAAACCGAATTTCTGGAAGGCGATGGCGAGATCGCGCCAGGAATCCATGTGGAGGTTCTTTCCGGCCACACGCGGCACATGCAGGGAGTGCGGATTACATCCGAAGGCCAGGAGGCTTACTTCATCTCGGATCTCGTTCCCACTTGCGCTCATCTGCCATATCCATGGATTATGAGTTTTGACCTTTACCCCCTTGAGACGCTGGCGAACAAGAAGCGTTTGCTGCCCCGTCTTGCGGCGGAAGGCGCCCTCGTGGTTTTTCCGCACGACCCGGCGATTCGCTGGGCGCATTTGGAAGAGCGGGACGGAAAAATCTCCGCGATCCCAATTTCTTCCTAGCTTTGATTGATTTTAATCAGCCATAGACAACGGCAGGATTTTTGTGCCTCAATAGAACGTTTGACGCCTATCGACTGCGGAGATTCGGAAAGGTTAAGGTGGTCATCGACCATGTCCCAGGTGGAAATTGGAATCATCGGCGGCAGCGGGATCTATCAGATGGAGGGCCTGAAGCGTAAGCGTACGGTGCGGGTCGCGACGCCTTTCGGCAAGCCGTCGGACGCCTACGTTTTGGGAGAGCTTGAAGGGCGCCGGGTGGCGTTCCTCGCCCGCCACGGCAAAGGGCATGTACTGCTCCCCTCGGAGTTGAATTTTCGCGCCAACATTTATGGTTTCAAAAAGCTCGGCGCAGAACGCATTGTGGCTTTGAGCGCCGTGGGTTCGTTGCGCGAGGATATCAGGCCGATGGATATGGCGATCCCATCGCAGTTCTTTGACCGCACCAAGGGGCGGATTTCCACATTTTTCGGAGGCGGCTTGGCCGCCCATATCAGTTTTGCTGACCCGTTCTGCCCAGCAGTGCAAGACGCCTTGGAGGAATCCTGTAAGGCGGCCGGAGTCACCCATCATCGCGGCGGAACTTATTTGTGCATGGAAGGCCCGGCGTTTTCCACCAAGGCGGAATCTTACGCTTATCGCGCGTGGGGCATGGACATCATCGGCATGACCAACCTGCAGGAAGCAAAGCTTGCCCGCGAGGCGGAGCTTTGCTACGCCACGCTTGCCATGGTCACGGACTACGACTGCTGGCATGAAGAACACGACGCGGTGACGGTGGAGCAGATTTACGAATATCTGCAGCGTAACGCTGAGAACGCCCAGAAAATTATCCGCCATACGGTAAGGCGGCTCCCCAAGGAGCGCAACTGTAAATGCGGTTCTGCCCTGGCTCACGCATTCATTACCGACCGGCGCAAAGTGCCTGCCGCGACGCGGAAGAGGCTGTTCTTGATTGCCGGGAAATATTTCAAATGAGCGCGCCGCCTGAGGCATTGCGGCACAGTGGAAGGTTATTCCCGCCTCGGATTCGAGGCGGTGAAGGAGGAATGATTAGCGATGGCGTTGTTAGTGGTGGGTTCGGTGGCTTTTGACAGCATCCGGACGCCTTACGGCCAGGCTGAAGCAATTCCAGGCGGTTCGGCGACCTATTTCTCGGTGACCGCGAGCTACTTTACACCGGTGAACGTGGTGGCCGTGGTGGGCGAGGATTTCGGCGAAGAGCATCTCAGGTTGTTTCGCGGGCGGCGCATTGACCTGCAAGGTCTGGAGAAGGCCCAAGGCAAAACGTTCCGGTGGCGCGGGGAGTACACCGGGGACATGAACGAGGCGCAAACATTGGAGACACAGTTGAACGTGTTTGAATCCTTCGCACCCAAGATTCCGGAAGCCTACCTCAGTTCCGAGTTCGTGTTCCTTGGGAACATCGACCCGGTTTTGCAACTTCATGTGCGGAAGCAACTTCCAAAAGCCCGCCTCGTTGCATGCGACACGATGAACTTCTGGATCAAGGGCAAGTCCAGCGATCTCAAGAAAACCCTGGCGTCCGTCGATGCCTTGGTCATCAATGAAGGCGAGGCGCGCATGCTCTCGGGTGCGGACAATCTGCGCCGTGCAGCGGCGGAGATTCAGCGGCTTGGCCCTCGCATCGTGATTGTGAAGCGGGGCGAACACGGCGCCTGCTTTTTTGAAGGCAAGTCCATCTTTTTCGCACCTGCTTTTCCTCTTGAGGAAGTCCATGATCCGACGGGTGCAGGGGATTCGTTTGCCGGCGGCTTCATGGGTTATCTAGCTCAGCAAGGAGACCTTTCTGAAGCGCACCTGCGGCGGGCGCTGGTCTACGGCTCGGTGATGGCCAGCTTTGCCGTTGAAAAGTTCGGTCTGGAGCGGTTGCTGCACGTCGAACCACGCGAGATTCACGAACGCTTCCGCGAGTTCAAAGCTATGACGCATTTCGATGTATGAGGCGGGCGCGCCAGGTACCGGCCGGCGGGAGGCTCCTGCTATCTCGCGAAAGGCAGCGGCGCTATGCTGGATCGCTATTCTGGCTGTCGATGGCGCGAGCCTCGCCATTTTCCAACTTTACGGCCTCAGCAACCTCTACGGCGATGGCATCTCGCACGTCGAGGCTGCGCGGCGCATCTTCGATTCCCTGACTCCAGGCTACGCGGAAATCGGCAGAGTCTGGCTTCCCCTGGCACACCTGTTGGCGGCGCCGCTAGCGATCAATGACACGTTGTGGCGCACAGGGCTTGCTGGCAGCCTGATTTCAGCCGCCGCGTTCGCAGGGACCGCATGGCTGGTCTTCTGGTTGTCTTGCGCGATGGGCGGTTCTCTCTCGCCGGGCGTTTTGGCGCTGTCTGCCTTCTTGCTTTCGCCCAATTTGCTTTACGCTGCCACGACGCCGCTCACCGAGCCGCTGGCAATCTTTTGGGCTACCCTGACGGTATGCGCGCTCTTCCGCTTTCAACAGACCGGAGGGTCAGTTGCGGGCGCGGGCCTGGCGGCTTTTTGCGGGACGCTCACCCGCTATGACGGATGGTATCTGCTGCCCTTCGCCGCAGCGTTTGTATTTTTCTGCCGTTCGCGGGCGCTAAGAGACCGGATCGGAGAGACGCTCCTTTTCTGCTTGATTGCAGGCGCTGGCCCATTGCTTTGGCTGTTGCATAACGCTTATCGCTTTCATAACCCTCTGGATTTTTATCAAGGTCCGTATTCAGCCAAGGCTATTTATGCGGTCCAAGTGGCTACGACGGGATTCCGCTATCCAACGGACGGAAGCTTGTGGATTTCCGCGCACTACTACATTGAGGACCTCAAGCTGATTTTCGGCGCTTGGCCGCTGGCGCTAGCCACGGCGGGCTTCATCGCTTGGGTCTTGGACCGGCGGCTTCGAAGCCGGCGCTCAGCCGCGCTGCTATTGTTGATTCCACTGCTCTTTTATTCACAGGCGTTGGCGTATGGCGGCGTGCCCATTTACGTACCGGCATTGGCTCCGCACACCTATTACAATTTGCGGTACGGGCTTGAGATGGCGCCTGGTCTGGCTGTGTTCACTGCGTTTGTGCTCTCGTCCCGCCTCGGAAAGGCGGGGCGCACGGGCGTGGTGGTTGCGGCTTGCGGATTGCTGGCACTACAGGCAGGAGCGATGCTCCGCTTTGGGCCGCGGGGCTTGGCGACAGTTCAAGAGGGCATTCTGAATACACCCTGCAAGTCGCCGGCGGAACTGGACGTAATTCGTTTCTTGCGCAGGCATTATGAAGGAGAGACTGTGCTGCTAGCCTCCGGGGAATGGCCGTGTATCATGCCTCAGCTCGGAATCCCATTTCGAAATACGCTGACCGAAGCGAACCAGAGGTATTGGCGGAAGCTGCGTTTTGGCGCATCGCGTTACGTGGGGCTCATCGTCGTTAAGAGAGGCGACAGCGTGGATGAACTGATGAGAACCTACCCTGGCGCGTTCGCGGATTTCGAGCTGGCTAGTAAGGACGTTCTTCCGCACGGTTCGTATGTTGAAATCTATCGCCGTACGCTTCGTTGACGATGGCAGTTGAATTGACTGAATCAGGTGACAAATGAAAAAGGCTTTTGAAATTCACTTCACGAAGCTTCACGGGCTTGGCAACGATTTCATCGTTGCGGATGCAGGCCAAATCGCGGGTAAAGGAAGAGCCACAGGATTGCGGGGAAGTGGAAATCTTCCGGGCGCCGCCCTTTTGAGCCGCTTGGCGCGCGCCATTTGCGAACGTCACACGGGCGTCGGGGCAGACGGTTTCCTGGTGGTTTCCCCGTCGCGCGCAAGAGGCAACGATGCGCGAGTTCGATTTTTTAATGCCGACGGCAGCGAAGCGGAGATGTCCGGGAACGGTATACGTTGCGTTGCGGGATTTTTATCGTTGACTCGGGATCAGATGCGAACGCTACGCATCGAAACCCGCGCCGGCCTGAAACCCATCGAGACCATTGAGGCAGGTGACGGACGGTGGATATTCCGGGTGGCGATGGGCCGCCCAATCCTTGAGCCGGAAAAAATCCCGTTTCAAGCGCCAAGGATTACCGGACCAGTGGTGGGTTATTCACTGCTTACCAAGCTCGGAAAGTTCCGCGTGACAGTGACCTCCATGGGCAATCCGCACTGCTCGCTCTTTTTGAAAAATTTTGACGGCGTTGACTGGCGCGCGATTGGCCGCGAGATTGAGAGCCATCCGTTTTTCCCAAATCGAACGAACGTGGAGTTCGTGCGAGTGATCTCCCGCCGTGAGATTGAGGTGAGATACTGGGAGCGCGGGGTGGGCCAAACGGCTTCTTCAGGAACCGGATCTTGCGGGGCGGTGGTAGCTAGCATACTGAACGGCTACACGAGCCGCCGGGTAGGGGTGCGGACCGTGGCGGGCATGCTTGGCGTCGAGTGGCCCGAAGGTGGGGAAGTGATGCTGACCGGCCCGGCTGAACTCATAGCGCATGGCGTATATCGTTTTCTGCGTGGAAGGCGCCCAGGCGGCAGCGGCGTTTTGAAGAAATTTTTATGACGAGTACATTCGTTGACGCCTGTTCGAGGCGGAAGTTAGAATAATAGGTTCACGGGCTTCAAACGGCAAAGGCTTCGGTATCATATCCCGCCCCGGCCTAACAGCCCCACCTAAAACAGACCGAGGAATTTTGAATGAATGCGAACGACCTTCGACCGGGCATGGTCATCAAGCACAACAACGAGCTCTTTTCCATCTTCAAAGCCGAGCATCGCACGCCCGGCAACCTGCGCGCCTTCGTCCAAGCGCGGATGCGCAACCTGCGCACCGGGGCGATCTCCGACCACCGCTTCCGGTCAGAGGACGAAGTCGAGCGCGCCATCATGGATGAAGCCGGAATGCAGTACCTGTACTCCGACGGCGACTCCTATCATTTCATGAACACCGAGACTTATGAGCAACTGCATCTGTCCAAAGAGATGATCGGAGACCGGGCGCAGTATATGATGCCGGATGTCACGCTGACCGTAACCTTTTATGAAGGCCGGCCCATCGACGTCGTCCTGCCGCCCACCGTGGACCTCAAAGTGATCGAAACGGAGCCGGGCATCAAAGGGGGCTCTGCCACCAACGTCACCAAACCCGCCAAGCTTGAGAGCGGAGTGATTGTCCAGGTCCCGCCCTTCATCTCCGAAGGTGAGATGATCCGGGTGGACACCATTAGCGGCACCTACCTCGAACGGGTAAAATAAGCTCAGAATTGCAGCAGGGCGCGAGGGAGAGCTTTTTAACGGCTCGCTGAAAAGGGAATCTGGCGCTCGGTTTCAAGCGTCAGGCCCTGCGGAGTCACTTGATAGATCGCCTCGTGGCGCGGCGGAAGCTGCCCCTGTTGAACCGCCTGGATATACTCGTCTTCGATTAGGTAGGTCAGCGTTACGCTCTGCGGGGCGGCTTCGAGCCGTCCGGCATACAGATCCTGCCGTTGCCACACCTTTTTCAGACTCTTACCGTCGAACAAATAGAAGGCTGCCGTCAGCCGTGGCTGGCTCTTGCCCAGCCGGTTGCCATAAACGAGGAACCGGAAGTCTCCTGAAGCGGACGGACTCACGAAAGCGTAATGCAGGTCGGTTCGCGTAACGAAGTGCGTGACCGCCGCCAAGCGCGAGCTGCCCGCACGGACGCGGAACAGCGCCAGCACGTTGACGCGGGCGAAGTCTGACCATCCCAGCGTATAGCCCGCCCCGATCACTTCGCCGTTCTCCCACGGGCGCACAAAAACGGCGGGATGTCCAAACACGGGATAGTGAAGCTCGGAAAAGTCCCGTTCCAGTTGCATTCGCACGCGCACGTCGAATGGGTAGCTCGAAGGCGTGGTTGAAGAGGCGTTCTTGGCGATCCAGGCCGTAAGCGAGCCGAGCACGAGCGTCTGAATTTGATTGGGAATAGCGCCCGCATCGTAGAGCCGGACGCCCTCGAGCTGCTTCGCCAACTGATTGATCTGGTCTGGAAGGCTCTGCGGCTTCTGGGCGCTATTGCGCGGGGAGCTTCCTGCCGCGCCCGCGCAGAGCAGAAGAATCGAAACTGTGGCGATCCACACCGGCCGTCGCACGGCTAGCCGGGCTTTCACAATGTGACTTTCGTGGGACATCTCTGATTCGTGATCACTTTCACATCAAACATAGCGTTTGGAATTTTGGTGGCGCTTACGCGGCGCTCCGTAGGCCTGGGTTTTAACCCCGCTGTGACGGCGAACCCCTCAACCTTCCCATCCCCTCTCCCGCTGGGCGGGAGAGGGGGGACCGCGGAGCGGTGGGTGAGGGCGCCGTCAGTACTGGTGGACCGCCACCACCGAGTCATAGTTAAAAATCACGAACAACACGTGCGGAGGTTGCCCGTACAGCCAGTCTACCTCTTCCGTGCCGTCCGGCTTTTGCTCTCGCACCTTGCGATCCGGGGGTCCTTTGGCGGACAAAACGTCGCTGCGGTTCATGCCCACCACCACCTGATGACCCTTGATGGCGTCTTTGTATTTTGGTGGCACGGAAGGGGAGTAGAGCACGGTCGGCGCCCGGCGGGAGAAATCCAAAACCTCGCTCAGCAAGGTTTTCACTTGGCCCACGGTCGGGTTGTGATTCTTGGCCAGCAGTTCCACAGTGATATATGAACCGTTCTGAGGCGTGACCGCATCTTGGTTGGGAGCTATGGGCGTCAGGTTGGGTCCCATGCCAAGCTCTACGTGCTGCCACCAATGGAAACCGCCCTTGCCACCCCCGTTAATCGCGAAAACGATGCTCCGGCCCTTGAACTTGATTCCTGTGATCTCAACCGGCGTGCCTGGCCCTACGGATTCGCCCTCCTTGTGAAGCTCTTTGACCGCCTGGTTCTGGTCGACTTGGCCGTCCGCGTGTACCCGAATTCCGTGTTTGCCCCAAGGCAACGGAATTTTGGCCACCGCAACTTCATGCGCCAGTCCGCGAACCAACAACAACTGATCGTAATGCCCTATGGACTGCTTTCCACACAGCGACGCAGGCGCGCA
>Ga0307373_10015319_pt1 | contig 10437 bp, 5 predicted proteins | sample OX2MG_FD_202534 | JGI IMG/M metagenome (GOLD analysis project Ga0307373, IMG submission 202534) | Soil microbial communities from Risofladan, Vaasa, Finland - OX-2 | ecosystem: Environmental > Terrestrial > Soil > Coastal area > Acid sulfate soil | place: Finland: Risofladan, Vaasa | collected...
TCATGCGTGAACGCCTGCGCCTGTGGGTTGCCGCGAGCTTCTACTACAGTGGAGTAGTGAAGCTCGCGCTCTGGTGGCAACGGCGTTTCCGGCGGCGCTTGATTATCCTCAACTACCATCGCGCCAGTGGAGAACATTTGCGACGGCAGTTGGATTATTTGCGCTGCCACTATCACGTCATGCACGCGGAAGCCGCGTTGGAGGGATTTTTCCAGCAGGGCAAGACAGACAAGGCATTGCATGCCAGCCCTTTGCCATTGGTACTGACCTTCGACGATGGATATCAAGATAACTACACCATCGCGTTCGCCCTTGTCCGCGAATTGCGGGTTCCAATTACCATCTACCTCATTCCAGGATACCTGGAAAGTGGGGCCAATTTCTGGTGGCAGGAAGGCGCACGGCTAGCGCGCAACGCTCAGGTGGATGAGATAACAATCGATGAAATCACCTATTCCCTGAGCCAGCCAGCAGAGCGCAAGGCACTGGCAAAAGCTATCGACCGTCACGCTCGCTATGCCAGCGCCGTCGCGGAGCGTGAAGCCTTTCTAACCAGCATCAGCCAGCAATTAGCCGTTCCGCCACATGCAGCGGAGAAAAATGAGAATCAACCCATGACCTGGGCGCAAGTGAACGAGATGGCCAAAAGTGAATGGGTCTCCTTCGGCGCGCATACCATGCATCATCCATTGCTGGCCTGTTTAGAAGATACCGACGAGCTTCAGTACGAGGTAAGCGAATGTCGCCGCGTACTGGAAACGCGCCTGGGTCATCCGGTGCGCACCTTTGCCTATCCGATTGGCAAACCCGAACATTTCGGCGAAAAGGCTCAGCAAGCCGTACAGGAAGCAGGTTATCAGTGGGCCATCACGACCATTGAAGCAACGAATACGCCACAAACAAATCATTTTATGCTGGGACGTCTGCCCGGCGACCCAGACCAGCACTGGCTGATTATGGCATCGGAACTGGCCGGTCTCCTTGGCAACTTCTCTCGCTTGAGGAAAATATTATGAACAACTCGCGACAATCGCTTTCGCCCGCCGAGGCGCATCCATCCTCGCTTACCGGCGATGAACGCTCTGGCGATACATCCTTCGCGAAGCGCAACGGGCCATTCGACGCACTGGTATTGGACGCGAATTTGCGTCAATCGTTAGTATCCGTGCGCTCGCTTGGGCGACGCGGTATGCGTGTGGCCGCATTGGAGGTCGAGAGTCTGGCCGCCAGCGTCCCAACATTTTCGTCACGCTGGTGCCGGCAGGCATTTGTTGCCCCCTCATATGAGCAGGCCCCAGAACCTTACCTGCATTACCTGGAGCAATTGCTCGACAGCACGCAGGTGCGGGTGCTCATTACCTCTTCCGATGGCACGCTGGCCGTCTTACGCCAGCACAGAGAACAGATTGAGCGCCGGGCGCGCATCGCCCTGGCAAGCGAGTCAGCCCTTGCCATCGCTATCAATAAGGACCGCACGCTGGAAATAGCCCGTGAACTGGGACTTGGCATTCCCCAGGGTATTCACGTGGAATCGATCAGCGATGTACCCGACGCGCTGCGCGATGTCGGGCTGCCAGCCGTGGTCAAGCCCGTAGAATCGTGGCTGTGGGGCGGCAATCAGGAGAGCGAACGCCTGGTCAGCAAATTAGTTACCACCCCCGATGAAGCGCGCAGCGCCGTCGAAGAGCTAACCCGACTCGGAGGCACGGTACTCTTCCAGCAGTTCCTCTCTGGCAGGCGCGAAGCCGTCAATCTCCTCTACGCGCATGGTGAATTCTACGCGCGCTTCGCGCAATGGGCCAAACGCACCCAACCACCGCTCGGCGGTACATCGGTATATCGACAGAGCATCGCCGTTCCCCAGGATATCGGCGATCAGTCAGAACGTCTCATACGCGCTATCGACCTGGAAGGTTACTCAGAAGTCGAGTTTCGCCGCGATGCCACCGGAAAACCCTACTTGATGGAGATTAACCCACGTCTTTCGGCCTCTGTCGAGGTCGCTGTGCGCGCTGGTGTGGATTTTCCTCACCTTCTCTACCAGTGGGCAAACGGGGACCCCATTGATCGCATTACCAGTTACCGCACAGGCGGCTGGATGCGCTACCTCGAGGGTGATTTCCTGACCACTGTGCAATCCATAACGCAGCGCGGCAGGCCCGGTGTCACCCCGCCGGGTCGGGCCATTTTTGAGTTCCTCACCTCGTTCTTCGTTCCCGCGCACTACGACTATCTTAACTGGCAAGACCTTCGACCAGGCCTGGCAGCAACAAAGAAATTTAGTGGCTCCATGGTACAGCGCCTGCGCAAACTCGCATCAAGGAGGCCATAGCCATCGTGCGTAAGCGGGTTATGATATGCGTCGCCGCCTGCCTCTACTATAGCGGCTGCGTAAAACTGGCGCGCTGGTGGACACAGCGGCAAAAGTCGTATTTCATTGTGCTCAATTACCATACAGCTTCCAGTGGCAACCTGCGCCAACACATGCTGTATTTGCGCCGTCACTACCACGTAATGCACCTCGAAAATGCGCTCGCAACAGCCGCTTCATCGTCTCCCGGCAGTGACCGTCGCACACCGCTCGTATTAACCTTCGACGATGGATATCATGATAACTACACACACGCCTTCGCCTTAGCGCGTGAATTGCAGGTACCCATCACTATTTTTCTCATCCCTGGCTATATCGAAAGCGGGAACCGTTTCTGGTGGTTATCCAAAAATCACCTCGTCAAACACACACAGGTGGAAAAGGTATCAGTGGAGGGCAAAATCTATCACCTGCACCAACCAGTTGAACGGCAGGCGCTATTACAAGTCATCGATACCCACTTGCGCCACGCTCCTTCGGTTGCCCAACGCGAAACGTTTCTGCTCGCTATGCACGAGGCGCTGGCTGTACCTGTGGCCATCACTCCAGAGGAGGATGCTACCCGACCTCTGATGTGGGCGGAAATACGTGAGATGCAGCAGAGCGGGGAGGTCTCGTTCGGCGCTCACACCATGCATCACCCCATACTGTCCTACTTGACAGATCAGCAGGAGGTGCAGCGCGAAATACAGGAATGCCGTGTTGCGCTGGAGCAACAACTGGAACGACCTGTACGCGCTTTCGCCTATCCCGTCGGGCAGCGCGCGCATATTGGAGAGCGCGTCACGCAAGCAGTGCAACAGGCCGGATACGATTGGGCCTTCACGACGCTCTACGGGTTCAATACCCGCCAAAGTAACCGCTATCTTCTCCGCCGCATCGAGGCGGATGTCAACCAGCACTGGTTAGTGCTGGCAGTAGAAGCAGCCGGCTTATGGTCTTTCTTTTCCCGCCTGCGCTGGCTGCCCGGCATTCGCGCCTATATCAATAAAAATCCACAAAAGTAGTACAGGGTATAAGGGGACATCGATGACACAAATACAGCCAGTTTTCGCCCATCCAACCGCAGAAGTTTCGTCCGATGCCGTCGTCGGTGCGGGTACGCGCATCTGGCGACAGGCACATGTGCGAGAACACGCGCATATAGGTCAAAGTTGCAACATTGGCAAAGGCGTCTACATCGATGCGCACGTGCATATCGGCTCGAATGTGAAGATACAAAATCACGCTTCCCTCTTTGAAGGTCTCACGCTGGAAGATGGCGTATTTATTGGCCCCCACGTCTGCTTCACCAACGACATGTTTCCACGCGCCATCACACCCGATGGCAAGCTGAAAAGCGCCGACGAATGGGAGATCACGCCCACGCTGGTCAAATATGGCGCGTCCATCGGCGCGGGTGCCATCATCGTGTGCGGCGTGACCATCGGCACTTTCGCGCTGATCGGGGCCGGCTCCGTCGTGACGCGCGATGTCCCCCCACACGCCCTTGTCTTTGGCAATCCTGCCCACCAGCATGGCTACGTCTGTCGCTGCGCCAGGCGTCTGACCGACGTGCATGAAGAAGAGGGCACGCTGGTCGGCTGGTGCGAATCCTGCGCCAAATTGTGCTTAATCGGCTAGCCAGCTGTCGATCTTGATTTGATGGCAGGGAAAGCTAACTTCCGAATCTTCAATGGCCACAAAGAATGAGTTCTACGAGAGAGTTCAAGCAACCAACAAGTACACCAGTACCACACTGATAGCCCGTTATGAGCTTCGCGTGTTACAATGATGCCTGACGTAGCGTCGTGACCGCGTGTTATGGACAGGATTTTTTGGAGAGAGCCAATCGATGCAAAACGCATACCGGCAAGACAGCCAGACCGTAATAACTGAATCCATCTCGACATCCGCTGTCTTTCAACTGACCGACCGCCTGCCGATTTTCAGCTACCTGGTCAGTTCCAATCGCATTCGCTGGTACCGCGTGATTATGCGCTACTTCTTTCACTGCCACCGCGAGTTGTATCGCTACCAGTTGACCGCGCAGGAAGTGCGCGATACCGTGCGCGTCACTCTGGAAGCAGAATACACGCTGGAACAATGCCAGAACGACCTGGCCGCCCTCAAAGAATGGGGCAATATCACCACCATTTACGATTCGAGCCGCGCCACATCTATCGCCAGTTTCCTCGCCCCGGCCTTACTCTACCAGGCCACGCCTGAAGCCATCGCTATTGAAACCTTTCTCGACGAACAGACGCGCGCCAGTACCGGCAAGGGAGCATTGCGCCAGGGAGACTTGTCGCACCTGTGGCAATCCCTGCAATCACTGGACGACGATTTACGCACCCCGCCTGAAGAATATTCACCTGAACATGGGCGAGAAATGGCCGAGGAGTGGCAGCGCGTCTTCGAGATATGGAATACCATGGCGCGCGAAGCCGCTCAATACCTGGCAAACATGATCAAGGCAGCGCAGCAGGGACGCCCCGATTTCGATACCTTCCAGGCATATAAAGCAGCAGTAGTAGCCTACGTACATGGTTTCGCGCAATCGCTGACTCTCTATAGCCGCCGCATACGCACGCTGCTGGCCGAGTGGGTCGAGGCGGACAAAAAAGATCGCCTCATTGCCATTGTCGCCCAACATCTTGAGCCGCCATCACCAACACTGGAGAACAGATCAAGTGAAGCGGAACTGCTGCAAGAGGCGGAAAACCAGTTGAACGCGCTGCTGAACTGGTTTGCCCTGGGCAAAAATGCCGATTCCTTCCGCCGCAACGCGCTGGCCGAGGTGGACAAGGTCGTGCGCCGCGCCTCCGTGCTGGCGGCCTCGGCGCGTCCCAACGCCAACTACGCCACCAATTTACACGCCTTAGCCCTGCAACTGTTCCAGGCCAGAGACGGCGAAACAGCTCAGCAGCTTTTCAGCCTGGCCTTTGCCAACCTGCTCCCCGTGCATCTGCCGGAAAGCCTGGCGGGTAGAGCCAGCGCGCGCTTTGACGTATCAGACGGCAATGCCTGGCAACAACCACCTGCCCTCAATCTTCGCTTGCGCCCGGTCAGTCGCTCCTTTCGCGGCGAACACACCCTGGAAGACCCGGTCATTGATAACAGCATCGCCGTTCGCGACATTATTCAGCAGTATGAAGAAAGGCTACAGCAAGAACGCCTGCGCTTCGCCAACCTCTTCTCTTCAGGGTCGGTTGATCTCGGCGCGCTCAAACAGATCAGCGCAGCGCAGCGAGAGATATTGCTGACCGTCATCGACGGATGCCTGGGCGATACGCGCCGCCAGTATCGCGCGCCCGATGGTTCCACCATCACATTACTCAACCATGAAGAGCAAACCTACACCGTCCTGCGCGCATCCGACGGCCTGCTGCTTTTACCACGCTACCGCTTGCTGCGCGACAACAGACAGGAGAGACAGGCATGATCGAAGAGCACGAAATGCTGGCGATGTCACCTCCAGGCGCTGCCGGAGTGGCCTATTTGCCGGAAACAGCATCTCCCGCGCTACCTGAACAAAGCAATGGCTCAGGCAACCGCGCCGCGTTCGCCCGCCAGCGTGCCAGTACAGCCGAGTTGCTGAAAGCGCACACCGGCTTGATGGAACGCGAAGTCATCCTGTCGCAGCAATCCGAGCTGTTTCGACTGGTGAATCGCCACTATTTCAGCTTGCAGAACTGGCACGACCAGCACACCGGCTGGCGCATTCAGCGCAGCGCAACCGTTATCCGTCTTGTGCGCCAGCTCAGCGCGGTCACGCCGGGCTATCTCTATGATCGCCTCAAAGAGCCGGGCGATTTCGCTTGCCTGACCTGGATTCTCTGGTATGCCGAGACGCGCCAGCTCAGCGGGCGCGGCAACGACCAGCAATTTCTGCTCTCCCAACTGGCTGAACAGATTCAGGAACAATCATCGCTGGCAGGAGATGATGGCGAAGCGGCCTTCGATTTTCGCAGGCCGGCGGACCGCTACAGCATCCAGCGCGCCCTGCAATACCTGGAAAACATCGGAGGGCTGCGCCTCGTGGATGGACAGACGCGCGAATGGGTCGAGCAGACAGCCGATGCCGATGTGTTGTACGAGTTTACCGACGTGATTCGCTCTCTCGTTTCAGCCTTTAATCCACAACTGCTGGCCCTGGTTGCGGAGCGTCTCAACGATAACGAGCAAGAGCAGGCGCTGCAACCCACGCTGTTGCAGGAAGGCGAAAGCCTGTACGCCGCGCATGTCAGACCATTGACACGCGCCTGGCGCGCTTTACTGCTTGGCCCGGCGCTCTTCAGATTTGACGATGCCGACGCGTTCGCCGAATTGGTGACGCACGCCGAAGCCGTAGCGAACGAACTGCTGGATACGTTCGGCTGGCAACTCGATGTCAAACGCGATTATGCCTGCGTGACGCGCGCCAGCGGCATGTCGTCCGGCCCCGTCACCACCCTCACACCTTATGGCGCGAGCGACCAGCTCGCCATGTTGCTGTGTACCGCCATCAGAGAACAGGTACAAGCGAGCAAGTGGACCTCGCCCGACAGGTATGGCTGCCTGCATGTCACCACAGAAGATATGAACGCGCTCTTTTATATCCTGCGCGAGCGTTACGGCGAAAATTGGGGCAGCGACGCCCGCGCCCGCAGCGCTCGCAGCCTGTTAAACGATGTCTATAAGAAGATGCGCCAGGTCGGACTGCTGCGCGGCCCGGATAGCAGAGGCAATGTGCTGATCTTGCCGACAGCCGCGCGCTACAGCGTCAACTACGACATACCGGCTCAAGAAACAAAAACAAAGACCAGGCAAACCCGTAGAGCGACAACCGCAGCCTTACCAGGTTGGAATGGCGACGAGCAGGCATAACCAGCCAGTAGCCGGAGATTTACGGCAATAGAGGGAAACACCGATGCAATACACACTCGAAAGTTTAACCGATTGGCCTGAAGCGCAAGATGGAGTATCTGCTGAAGAAAGACTGGCCCGCCAGCTCGAAATGTTCGTCGAGGTGCTGCAGACCGAAGCGGGGGGACCGCGTGGCTATCGACTGCGGCGCATCCTGTTGACCAATTTCTGGCTCTACGGCGAGCAGGAATTTGAGATACCACACGGGCGGCTCTTCCTCGCCGGTGAGAACGCCAGCGGCAAATCGACGGTGCTGACGGCAGCGCTGCCCCTGGCTCTGGACGGCGATATTCGCCCGCATCGCCTGGATACCTTCGGTGGGCGCGAACGCCACATCGAGTACTACGTGCTCGGCGGCAGCGAATCCGCCACGCCCTATAACCACGAACGCCGCACCTCGTACATCGCCCTTGAGTTCGAGTGGTGCGACCCGGAGACGCCGCCGTTTTCACCGGAAGCGCGCAGGTATTGGGAAAATGGCGAGCAAGCCAAGGCGCGCTTCCTGACCATCGGCGTCAGCCTGGCTGGCAACGTCAACGCCAGCGAGCGCATTCGCCCTCTGCGCTTCTTGATTACCGATGGTTCGCGCCTGGGCCACGAGCTGCACACCGTCTACGAAGTGGGCAGCAAACGCGAAAAACACGCCTTCGATCACCCGCGCTTCAAACAACAACTGGAGGGTCACGGCATCATCTGCGAAACCCAGACCGAGTATGAACGCCAGGTGGCGCGTTATCTGTTTGGCTTCAGCGATGTGAAAGATTTCCAGAAACTCATCGACCTTCTGCTGGTACTGCGCCGCCCCAACCTGAGCAGCGAGTTGAGCTTTTCGCGCGTGCATGACTACCTCAAGCAATCACTGCGCAAAATTTCCGGCGAAACGACTTCGCATGTAATCGGTACCATCGAGCGCATCGACACCATTCAGGCCGAAAAAGAGCGCATCCAGGAGGCTTACGGCGCGGCTGACCGCCTGCACCACGCGCAGCAGCGCCTGGCATTGAGCAGGGCGCAACTGGCCGCCTGCGAGTATAACGGCGCGCAGTTGAGCGAAGATAGCGCCCAGGCTCGCGTGACGAAACTAAGCAAAGAACTGCAAACCTCTAAAGAAGAAAGCGAACGAGCAGCAACGCTCGAGCAAACGTTGCAGGTAGAACAAAGCGAAGTCGTCAAACAGATCGCCACCCTGGAAACGAGCGCGGGATTGCAAGTCGCGAAACAACTGACCCTGGCTAGCGAACGCTCCCGCGAAGCACACGAGCAGGCGCGGCTCCAGGAACAGAGCCTTGCTGCCGCGCGCCAGGCAAAACAGGCTAGCGAGGAGAACCTGCAACGCCAGTCAGCGCGCTTTGCCAGCATCAAACACGAGAGCGCCGCGCATATCCGTGAATTGAGTGGCATAGCCGCCGGGGAAGGCCAGTGGGAACTCGCCGAGTTTCAACTACAGGAGGCGCAGCATCTGCTCGCTTCCACTTCCCAGGAATCCCCCGTCTCTACTACATTGCTGGAAAGCATTTCCGCTCTGTCAGGCATGCTGTCAGAAGAGCGCATTGACTGGTTGCGACAGCTTGAAGCATTACATCAAGAGCGCGAAAAACTGGATGCCCAGGTACAAAACGCTCGCGAGCATGAAACAACGCGCTTCCAGGAGCTAGACGAGACGCGCCGCCGCTTTCAGTCCGCGCGCGACCACTTTTACGACGCCCTTGCCACGCTCAACAGCACACTGGCACAATTCACTTTGCCCGAAGATGTCCGGCCATTGCATGAAACGATGCTCCTGCGAGATGAGCTTGCCGAAGATGAAGCTCTGCCCGCGCGCGTAGTTGAGCAGTGCGCCCAGGCGCTCGATTACTACCGCCTGGCAATCGATAGCATCGAAAACGAACTCCACCAGGCTGCCCGGCAATCGCAGGCACGGCTCAATGATCTTCAGGTTGAACGTGGGAGCGCGCAGAGACAGTACGACGAAACAACGTTGTTATATGAACAGAAAGCAGCAGAGCCAGAGTTCACTCCCACCCGCCCGGCTCGCCACAACGTCGCCCGCGCAAAGCTGGCAGAACACGGCATTAGCGCGCTTCCGCTCTATATGCTACTCGACTTCGCTCCCGATATCGACTGCGATAGCGCCGAGGCCGGGCGCATCGAAAACATGCTGGCAGACGCCGGTCTGCTGGACGCGCTGGTTGTGCCACCCGCTCAAGCCGTTCTTGCCGATGCACTGCTGGCAAGCGAGAGCTTGAGCGACCGTCGCGTTGATGTCGAGGGTATCAACACCCTCATCAATGCGACGCTACTACATACCGCGCAACTTTCAGCGTATGAACATACCCCGGCAAGTTTCTACGGACTGCGTTTCGACGACTCGGTCAACACCATCCCCGAAGCTGGCTTCATCGATTGGGAACCGCTTGTCAACGCCTTCCTGAAAACTCCTGCATCGCATGGCATGGCGGTCGGCGGGAAGGCGACCGCCAGGGTCCCCACTCCAGATCAACCCCACTCCCGCCCCTACAATGACTACGCCGGCGTCCTGTTTGGACAGGATGGAGCCTGGACGCATGGAATGCTGACCGGGCGCGCAGGTGGCGGAATAGCGCAATGCATCGGAAAAACTACCCGCCTGCGCGTGCGACAGCGCGAACTGGAGGAAATCCAGCAACAACAGGCTCAGCTCAATGACACCTTGACCGCCCTGTCCGAGCAAATCGCGCACCACGAAGCGCGGCTAACCAGCATAGAAGAGCAAACCACCCTCTTACGCAAAGCGTTGTCCTCCAGTGGCATCGAGCCAGCGTTTGCCGAACTCGCGCAGACCAGGGTCACGCTGGAGAATAACCAGAACACCTACCAAAAAGCGCGTCTCCAGACCCAGGCGGCATGGCAGCGTTACCACGCGCTCACGGCCCAGTTAGAGCGAGAGAGCAGCGGCAATGCCACCTTCGCCAGTGACCGCCAGAGCGTGCAGGGCGCGTTGCTGGGCGTTATCAAGCTGCAAAACCAGGCGCGCTCGTTGCAAACGCAGTTGAGCAGTCTCACCCACGCCTGGCAAGAATGCCGCAGCGCACGCGAGGCGCAGCAGCAGGCAACCACCAATGAGACAAACGTGGCAAACTTATACCAGCGCCTGCACTCCCAGGCGATCCAGGCGCGCGCTGAGGAAGACGAACTCCAGC
>Ga0307373_10015320_pt1 | contig 10437 bp, 4 predicted proteins | sample OX2MG_FD_202534 | JGI IMG/M metagenome (GOLD analysis project Ga0307373, IMG submission 202534) | Soil microbial communities from Risofladan, Vaasa, Finland - OX-2 | ecosystem: Environmental > Terrestrial > Soil > Coastal area > Acid sulfate soil | place: Finland: Risofladan, Vaasa | collected...
CGGCTGGGCCGGGCTGCTCGGCTGGGCCGGGCCGGGCTGGCCGGGCGACGGCTGGCTGTCGAGGATCTCCTGAGCGAGCGCCCGCATTGTCATCCGCCGGTCCATCGAGGTCTTCTGGATCCACCGGAATGCCTCCGGCTCGGTCATCCCGCGCGTCGCCTGCAGCACGCCCTTGGCCCGGTCGAGCAGCTTGCGCATCGCAAGCCGCTCGCGCAAGTCCCCGATTTCCGACTGGAGCGCGGTGACCTCGGCGAACCGGCTCACCGCGATCTCGATCGCCGGGATCAGCTCGGCCTTGGTGAACGGCTTGACCAGGTACGCCATCGCGCCGGCGCTGCTTGCGCGCTGTACCAGGTCACGCTGGGAGAAGGCGGTCAGGATGACTACGGGCGCGAGCCGCCTGGCCGTGATCTGCTCGGCGGCCGAAATCCCGTCAAGTACCGGCATCTTGACGTCCATGATGACAAGGTCCGGCTTCAGGTCCGCTGCCAGCCGGACGGCTGTGTCGCCGTCGGACGCCTCGCCGACTACGACGTAGGCATCCTGGCCCGGCTCCTCAAGCATCTCCTTGAGGTCCAGCCGGATCAGTGCCTCGTCCTCGGCGATCACTACGCGGTATGCAGACTGGCTCACCCACTGAAGCCTATCCACAGCCGCTACATTGAGTGCAGGCACGGCACGTCCACCGAGCGCACGTGTTGCCCCGGTAGACCAACGGCAGAGTCAATGGCCTCAAAATCCATCAAGTGTGGGTTCGAATCCCACCCGGGGCACCAACCGGAAGCGCCAGCGCGGGTCGGCCGTGTCAGCCTGGCCGGCACCGGCCGTCAGCCTGGCCGGGTGGCCCGCCATCGCCCGCGTCACCGGCCGGCCAGCCGCAGCGGGGCAGCCGATGCCGGGATAGCGGCGGGCAGCGTGGTCTCGCCGGACAGGTACCGGTCGGCCGCCGCCGCCGCCGACCGGCCCTCGGCGATCGCCCAGACGATCAGCGATTGCCCGCGGCCCATGTCACCGGCTACGAAGACGCCGGGTACCGGCGTGGCGTAAGTGTCGTCCCTCGGCACGTTCCCGCGCTCATTCAGGCCGATGCCGAGATCGGCCAGCAGGCCGCCCTGCTCGGCGCCCGAGAAGCCCATCGCCAGCAGGACCAGGTCACAGGCCAGCTCGCGCTCGGTACCCTCGCGCACCTGGATGCGCCCGTCGACCAGGTCGACGTCGGCCAGCCGCAGCGCCCTGACCCGCCCGGCCTCGGCGGCGATGAATTCCTGGGTGGAGACCGCGTAGACCCGCTCGCCGCCTTCCTCGTGCGCCGTGGAGACCCGGAAGATCATCGGGTAGGTCGGCCACGGCTGGCCGGCTGGCCGCCGCTGCGGCGGCCTCGGCATGATCTCGAGCTGGGTCACCGATGCGGCACCCTGCCGCAGGGCCGTGCCGAGGCAGTCGGCGCCGGTGTCGCCGCCGCCGATGATCACCACGTGCCGCCCGCGGGCCGAGATCGGCGACTCGCCGACCTGCCCGCCGCTGGCCCGCGCGGCGGCCACCGCGCGGTTCGAGGGCGGCAGGTACTCCATCGCCTGATAGATGCCGACCAGCTCCGCGCCGGGGACCGGCAGCCCTCGCGGCACCCGCGCACCGCCGGCCAGGATGATCGCCTGGTAACCGCTGCGCAGGGTGGCCGCACTGATGTCGGCGCCCGCGTCCACGCCGCACTCGACGACCGTCCCTTCCTCGCGCAGCTGCGCCAGGCGCCGGTCCAGCCGCCACTTCTCCATCTTGAACTCGGGGATCCCGTACCTGAGCAGGCCGCCGGGCTGGTCATCCCGCTCGTATACGGTCACCGCGTGGCCGGCCCTGGTCAGCTGCTGCGCGGCGGCCAGTCCGGCCGGGCCTGAGCCGATCACGGCGACCCGCTGGCCGGCCGCCCTGGCAGCCGGCGCCGGCGGCTGGCTGGTGACCCAGCCCTGCGACCAGGCCCGGTCGATGATCTCGATCTCTACCTGCTTGATCGTGACCGGATCGGCGTTGATCGACAGCACGCACGCCGACTCGCATGGCGCCGGGCAGAGCAGGCCGGTGAACTCGGGAAAGTTGTTGGTGGCGTGCAGCCGCGCCGCGGCATCCTGCCAGTGCTGCCGCCAGACGAGGTCGTTCCATTCGGGGATCAGGTTCCCGAGCGGGCAGCCGCTATGGCAGAACGCGATGCCGCAGTCCATGCAGCGGCCAGCCTGCCGTTCGGTGTCGCCGCGGCGCATCGCCGCGTACGCCTCGCGCCAGTCGGTAATCCTGACCTCGACCGGGCGGCGGGCGGCGGTCTGCCGCGGCGTGGTCAGGAATCCGGTCGGATCGGCCATCTCATCTCCTCTCGCTGCTGCCCACGGGCGCGGATAAGCTCCGCGCCGCGGCCATCACGGCCTCGGCCACGTCCTGACCATCCCGCTCGGCACGGCGGGTCGCGGTGAGGACCCGCTTGTAGTCCCTCGGCATGACCCGGCGCAGCCGCGGCAGCGCGGCAGCCCAGTCGTCCAGCAGGCCGGCAGCCACCACCGAGCCCGTCTCGGCCAGGTACCGGGCGAGCAGGCCGGCCAGGAAATCCTCGTCACCGGCGCTGACCGGCTCGACGTCCACCATCTCGGTGTTGACCAGGGCGGGGTCGGGGTCGAGCAGGTAGGCGATGCCGCCCGACATGCCAGCGGCGAAGTTCCTGCCCACCGGCCCGAGCACGACCACCCGCCCGCCGGTCATGTACTCGCAGCCGTGGTCGCCTGCTCCCTCGGCGACAGCGGTCGCGCCCGAGTTCCGCACGCAGAACCGCTCGCCGACCGTGCCGCGCAGGAACAGCTCCCCGCTGGTCGCCCCGTAGCCGATCACGTTGCCCGCGATGACCTGCTCCTGGGCCGCGAACGTGGCCGTCTCGTCCGGCCCGATCACCACGCGGCCGCCGGACAGGCCCTTGCCGACGTAGTCGTTGGCATCGCCGCTGAGCCTGATCGTGATGCCGCGCGGCAGGAACGCGCCGAGCGACTGCCCGGCCGACCCGTGCAGGCTGACCGTGATCGTGTCGTCGGGCAGTCCCTCGCCGCCCCAGCGCCGGGTGACCTCGTAGCCCAGCATGGTGCCGACGGCCCTGTTCACGTTCCTGACCGGCAGGTCAAGGCGGACCGGCTTGCCCTCTTGGAGCGCGCCCTCGGCCAGCTGGATCAGCGTGTTGTCCAGCGCCAGGTGCAGATGGCTCTCCTGGCTGGTCGTCTTGCGCCGGGCCGCGCCCGGCGGCAGCGGCGGCACGTGCAGCAGCGGCGCCAGGTCGAGGAAGGACGCCTTGGTGTCGCCCGCCGGCGCGACGGCGCTCAGCAGCTCGGCCTGGCCGACGGCCTCGGCCAGCGTGCGGAAGCCCATCATGGCCAGGTACTCGCGGACCTGCCCGGCGATGAGCTCGAAGAACGCCACCACGTGCTCGGGCTGGCCGGCGAAGCGGCGTCTCAGCTCGGGGTTCTGGGTCGCGACGCCGACCGGGCAGGTGTCGCTATGGCAGGCCCGCATCATCACGCAGCCCACGCTGACCAGGGGCGCGGTGGCGAAGCCGAACTCCTCCGCGCCGAGCAGCGCGGCGATGATCACGTCCCTGCCGGTCTTCAGCTGGCCGTCGACCTGGACCATGACCCGGTCGCGCAGGCCGTTGCGCAGCAGCGTCTGCTGGGTTTCGGCGAGGCCGACTTCCCACGGCGCTCCCGCGTGCTTGATGCTGGTCAGCGGCGAGGCACCGGTCCCGCCGTCGTGCCCGGAGATCAGCACGACGTCCGAGTGCGCCTTGGCGACGCCGGCGGCGATGGTTCCGACCCCGACCTCGGCGACCAGCTTGACGCTGACCCTGGCCGCCGGGTTGGCGTTCTTCAGGTCGCTGATCAGCTGGGCCAGGTCCTCGATGGAGTAGATGTCATGGTGCGGCGGCGGCGAGATCAGGCCGACGCCTGGCGTTGAGTGCCTGGTCTTCGCGATCCACGGATAGACCTTGTGGGCGGGAAGCTGGCCGCCCTCCCCCGGCTTGGCGCCCTGCGCCATCTTGATCTGCAAGTCGTCGGCGTTGACCAGGTACTCGCTCGTCACGCCGAACCGGCCGCTGGCTACCTGCTTGATCGCTGACCTGCGCAGGTCGCCGCTGTCGTCGGCCGCGTAGCGGTCGGAGTCCTCGCCGCCCTCGCCGGAGTTCGACCTGCCGCCGAGCCGGTTCATCGCGATCGCCAGGGTCTGGTGCGCCTCGGCCGACAGCGAGCCGTAGGACATCGCGCCGGTGACGAACCTCCTGACGATCTCGCTGGCCGGCTCGACCTCGCCGATCGGGACCGGCGGCCGGGCGGGCTGACCGGTGTCCTGGCCGGCGGCCTGGCGGTCTGCATGCGCGTCGACGCCGCGGATGGCCAGCAGGCCCCGCAGCGTCATCAGCCGGGCCGACTGCTCGTCGACCTTCCTGGTGTACTCGGCGAAGATGTCCGCCTCGCCGGTGCGGGTGGCGTGCTGGAGCAGGGCGATCGCCTCGGGGCTGAACAGATGCGGCTCGCCGTCCCTGCGCCACTGGTACTCGCCGCCGGTCTCCAGCTCCATCCGCCCGGTCCCGGCTGGCCGGCGCGGGTACGCGCTTGCCACCCGGGCCGCGTTGTCGGCCGCGAGCTGGTCGAAGCCGACGCCGCCGAGCCGTGACGACGTGCCGGCGAAGCACTCGCCGATGACCTCGGGACCCAGGCCGATCGCCTCGAAGATCTGCGCTCCGGTGTAGGAGGCGACGGTGGAGACGCCCATCTTCGACATGATCTTGAGCAGGCCCTTGCCGAGTGCCTTGATCAGGTTCGCCGCCGCCTTGCGGCTGCTGACCCCATCGAGCAGCCCGGAGCGGGCCATGTCCTGCACGGTCTCGATGGCCAGGTACGGGCAGACCGCGGCCGCGCCGTAGCCGATCAGCAGCGCGATGTGATGGGTCTCCCGCACGTCCCCGGCCTCGACGACCAGGCCGGCCCTGGTCCGGGTCTGGTCCCTGATCAGGTGGTGGTGCACGGAGCCGGTGAGCAGCAGCGACGGAATGGGCGCCCACTGCGAGGCGTCCTGCTCGGGCGGTCCCCCGGTCAGGGCCTGCCCGCCCCCACCCACCTCCCCATCCCACTTCACTGCACCGCGGTCGGAGAGCACGATGATTGTCGCGCCAGCCCTGATCGCGTCGGTGACTTCGGCCCTGATCTCGGCCAGCCGCTCGCGCAGGGCCTGGCCGCCGCCCGCGGCGAGGTAACGCCCGTCCACGACGTGCGCGGCGAAGCCGGGCAGGTCCCGGTCATTGTTGATGTGAATGATCTTTGCCAGGTCGCTCTCGCTGATCACCGGGTAGGGCAGCACGATCTGCCTGCACGACGTCGGCCCGGGATCGAAGATGTTGTGCTCCGGGCCGGTCGCCGCCGCGAGCGAGGTGACGAGTTCCTCCCTGATGGCATCCAGCGGCGGGTTCGTGACCTGGGCGAACTGCTGGGCGAAGTAGTCGAAGAGCAGCATTGGCCGGTCGGACAGGGCCGCTATCGGCGTGTCGTCGCCCATCGAGCCGATGGGCTCGGCCCCGGTTCGCGCCATCGGGCCGAGGATGACCCTGCGCTCTTCCTCGGTGTAGCCGAAGAGCCGCTGCTGGGTGGCGAGCGCCTGGCCGTCCGGCAGCTCGCGGATCCGGTCCGGCAGGTCGTCCAGGTGCAGCAGGCCGGCGTGCAGCCAGTCGTCGTACGGGTACTCGGCGGCGAGGGTGGCCTTGACCTCCTCGTCCTCGATGATCCGGCCGGCCGCGGTGTCGACGAGGAAGACCTTGCCTGGCTGCAGCCTGCCCTTGCGGACGATCCGCGACGGCTCGATGTCCAGCACCCCGACCTCGCTGGCCAGCACCACGAGGCCGTCATCGGTCACCCAGTACCGCCCGGGCCGCAGGCCGTTCCTGTCCAGAACAGCGCCGGCCAGCGTGCCGTCGGTGAACGCGATCAGCGCCGGGCCGTCCCATGGCTCCATCAGCGAGGCGTGGAAGCGGTAGAAGGCCCGCAGGTCGCAGTTCATGCCCTGGTCGTTCTCCCACGCCTGCGGGATCATCATCAGCACCGCGTGCGGCAGTGAGCGGCCGCCGAGGTGCAGCAGCTCGAGGCAGGCGTCGAAGCTGGCGGAGTCGCTGGCCGTCTCGTCGAGCACCGGCAGCAGCCGCTCGATCCCCCGGCCATCGGCGTCGCGCGGGATCAGCTCGGTCTCCAGCATCGCCTCGCGGGCGCGCAGCCAGTTCCGGTTGCCCCGGATGGTGTTGATCTCGCCGTTGTGCGCGATGAACCGGAACGGGTGGGCCAGCGGCCAGGACGGGAACGTGTTGGTGGAGAACCTGGAGTGGGCGAGCGCGAGAGCCGAGGTGTACCTCGAATCGGTGAGGTCGGGATAGAACCGCTCGAGCTGGAGCGCGGTCAGCATCCCCTTGTACACGATCGTCGCGCTGGACAGGCTGGCCAGGTAGATCCCGGTCTCGTGCTCGATCCGCTTGCGCAGGCAGAAGGCCCGCCGGTCCAGGTCAGCCCCGTGCTCGCCGGCCGCCGATGCCACGAACAGCTGGGCCAGCCCGGGAAGGACCGCGAGCGCGCCTGCCCCGCACGCGGTGACCTCGTGCGGAACGTCGCGCCAGCCGAGCACGACGAGGCCCTCCAGCCGCGCGAGCCGCTCGATCTGCCTGATCTGCGCTGTGCTGTTCTCCCCCGGGCTGTCTGCCCCCTGGCCGCCGTCGCGCGGCAGGAACGCGAGGCCAGCGGCGTAGTAGCCGGCCGGCGGGAGGGTGAAGTCGCAGACCGCTCGCAGCAGCTCGTCCGGGATCTGGGTCAGGATCCCGGCGCCGTCACCGGTCTCCGGGTCACTGCCCTTGGCCCCCCGGTGCTCAAGGTTCCGCAGAACGGTCAGCGCCTGGGAGACGGTGCCGTGGACACGTCGCCCGGACAGGTCGGCGACCAGGCCGACACCGCACGCGTCGTGCTCGAATCGCGGGTCGTACAGCCCGGTGTCATGCCGCCCCGTGCCGGGCGAAGCTGGGGTCACTGGATTCGGGGTAGGGGCCATCCGCGCTCCTGTCGTCTCGTCCGCCACTGGAATGCCGGAGAAGCGGAGGGACGACGCTGGCCCGCCGGACGGGCTCACTGACGCACGCTGATCAGGCGCGCGCGTCAGGTGAGCATCACAAGGACATCATAACCAATGGGTCACAGCAGTTACTCGTGAGTAAATTCTGTGTTTCGCAACCGGGCACGGCGCCCGTCCGGTCAGCCCGCGTCAGCCCTGGTCACCGCGCCGCTTCAGCCCTGGTTAACCCGGCCGCGCACGCCCGCGGCGAGCTCGGCCGCGAGTTCCGCCACGCCCGCGCATCCTGCCGCCGGATCGGGGGCACTGAGCAGGCGCTGGACGAACGCCGAGCCGACGATCACCCCGTCGGCGTACCGCGCTACCTCGGCGGCCTGGGCCGCGGTGCTCACGCCGAGCCCGACGGCCACCGGCAGCCTCGTGTACTGCCTGACCCGCTCGACCAGGCCCGCGGCCGCCCCGCCGACGGCCGCCCTGGCGCCGGTGATCCCCATCACCGACGCCGCGTAGACGAAGCCGCCGCAGGCCGCGGTGATCAGCTTGATCCGCTCGCCGGTCGAGGACGGGGCGACGAGGAACACCGGGTCGAGGTCGCGGGCAGCGGCCGCCTCGAGCCACGGTCCCGCCTCTTCCGGCGGCAGGTCCGGCGTGATCAGGCCGGATCCGCCCGCGCTGGCCAGATCGCGCGCGAACGCGTCGACGCCGTAATGATCGACCGGATTCCAGTAGGTCATGACCAGGACCGGCACGCCGGCCGCCGAGACGGCCTCGACGGTCCGCAGGACGTCGGTGACGTGCACGCCGCCCGCGAGCGCCCGGTGCACGGCCTCCTGGATCACCGGCCCGTCCATCAGCGGATCGGAGTAGGGCAGCCCGATCTCCACCACGTCGGCACCCGCCCGCGCCATGGCGGTCGCCGCCGCTATCGCGCCGTCCACGGACGGGAACCCGGCAGGCAGGTAGCCGACGAGCGCGGCGCGCTGCTCAGCGGCGGCCCGCTCGAACGCGGCGCCGACCCGGCCCGCCGCCGTGCGGGTCACTGCCGGGCCTCCTGGTTCAGGTGACCGAAGTACCTGGCCGCGATGTCCACGTCCTTGTCTCCCCGTCCGGACAGGCTGACCAGCAGCACGGCGTCGGGTCCCAGCTCCCGCCCGACGTCCAGCGCGCCGGACAGCGCGTGCGCGGACTCGATCGCCGGGATGATGCCCTCGGTCCGGCAGAGCAGGGAGAACGCCTCCATCGCCTGCTCATCGGTGACCGGGCGGTACTCGGCGCGGCCGGTATCGTGCAGCCAGGCGTGCTCGGGACCAACCCCCGGATAGTCCAGGCCGGCCGAGATCGAGTGCGTCGGCAGCGTCTGCCCGTCGTCGTCCTGGAGCAGGTAGGTCCGCATCCCGTGGATCACCCCGACCGACCCGCCGGATACCGTCGCGGCGTGCCGCCCGGTGGCCACCCCGTCACCGCCCGCCTCGCAGCCGATCAGCCGGACCCCGGGATCGCCGATGAAGGCGTGGAAGGCGCCGATCGCGTTGGAGCCACCGCCCACGCAGGCGATGACCGCGTCGGGCAGCCGGCCGGCCCGAGCCTGGATCTGCTCCCTGGCCTCGACGCCGATTACCCGCTGGAAGTCCCGCACCATCATGGGGAACGGGTGCGGGCCCATCACCGACCCGATGCAGTAGTGCGTGGTCTGCACGCTCGCGACCCAGTCGCGGAACGTCTCGTTGATCGCGTCCTTCAGCGTCCGGCTGCCGATCGTCACCGGAACGACCTGCGCGCCGAGCATCTGCATCCTGGCCACGTTGAGCGCCTGCCTGCGGGTGTCTTCCTCACCCATGTAGACCACGCACTCCAGGCCGAGCAGCGCCGCGGCGGTCGCGGTAGCGACGCCGTGCTGGCCCGCCCCGGTTTCCGCGATGATCCTTGTCTTGCCCATCCGCCTGGTCAGCAGCGCCTGACCGAGGACGTTGTTGATCTTGTGCGAGCCGGTGTGGGTCAGGTCCTCGCGCTTGAGGAAAACCCGGCAGCCGCCCGCCTCGGCGGCGAACCTGCGAGCCTCGGTCAGCAAGGTGGGCCGCCCGGCGTAGTCACGCAGCAGCCCGCCGAGCTCGGCGGCGAAGGCCGGATCGGCCTTGGCCGACTCGTACGCGGCCGTCAGGTCGTCGAGTGCCGACATCAGGGCCTCGGGCGCCAGGCGGCCGCCGAACTGGCCGAAGTGGCCGGTGGCGTCGGGCTCGATCGGACCTGGCCAGTCCTCGCCAGTCCCGTTCTGGCCGGGTCCCGGCGTCGCCGGCGTCTTGGCCGGAGCCGGCGTTCTCATGAGCCGCCTCCTCGGTCGGTTCGCAGTGCGGGATGCGAGCCCGCGGTCACCAGGTCAGCGACCGCCGATCGCGGGTCCTTCCCGACCACGAGACTCTCGCCGACTAGAACGGCGTCGGCGCCGGCCGCGGCGTACGCGAGCAGGTCATGCGGCCCGCGGACGCCCGACTCCGCGATCTTGACGACGCCGTCAGGTATCTGCGGTGCCAGCCGCGCGAATACGGTCCTGTCGACTTCGAGCGTAGCCAGGTTACGCGCGTTCACCCCGATGACCTGCGCACCGGCGTCGACGGCGCGGCCCAGTTCGTCACCAGAGTGCACCTCGACTAGCGGCACGAGCCCGATCGACGATGCCCGCTCGACGAGCGAGACGAGCGCGTTCTGCTCGAGGGCGGCCACGATCAGCAGCACCAGGTCCGCCCCGTACGCCCTGGCCTCCCACAGCTGGTAGGAGCTGACCACGAAGTCCTTGCGCAGCAGCGGTACCTGCACGACGTCCCTGACCGCGGCCAGGTCCTCCAGGCTCCCGCCGAACCGCCTGCTCTCGGTCAGCACGCTGATCACGCTGGCGCCGCCCGCCTGGTAGTCGACCGCCAGGGCGGCCGGGTCGGCGATAGCCGCCAGCGCTCCCTTGGACGGGCTGGCCCGTTTGACCTCGGCGATGACCGCGACGCCGCGGCCGCGCAGTGCCGCCATCACGTCGCGCGGAGATGACGCCCTGCTCGCCGCATCCTTCAGCTGCTCAAGCGGAGCCGTCCGCTGCCGCGCCGCAAGGTCGGCGCGCACGTCAACGAGAATGTCATCGAGCACGCTCACGCGGTTCCACTGCCCCCTCGGGTGGGTTGCCTGGCGCACCCGATCGTACCGAGGGCCGGTTTGCGGCCAGTCCCCGCCCCTGAGCTGGCGGTCGCTGAGCGGCACCGGCTGATTTCGCAGCGTGCACCTGCCGACGGGTCCGCATCCGAGCAGCGCCCCGGTAACGCCCCGCTGACCTGGCCTTGG
>Ga0307373_10015321_pt1 | contig 10437 bp, 9 predicted proteins | sample OX2MG_FD_202534 | JGI IMG/M metagenome (GOLD analysis project Ga0307373, IMG submission 202534) | Soil microbial communities from Risofladan, Vaasa, Finland - OX-2 | ecosystem: Environmental > Terrestrial > Soil > Coastal area > Acid sulfate soil | place: Finland: Risofladan, Vaasa | collected...
CGGGGATAAGGATGCTCGGAACTTTACCCGAGGAGGCCAGCGCCATCATCATGGCAGGCAGTCCCTTGTCGCAGGTGGCGACGCCGAGCACGCCTTTGCGTGTCGGCAGCGAACGCATCAGCCGACGCAGCACGATGGCGGCATCGTTGCGATAGGGCAGCGAGTCGAGCATGCCTTCGGTGCCTTGCGTGCGGCCGTCGCAGGGATCGGTGCAGGCCCCGGCAAAGGGGATGCAGTGCTGCGCGCGCAGCTCACGGGCGGCCTCTGAGACGAGCAGGCCGACCTCCCAGTGTCCGGTGTGGAAGCCGAGCGCGATAGGGGTGCCGTCAGCGGCACGCACTCCCCCATGCGTGCTGAGGATGAGGAATTCAGGGTCGAGCAGTCGCTGCGGCTCCCACCCCATGCCCGCGTCCTGGCTCAACCCGAAGAGATTGCCGGAGGGCTGCGTGAGCAGCATCTCGGGCGTGATCGGCAATGCACCCTGCGGGCCGGGGGCATGCGTCTTCACGGCGCTGTAATCGAAGCCGGGACTCTCGAAGATGGACGGGATGGGGATGGGTGGGATGGCTCTGCTCCGCGTTGTCTTGCTTGGCTATGGTGTGGGTGGGGAGGCGGTCTGTGCTTCAAGACTAACTTGATTCGGCTGGCCTGTCGTCTGCGAGGCGGGCTTGCCGAAGCCGAGGATCATGATAAATCCGGAGACGATCAGAGAGACGGCCATCAGAAGAAAGCCTGCGCGGGAGTTGCCGGTGCGGGCCTGCAGCAGGCCGACGATCCAGGAGCCGAAGAACCCTCCTAGCGCCCCAAAGCTGTTCACCAGCGCCATCGTCTCGCCGCAAACGTTGCTGGGAACGATCTCCGGGATAATTGCAAAGAAGGGGCCGTAGGGCGCAAACATCGCGCCACCCGCCAGAATCAGGCAGCCGTAGGCCAGCCAGAAGCTATGAGCCGCCAACAGGAACGATCCCAGCAGGGCGGCTCCCGAGAGAATAAGAAACGGCCACACCAGCGATTGGCGGCGCATGCTCTTGTCCGAGCGATAGGCCACCAGCATCATCGCCAGCACCGCCAGCAGATACGGAACTGCACTGAGCAGCCCCGTGACTCCGATGCCCAGCGAACTGCCTTGGCGAATGATAGTCGGCAGCCAAAGTACAAATCCATAGACGCCGAGGCTCCAGCAAAAATATTGTGCCGAGAGCAGCAGAACATCGGGCCGAATGAGGACGCTCCCGAGGCTGCCTACCTTCGGCAACGCGGCTTGCTCGGCGGCGAGTTGCCGGCTCAGAGAGGCGCTTGCCGCCGCGCTCATCCACGATGCCTTCTCGGGCCGGTCGCGTACGATCATCAGCCAGACGAAGGCCCACGCAATCGAGGGAGCGCCTTCGAGGATGAACGTCATCTGCCATCCGAACGAGCGGATGAGGAAGCCGGTGATTGCTGACATCCACAGGATCGTCCCTGGATTGCCCAGCATCAGGATGGCATTGGCGCGCGAGCGTTCCGACCGCGTAAACCAGTTGGTCAGCAAAAGCAGCATCGCCGGAAAGATCAGGCTCTCCGCGACGCCGAGCAGAAGACGGTCGACGGCCAGCAGCCAGAAGCTCCGGATGACGCCGGTCAGCGCTGCCAGCGAGCCCCATGCAATCAGCGTGAAAAAGATGAGCTTGCTGGTGTTCCTGCGCCGTGCATAAGCAATGCCCGGCACCTGGAAGAAAAAGTATCCAAGAAAGAAGAGCGACCCCAGCAGCGCGGTCTGCGAATCGGTGATTTGCAGCGTCGCTGCCAGCCCCGCCGCCGCGCCGAAGCCATAGTTGGCGCGGTCGAGATAGGCGAGGCTGTAGGTCACGAAGACTGCAGGCAGAAGGATCAGCCAGCGTTTGCGCAGGTTGGCGTTCACTTCTCCGGCAGAGGTCTGGTCCACAGAGGATTGCTCCCAATTCTTGAGAAAACTTTGGCTGGTTTTGATCAATTGCCGATACCGCGCAACTACTTCGTGGAGCTTGCAAAGTACGAAGTATTTCTGCCTCACATATTACCGCCCTTGCGGCTACGCTGGCTCGTCTCTCCGCAAGCACTCACATTTCTGGGGGTTCGCCCTTGCTTTTGTCGTTGCCTGTTCTCAACTTCAGGCAAACAGCCGAACGCCTATGCCTTGAGACGATTTGATTGACTCGCATAGACAGTACTCCTATAGTGGGTTCCAAGCAGTTGTCTCACGTGCCGGCCCCCTTTTCTTTCCTCCCCTTAATTCACGGTGAGACATCACGGGAAAATTTTCGAGAGAAAAAGGAGGAGTCAGCCATGAAAGCTCTTTACTGTCTAGTTTTAATCGCATTGATCTTTGGGTGCATAGGCCCGGCAAAAGCCGATCCTGTCGACTTTCATATTAAAGTATTGGATCCACCGCCCCCTGCGAACTCTTTGCCCTATCTGCTCTATCCCATCTCCGGCACGTCGTTCAATGTCTACTTCACTCCCTGCAGCCCCACAGGAGAGCTGCCACCAGGAATGACGGCGGACGGATGCTTCGCGGGTCACAACCTGTCGGGGCTTGACTGGACCGGCCTTGACCTCTCCTTCCCCGCTGGCGGCGTACTGACCGGGCAGCCTGCAAGTTGCGCGCCTGCGAGCTCCGGCAATATCTTCACCACGACGGACTGCCCGGTGAATCCTGCAAATGGATCGTACGACCTGGGCTTCTCCGACGGAACCATCTTTAGCGGTGACCGCGGCTACTTCTTCATCACCGAAGATGGCGTCGTTCCTCCGGGAAATTTCCCCACGGGTGAGGCAACCGCCAGTACGGCGATGACGCCGGAGCCGGCTTCGATCGTGCTCCTGTCCTCTGGGGTACTGCTGTTCGGTTGTCTGCTCTACGGAGAACGGTCACGCGCACTCCGCGCGTCCCTGTTTAGTTGAGCCGTCTTCCGCGGTCTGCTTGATCGTTTTCAGGATGTCTGCCTATGCGCCGCTTCTGGCTTTGCCTCTTGTTGTTGCTGTTATCTGGCGGCCACCTGGCCGTGGCACAGAGCCGCCCGGCAGCCATGCAGGTCACGCTGGGCAACGCAGCGGTAGAGCTCTCAGGCCCGTGGAAGTTTCACACCGGCGATAACATGGCCTGGGCCCAGCCGGGCTTTGACGATTCCGGCTGGACAGAGATGGACCTGACCCCGCCGCCCGGCACAGCGGACCCTACCTTGGGCAGCAGCGGATATCTTCCGGGCTGGACCGACCGCGGCTTCGCGGGCTACTCCGGCTATGCCTGGTATCGGCTGACTATTAATGTTGAGGGAGCCGACGATCCTCTCGCGCTGAAGATGCCCGACAACGCCGACGACGCCTATCAGGTCTACGTCGACGGCCAGCAGATCGGGACCTTCGGCAAGTTCACCTCGCACGGCGTCACGGCATACAGCACGCTGCCGCGCGCCTTCCGTCTGCCTCCAAATCTTCGCAGCGGCCGCATCACGATTGCGATTCGCATGTGGATGGATAGCGCTACTCCCTTCAACAGCCCCGATGCGGGGGGCCTGCACGAGCCTCCCGTGCTAGGGCACTCCTCGGCGATTGCCGCACAGATTCGCCTGGATTGGGACGACGTCGCCCACGGCGTAGGCAGTGGCTTCCTCGAGATGCTGATCCTGATGTTGGCCCTGATCGTGGCTCTCAGTCTCTTCTGGCTCGACCGCAAAGAGCTGGCCTATCTCTGGCTGGCGCTGGTCACGCTCATCACCCTGACCGTTAATGCCATCGTTCTTCTCGTCAACTTCACTGCATGGATCGGCCAGTCGCCCAGCGTCGTTCTGATCGACGATATCTTCACGCCTGTACGCATCGGCCTGTGGGTTCTGTTCTGGGGCTACTGGTTTCGGGTGGCCCGCATCGGCAGGCTGCACCGCGAGGTCTGGGGACTGGTATTTGTGCTGGCGATGGGGACAGCGCTGCTGCGCCCTCCCCTCTACGGACAGGTAATTCCTGTTCACGCGGCAATGTATCTGGTGCCATTTCTTCTGATCGTCAAGTTGGCGCTGGCGGCGCTGCTGTTCTGGGTCGCCTATCAAGGCATCCGCTTGCAAAAGGCGGAGGGCTGGCTGGCGCTTCCCGCTGTGCTGCTCGCAGCCATCTCGCAGTATCAGCATGAGCTGCGCCTGATACACGTTCCCACAGAGTTCTCTCTCTTCGGCTTTCAGATCTCGCTCGGCACGGTCTCCACAATGCTGTCGCTATTGCTTGTCACGGTGATGCTCTCGCGGCGTTTTCTGCACTCGCAGCGCAGGCAGGAGCAGTGGCGGCTGGAGATCAAGCAGGCGCAGCATGTGCAGCAGGTGCTCATCCCCGAGAAGTCGCCCACCATCGCCGGCCTTAGCATCGAGAGCGAGTATCGCCCTGCACGCGAGGTCGGTGGAGACTTCTTCCAGATCATCCCCGGCAGCGACGACGGCAGCGTGCTGATCGTCGTAGGGGACGTGACCGGCAAAGGACTGCAGGCCGGGATGCGGGTGGCCTTGATCGTGGGAGCGATCCGTTCGGCGGTGCAGCACGACTCCGATCCGCTGTCGATCCTGAATGCGCTCAACTCGGAGTTGTGCGAGCGCGAGCACGCCAGCGCGACCTGCCTGATGCTGCGAATCGCCGCCGACGGCATGGTGAAGCTGGCCAACGCTGGGCATCTCCCTCCCTATCTCAACGGCCACGAGATGCCGATGGAAGGATCGCTTCCGCTGGGCGTCGTGGACGGCAACGAGTTTCCCGTCATGTACTTCAATCTGAAGATGGACGATACGCTGATGCTCATGTCGGACGGCATCGCCGAGGCACAGAATGAACACGGTCTTCTGTTCGGGTTCGAGCGCATCGATCAGATGCTGAGCCGTCCCATCACCGCCGCGGAGCTGGCGATAGCAGCCCAGGACTTCGGGCAGGAGGACGATATCCTTGTGCTTCGCATCGAGCGCAGCAGCGAGCCCAGGACGGTCTCGCACGTAGAACCGGTGATGGCCGAGACCTGAGCGGCTACCGAGGCGTCAAGCGGTAAACGCAGCGCAGGCGGTCTGCTCGTCGGCGTGAAGGCTGGTGTATTTGGTGATGCCCACCATGGTGAAGACCTTCTGAAAGTGCGGCGTCAGCCCGAAGGTCTTGATGGTCTGACCGTGTTTGCTGGCCGCGATCATCAGTTGAATGACGAGAGCGATGCCGCTGGAGTTGAGATACTCCACCTTTGAGAAGTCGAGCAGAATGCGCCGAGCGTCCGCGGGCAGTGCCTGGTAAGTCCCGAGCACCGCGGTTTGCGAGGCGCTGGTGATGTCGCCCGCAAAGCGAAGCACCGTGATGGGACCGCCGCCGTCCCCGCATTGCACCTCGTCCTGTTTGACCTGCGTGCTTTTTTCCTGCATGGCTTATTTCCTTTCGAGCGATTCGCTTGCGGGATGAAGACGGATGACCATGCGCGCGTAGCTTCCCGCCGGTGGAGAGCTGACCCACTCGGCCTCGTCGACCAGCGCCTGAATCAGAAACATGCCCATGCCGCGCGCCTTCTCTTCTTCATGCATCTTCCTGTCGATATCAGGGGTCGTTCCATGGCCCTGTGTTCCTGCGCCGGTGTCGACCACCTTCACCTCGAGCGAGTCGTCGTTCATCGACAGGATGACGCCGACGCTGAGCGATTCATCGAACTTGTTGCCGTGCTCCATGGCGTTGATGCAGGCTTCCGCCACGGCGGTCTTAAGGTCCTCGACGCGCTCGTCGCTAAAGCCCATCATGCGGGCCGTGCTCGCGGCGGTGTTCATGGCTATCTTTTCGTAGCCGAGCCGCGAAGGAATATGTAGTTCGATGGTGCCCGGATTGTTCTCTGTCATTGGCGATCTCCGCTACGAGGTTCTCGACAGTACAAGTGCGGTCATGTCATCGGTCTGCTCCTGCCCCTCGGAGAACTGCTCCAGGGTGCTCCACAGTGACGCCAGCGTGGCCTCCGGGGTTCGTTCTTCGCAATCGGAGAAGGCCTGAAGAAGACGCTCTTCGCCAAACTCCTCTTCGCCGCGAAACACCTCGGTCAATCCGTCTGTGTAGACTAGCAGTCTCGCCGAGCTTCCAAGCACATATTTTTCGGCGTCGTAGGTCGAGAAGGGAAGCATCCCGATCGGTGTCCCCGAGGCGGCGATCTTATGCAGGCTGCGATCTCCTGTCATCAAAAACGCAGGATTGTGGCCCGCATTGACTACCTCGATGGTGTTGCTGGCAGGGCTGAGCCAAAGCAAAAATGCAGTCACGTAGCGGCGCCGAGACTCCGCGCCTTCGTTGTAGTGCAGCAGGTTCATCCGCGTTGCAATCTCGACCAGCGACAGGTCCGAGTGCAGCATCGCACGAAACGCCGAGCGGAACGACATGCCAACCAGCGCGGAGGTGAGTCCCTTGCCTGCGACATCTCCGAGGACAATCGCGATGTCGCCCGTGGGCATGGCGACGATATCGAGATAATCGCCCCCGACCTCGTAACAAGTCAGCGAGCGCGCTGCCAGTGCATAGCCGGGGACCTGCGGCATCTGCTGCGGAAGCAGGCTCTGCTGCACCAGCCGCGCCGATTCGAGATCGCTCTCGATTCGCTGCCACTCGACGGTGCGCTCATGGAACCGCGCATTTTCGATTGCGACCGAAGCCTGCACCGAAAGCGCCTCCAGAAAATCGATCTCGTCCATATCCAGCGCGCGGCCCGCAGGCAAAAGAACCACAAGGTCCGCGAAACGGTTCTTCTGTTTATCGCAAAGCGGAAACCGCAGCCAGGAATCGCCTGCCATCACGGCGATCACTTCGTCCGCGCTGAGCGACGCCTTCACCTCAGCCGGAACGTCGCCGTAGCTCTGCTCGAACGCGGTGAAGAACGCGCCCGCCAGCTCCAGCTCGCGAACAACGATCTGCAGCACAATCCGCAGCACCTCGTCCAGCTCGATGGTCGAGTGGATTTGACGGCTCGCCTCCAGCAACGCCTGCAGGCGAACCACCTGCTGCTGCGCCAAAAGTGTCTCAGTGAACTCCATTGGAGATACCCATCACGACAGGGCCCGTTATCGGGATGAGTATATGCGAAAGCAGCGATGGAAGAAGAGGATTTTGCTGCCGCCTCGCCGATGGCCTCTATAGGAACCTGACGCCCGTAAGTTCTTCGCAAACATTCCACAGCCGAGCGGCGGCCGCGTTATCGTTCGCCTGAGGCGCGATCTTCGCAGGCCCGATCTCGTCGCCGCACATCTCCTGAAATCCCTGCGGGCCATAGTAACCGCCGCCTGTCACTCCAGAATATGTGGCTGCATACAACGTAGGCAGCGCACCTTCCGCTTCGGTATTAAGAAACGCGCCGATCAGGTAGCCCATCACTTTGCGGGCAGCGTTCGCGACGGCGGAGCGCTCCCCGGTCTGGAAGAGATTGGTATTGGCGACACCCGGATGCGCCGCAACGCTCAAAATGTTTGAGCCGACGGCGCGCAGGCGGCGGTCCATCTCCAGCGCAAGCATCAGGTTCGCCAGCTTCGATTGCTGGTAACTCTTCATCGGACCGTAATTCTGTTTGTACTGCAGATCGTCGAAGTTCACCCGCCCGCGTTTGTGCGCGATTGACGCAATCGTGACAATGCGCGGCGCTTCAGAGGTCTGTGCCGCGGCCTGCTGCAGCGCAGGCAGCAGCAGCCCGGTCAGGGCGAAGTGGCCCAGAACATTGGTGCCGAACTGCAACTCGAAGCCATCGGCCGTCTGCCGGTGTTTCGGCGGAGCCATCACCCCAGCGTTATTGATGAGGATATCGATAGGCTGCCCTCCATCTAGCTGGCGCGCAGCAAAGTCGCGAACCGACGCCAGCGACGCCAGATCGAGAATCGCCAGTTCTGTCCCTGTCCCCGGAGCTTCGGTCGCCAGCCGGGTCAGCGCTACTTCGCCCTTGCGGCGGTCGCGGCAGGCGAGAATGACGTGCGCCCCCTTGCGAGCGAGAGTGAAGGCCGCATAATAACCAATGCCGCTGTTCGCTCCCGTAATGAGGATGCGCTTGCCCGCTTGTGAGGGAATGTCTGCCAGGGTCCAGGTCTTGCTCATGCAGTGTTGGATGTTTGCTGCCGGTTTCGGACACAAAGTTAATGCGTTACCCTTGCACAGATACCTGTTTTACCATCAAAGGAATCAGGCTCCCTGGGTTCTGTTATCGATCATTTAGCGACATTGCCGGTGTTGTTGTTTACCTTGCTCGTCTTTGCCGGGTCCATCGGCGCCGGTCTGCTGGGCGCGCTCACCGGCCTCGGCGGCGGCGTTGTGCTGGTGCCTCTGCTGACCGTGGTATTCCACGTCGATATCCGCTACGCCATCGGAGCATCGCTGATCTCGGTCATCGCGACCTCGTCCGGAGCCGCAGCCGCCTATGTGCGCGAGGGCTTCTCCAGCGTTCGCATCGGCATGTTCCTCGAAATCGCGACCACCATCGGTGCCGTCTTCGGCGCATTTCTCGCCACGCGGATGCCGACCCGCGCCCTGGCCATCATCTTCGGTGTCGTGCTGCTCTATTCGGCATGGCTGTCATGGCGGCAGAGCCGTTGTCACGACGTAGAGGCAGGCGGAAGCAGCCCATGGTCCGACCGGCTGCGTCTCTCCGGCTCTTATCCCGACGGCGCAGGCGGCCAGCACAGCTATAAAGTAGATCGCATCACCGCGGGCTTTGCGACCATGTTCGGAGCAGGCACACTCTCCGGCCTCCTCGGCATCGGCTCCGGCGCGGTCAAGGTGCTGGCCATGGACCATGTCATGCGCATCCCGTTCAAGGTCTCGACCACCACCAGCAACTTCATGATCGGGGTGACCGCCGCGGCCAGCGCAGGAATCTACCTCCATCGCGGCTACGTCGATCCGGGACTGGCCTTTCCAGTCATGCTCGGCGTTCTTGCCGGATCGTTGCTGGGCGCGCGCCTCCTGGTGCGTGCGCGGGTCTCGGTGCTGCGCAGCATCTTTACCGTCGTCATTCTGGCGCTGGGGGTAGAGATGATCCTGAACGGCGCATTGGGGAGGATGTAATGAATCTTCGCAACTCCAAATTCGACGACCAGAAGATGGAAACCATCATGGGACGGCTGCTACAGATCGGGGTGCTGCTGGCATCGGCGGTGGTTCTGGCGGGCGGAGCTTTTTATGTCTACGCACATCTCGGAACGACGGTAGACTACCGCACCTTCGCCGGGGAACCCTCCGGCTTCCGCACTCCCAAAGGTCTGTGGCACCTGTTGATGCAGGGCAACTCCGCCGCCATCATTCAGGCAGGAGTCATCCTGCTGATCGCCACACCCGTCGCTCGCGTCGTGTTTGCCGTCATCGGCTTTGCGATCGAGCGCGACCGCCTCTATGTCGCCGTAAGCCTGACCGTCCTCGCCGTCCTGATGGCAAGCCTCATCTATTCTTCCTGATAATGGGCAATAATCAGGTCGAGATGACGTTTATTCCGCCAATCTTCAATCGGTGCAGAATCGGTGTTAAGCCTTATTACGCAGGCGGCGCAACGAGAGCAGCTTCAATGCTGGCATTCACTTCAGCCTGTGCGAACTCGGCGGTCACGCGAATTCCGTTCATCACCGCCTTCTCGTTTGAAGAACCGTGCCCCACGATGCATACTCCGCGAACGCCCAGCAGCGGCGCTCCACCGTACTCCGAATAGTCGAGGCGCTTTTTGAACTCGGCAAACGCCTTGCGCGAGAGCAGCGCACCAACCTGCGAGGTCACGGTCGATTTGAGCGATTCCCGCAGCGACGCCGTAACCAGTTTGGCAATACCTTCGCTGGTCTTCAGCGCCACGTTGCCGACGAATCCGTCGCACACGGTCACGTCGCTGTGACCGTTGTAGAGGTCGCGGCCCTCGACATTTCCAATAAAATTGATGCCGGACTGTGCGCGAAGCAGAGGCAGCGTATCGCGAGTCAGCGAGTTTCCCTTGGAATCTTCTTCGCCAATCGAGAGCAACCCTACGCGAGGGTTAGAGATCTTTAGGACGTTTTGCGCATACATGTAGCCCATCACGGCAAACTGGACCAGGTTGTCCGGATCGCAATCCACATTGGCGCCTACGTCGAGCAGAAGAGAGGGAGTGCCCTGCGTCGTAGGCAGAACCGCGACCAGCGCCGGACGGTGCACGCCCGACAGCATCCCCAGAACCATCTTGGCCGTCGCCATGGCGGCCCCGGTATTTCCCGCCGTAAAGAAGCCTGCAGCGCGGCCCTCGCGAACCATCTTCAGGCCGACGCGCATGGAAGAGTCGCGCTTGGTGCGCACCGCCTGCGCCGCCTTGTCGTCCATCGTGATCCACTCGGAGGCGGGGACGATAAAGACCGGAAGATGCTGGCCGCGCAGGTGCTGGCGCAGGATGGGGCGGATGATGTGTTCCGGCCCCGCAAGGTGCACGCGAACGTCGTACTGGCG
>Ga0307373_10015324_pt1 | contig 10436 bp, 10 predicted proteins | sample OX2MG_FD_202534 | JGI IMG/M metagenome (GOLD analysis project Ga0307373, IMG submission 202534) | Soil microbial communities from Risofladan, Vaasa, Finland - OX-2 | ecosystem: Environmental > Terrestrial > Soil > Coastal area > Acid sulfate soil | place: Finland: Risofladan, Vaasa | collected...
GTCCACTGAAAGAGACGCCCCAGCGCCGACTTCGACGCCGTTCTGCACTTGCAGCTCCTCGGACAGCACGGCCCGATCCTAGCGCTGACTTGTTAACGAGAATTAACAGGCTCATAAAGATCCCGCTAAGGGAAACCGGGAGAGCCGCACCCGTCCGGTGGCGTCACCCTCTCCTCGGCGTCAACCCCAGGCGATCCCCGGTACTCCCCCACCCGAACCCGGGGGCCGATGGGGCCAGGGCCGCCTGGCGGAACCTCCGGCGGAGTCGAATCCTGCCAGGGCCCCGGACTGGTAGCGTGGCGCGTGATGCAGAGGACGGGTCGGGATTGAGCTGGAACTCACGCTGGTACCTCGATCTCAACCAGATCAGCCGCCACACTGCCTGGGCGCATGGAATCGCCGCCGCCTACGCTGTGGCGGGGGGGCTTCTCGTACTGGCTGCGCTCCTGATCGCGGGCTGGCTACTGGCCCGAAGGCGCTCGCCCCGCCACGTTGCCGCGGCCGTCTCCGCGGGAGCCGCTGCGGTGCTGGGGTTCCTGCTCAACCAGCCCCTCTCGGCCTGGATCAATGAGCCTCGCCCATACCGCACCCTGCACCACGTCCTGGTCCTGGTGGCCCGGGTCCAGGACCCGTCCATGCCCAGCGATCACGCCATCGTCGCCGGCGCCGTGGCGACGGGGATCCTGATCTACAGCTGGCGGCTCGGACTCGTCGCCACCGTCTTCGGGCTGGCGCTCGCCTTCGACCGCGTGTATGTCGGCGCCCACTACCCAGCCGACGTGATGGTTGGACTGGTGATCGGCGCCGCGGTGGCCTTGCTTCTCTATCGGGTCGCCAGGTTGCCGCTCACCGCCTTCCTCGCCCTGATCTCACGGACCCCCCTGCGCGGGCTGGTGCTGGCCGATTCGGTGCGGCGGGACAGTCGCCTGCCCAAGGCAGATACCGAAACCTGACCCTCTCTGGTCGGTCAGGGCCAGGGGCTTAGCCCTCGATCACTTGATGGCATTCGGGGCATGCCGTGGGGGGATCCTGAACGGCGAATCCCCCGCAGTGGGGACATACACGCGCCTGCCAACAGGCCCGATCGCCACCCTCTTCCGGGACTTCGCCATCTCGGCTCATGACCCCAACCGGGAACGGATGTGGGCGCCGGGCGGAGGCCGGGGAGGCTGCCATGGGGAAGAGTCTCCCACCCCTGGCACGCTCCAGGACGTCCGCCGGCTCCCCGCCGGCTCCGCCGCAACTGGACGAGACGGGACGACTCCAAGTTTCCCCGACGGACAGCTCCGGCCGACCCCCAACTGGGTTCGAAGACTGGTAGCTGCGACCAGCCCAGGAGCGGACCTCGACACGATCGGGGCCCCAGCCCGATCTGCCACGCCGGGCTGGAGCGGGCCCGACCCGAGCCGCTAGTCTGAGCTGGTGAGCGCCGAGCCATCCGCCCCGCCTCGTCCGGCCGGCGCCAGGCCGCCCGAGCTGGTCCAGTCCCGCCGGTGGTACTGGGCGTTGCTGGCGATCTCGCTCGCTGGTGGCCTCGACGTGGCCCAGTTTCTGGCCACCAATCGATCCATGTTCAACGCCGCCCCGGACCGGGCTGCGGGATCGGTCTTGGGGCTGCTCCTCTGGCTCATGCTGGCCGCCGTGGCGGGGCGAGGGACGACTGCCCTCAGCTCTCCTCGGCTCGCCCGGGGGACCGTTGCCGTGGCGGGGATCGTCGCGGCGGGGAGCCTGGGGCTGGCCGCGGTCCACGCGGCCGCCCACGTGGGTGGGCTCCGTCCTGCCCTCGGCGCGGTCCTCGGGGTTGCCGCTTTGGGGATCGCGGTCGCAGCCGTCCGGAGCTGAGACTCTTCAAGACGCCCGAGTTCAGCCCGGGAACCACGTCTCTTGTCCGGACTGCCGCCAGCTCAGTTAGGCCAGCGATGGCAGGAGGAACCCGTCAACGTCTCCTAAGCTTGCCGTGATGCGGCCCTGGTACCCAATCCTAGTTGGAGCGGTGGCCCTGCAACGGGTAAGAGAGCTCGCCCTCTCGCGCCGCCAGGAAGCGGCTCGACCGGGTCCCCGGGCCGCCTCGGGCAGCTATCCATTGATGGTCGCGGCCCACACCGCACTGATGGTCCTGCCTCCCCTCGAGGCTCGCTGGCGCGGGCGGCGGCCGCAGCGCCCTGGCCTCTGGGTGGGGCTGCTGGTGGCAGCCACCGGCCTGCGCTGGTGGAGCATCCGAGCGCTCGGCGCGCAGTGGAACGTCCGGGCCGCGGTTTCCCCGGATCTGGTTCCGGTCACCGTCGGCCCCTACCGCTGGATCCGCCACCCCAACTACCTGGCCGTGGTCCTGGAATTCGCGGCCCTGCCGATGGCCGGCGGCGCCTGGATGAGCGCGATCGGACTCTCGGCTCTGGACGGGGTCGTTCTTTGGGATCGCATCCGGGCCGAGGAGTCCCTGCTCGAGCGAGCCAGCGGCTATGTCGAGGCCTTTGCCGGCAAGGCCCGCTTCATTCCGGGGATCTTCTGAGGGTCGCCATTTCGACCGCCACCCCCGGGCCAAAGGCCAGCCCTAGGCCCAAGCCCAGAGGGCTGTTGGGGAGCTCGGACAGCACCACCAGCAGCGAGGCTGAGGAGAGGTTGCCGTAGCGGCTGAAGGCCGTCCGAGACGGCTCCAGCGCGCCCTCCGCAAGTCCCAGGCCGCGCTCCACCGCGTCGAAGATCCGCGGACCCCCGGCGTGGACCGCGAAGAAGTCGTAGTGGCCCTCGCCGAAGCCGGCCAGCGCACCCCCTAACTCGACCTCGATGAGTCGCGGAAGGCGGCGATCCAGGACAGGATGGAACCCATCATCACGGAGGTCGAACCCCAACAGAAGCTCAGTGCCCGGAATCAGCCGAGTTCCGGTGGCGGCGACTTCTAGTCCCCCCGGCTTCCCAGTCAACAGCGCGGCCGCCGCCCCGTCCCCGAACACCATCGCCGCGGTCAGATTGTCCATCGACTTATCGTGGGGCTGGAAGTTCAAGGAGCAGAGCTCCACACACACCACCAAGGCCCGGTGGGTCGGCTCCAGGCGCAGATGGCGGTGCGCGGCTGCGATCGCGGCCCCTCCCCCGGCGCAGCCGAGCTCGGTCAAGGGGACCCGGATCGCGTCGCCCCGTAAGCCCAGGCGATTGGCGAGGCTCACGTCCAGCCCCGGCACCATGTAGCCGGTGCAGGAGACCGCGAAAATGATGTCGACCTGGTTCGGCGCGATGTCGGCCTCGGCCAGGGCACGCCGCGCCGCCAGTTCCCCCAGACGGGGAGCCTCCTGCCGATAGAGCGCCATCCGCTCCCCCAAGGATCGGGGCGCGAAGACCTGGTCGACCGGCTGCACCGTGTAGCGGGTGACCGCGTCCAGGGCAGCGCTTCGCAAATGGGGCCAGGTCTGGCTCAAGGCGTCCAGACTGGCCTCGGGGCTGAGTTCGTACTCAGGGAGCGCCACGCCAAATCCGGCAAACCGGGTCATCGCGAAGTGACCCCGAGCAGGGCGGCCCAGTCCCGCGGGCCGACCGAGCCAAGCGACCGGCTGCCGTCATTCACGCTCAGCAGGGCTTGGAGCGCTTCGGGCCGCCGCCCGGCGCCGGCGATCGCGCGGCGGCTGAGCCAGGCCGAACCGGAGAGGCGGCGGGCCAGGCCGGCGACGAACGACCGGCGCCGCCACTGCGCCCCGGCCCAGGCTCGGTATTTTGCCGCCGCCCCGTCCGGATCATGGCTCAGGAACCTCGCCAGCGCCTGGGCCTGGGCGAACCCTGCGCTCATCGCGTCGCCGGTGAGTGGATCCAGGAAGCCGGCGGCGTCTCCAGCCAGGAAGACTCTCCCCGCCGCCACCTGGCGAGGTCGCAGGTTGAAGGGTCCGGCCCCGGTCAGACGCCCCAGCAGAGGAGCCCCCGCCAAATCGGGGTGGGCCCTCTCGAGCATCGCTCGGTAAGTCTGCTCGCCGCTCAGGCCGGGGTCCCGCAGGTGCCCCCTGGCGCCCAGCACCGCAAGCAGGACCTCACCCGGACCAACCGGGGCCAGGTAGGTCTCGAAGTCCCCCCACAACCCGACCTCGACGTCCCGCCCGACCCGCTCTACCGCCAGGTGGCCGACCACTCCGTACCTTCGCCTTCCTCTCGAAGGGCGCCACCAGCCGAGCATGCGCGCCACCGAGGAGCGCATCCCATCCGCCGCCACCAGGGCCGACCCGACAAGCGTGCCGGCGGTGGTGTCCACCTCAACCCGATTGGCAAAGGGTCGCACCGCGGTGACCCGGACCCCCGACTTGACCGAGGCCCGCTCAGCCAGCAGCGCGTCGAGGCGGGTGCGCCGGACGCCGAAGCCGCGGCCGTCGGCAAATTGGGCGCGGGCGGTCTCCCCGCCCGCCGTCGAATAGCGCACGCCCAAGAGCGGCGGAAAGCCGGACGCCCCTAGGTCCACTCCAAGCTCCCTCAGGAGGCGGGCACCGGAGGGCATCATCCCCTCCCCGCAAGGCTTGTCGCGAGGGAATGTCCCCGCCTCCAAGACCGTGGCTCCGGGGAGCATCAAGCCCAGTGCCGAGCCGACCGGTCCACCCCCGGCGACGATGATTCCGCCGTTCATTTCTGAAGGCGACGCTAACAGAGCCGCGGCCGCCCGCGAGCAGCTTCAGTCGCGGCCGCGGAAGCCCGCGTCCGACCCCGGGAACCCACCCGTGCCGGTAGGCTGGGGCTGTGGATCTCCTCTTGGTCGTGGGGCCCGGCGACTTGCCGGAGCGGATTCTCGCCAAGGCCCGCCAGGTGGTGCGGTCGCCGAGCTCACCTCTGGACCAGGGGATGGTCGCCAAGCTCCAGGAGCGGCATCCTCGGCAGGTCAGCGTGGTGGCTCCAGTCGACCTCGAATCTGGACTGGCCGCCGCCCAGCAGCTGCAGCGGGCCGGATTCTCGGTCACCCTGATCGCCGATCAGCCGTCAGTTCCGGGTAACGGAATCGAGCACCGGCCCTTCAGTGACCCTGGGGCCACGATGGAGGCCGCCAACTCCCTGCTTGACCTGGTTGGCAACACCCCGCTAGTCCGGCTCGATCGCATCGGCAGGGATCTCGAGTGCCACCTCCTGGCCAAGCTCGAGTTCCTCAACCCGGGTGGCAGCGTGAAAGATCGACCGGCGCTCGCGATGATCGAAGCGGCCGAGTCGGCGGGTCTGCTGAAGGCGGGCGGCACCATCGTGGAGCCGACCTCCGGAAACACCGGCGTCGGTCTGGCGGTGGTGGCGGCTCGCCGCGGCTACCGCTGTGTGTTCGTGATGCCCGACAAGATCGCCGCCGAGAAGATCGACCTGCTGCGCGCCTATGGGGCCGAGGTCGTGGTCTGCCCCACCACGGTCGCGCCGGAACATCCTGACTCCTACTACTCGGTTTCCAACCGGCTGGTGGGCGAGATTCCGGGCGCCTACAAACCGGACCAGTACAGCAATCCCGCCAATCCGGCCGCCCATCAGGCCACGACCGGACCCGAGATCTGGCGCCAAACAGGGCGCCGGGTCACCCATTTCGTGGCCGGCATCGGCACTGGGGGCACCATCTCCGGGGTGAGTCATTTCCTGAAGGGAGTCAACCCCGCAGTGCAGGTCGTCGGGGCCGATCCCGAGGGCTCCGTCTACTCGGGCGGGACCGGACGCCCATACCTGGTCGAGGGCATCGGCGAGGACTTTTGGCCAGCCGCCTACGACCGCGCCGCCGTCGACCGGGTGGTGGCGGTCAGTGACCGCGACTCCTTTCTCACCGCCCGAGCCCTGACCCGAGACGAGGGAATCCTGGCCGGGGGCTCAGCCGGCACCGCCGTGTGGGCCGCACTTCAAGTCGGACGCGAGTTAGGTCCCGACCAGGTGGTGGTGGTGCTGATCCCGGACTCCGGGAGGGGTTATCTCTCCAAGCTCTACAACGATGCCTGGATGGCTGATTTCGGCTTCCTGCGAGCCAGCGGGCGGAGCGCCGCCGACGTCCTCGCCGCCAAGGGTCGGCAGCTGCCCCCACTGGTCCACGTTCACCCCGACGAAACGGTGCAGTCGGTCATCCAGTTGCTCCGCGAGTACGAGGTGTCGCAGGTCCCGGTGGTGAAGGCCGAACCTCCCCTCGCGGCCGCCGAGGTGGTGGGCGCGGTTCAGGATCGCGAATTGTTGGAGGCGGCCTTCCACGACCCCAGCCTCCTCTCGCGTCCGGTTGGTGAGGTGATGGGACCGCCCTTGCCGACGATCGGGGGCGGAACCTCATTGGAGCTCGCGGTCACCCGCATGGAGCGCAGTGGGGCCGTCCTGGTCCTGGAGGATGGTCATCCGGTGGGCATCCTCACCCGGTCGGACATCCTGGGCGCGATGCTGGGTCGCTCGACCCGGTGACAGGGGCCGAGCCCGGCTTCGAGACTCGAGCCATCCACGCGGGCCAGGAACCCGACCCGGTCACCGGCTCGGTGGTGCCCGCCGTTCACCTCTCCACGACCTTCCGGCAGTCAGCCGTGGGAGCCCATCAGGGGTTCGAGTACTCCCGCTCGGGAAACCCCACCCGGCAGAGCCTGGAGTCCCAGCTGGCCAACCTGGAAGGGGCAGGCTTCGGATTCGCCTTCGCGAGCGGGTTGGCGGCTGAGGACGCCGTCCTTCGAGCCCTGGTCCCGACCGGGGGTCACATGGTCCTCAACAGCGACGCCTACGGGGGCACTTTCCGGCTCGTCGACCGGATCCACTCCCGGAGCGGGGTTGCTTACGACGTCGCCGACGCCGACGACCTCGACTCTTTGGCCCGTGTCTGGCGCGACGCGACCGCGCTGGTCTGGGTTGAGACCCCCAGCAATCCGCTCCTTACCATCACCGGCATCGCCGGGGTGGCCGAATTCGCCCACGCCCGCGGCGCCCGGTTGGTGGTGGACAACACCTTCGCCACCCCTTACCTCCAGAACCCGCTGGCGCTGGGAGCGGACGTGGTCGTCCACTCCACGACCAAGTACCTGGGAGGTCATTCCGACGTGGTCGGGGGCTTCGTCGCCGTCAACGACCCCGCCCTGGCTGATCAGATCGGATACCTGCAGAATGCCACCGGTGCCGTCCCCAGCCCTCTCGACTGCTATCTGGTCCAGCGGGGGGTCAAGACGCTCGCGGTCCGGATGGACCGGCACTGCCGCAACGCGGAGGCGATCGCCACCTTCCTGCAGGGTCATCCGATGGTCGCCGAGGTTTTCTATCCCGGGCTGCCCGAGCACCGCGGCCACGAGATCGCAAGCCGCCAGATGCGCCAGTTCGGGGGGATGGTCTCCTTCCTCCACCGAGGCGGGGAGGCGGCCGCCGTCGCCACTGTCGGTTTGACTCGTCTTTTCACCCTGGCCGAGTCCCTCGGCGCGGTCGAGTCCCTGATCGAGCATCCGGCTCGGATGACCCACTCGTCGACGGCTGAATCCCCCCTCGCGGTCGCTCCCAACTTGATCCGGCTTTCGGTCGGACTCGAACTCCTCGACGACCTCGTCCAGGACCTCGACCAAGCCCTGGACGGCTGACCCTAGGGCGCCCTATTCGGGACGTCGCCGCGACTCCCGGGTGAGCGCCGACCAGCGCCGTCGAGCCTGCTGACGAAGGGCCTGGTCGCCTTGCCGAGCGGCGAGCGAAGCCAGCTCCCGCTGCAGCTTGCGCCAACTCTCTAGCCGAGCCGCTGAAATCCGTCCCGACGCGATCGCCGCTGTCACCGCACAGCCCGGTTCGGTGCCGTGGTGGCAGTTGCCAAACCGGCAGCTGGCTGCCAACTCCTCCAGGTCCGAGAAGGTCTGGGCCAGGCCCTCGGCGGCGTCCCAAAGGCCCAGCGCGCGCATCCCCGGGGTGTCCAGCAGCACCCCACATTCGGGCACCACCAGCAGCTGACCGTGGCTGGTCGTGTGCCTTCCCTTGCCGTCCCGCCGGGTGGCCCCGACAGCCATAAGACCCCGCCCGGCCAGGGCATTGATCAATGACGACTTGCCCACGCCGGAAGGCCCGAGGACGGCCACCGTGCGGCCCGGGGCGAGGTGCTCGCTGGCCAGCTCGGCGAGCCCCAATCCGGTCGTGGAGCTGACCGCGCGCACGTCAACCCCGATGGCGATCGCCCGGGCCCAACCGATGGCCCGGCGAAGCTCGGATGCCGGCATTTGGTCCGCCTTGGTCAGGACCACGACCGGAATCGCTCCGCTCTGCCAGGCGAGGGCCAGGTACCGCTCCAGACGGGCTGAGCTGAGCTTGACCTCCAGCCCGCAGGTGATGAAGACGCGGTCGACGTTGGCGGCGATCACTTGGGCAGCAGCCTCGGGCCCGCTCCGGTCGCGAACGAATGCCGTTCGCCGGGCGAGCACCGACAGCACCAGCTCCCGGTCGCCGGGGTGACGCCCCGGCCCAACCACGGCCCAATCGCCGGTAGCGACCAGCAGGTGGAGCGCATCGGCGCGCCCAGGCTCCGGGCCAAGTACCGTGCAGACTCCGCGGTCGACCCGGGATACGCGGGCCGGTCGACCCGCTCCCGGACCGAGCCGGTCGAGCTCCTCCTGCCAGGCCGAGTCCCAGCCCAGTACGGCCAGGGAATCCACTCCCAGGGGACGATCAGCGATCAAGCGGCTGCCTCCGAAATGAAGGTGCCTGCCGTCAGGATCCCTTGATCAGCGAGGGCTGAGCACCCAGGTGTTGCCAGCTGGACGGTTCGCGCGCGGGGCCAGCGAGAGTAGGACGTTCATCCGGCTCACCTCCGCACTTACCTGGGCTTCCGTCTCGAGGCGGTGAGCTTAGCGGTCGGCCCTTGCCGCGCGCAACAATGGGGTCACCCGGCCGGCGCCGCTCGGCGGACTCGGGGGTGGGCAGTGGCGGCAGCCTCGCCTGCCCTGACCTGGAGGAGTTTGGATGGGGATCGACGTGACTCCGACCGGGTCTCGCGGCACCCGGTCCCCGCGGCTGCTGAATCGGCTCCTCGCCCCGTTCATGAAGCTACAGATCGCCAAATACCGACGCAACCAGGGACCCGAGCAGCCCCACATGATGGGCTTCCCCGCCCTCATCTTGACCACCCTCGGAGCCCGCTCCGGGCAGCTCCGCACGGTTCCCCTGGGGGGCTTCCCCGATGGCGAACGGGCCTGGCTGGTGGTCGCGTCAGTGGGCGGAGCGGCCCGGCACCCGGCCTGGTTCCTCAACATGGCCCGCCATCCGGACCAGATCTGGGTCGAGGTCGGCCCCCACAAATACAGAGTGGAAGCCCAATCACTCAGGGGCGAGCAGCGGGAGGCGGCCCTGCGCCGGATCAGCTCGATCGCACCTCGGTACGGCGAGTATCAAAAGAAGACCGACCGCGAGATCCCCATCATCCGGCTCAGCGTCCAAGACTGATCCCGCCTCTTGACCCAGGTCCCTTGACGCCCGAACCCTCTCCGAGGATGGGTGCTGGTAGGATCGGCGACGGCCTGGAGAACTCCGAGTTCCGTTCGGCCGGGACTGCCGGGCCCGAGGGCTGATATGGCTGACATCCGAATCGACGGCGACGACTTGGTGCTAGTCTTGGGCCGACTTGAGAAGGTCGAAGGGGTGCACGGCGACATTCGCGTACCGCTAACCTCCGTCCGGGAGGTTGAGGTCGTCGACCATCCCCTTGAGTTCATCCACGGGCTCAAGCTCGCCGGAGCCGGGATACCCGGGGTGACTGCCATGGGCACCTGGGTGAGTTCCGACGGCCGGACTTTCGCCGCCGAGCACCACGCCAGCCGAGGAATCGTGGTCCACCTTGAGGGCCAGACCTACGCGCAGCTTGTAGTCGGTTCAGCCGACCCGGAGGCGCTCGCGGCCCGGGTTCAGGCAGCCCTGCCGGGACGCGCAACCTAACTGGCTGACGGCTCCCCGCCTACGCCAGCCTGATTGGGCCCCGAACACGGGCCAACCAAACCGAACCTAGGCGGCCGGTGATTCACCCGGAGCACCGGCCACACGGTTGTATCTCGCAGCTGTCTGCCTGAGATGTTCGAGGAGCTCCGGATAGCCTTCCGGATTCTCGATGTCAAAATCGACCCCCAACATTCCCAGCCATGCGGCAAGGGCCTGGGGAGAATCTGAACTCAGCTCGACCCGGCAGCTGTTCTCGCTGATCGGCTCGATGACCAGCTGCTGAGGCAACCGCGGGAGGATCGCTTCGGCACTCGCACGAGCGATCACGCTGGCCCGATACGGCCAGGCCAGACTGATGCCCTTGATCAAGTCGGCTGCCGGATCGTCGTCGGGGAGTTGGCGGGGTACGAATCGGCGTCCGGCGTGGTTAGGTACGAGGCGGATCCGATCGACCCTAAATGTGCGCCACGCGTCGCGGCTTGGGTCCCAGCCGACGAGGTACCAGCGTCGTCCAGCATTGACGAGCCGGTAGGGCTCAACGTCGCGACTGCTCTCGGTACCGTCGTGACGTCGATAGTCGAACCGGATCTGGA
>Ga0307373_10015325_pt1 | contig 10435 bp, 14 predicted proteins | sample OX2MG_FD_202534 | JGI IMG/M metagenome (GOLD analysis project Ga0307373, IMG submission 202534) | Soil microbial communities from Risofladan, Vaasa, Finland - OX-2 | ecosystem: Environmental > Terrestrial > Soil > Coastal area > Acid sulfate soil | place: Finland: Risofladan, Vaasa | collected...
TTCCACTCTGACCGCACGCCCGACCTATCCCGGATCACGGTCCCCCTGCTATCGTCCGCCAACTGGGGCGGGCAGGGTCTGCATCCCCGCGGCAACTTCGAGGGATTCATGGGAGCCTCCTCCAGGAAGAAATGGCTCGACGTCCACGGTGACACCCACTTCACCTGCTTTTACAACAACTACGGCCTGCGGATGCAGAAGCGCTTTTTCGACCACTTTTTAAAGGACGAGGACAACGGCTGGGAGGACGAGCCTCGGGTCCGGCTGCAGGTTCGACACTCCGACGGCCGATTCGTGGAGCGACACGAGTCGGAATGGCCGCTGGATCGCACCCGCTGGACCCCCTTCCATCTGGACTTGGCGGGCCTCGGCTTCAGCGCCAACCCTCCGGAGGAGGCGCAGAGCCGAGCGTATTCGGCCGCCGGCGATGGGGTGACCTTCTCGACTGCTGCCATGGAGGCCCCGCTCGAGGTCACGGGGCCGGTTGCGGCCAAGCTCTTCATCTCCTCCTCCAGCGTCGATGCCGACATCTTCCTCGTGCTCCAGGTCTTCGACCCCCAGGGGAAGGAGGTGGTGTTTCAGGGCTCCAACGATCGCAACACCCCGATCGGGCTCGGCTGGCTGCGCGCCTCTCACCGCCGGCTCGACCACGATCGCAGTCGGCCCTGGCGGCCCTACCACCTGCACGACCGGCGGGAACCGCTCAACCCGGGCGAGATCTACGTCCTGGACATCGAGATCTGGCCCACGTCCATAGTGGTCGAGCCCGGTTACCGGCTCGCCCTGAACTTGAGGGGACGCGACTATGAGTACCAGGGGGAGGTGGGAGAGGAGATGCGCTCCCTCGGCTACAAGGGCTGTGGACCCTTCGTCCACAACGATCCGGACGACCGACCGCTTGACCTTTTTGGCGGCGAGGTGACCATCCACAGCGGTCCTGACACCCCCTCGCACATATTGCTACCGATCATCCCGGCCACCTGACCGCCCCGCAGGAGTCTGCGAAGTCGTGGGGTTGAAGGGGGGCAAAACTCAATCAGCAGAGATCGGCGACCCTGTTCCGATGCTCGAGCTACCCAGCCTCCTCCTCCAACCTGGGTAGGCCCCGCTTGCGTCCAGAGGTGCGCTCGCTCGATCCGGCGCTACCGGCGACCCGTCGAACTTCCGGCTAGGAGGGCCGGCCGAAACCCGCCGCCAGCCGGTCCCAGGCCTGTGCCGTCTCCGGTTGGGAGGATCCATGCGTCCACGATCGTGCCCCGCCCTGGAGCGGGTAGGTCAGAGCTGGCGAGAGCGGGAAGCGACCTCCCCAGGAGAGCATGATCTCCTAACAATCCCTCGTGTCAATATAACGGCGCGAGCGCCGAGGTCTCGGCCCAGCGGATCCAAGCCTCGCACACGTCTAGGGCGTCATCGAAGGGGAGCATGAAGACGAGGCGGAGCCGCTCTTTCATCAAATACGCCTGGTAGAGAGGACGGTTGGTCTTCTCCACCCAGCCCAGTCGGGCGCGCTGCTTGTCGGTGAGGTTCTCAGCCCCCTTCCAGAGTGCCCAGCGGGCCTGCTTGAGATCGATTGCACGCTGCTTGTGGCCCCCGCGCCGGGCGGCGTTCCAGACCTCGCGTCGGACCTTATCGAGGGCGTCAATGGCCCCGGCGATCACGTGAAACGGGTCCATGCAGCGGACCGCGTTCGGGCACCGCAATGCGACCAGCGGGGCGATCCAGTTGCCGGCGTCAGCGGTGACGTGGGTGATGAGCTAGCGCCGCTCCTCGCCGAGTTCGAAGAAGAAGGGGTCAGGGTCTTCTCATCTCGGCCTTCAGCCGCCCAGACCAGCTGGTTGGTGTCATGGTCGAGGATCACGATCATGTATTTGTGCAGTACTTCCACCGATTACTATGAGGCCCCTGCAGGTCTTCTGTTACCATATCGCCACTCCCGAGACAGTCTCAATCGAACTACAACCCCCAAACCTTAGTCCTTGAAGGGTGCATACCATTCTCCTCAAGCTGGACAGCGCCAGCTACCAGAGATGTGGATCGGAGCGGAGGTCGAGCCAGGCTCGGACGAAAGGGCCACATTCAAGGTCCCGGACCGTCCGTCGCGATTCACGACCAAGTCTCCTGAATGGTCGTCGAGTGTTGACCACCCGGGACCGTCACCATTGAATGCCACGAAGGTGCCGGCGACGGAGACCGCGTATGTTCCAGCGCCGATACGGCTTGTCAGAAATTGCAGGTCGTAGGGCAGCCCGTTGGCCAGGACCGCGAAGCTGGCGATCGTGCCCGGGGCCTCTCCAGCGGGCGCGGGCGAGCAAGACGCTTGGTTTCCGAGGAGATGGGCGCTGAAGGGGCCGGTAATCTGGAGATCTACGCCTGGCTGCTCCCCTCCACAACCGATTGTCAGGGCCGCTGCCCCAATGCAAACAGCCAGAGCGCCCGTCCGGAATCTCATTTAAACGAATTTCCTCGCATGCTTTTGTTGTTATTCACCTGTTAGCCCGACCCCAGAAGCGTCCTCATTTGGCCAGGCGCTCCTCGAGCACTTCCCGAAGAACGACGGCCTGATTGTGTTCTTCGTTCTTGGCGGCATAGTGCAACGTCACCGGCCCCTTGCACGCGAGTGCAGCCACCTCCTCGAGGAGCTTCTCACGGTCCGGATCCTCGAGCTCTTTTCGATAACGCCGCTCGAATTCCTCCCACCGCTCTAGGCGATCGACGAGCACTCGGGCACCGGCATCTTCCCGACGGCCTTCGTAGACGCGGCTCAAGCGGATCATCTTGCGGCTAATCACAGTCGCACCTCGACTCCCTTCACGTCGATGCGCATTGAATGCCGTACCAGAACTAGCTGCCGCCGATCGTCAAGAGGAGTGCAGAGTCGATCAATCCGGTCACGCGATGTGGGGTGGCTTGAAGGGAAGCGAAATCGCCGCGGCCAAGCTCTAACGACTGGTCCGGAAGATCGATCTTGACTGACCCTTCTAGAACACTGAAGGTGATGGCGGCGGCGGTCTGGTGCTCAGCCATGTGTCCCCCCTTGGGTAGCGCGATGAGTATTACCCCGAGGCCGGGATGACGAACGAGAGTCTTGGAGGCGTGGTCATTATGCCTGTAGGAATCGCTCGCTCGTAACGCCGATTGCTCCGCCGAGATGTCGACCTTGATCACCGGGATGGAGATGTGTGTGGCAGGGCGGTCTTCGGCCGGATTATCCGGGTGATCGGACACGGTCAATACCTTCGATCTGTGGATAAGAGGACGGTCTCGTCGTTCGTGCACTCAAGGTTGGAGCGCCGTAGGGTCATAGCGTCACGCCTCCTCAATGTCCCGTAGCCTCACGAGCCGGTGCGGCCTCCAAATGTAGTTCCGAAGGTGGTGGGCCTCGGTGGAGAGGTAGTTCGGTGGCGCCACAAACACCATGGCGTCGCGCGCTCGGTCTTCGGCGGCAGAGAGCGAGAGAAGTAGGCGATCAGCCTCGTCCCCCTCAAAGTGCGGCTCCAAGAACTCGCAGACGAGCCTTAGCTCCAGAGCCACATGCCCACCAAGCAGATCGGCTAGCCTCCTGGCCGTCCGTTGGACGTAAGGAGCGAGACTCTCACGGGCTCGCGGGACGTCGGCGGCGACTTGGGAGAGCTGTTCCGCTAGGATGCCCGCCTCAGGGCGGGCGCTGTAGAGCCCGGCGATCAGGTCAGATGGGACTTGAGATTCCGCCAAGGCTGGCACCAAGACCTCCAATTCTGCTTGAAGGCGAGGGACGACTTCATAAACAAGCGTTCGGACGAGTTCGGGTGCGGCTGCCGATGCCTGTCGCACGGGGCCCGCAGCAACTTGTTCAAAGACAACTCTGGCTGCAGTGAGGCCAGAAACCAGTTGGTCCCCCAAGCCTGCGGTTGACAGCGCAATCAGCGCCGGATCGGCCCCGTGACTGCCTTCCGATGCGGTCCGATCCAAATCGCGATCGAAGGCTGGAAGCGGGCGAGGGCGTCTCAACTGAACGAGCGCACTCGTCTTTCTCGACTCGCGCATCGCAGCCGGAAGCACCTGGCCCGGATGGTCGCACCCGAATCGCATTGGGGATTGCAAACGGGCGGGTGCCCTGACATGACTTACTTGCTGGCCTTTTGGAAGTAGTTGGCGTTGATCTTGATGAACTCTGTCCACTCGGCAGGTACTTCGTCCTCCGGGTGGATGGCATCGACCGGGCATGGGTCTACGCAGGCACCGCAATCGATGCACTCGTCCGGGTCGATGTAGTACATGTCCGCAGTGTCGTCGGAATGTATGCGGTCGACTGGGCAAACCTCGACGCAGGAGGCGTCCTTAACGCCAATGCAGGGTTGGGTTATGACATGTGCCATGGCTATGGCTTCTGGCGCTGGTGGTACCGCCGTCAAGGGGATAGTTCTCGGCGCAATCATAGAAGCTCTCGATGACGCAAACGCCCCCGTCGGGGGGCCAGCCGGCTGCATGGTGCGTTCCTCACTGCGGAAATGTGGATTGGCACGGCCTAAGTAACGTCTGCTTCGGCTCAACACCAGTATCCACTGGCAACCGCCACCACTTGGCCCGTCGCCTTCTTGACCACCGCCAACCGGGCTTAGCGAGGCGGCTGAGATCGGGGCAGCGCGACCACGCACCCTTGACCAGCCGAGTCACGAGATGGTCCGCGATCGCACGACCACGCATCAACGACGACCACTTGGCGGGGATCCCCTCGATCCCCACCAGGCCTCCGGCGATGCCGGCCGTGGTGTCCGGTGCCCTCGCTGCACGCAACCGCCCGGGGCGACGGCTTCGACATAGGTCGTGGACCCGGTGACGGCATCCCAGGCCGACCAGAATCCGTCGGCCCACCCTACCGCCGAGCACCCCACGACTTCCCAGACTCACTGTCGCGGCTGGAGATTTGCGGCTCACGATGACTTACCCTCGCAGGGTGTCTGAATCTCACGTCACCGAACCACTCTTGACGCCGAGGTTCGCCCGCGCCGTCACGTTCGCCGGAGCGGTTCATGCCAACCAAGTGCGGAAGGGCACTGACATCCCCTATCTCGCCCACCTCATGGCCGTTGCCGCATTAGTGCTCGAGGCTGGAGGCGACGAGGACTGCGCCATCGCCGCCATTCTGCACGATGCCGTCGAGGATTCGGTTGACGGCAAGGCGATGACTGGCCGAATACGGAAGCGATTCGGCGAGCGGGTGTCGGCGATCGTCACCGGTTGCTCGGACGCGGTGGCCGTGCCTGGACTGCCGAAGTCCGATTGGCGCCCTAGGAAGGAGGCCTATCTCCGGCGTCTCAAGGCGCTGACGGCAACGGCGATGGCCAGCCGTGTATGACATTAGCGCTTGCGGCCTGAGCGGAGCCATCATTCCAACTATTGCCACCAGCTGCTTCGCAAACAGATAGGCAAGCGATTGACCTGGAGTCGGACAATGCCCATGGCACGAGCGGCGCGCCAGTGAAGCCGGCCGTTGCCCAAGGTGGGGGCGCCGCTTCGGTCAGAACGCGGGTCTGACCGCAGCCGCCCGCAAGCACGAGGGCGCCTGGCGGCGGCCAGGGAGTCGCGCTGGTGGTAGGCGATGGGCAACGCCTAACTCCCCAAGACTCGGCGATCCGACAACCTGCCGAAGCCCGCGCACCCTCGACCGTCCTCTTGTGAGTTTTTCCGGGGGAAGTAGGTTAATGGCGGGTTCGACCTGGCCTGACCCCCGAAAGCGGAGCCATGTGATATGAGGGTTTCACCACAGCCCGGGAGGGCAAGGAGGAACTCGAGTGAAAGGCAGGAGGCACACGCCGGAGCAGGTTGTGCGCAAGCTGCGCGAGGCGGACCGGCAGCTGGCCGAGGGCAAGTCGGTGGCCGAGGTGGCCAAGGCGCTGGAGATCAGCGAGAACACGTTCAGCCGCTGGCGGAACCAGTAGGGGGCATGAAGGCGGACGACGCCAAGGAGCTGCGCCGGCTTCGCGATGAGAACGGGAGGCTGAAGCGGATGGTGGCCGACCTCTCTCTCGACAACGAGATGCTGAAGGAGGTTGCGCGGGACGCTCTTATAGATGTCAAGGGGCCGATTGCGCAAAATCGGCCCGGAGAGCCGCAAATACTTCGCGGACCAGATATCGCTTAAGGCACCTGATGACCTCGAGAGTCGAGAGACCGTCCGTACGCCGACGAGCGGCATACGCGCGAGTTCGCTCGCAGTAGCGAAGACGGACGATCACCGCCACATGGAGCGCCCGATTGGCCGAGCGGTCTCCGCCACGATGGAGTCGATGGCGTTGGGTCTGTCCAGACGAGGCGGGGATTGGCGCTGCGCCGGCCAGGCGTGCCAGGGCGGCTTCCGAACGGAGGCGTTCAGGGTTGTCCCCCACCATCGTCACCAGCGCCGCCGCGGTATCGGTGCCGAGGCCAAAGACCCCGACCGTGGCGGGGGCGGTCACCGCGAGCAAGGCCTTCATCTGACCCTCCAACTCCTTGGCCTCCTTGCCCAACTGGGTGATCCGGTCCGCCACCGATTTCATGCTCGCCTTGGCCGCGTTGACCGGATCGCTGAGTCGGGTCCCATCAGGACGAAACCGCCGGCAGGCTGTCACCAGTCTGCCCCTGGTCAATCCTGCGAGCTGGGCGCGCAGTGGTTCCGGCGCTGTGATGACCAAGGCTCGGAGCGTATTCATTGCGGATGTGTTCGCCTTCACAGCGCCGGACCTGGTGATCGCCAGCATCCTGATCGATTCGATCGCTCCTCGCGCAAGCTTCGGAGTGGTGGTAGCCGTGCCCGCGAGCACCGATCGGGCGGCTGCCTCAGCATCGATTGGATCCGACTTCCCGAATTGTCGGCGGGCGCGGCGATCCGGGCGAGCCACCTCCACAACCTGGACGCCCTCACCATGGAGATGGCGTGCCAGGCCTGCCCCATAGGCTCCGGTCCCCTCGATGCCGACAACCTCGAGGCTGCCGTGGCTACGGAACCATGCCAGCATCGCAGAGTAGCCAGTCTGGGTGGCCCCGAACTTTTGGTCCGCCAGCCGCCGGCCAATCCGGTCGAGCACCACCGCGTGGTGAAACTCGCCATGGGTATCGACCCCGCCTATCACACGGTCGTCAACCATGCCCACCTCCGTCAAAAATGGGCCAGGCCTCGTGCTGTCGACAGGCCAGTGATGAGCCTCCAAGCACGCTCTTATTAGGTCACACAGTCCGAGGCGCAGGTCCGTGGTGGAGGCCAGTGCCGACAGGTCCCGAGAGGACACCAATGGTCAAGAAACTTCAGAGTCAGGCACCAGCCTCCGGGTCAGCCACAATCATCACTGGAAACTTCTAGGCCCGGCCCGCCGCCGAGACGCCGTGAACCACCTTCGGGGGTGCTTTCAAGTCTCGGAGCGCAGGGCGTGTCGGGCGATTGGGCAGAGCCGGACGACGCAGCGGCGGCCAGCGCGGCCGGTGCTGGCGCCGGAGCAGCAGCTGCGCTTCAGGCTGCGGGAGATCTCGAGGGACTGGCCCCGGTACGGGTACCGGTTCGCCCACGCCCTGCTGCGCCGGGAGGGGTGGGTGGTGAATCGCAAGCGAGTGCAGCGGCTGTGGCGGGAGGAGGGCTTGAGAGTGAGGCCGTACGCGGTCAAGAGGCGGCGGGTGGGAGCCAGCACGGTACCGGCGAAGCGACTGCGGGCAGAGCGCCCAAACCAGGTCTGGGCGCTCGATTTCATATTCGATTCGACCGTCGACGGGCGCCCGATCAAGGCGCTCAGCATGTGTGACGAGCACACCCGCGAGAGCATCGGGCGCAGGCTGGCGCGCTCGATCACGGCCGACGACGTGGTCGAGGTCTTGGACCAGGCCCAGGCCAAGCGCGGTGCGCCCCAGTACATCCGGATGGACAATGGACCCGAGATGATCGCGAGTGCGATCCGCGACTGGTGCCGACTCGCGGGCACCGGGACCCTCTACATCGAGCCTGGCAGCCCCTGGGAGAATCCTTTCGTCGAGAGCTTCAACGCCCGGCTCCGCGACGAGCTCTTCAGCCGCGAGATCTTCGCCTCGGTCTTCGAGGCGAGGGTTCTCTACAACGACTGGTGCGAGGTCTACAACAACTTCAGGCCTCACAGCTCGCTCGGCTATCTGGCCCCGGCCGCGTTCGCCACCCTGCTCTAGGCCCAACAGTCCCCTGTCGCCCTGCCGACGCCGTGATCCACATCCAAACCGGCTTCGGCGGTGGCCTGAGCCCCGATCGTCTCGAGCTCGGCGAGTCGCTCATCGAGTCGGCGCGTGATGGTTTCAACGGCTGGCTCGAGATCGCGCTCAGACGATCGGTCCGGGTTCGGTCAGCCGGTGCGGCCTTCTCCGGATAGTCGACGATCCTGGACAGCGCCTTAACGTCGAGCTGGAGGCGGCCCTTTTGGAGCGAGAGTGCGCCCAGCGCTGCCATGCGGCCCAGATGCAGGGTCACCGTCTCACGGCGGACGCCCAGCATGTCCGCCAGCATCTGGTGCGTGATCCTCGGTCTGAGGACCACCCGGTCGCCCTGGCGGGTGCCGAGGGTGGTGCCCAATGCCAGCAGCTGCCGTGCCAGTCGCTGGCTGGGATCGTGGAGGGTGCGATGTCCGCTTACCACACGCCGGCTCGGCGCACCGCTGAGGGCCTGGCATCAGGGTCATAGATAGACCGATAGAGCGGCTCGGCCCACAGCTTGGTGGTGTTGGATATGTGGACGCGCGGATGCAGCCTCACTCGCCCAGGCGGTCGTTCTCCACGCTGGCCGCCCGAGTGCCACCGCTCCAGAGCTAGCGCGGTTTCTCGGAACTTCGCCACCCCCTCGACTGGATCAATCAAGTCCCCATCGTTACCGTCTGCACGACCGAGGTGTTCTCGCCAAAGCTCCAGTCGCAGGTCGCGAGCATATCTGCGAGCCCCATCGCCAAGGCCTGCGGGATCGACCGGTCCCCGAGGATCGCGTGTCGCGTCGAGTACCGCGCAAGCGATCTCGGAGTCATGGCTCCAGGACCTTCGATTGAAATTGTCCGATCCGACCGATGCCCAGACGTCGTCAATCACGCCGATCTTGGCGTGGACATATACAGGAACCCCAGCCAAGTTCTCGAGGTCGTAGATGCCAACACGATTCGGAGCAGCTTCGAGCAAGACCTGAACTGCCTCTTCTCGTCCCACCTGGTTAGGCCACCGGGTGAGGGCTCCAGCCTGATCGAAGAACCTCGGAACGACGGCGATCAGGTGCAGTGACGGGGATGCCACCAGTGCTGCCGCAAACGTCCTTGCCACCTCGGTCGACCAGAGGAACTGGTCTTCGACGTAGATAAGTCGGCGCGCTCTTCGGATTGCCTTCCGAAATCCGCGAGCGATGCTCCACCCGCCCTGCGGAGCGAACGGATAGCCCCCTCGCCGGGGCGCGTAGGTGCGCAGAACCTGGACCGCATGTGGTCCGCATGGCGGGGGATCGGGAGCCATGGGCGGCAAGGGGCCAGCCCTGCGATTCGTGTGGCGGAGCAGGTCATGCAGGATCCCAGCGGGATCGCGGCTGAGCGGTGTTCGGTCATCCCAGCGTTCGCGGAAGCAGTATTCGAGGTCGGCGACGGCCGGGCCCTGGATCGCGAGCTGAGCGTCATGCCAGGGAGGCCTTTCTCCATACACGGGGGCCATCGACTGCCGCTGGCGATCGCCGCGATGGTCCGCATCGTCTCGCCGACCGTGGCACAGGTCGATGCCGCCAGCAAAGGCAAGGTCGCTTTCAGGCCTCCCTGGATGGCGGACGACTATGAGCTTCTGGTGGTGCGAGCCGCCCCATCGCACCCGCTGGTCGAGGAGGACCTCGCCCCCGGCTGAGTTCACCTCTTCTTGGAGGTGGCGGTTCTCTGTGGCACTGAAACCGAGTCTGTCGAGGTGAGACCGCCAGACCAATCCTTTGACGGTGACGCCGCGACGGGCGGCGGCTGCGAGGACGGCACCTACCTCGGAGTCAGCACCTTCGTCCAGACGCTCGTCGGGGTCCCCGCGCCAGTCCGTAAAATACAGATGGTCCCCATAGCCCAGTTCGCGCAGGGCAAGTAGCAGCCTACGAAAGTAGGTAACTCCGTGGACCAGCGTCTCGACCCTGTTCCCGGTGCTCCAAGCCAACCCTTCCGGCCGCCGCCGGTCAAGCGCGCTGTAATCATTACCGCGCTCGGAACTCGTGAGAAACCAACTATCCAGCACTTGGGCAGGAGTTTGATGCTTCCGACCCGCAAGAGGTGTCACGGCGACGGTCAGGAGAACGTCTTCGTCACCGTCTAAGGTGAACAGGTCTCGAGATTAGGCGACACCGGGGGCCACGTCCTGTCAAGTGGTGTACGACGACGACCACGTCATCCACAACACTCAGCTGGCTGCAGCCAGCGCAGGCGTCACCTCCTTCGGCTCGCTGATGGCCATCTGTGCCGCCTTGAGCGACTCC
>Ga0307373_10015328_pt1 | contig 10435 bp, 9 predicted proteins | sample OX2MG_FD_202534 | JGI IMG/M metagenome (GOLD analysis project Ga0307373, IMG submission 202534) | Soil microbial communities from Risofladan, Vaasa, Finland - OX-2 | ecosystem: Environmental > Terrestrial > Soil > Coastal area > Acid sulfate soil | place: Finland: Risofladan, Vaasa | collected...
TGGGGTGACGGTGGAATTGGTATAGGGGTATGTCAACGGAACTGTATCGCGGAAGGAAGTGTGTGGCTGATATGAGATTTCGAGTTAATATCTATCAGGACGAGGACGGAATGTACATCGCGGACTGCCCGATTATTCCGGGATGCATGAGCCAGGGAAAAACATTCGAGGAAGCGCAAGAAAATATCAAGGATGCCATTCGGGGATGCCTTGAGGTACGGGAAGAGCTGGGCTTGCCCCCGATCATGCAGGATCCGAGGGAGGTTGAAGTTACAATCTAATGCCCCAAGTCCCATTACTAACTCCGAAGGACGCTATTCGCATTTTGGAATCGTTTGGATGGCAATGGGTACGGACCCGCGGCAGTCACGCAATATTAACGTGCCCCGGCCGGTATCACACGTTAGCGATACCATTGCACGAGAGAGTTGGTCGCGGCCTTCTGCGAGATCAAATTAAGAAGGCAGAGCTTACCACCGAGCAATTTAACGCTCGCGTTGAAGAAATATGACGAATCCTTCTTGAAACGATTTCTATTATCCGGCGTTTTGCACCTTGAGTACTCAGCACTTAGGACTTAGCACTCAGCACTTATATCGGGGCGTGGCGCAGTTGGTAGCGCACCTGCTTTGGGAGCAGGGGGTCGCACGTTCGAATCGTGTCGCCCCGACAGAATTATGAATGAGGAATGATGAGAGTAAGGTCTCGATCATTCGATTTACTTCAATTTCTTTGGTGTCATGAAGAACTTGAGCTATTCCGTTGGCGGGCTGTTGGCAGCCATGGTATTCGTTGGCCTCGTTGTTGTTCTTCCGCCGGGTGCCACCGATTTTAGCGCCCGTGTCATTGTTCACATGCAGCAGGAGATCGACACGATGCGGGTGTTCGTGAAGGGCGATAAATATCTTTTGCAGCGGACGGCCGACGGGGTGCCCATCGACATGCTGGTCGATCGTAAGCAGCAAGTGATGGACGCCTGGAACCCCGCGCAGCCCCAATACCACGAGAGCGATCTCTCGAATTTCCTCGTCGCTATGATGGACCCCTTTGCCGCCATCGATCTCACAGCCACGATGAGCAAGAGCGAAGCGAAGAAAGTTGGGACTGAAACGGTACGTGGATATACCTGCGATAAGTATGTGATCAAAACGAAAGACGGCCCGGAACTTATCGACTACTGGGTCGCTCGGAAGCTTGGATTCCCGATCAAATTTACCGAGCCGATGGAGGGCGGCGCAACACTCGATGTGAGTGAGATCACGGAGGGTCCGGTTCCCGATTCCCTGATGCACGTCCCTGCCGGATATACCCTCGCGGTGGATTCGGGCGAAGCGCCACCCGCGTGGTCCGGCGATGTAGCGAACGCCCCGCTCGTTAGCCTGCCCTATCGGCATGTCATGTCCGCGGGGCAAATCATTCGCGTCCGGCCACGCATTGGGGAGAAGGTCGAAGTTGCCTGCAGCGATGCGGTTAAAGGCTCCCAATTCGTTGGGGTTCCCTTTAAAAACGGGAAGCCGATCGAGAATTATATGATGGATACATTCACGCTCAACCCCGGTGACAAATGGACGAAGCCGTTCGATCCATTCTCCACGGATGAGGACGAATTAGTGATTCGAATGAATAAGGGCCGCGCGCTGATCGTCGTGCGCCCGGCCACGGATAAAAAATAAGTAGGATCGTACTAATTTTAGAATTGTAATACGTGTCATGAAATTAAGCATTATTCTCTTTCTCATTCTCGCCGTGCCTGTAGCACGTCCGGCTCTCCGTGCTCAACAATCGCACACGTATTCGGTCACGATCAATCCTATCTCGTTAGTGTATGGGGACTTTCAAAGCATGGTCGAAAAGAGGTTTGCAAACAAAACGGGGCTGGCGGCAATGGAGTATGTAAGTTTCAACCGTGCGCCTGTTTTCTATAGAATTGGCGCCCTCTTGAAATACTATATCATCGGTTCCTTCGAACAAGGTGCTCAGGCTGGGGTTCAAATGTTTTACGATCACTTCACCTCCTCCGTTGATCGCAGGACAGAAGGAGTTCTTTTTCTCGCACCGATTGCAGGTTATAAGTACATTGTTCCTTTTGGGTTGACATTCGATCTATCGGCCGGAGCCGGGCCGGGTTGGCAACTATCCGGCCTCAATGGCAGCCGCTTCTTTACCACTTTCTTTTGGAATTTAAACGCTGGCTGGAGCTTCTAAAAAATCCTCGTCCCTTATCGGGTTGATTTTTAAGGTTTTGGAATCCAGTTAATCCCGAAAATCAATCCAGAGAATCCGCATTATCCGTGTAATCCAGGTTCTGGATTATCCCTGCATTGGCGCGGGCCCCGGCTGCGGTTGTGGCAGAGGATTCGGAGTACCGGGGGATGGCGTCGGATCGGGAATTATGCCCGGCTGATTCGGATTCGGTGGGGTGGCCGGCTGTTGCGGATGGCTCGGATTATCCGGCGCGGGATGGCCCGGAGGTGGATAGGGGATGGGTTGTGGCATACCTAAAGTGAAGAGCAATCACCATGCCCAATCGTTACGAAGAATTAAGCTTCTGGCCCGCACTCTCACAGGAATGAAGCGGTTAGTTATCTATAGAGGTTAGAGCATACTGAACTTTCGTGAAAGCGCGGAATGTTGAGAGTTTGATTTGAAATCATTCATTTCGGCACACGCCTTGCACGAAACATGATGCTCATTATCAGCGTACCAAAATCAACACACGTTTTTTCAGATTTCATTTCACGTTTTTAACGGGCTGTCAGGCTCGTCATCGAACATAGCACTCTACTCGGAATAGGACACCGGTTTATTTATGCAAAAACTCTTTTACAACCGCCGCCGCCTCGCCCTCACGGGGGGCATCCTCATTATTGTAAGCGCGCTCATGGGAGCCCGTATCGAGCGCGCATTTAGCGATGACCCCATCTCCCAGCAACTCGTAAAATACAACGATGTAATGAGGTTGGTTCAGTCCTATTACGTCGATGATGTCAGTCTTGCAAAGCTGAACGATGCGGCGATCGTTGGCATGTTGGGCCAGCTCGATCCGCACACGATCTATCTGCCGCCAACGAGTGTCCAGGAGCAGGACGAAGAATTCCAGGGTAACTTTCAGGGAATCGGCGTATCTTTTACGATTATCAAGGATACGATCACCGTCGATTCGCCGGTTCCCGGCGGGCCGAGCGACCTCCTCGGTATTCGCGCCGGCGATAAGATCGTTTCGATCAATGATTCCTCCGCGATCGGCTTGAAGGAAGACGATGTCCGAAAGGAACTTCGCGGCCCGAAGGGAACGAAGGTTACGGTCGGCATCGACCGCTATGGCGAGGCGAAACCCATCAGCTACACGATCACGCGAGATGTTATTCCGATTGTAAGCGTCATGGCGCATTTCATGGTCGATCCGACGACGGGCTATGTCGATGTTGGCCGATTTGCCGGAACCACGTATGATGAGCTTATGCAGGCTCTGCACGATCTGAAATCGCAGGGAATGCAGCGGCTGATTCTCGATTTGCGCGGGAACCCTGGCGGATATATGGAACAAGCGGTACGCATTGCCGATGAATTTATCGGAGGCAATAAGACGATCGTTTACACGAAGAGCCGCGACCGTGATTTCGATGACGTGCTCACGTCGCATCCGGGCGATGAATTTGAAAAGACGCCGCTGGTGGTGCTCGTCGATAACGGATCGGCCTCCGCGAGCGAGATCGTTACCGGAGCGTTGCAGGATTTGGATCGCGCGCTCGTGGTCGGTCAAAACACATTTGGAAAGGGCCTCGTCCAGCGGCAATATCCGCTACCCGATGGCAGCGCCATTCGCCTGACCATCTCGCACTATTACACGCCGAGCGGACGCTGCATTCAGCGGCCTTATGTTGGCGGACATTACCTCAAGAGTAGAATCATTGGCAATGAGGATTATACGATCGAGGATAATTACAACCATACCTACGATTCGCCCAACTTCATTTTGGATGGAAAAGATACCGCCCGCCCGAAATTCCATACCGCTAATGGCCGCACGATTTATGGCGATGGTGGAATTACCCCAGACTATCTCGTTCGCAACGATACCATCCAGCCGACGACGAGAAAGATCTGGGCGGCCGGCGTCCTCAGCGATTTCACCGAGGACTATGTGGCCCAGCATATCGAGCAAATCGAAAAAGAAGGCGATGCCAACTATTTTGTGAAGAACTTCAAGATTACGGACGCCATGTTCGACAATATTCTCGCTCGGGCAAAGGCAAAGAAGATCGATGTCAATATGGAACAATTCAACATCGATCGCCCGTGGCTTTCCGTCGTGCTTCGCGCCGAAATTGGGCGGCATATTTTCGGCGACGAAGTGCGCTATCGCATCCTCCTACAGGATGACCGGCAGTATCAGGAGGCCTATAACGTCCTCGATGAAGCCACGCACCTTGCGTCAGTGTTCAAGTAATGAAACACGCTCCGTAGGAGCGATATATTTGTAGCCCAGGGCGTGAGCCCTGGGAAGAAAAAAAATGAATTATTTAGCTCCGTAGGAGCGACATATTATTGCGGAAGCAGCTAATATGTCGCTCCTACGGAGCTTTTGGTTTCTACGCGAATCGCACCCCCCGGCTGACGCCGGGGGCTACAAATAGGTCGCTCCTACGGAGCTGGAATTACACTTACTTCAGCGGCGGCTGATATTTGGGATCCGTGATATGCGGAATATTCTTGCTATCGGCTTCATCGAGTTTCAGCACGGACGGGCGCGAGCCAGCGGATACCGGTTGTGGCGTAACGGATTTGACGGCGATCCCCGATTTCGAAGGGAGTGACACAGTCGTTGAAGAATGCTGAACCGCTGGCGCTGCCGATCGCACCACGGGCATTGCGGGAGCAATCGTTTTAGGCGATTGCTGGCTGAGAGAAGGAATGAAATAGACCGCGCCGCCGACGAGCAGCGCGCCGCCAGCGTAGAGCGCGAGCTTCGCTCCAAGTCCACTGAGCAGGCCGCGCGAAGCGGTCGAGAGCGCGAGCTTTGCCGTAAGCTGCGCATTCGGCACGGCGGCGAAACGATTGCGAGTCTGCTCGGCATCGCGCGCCAGCGTGCGCTCGATCAGCGAATCGACCGGGTGAATATTCGAATCGGTTGTCTCTATCATAAAATCATCTCCTTCTTTTTGGGCACGCTTCCATTTATCCGCGGAAGCGCGACGCCCATTCGTTCTGCATCTTCAATAACAATTTTTCTAAGCTTCCCGCGCGCGCGCGAAGCCCGCTGCCAAATGGCTTCCGGTGAGGTGCCCAGCATTTCGGCGATCTCGCCAAAATGATAGCCGCTGTAGATATTCAGCACCAGCAGCTCGCGCTCCTCCGCCGAAAGTTTTTCGAGAGCTTCGAGAATGATAGCTTCGATATCGGTCGATTGCTCGAACTCGGCGACATGGGACGGATGGGCCGCATGGGACTGATAAGTCCCATCGGTCGCATCACTATCCAGCGTGATCCCATTTTTGGTTTTCCGAAATTCGTCAATCGCCAGATTTTTCACCATCCGAAAGAGGAACGCCAGCGGCGAATCTATTTCGCGTGGCGCGGGCGCATGATTGCTCATGCTTCTTCCAGCCCGCGACCGCAAGCCGATCACCCGCTCCCATAGCTCCTGCATCAGATCCTCGGCATGGCCCGGAGCCAGTTTATAGCAATAGGCCGAAAGCCGCGGATTCACTTCGCGGTATAGCGCGGCGAAGGCCGTGTCATCCCCGGCAAGAAATGCCTGAAAATGGCTCGCGAGGTCTGTCATTCAAAGCATGGTAACCAATAAGACGGGGAAATGTTCGAAAACCTGACACGGGTCGGTGTACCGTGAAGCTCAGGCTTTCCAGCCTGAGCACGCGCTTTCCAGCGCGTAAGCTCGGGGGAGTGGGAAGCAGCGACGGGCTTGAAAGCCCTGGCTCAGGCTGGAAAGCCTGAGCTACACGGGCCACATTGAGTACACGGCTGTTGTCAGGATTCTCCCCGCCCATCCGTCTTGTTCGTATCTTTAACTTTTTGAACGATCAAAATGATGAAAGTTCGTCTGTTTTCCGTACTCTGCGCCGCCTCGCTCATTGCGCTGGCAAGCTGCCGGGACCATCTGACTGGGCCGAATAATACTCCGACCGTTTCGGATACCATCGCGTATTGGGCCTTCGATGGAAATTTGAAGGATGTGACGGGGAATGGACATGACGGCACAATGCCTGGAACGATCCCAATTTATGGCCCTGGCCGGTTCGGCAATGCGAATCATGCTCTTGTTCTCGATGGGCAAGTGCCCGTGGTCGTTGCGGATAAATCCGATTTAGATTTTACAGGAGGCGATTCATTCACGATTATCGCTTGGGTAAATACGACGGACACCACATTCTCGGATGTTGTCGCAAAGGGCCCGCAGGATGGATCAGATCCTGGATACCAGCTTGGGATTTCTGCGCCCTTACACAATAACTTAGCATGGGCATGGGCAAACATCACAACGGCAAATGTGGGAACAAATTGGACTATGAGAGGAATCAACCCACCGAACATTACCGTCTCCGATGGTTCTTGGCACATGCTGACTCTCGTCGTGACAGCACATTCCGGAGCAGCTCTTTATACAGACAGCGTGCTTGAGGGAACGTTAACCGATGCTGGTCTTGAGCCTGAATTGCGTAATACTGCGTCACTTTTGATTGGCGGGGAACCTACGCACACGACGTTTTTTCAAGGTTCAATCGAGGAAGTCACAATCCTACATCATGCACTCGATCCCGTAGATGTTGCCGCCCGTTTCCACGAAGGCGGCTGGTACGAGCATAGCGATACGGTGACGACACCGCCCGCAACCGACTCGATTTGGACGCCAGCCAATACCGGCACTAGCGATAATCTCATCGTCGGCCAGTTCGTCAATTCGACGACCGGCTTTGTCTCCGGCGCGAATGGGACGTTCCTCGCGACGGTGGATGCGGGAAGCACCTGGATCCAGCGTACCTCTGCTCCGGTGTTTCAAAGTTCGATTGGCGGGGTTATTTACGGCATTTCATTCTTCGACGCGTCGACGGGCTTTGCCGCTGGCGAGCAGCGCGATATTTCGGAAACAAACGACGGCGGAATAACGTGGACTGCGATGAACACCGACAATGTGCCACAAACGGACCTCATCCGCTCACTTTATTTTACCAATCGGAACACTGGCTTCGCTGGCACCACCGACGCTTATGCCGCGCCCTCCGGTTCGATTTGCGAGAGCTTCGATGGTGGCCAGACATGGAATAAAATATACCAGACGAGCGGCGGCATTTATAACATCGATTTTAATTCTTTCACGAATAATATGGATGGCGTCGCGTTGGGGCGTTTCGGAGTCGTTTATTGGACGAGCAACGGTGGGAGTAGCTGGAATGAGGGTACATCCGACCAGCCGACCTCGCTTCTCACGCATAGTACCTTCACGAGCGCGACGACGGGTTTTGCCGTTGGCGCGATCGATCCCGGCAACACGATTGGCTTTATCCTTCGCACCGATGATGCCGGTCACACCTGGCACACCGTCTATACTTCTTCCACGCTTGCGCTCGCGGGCATTGCGAGCAACGGTGCTGGAACGATTACCGCCGTGGGAGTCGACGGCATTGTTGTCGAATCGACCGATGGCGGCACGACCTGGGCGCAGAGCTTCGCGGGAAGCAGCCGCTGGACCGACATCCGCTACGCGAGCCAGCATCGGGCCGTGCTCATTGGAGACAATGGGAACATCGACGTGCGCGATAAGTAATTTTTAGAACGATTCATCAGAATCCACTTTTTCCATTCAACAATCAACATATTCATGTCTAAACATCTCATTTCCTTGGCGATTTTCGCCCTCGCTTTTGCAAGCTGCCGCAATAATTCCACCGGCCCCACGAATACGAATAGCGGTGACTGGACCGTTAGCTCGTCCGGGACGAGCAGCAGCCTTGTCGTTGGAGAGTTCATCAATTCGACGACGGGTTTTGTCTCCGGCACGAACGGCACGTTCCTCGCAACAACGGATGCGGGAAATACTTGGAGCATGCGCTCGCCCGCGCCGGTGTTTTCCGGTTCGGTGACCGGCACAATTTACGGCATTTCATTTTTGGATGCCACGACCGGCTTTGCCGCTGGCGACCAGCGCGATATTTCCAAAACCATCGACGGCGGAATGACCTGGCAGCCGATGGATGCGAGCAATGTGCCGCAATCGGACCTTATCCGTTCGATTTATTTTACCAATCGCACCACCGGCTTTGTCGGCACTTCGGATGCGTACGGGAATGCATCCGGCTCGATTTGCCAAACGAAGGATGGTGGCCAAACGTGGAACCCGATTCTCACGACGAACGGCGGAATTTATAACATCAATTTCATTCCTGGCACCAACGGACAAGATGGCGTTGCCCTCGGACGCTTTGGGGTCGCCTATTGGACGAACGACGGCGGCACGACCTGGACGGCCGGAACCAGCGATCAGCCGAATGCACTGATTGTTCGAAGCACCTTTCTGAGCGCAGCCCAGGGCTATGCCGTGGCACAGGATATTTCGGGTTCCGCGCATGGCTATATTCTCCGTACCATCGATGCCGGGCGTACATGGAGCACCGTCTATACTTCCTCGCCCGCGCTCGACGGCATCGACAACGATGGTAATCAAACCATTACTGCAGCCGGATATAGCGGATTGGTTGTCGAATCGACCGACGCAGGCGGCACCTGGAACAGCACGACTGCCGGATCGGGCCGCTGGATCGATGTTCGGTATGCGACGCAGCATCGCGCCGTCCTCTTCGGCGACAATGGCGCGATCGATGTGCGCGATAAATAAACAACACGTTTTCTCATCTTCGAAAAGCCCGCGCGGACCTCTCGGTCGCGCGGGCTTTTTCTTCATTATAAGAATATGTTCGTATTTTTGCATACGTGATACGCCGCCTGCTTCCGATTTCGCTCTTGCTTTTCGCGCTTTCCGCGAAGGCGCAGCCGGTTGTGATTTCGCCCATCGTTTCCTTCGATTATGGTTCCCCGCTGTTTATCAATCGGGCGCCGGGGGTATTGAATCCGCTTCCGGGAAACTTATCCGGTAGTTCTTCCGGAGCGTCCTACGGCCTTGGCGGCCAGATTACGCTGCCTATCGTGGGATCGCTCGGGCTGATGGGAGGAATGGAAGCCGTTTATTCTACTGGCTCTTTTGCTTCATCGGCTATTTCCATTTCTGGGAATGATTTTAAGTTGCTAATGGAAGCTGCGGCCGAATGGGAGTCCTCTCAATTTGCGGTTTCGGCCGGCCCCTGGATTTCGCAGCGTTTTGCGGGAGGCCACGTTCTTGAACAAGATTCAAATGGAACGAATATAACACCATCGAATGCCATGTCCAGCGCAACGCATCTCGGCCTTTTTGCCGGCCTTATCTGCAATATCCACAATTTTCCACTGCGCCCCGAACTGAATACCCATCTCGATTTTACCGAACTTCCCCAAGCCGGTGTGAATGCCTGGAGTTTTGGGCTTTCGCTTGCGTTTGTGTTCGGAAGGAATGAAAAAATCGAAACGCCTTCGAACCCAACTGTTCTGCCTCCGCCGTTCATTCCTCATGCATCATCTTTTCTTGCAAGCGTGAAGTTCTTAGTGAACGGTTCTCCCTCTCAGGGCAGCCCGCCGCTCGAACGGGTGGAAACGCGCATCAAGGACTACCGGATGGTCGATTCCGCGAATGCCGCGCCGCGTATTACGCAGTGGGATGAAGAATCGTATCATCTTCCGCATCTCGCGTTGCACTACCTATTCCTTCGGAGAAATGGCGCCAATCTGATGCTGTTCAAGGACAGCCTTCGTCTCCTGGAAAAAATATTTCCGGGAACTACTGATTCCGTTGGTGGAATCGACACCGTTCTCGATCTGGAGCAGGATTCCGCATGGCAAACTATTCTGACCCATTTGAATACCGGCGAGAATAATCGGTTGATCGCCGAACTGCTAACGAATTCCGAGGTTATTCGCGACACCCTCGTTCTTCCGCCCGCCGATACTTCGCGCGCCGCGAAAACGATTGTGAAGCAGGAATTCCGCTTCGAGCTTTCGGATAATTTTAACCGCTATACGGGCGGCAGGGAAGCGCTCGATCTATTGCTCGCGCGGATGAAGGAACTATTGGATTCGGTGAATACCATTCGAATCCAGGAAGGAACGAGCGAGCAAAATTCGGCCGGGCATGCCGCGCTCGAAAAAAAGATAGAGGCCGTGCTTGGTAATCGTGAAAGCCTGCGAGCGGCCAGCGCGGACGTTTCCGGTGGGTGTGTAGTAGTGATGGAGCGTTAGTTCCCAATGCCGTGTAGCACCCGGAGTATACTCCGGGTGCTGTTCGCGGCTGCCTTCATAACGGAACCGCGACCGCCATACCTTCTGTTGCTCC
>Ga0307373_10015329_pt1 | contig 10434 bp, 9 predicted proteins | sample OX2MG_FD_202534 | JGI IMG/M metagenome (GOLD analysis project Ga0307373, IMG submission 202534) | Soil microbial communities from Risofladan, Vaasa, Finland - OX-2 | ecosystem: Environmental > Terrestrial > Soil > Coastal area > Acid sulfate soil | place: Finland: Risofladan, Vaasa | collected...
TGCTGCGGACCATGCTGGACGGGCGCGGCAGTTGGCGACTATGACCGCGATCACAGATCGAGGCGGGGATTTGCCCAGCGGTTCGTCCGTGAACCGTGCGCCTTCACAGGCGAGATCTCTGGTCGCACCCTGCTTCCGCATTTCAACTCCCTGCTAACCGGTACGAGAAGCTCACCTCGGCAAACGCGGTGGTACTGGCGCGGAAGACCCCCGTCTCCCGCCGCCCCGATCACTGGGGGCGCAGCGCCGCAGTTCGTCGCGAATCGCAATGTCGAGATGGCTGGCCGGAATCCAACGCGCATCGCACTTCGGGCCGCGAGGCATTGTTGCCAAGCGATTGCGGCGCGCCGCGTGGCAGGCGTAGTAAGCGGCCTCTGGATCGCGCTGCGCTTGCTCATCATCCAGCGATGAACGCGCGCCACCCCATCGAGGAGCGACAACAGCTCGGGCCGCATCGTCGGCTCAGAGATGCCGGTCACGCGGTGCGCACCCGCACGGGCGCCGCCTAACACTTCCGCCCTCGGGTCCTCAGCTGACGGTGATGTATCCAGCCATGAACCCATCGACCCCGGGTTCCATCATCCCGGTGCCCATCCCACCCATGCCGCGGGTACCGGTCGCGTACGGGCCCATGGCCCAGCCGTTGTTGTCCTGGTCACAGGGGAGGACGCAGAACCAGCGATAGGTACCCGCAGTCGTGGGGGTGAAGCTGAAGGTCACCTCGCCGGCGCTGCCGTGCTCGGCGGCTGGAACCACTCGGTCGATCCCGAGCTCGGGGATGGTGAAGCTGTGAGCCATGTCGTCGCGGTTCTCGATCTCAACCGTCACCGCACGACCGGCGGTCACCGTGGTCGGTGACGTCGCCGTGAAGGTGTCGTGGCGCCTACCGTCGGGCCCGACGGTGCCCTGTGCTGCACCGACGACCGTGAACGTGATGACCTGCGCGCCAGGCTGAGCACCCAGCTGGCTGCCGGTGTCGACAAAGGGCAAGGTGGCGGATTGCGACCCCGTTTGGTCGCCGCCGCGCGATGGAGGCACTGCGCCGGTGCCACAGGCAGCGACGAGTGCAGCCAGAGCGGCAAGCGGCACCAGCAAGCGCCCACCGCGGCTCCACGATGTGGTGCGTGCGTCGGGAATCGAGGGCCTTCTCATCATCGGGTTCAAGGCTAGGTCCGTCCGCGCCACGGCGACAGAGCCGGATGTCGTGAGGGCGGATGCCACAGGTCCCATCTTCTGATGACCAAAGCCCATACCCCCCAGGGGCATGGTGCCATACCATGAAGGCAGCTCCGGGGAGATCCCAGAAGAAAAGGAGATGAACGGCCATGATGTTCTGGTACGGAGACGGTTGGAGCTGGTGGCAGCCGGCCCTGATGTGGGGCGGCATGCTGGTGTTCTGGGGCCTGGTGATTTGGGGTGTCTACGCGGTGGTCACCGCCCGGCGTCGCCCTGCTCAGGCGGCTCCCAGCGAGAGCGCGGTGAGCATCCTCCAACAACGACTTGCTCGAGGTGAGATCGACTCTGATGAGTTCCGGCGAGTGCGGGTCCTGCTGGAGAGCCCCGGACCGACCTCGCTCGGCGCTGGGGATCGGCCGTGACCACGGTCGTCGCGGAGTCGGGCGGACACGAGTGCAGCCCGCCGCGGCGTGGCACCGTTGCGCGTGTCGTTCGCGGCTACGCCTCCGGGAAGGATGACTACCTCGCGCGCCTGCGCAAGATCGAGGGACAGGTGCGCGGGGTGCAGAAGATGATCGAAGGCGACACCTGGTGTCCCGACGTGGTGGTCCAGGTTGCCTCGGCCACCCGGGCGTTGCAGGAGGTGGCCGTAGGTCTGCTCAACGACCACTTGCGCCACTGCGTCGTCGGCGCAGCCAGGGTGTCTGGCGACGGAGCCGACGCACATCTCGACGAGGTCGCCGCCACCATCCGCCAGGTCGTGCGGCTATGAGCGCTGGTACGGTCGCCGCGATGTTGGCTGGAACATCGCGCGAGAGGAGGCTCGGTGATGGCTGAGACGATCACGTATTCGGTCACCGGCATGACCTGCGACCACTGCAAGATGGCCGTGACCAAGGAGCTGACGGCGGTGCGCGGTGTGGAGACCGTGGACGTCGATCTCGACAGCAAGCGGGTCACGGTGACAGGTGAAACCCTCGACGACAGCGCGCTGCGCACCGCCATCGAGGAGGCGGGGTACGAGGCCGCGTGATGCCGGCTGTCGACGAGAAGGCGGAGCGCGTCGAGCTCGCGATCGAGGGGATGACCTGCGCTTCGTGTGCGATCCGCATCGAGAAGCGGCTCAACCGCCTCGAGGGGGTGACTGCGACCGTCAACTTCGCCAGCGAGCAGGCCGCCGTCGCCTTCGATCCCGAGCAGGTGGCGGTCGATGATCTGATCGCCGCAGTCGGGGCTGCCGGGTACCACGCTTCACTGCCGCGGGAGGCGCTCGGCGCCGAGGACGCCGCGGCCCAGTACCGGCTGCGGCTCGTGGCCGGCGTCTCGCTGTCGGTGGCGCTGCTAGTGCTGGCGTGGGTGCCGCCGACGCGATTCACGGGGTGGGAGTGGCTGGCGCTCGTCATGGCCACGCCCGTCGTCATGTGGGGCGGCTGGCCGTTTCACCGCGCGGCGGCGATCAACGCCCGGCACGGGGTGGCGACCATGGACACGCTCGTGTCGGTGGGCACCCTGGCCGCGTGGGCATGGTCCACCGTCGTGCTGCTCGGCGGGATACACCAGGACGTGTACTTCGACGCGGCCGCCGTGATCACCACGCTGATCCTGCTCGGACGGTACTTGGAGGGCCGAGCGAAGCGCCGCGCTGGTGCTGCGATCCGCGCGCTCCTTGCGCTTGGCGCCCGTGAGGCGCGCGTGCTGCGCGGCGGCGAGGAGGTCCTCGTGCCGGTCGAGGAGCTGCGCGCCGGCGACCTTTTTGTCGTCCGCCCGGGAGAGAAGGTTGCCACCGACGGAGTCGTGGAGCGCGGTGAGTCGGCCGTGGACCAGTCGATGCTGACCGGCGAATCAATACCGATCGACGTGGGACCGGGAGACGAGGTCACCGGCGCGACCATCAACGCATCTGGGCGGCTGGTGGTGCGGGCCACCAAGGTGGGCTCGGAGACGGCGCTCGCCCAGATCGCACGGCTGGTGGCGCAGGCCCAGGCGGGCAAGGCGCCGGTGCAGCGGCTGGCCGATCGTGTCTCCGGGATCTTCGTGCCGATCGTGGTCGGCCTCTCGCTGGCCACCCTGGCCGGATGGCTGGTTGCGGGTGCCGCGACGGCGACGGCGTTCACCGCAGCGGTCGCCGTGATCGTCATCGCCTGCCCGTGCGCCCTGGGCTTGGCGACGCCGACCGCGCTCATGGTGGGCACCGGGCGCGGCGCCCAGCTGGGCATCCTCATCAAGGGACCAGAGGTTCTGGAGCACACCCGCCAGCTGACCACCATCGTGCTCGACAAGACGGGGACGATCACCGAGGGGCGGATGGTCGTGTCCGCCGTGGTCGCGGCCCCGGGGGTCGCCGAAGCCGACCTGGTCCGCCTGGCGGGTGCGGCGGAAGCGGCCAGTGAGCATCCCATCGCCCGCGCGATCGCCGCCTACGGAACGGAGCGGCTCGGCGCGCTGCCGGAGGTCGACAGCTTCGAGAATCGGGCCGGCCTTGGTATTGAGGCGACAGTCGATGGTCATGTGGTCAGCGTGGGACGGCCGTCGTTCCTTGTCCGTTCCGGTGCAGCGCTGCCGGCGATGCTGGCGGTCGACGTGGAGCGACTCGAAGGTGCCGGCAATACGGTGGTCGGTGTCGCCTGGGACGGTCAGGCGCGAGGCCTGGTTGCGGTTGCCGATCGCGTCCGCTCCACCAGCCGTGAGGCGATCACGGCGCTCCGCCAGCTCGGGCTCACCCCGGTGCTGCTCACCGGGGACAACGAGCGCAGTGCGCGCGCCGTCGCCGGCGAGGTGGGGATCGACCGAGTGCTGGCCAGTGTGCTCCCTGACGGCAAGGCAGCTGCGATCCGTGACCTTCAGCAGCGTGGCGAGATCGTCGCGATGGTGGGTGACGGCGTCAACGACGCCCCGGCGCTCGCGCAGGCCGACCTCGGACTGGCCATCGGCACGGGAACTGACGTCGCCATCGAGGCCTCCGACCTGACGCTCGTCTCCGGCGACCTTCGCGCCGCCGCCGACGCGATTCGCTTGGCCCGGAGGACCCTGCGGACGATCAAGGGCAATCTCTTCTGGGCGTTTGCATACAACGTGGCGGCCATCCCGCTGGCGATGGCCGGTCTGCTCAACCCGATCATCGCCGCCGCGGCGATGGCCTGCTCGAGCCTGTTCGTCGTCTCCAACTCGCTGCGGCTTCGCCGTTTCCGCTCGAAGCGGCAGGCCATCCAGTGACCGCCTCCTGTTCCCACAGGTAGCTTTCCGTCCATTCGCCACCTGTTGGCCGCGTGCTCGAGTGACCCCAGAGATCAGCGCTCTCGCTCACCCGAGCGTACAAGGTTGTTACCGGAGCCAACATCCAATTGCTGCCCGCCACCGCTGTGACCTCCGGGCACGTGAACTCCTTGGAGAGGCCTGGGGGTATACGGTCAGTTTGAAATGGGAGGCCGGGCACGGCTCGCGGACGGAGGGTTCGTGCTCGCCGTTTCGCGTGAGGCCCCGCAGGAGGCTGTGCCATGCCCGGCCAGCCCGACCAGGATAGACACTCCAGGTGACGTCCGTTGTGAAGATGAAGGCCGGGCAAAGCCCTGAGCGGCGGCACACTGGAGATCACAGCTCGTTGCTTCAGGGAAATGGTGGTTTGCCTTCGCCCGGCCCGGCCGCCAGCATAGACAGTCAGAGGGCTTGCCGAGTCGTTCCAAAGAAGCCGGGACTGGGTGACTGAAGACTCGCAGCCCCGGCCCCAGCAGGAGCATAGGCTCAATCTTGGGAGAGCGCCCGGGGAGCCTTGGCGCTGACGTAGGTCCGCTCTCCGCACGCGAGGCACTTGGCGACGGGACGCCTCGGCAGATCGATCTTGTCCTCGTTCTGCGCGCTCGTGAACGTCAGCGGGATCAGCGGGTCGGAACCGCAGGCGGGGCAAAGGATCAAGTGGAGGATGGTGTCATCCGATGAGGCCGGCGTCTGTACGTCGCGCGACATCATCTGCGTTTCGAGGCCGACTGCGAGGCACCAATGCGAGCTGCGGTCCGAGTGACGGAGAACGTGTGACCTTCGACCCTATCGCGCCCCTCACGCACACCGCAGAGTGATCGCTAATGGCCGGTCAGACGCTCAACGCCGAATCCGGTCCTGCTTCGCTCGCTCCACTGAGACCGCTGCCGATGCTCGCCCGCCCCGAGGCGGAGACGGTCGGCTCCTCCCCGGCGCGGCGTCTCGCCGTCGCTCAGCGGGCGGGAATGGAGCACCACTTCGGACCCACCGATCCCCGTGTCGACGTGCTGCGCTTGCCGCTGGTGGGCGCGCTACTCACCCGCGCAGTCAAGAGCCGTCGCTTTCAGTTCGCGCTCATCCTGCCCAACCAGATCATTTTCTGGCTGGTGATCGCGACCGGCGTGCTCGGCGTCTCCTTGCCGAACAAGAACTTCTCCACGGTGATCACGTGGTACGTCTGGTTCTGCGTGGTGTTCGTGCTCATGGTTGGGGTGGGACGAGCCTGGTGCATGATGTGTCCGTTCGGTGGCGCCGGCGAGTGGGTGCAGCGACTCGCGTTCTGGCGGCGCCGCACGACGTCCATCGGGTTGAATCGCACGTGGCCGACCTGGCTGAGCCGGTTCGGCGTGCTCCCCTCGGTCGGTATGTTCCTCGTGCTCACCTGGGTCGAAGAGTTCCTCAACATCGCCGGCCCGGGTCGGCCGATCTTCACCGGCCTGCTCGTGCTTTTCATCATCAGCCTCGCAGTCAGCATGTTCCTGATCTTCGAGCGGCGCACCTTCTGCCGGTATCTCTGTCCGCTCACCGCCTTGATCGGCACGGCCGGTTCCACCGGCATGGTGGCCGGCATGCGGACCCGCGATCGCGACCGCTGTCTCAGCTGCGCCACCAAGGACTGCATGCGGGGCAGCGAGCGCAGCTATCCCTGTCCGTGGTACGAGTGGCCGGGAAGCGCCACCTCCAACACCATGTGCGGGCTGTGCACCGAATGCGTGAAGGGCTGTCCGTCCGACAACATTGGCCTCTACCTGCAGCCGCCGTTGACCTCGGTGGTCGCGCCGGTGCGGCGGCGGGCCGACATCGCCATCGCGGTTGTGGTGCTCTTCGGACTCGTCATCTTCCAGCAGCTCAACGCGCTCAGCTTCTACGCACCGATCGACAGTGGCCTCAACCAGTTCCTCCATTTCCCCGGCTATCCCAATCCAATCGCCTACTTCGGCTTCATCGCCGTGCTGGTGGGTGTCTTCGTGCTCTTGGTCTGGGCACTGCGGGCCGGCTTTGGGCGCAAGGCCTCTGGGTTCGATGCGAGCAGTGCTTCTGCCGGCTTCACGAAGTGGTTCGTGCCCCTGGCGTACGCGCTGATCCCGCTCATGGCGGTCGACTTCTTGGCGAGGCAGCTTCCCAAGTTCTGGCTCAATGCGCCGAAGCTGATCGCAGCCATCTCGGATCCATTCGGCGCCGGCTGGAACCTCTTCGGCACCGCTCATGCCGGTATCGCCAACGCCCAGATCCTCGGCACCAGCGGCATCATCCTCTCGCAGGTGCTGCTGATCGCCATCGGCACCGCGGGGGCGGTCTATGCGGCAGTGCGAATCGTCCGTCGCGACCTGCATCGATTCACCGATCATCCGCGCGCGCTGGCGGCGGTGAGCGTGCTCGCGATGGCCCTCATCGGCGCCTCGGTGAGTGTCGTCTATGTGGCGATGGGTGCAGCGACATGAATGCGCTCTACGAGATCCCGGTGCGGACGCAGGCGACCGTGCGCGTCAATGCGGAGCGGTGTGCCGGGTGCCAGGAGTGCGTCATTCGTTGCCCCACCCACGCGCTCAGCATCAACGTGGAGGCCTGGATCGCTGAAGCCGACGACTCGCTCTGCGTCGGCTGCCGGCAATGCGAGCGGGTCTGCCCCTTTAGCGCGATCAGCGTCAGCGGCCCGCCCGTGGTGGCCCCGCGTAGCGACGCATCAGTGCTCACGCCGGACCCGCTGGTGGGAAGTGTCGAGGAGATCCGCTCCGGCTTCCGCGGGTGGTCGGAGGCGGCGGCGGAAGCCGACCGGTGTCTGCAGTGCCCGGACCCGACCTGTATGGAGGGGTGCCCGGCGCACATCGACATCCCGGGGTTCATCGGGGCGCTCCAGGAGCGGTCGCTGGACCGAGCCTATGCAGTGCTCAGCAGGTCGACGATCCTGCCGGAGGTCTGCAGCCGAGTGTGCGATCAGAGCGTCCAGTGCGAGGGCGCGTGCTCGTGGGCGCTCGCGGGGGGGCAGGCGGTCGCGATCGGGCGGCTCGAGCGTTTCGTAGCCGATCAGGGTTCGGAGCCGGAGGTAGTCCGGCGGTCCGTGGAGGGCGCCGGAGTGTCCGTGGTGGTGGTCGGCGGCGGCCCGGCAGGGTGCGCCGCGGCGTGGGAACTGCTGGCGGCCTCCGCCGAGGTGACCATGATCGAGAAGGATTCCAGGATCGGCGGCGTCCTCGACTGGGGCATTCCCTCCTTCACGCTGCCGGACGCCGCGCTCAACCGGCCGCTCAGCGCGCTGCTCAAGGGTGGTCTCACGCTGCGATCGGGGTGCGAGCTGGGCCGGGACGTCAGCCTCGACGAGCTGCTCGCTGCGCACGATGCGGTCGTGCTCGCACACGGGGCCTCGCGCCCGATTGCGCTCTCGGTCCCGGGGATCGACCTCCCCGGCGTCGAGGATGCCACGACCTTCCTCAAGCGCGCCAAGGCCGCGCTCGCAACAGGCGAGCAGCTGCCCGACGTCGGCTTCGGCACCCGTGTGCTCGTGCTCGGCGGGGGCAACACGGCCATGGACGTGGCCCGCACGCTCCGCCGCTTCGCGGCCGACGCGATGACGGCGGAGTGGATGGACGAGCGCTTCTCGCGCGTCCGCCCCGACGAGCTTGCCGAAGCCCGCGCCGAGGGCGTGGATGTGCGCTTCTCGACGACTCTCGAGCGCCTCGACGGCGACGAAGCCGGGGTTCGGGTCGCGTGGCTTCGCCACACCCGGCAGCGCCACGTGCACGAGCGCCCGGTCGTCCTCGCCGGGGGAGAGCCGATCCGTGTGCCGGTCGACAGGGTGATCGTCGCGCTCGGGTACCGGGTCGATCCTGCAGTCACCGCCGGTGTGGTGGCGCTGCCCCTTCCCGTCCTGGATCAAAGCCGGGCCATCGTCGACCGGCGCTGGACCGCCAGCGGCATCCCCACGGGTCAGCCCTTTGCCGTCGGCACTCCGGCGTTGCAGCGCGAGGTCGGCCTGGCGGTGGCCGGCTCGCCGGTGCATCAGGGCTGGTGGGCGCGCCTCTGGCCCCACCCTGTGGAGGCGCCGGGTCGCTTTCGGGCGTCGTGGTGGGCGCGTCTGTGGAAGCATCAGGCCGACGCAGGTATGGCAGCCGCGCCCGCGCCTCAGTTGGAGCGCGTGTGGGTAGCGGGTGATGCACTCGTGGGTCCGTCCACCGTCTCGGGATCCATGGCCCAAGGCCGCGAGGCGGCGCGAGCCGTGCTCCGCGTGCGCCCACGCCGGCCCGGAACGCCGTCTCGTGCTCAGGACCAGGGCTGACTGCACCATCCTCACTATGTCTGCGCTTCCACCAACCCGGTTCCTTACGCGCAGGCGGTTCCTCGACTTCGGTTTGATCTGCACCTGCGCCTGTAGCTGAGCCTGGGCCGGCCGCGAAGGCCCGTTCCCAGGCGTGAGGGGATTTCTCTCGTGTCTCCATGCCGGCCCTGCCCGGTATCCATCTCGCATCAGGAGCAACCATGGCCGCGAGACTTGAAGCGCGCAATGCGCCCCAACCCGACTCGAACGACCCCCATGAGCTCGATCGCGCCTTCGCTGCGACGCTGCTCCGGCACCGCCGGTCTCAGCCTGCCGCTCTGCCCTCCAAGCACGACGTGGAAGGCTTCGTCGACGAGGTTCTGGCGCTGCTCTTCCCGCAGCACGCGGAGGACGTGGATGCGACCGAGGACCAGATCCGCGCACGGCTGACCCTGCTACGCGCCGACCTCGGCCGCGTCCTCTGCGCGGTCGTCCCGGGCGAGCGCTCCCAGGGCCTGGCCAGGCGCTTTACCGAGCTGCTGCCCGGGATGTACGAGCGCCTCCGCGCCGACGCCGAAGCGATCCTGGCCGGCGACCCGGCGGCCGAGAGCCTCGACGAGGTGGTGGTCGCCTACCCCGGCTTCCTCGCCATCGCCATCCACCGCATCGCGCACGGGCTTCACTCGCTGGGCCTGCCGATCCTGCCCCGCCTGCTCGCCGAGGTGGCGCATGCGCGCACGGGCGTCGACATCCACCCCGGCGCCACCATCGGGCGCTCGTTGTGCATCGACCATGGCACCGGGATCGTGATCGGCGAGACGGCCGTGATCGGCGAGGAGGTCAAGATCTACCAGGGCGTCACCCTGGGCGCGCTGAGCGTGTCCAAGAGCGCCGCCGGTACCAAACGCCACCCGACGATCGAGGACCGGGTGGTGCTCTACGCCAACGCCACCGTGCTCGGCGGTGACACCACCGTCGGGCACGACAGCGTGATCGGCGGCAATGTCTGGCTCACGACGAGCGTGCCCCCCCGGTCTTTCGTCTACCACAGCAGCCAGGTCCGGGTGCGGAGCGTGTCGGATGCGCTCGACTCCTCGGACTACTCGATCTGAGAGGGAGGATTCCGTGCCCTGCGACAGCATCCTGGGAACCATTGGCGGCACCCCGCACGTCCGCATCAACCGGCTCTACGATCCCCGCGTCAGCGTCTGGTTCAAGCAGGAGCGAGCCAACCCCGGCGGCAGCATCAAAGATCGCATCGCGCTGGGGATGATCGAAGACGCCGAGAAGGAGGGGCTGATCGGGCGCGGGTCGGTCATCATCGAGCCGACCTCCGGCAACACCGGCATCGGGCTCGCCATGGTCTGCGCCGTCAAGGGCTACCGGCTCATCCTCTGTATGCCGGAGTCGTTCTCCATCGAGCGCCGCCGACTGATGAAGGCATACGGCGCTGAGCTGGAACTGACCCCCCGCGAGCTGGGCATGCGAGGCGCGATCGCGCGCGCCAACGAGCTCCAGGCGGAGATCCCCACGGCCTGGATCCCGATGCAGTTCGAGAACCCATCCAACGTCGAGGTCCACCGGCGCACCACCGCCGCGGAGATTGCGCGCGATTTCCCGGACGGGCTCGACTACCTGATCACCGGCGTCGGGACCGGGGGGCACATCACTGGCTGCGCCGAGGTCCTGAAGCCGCTCTGGCCCAAGCTCAAGGTGTTCGCAGTGGAGCCGACGCTGTCGCCCGTGCTCTCCGGCGG
>Ga0307373_10015330_pt1 | contig 10433 bp, 10 predicted proteins | sample OX2MG_FD_202534 | JGI IMG/M metagenome (GOLD analysis project Ga0307373, IMG submission 202534) | Soil microbial communities from Risofladan, Vaasa, Finland - OX-2 | ecosystem: Environmental > Terrestrial > Soil > Coastal area > Acid sulfate soil | place: Finland: Risofladan, Vaasa | collected...
AGCAGCGAGATGATGATCTCCAGCAGCACGGCCGCCGACAGCAGCGCCGCGAGCCGGGTGGCGATGCCGGCCGCCAGCGCCACCGCCAGCATGAGCAGCACCCAGCCGTGCGCGAGCACGGCGACCACGGCCAGCGACGACGTCGGGGACACGATCGGCACATACCCGGTCCACAGCCCGGGCCGGACGAGTTCGTGGTAGCCGAACCAGGCAAGCACGATGGCGAGCAGTACCCGGCCGGCGACCGGTGCCCACGCGGTGGCCAGCGCCGCCGCCCGGTCCGGCAGCGAGGTGCCGGCGGCAGGGGCAGCAGCGCGGGGGGCGGGACGGCTCTGGCCGCGGGCAGGCGCCTGCGGGCGGGCGGGGGTCCGGCTCACTGGACGATCCTTCCCTTGGCATCGGTGACCACCAGGCCGTCGTCGCCCAGGCTGTAATCGGAGTTGCCGGAGTCGTCGCCCATCGACGCCTCGACCACGTAGACCTTGGCTCCCCCGGCGTAGACGTGTGGTGCGGCCGACGGCTGGCCGTTGACGCCGGCCATGACCGACAGCCCCGAGGCCACCTTGTGCACCGAGATCGTCAGCCCGGTCATCGCCTGCTTGGCAACGGCGCTCAGCTGGCCGGGCCAGATCTGGAACGCCGAACTGGCGTAGGGCTCCGAACTCAGCAGCGGCGCGGTGGACGCGGACGGGCCCGCGCTGGCCGCGGGGGACGGCGAGTGGGTCGCCGCCGAGCTTGCGCTGGCCGAGCCGGCCGGTGAGGGAGCACCGGTGGCCGGGGCGCTGGCGGCCGGGCTGCTCGCGGTCGAGCCTCCCGCCAGGGACGGGGCCACCGCGGCGGCCCGCCCGGTCCACCCGTGCCAGGCCAGCAGCAGCCCGGCGATGCCGGTCACCGCCAGCAGGGCGATTCCCCACCGCCCGACGGGCTCTCCGCCCAGCCGCATGTCAGCTTTTCACGTGTGCGTCGGGGCTTGGCATGACGGCATCGTAGCCGAGACGCCCCACTGTCCCGGCCGGGCCCGGGCAGCCCGCGGACAGGCCCCCGGACAGGCGTCCGCCCGGTGACCCTGGCGGGCCACCGGGCGGACAGATGGTGTGTGTGCTAGAAGGAAACCGACTTGCAGCCCGACGCCAACTCGGGGTTGTTGATCACCTTGCTGGTGAGAGTGCCACCGTAGCGGGCGATGTCAGGCGTCCCGTACTGGGCGGCCTTCCCGAAGTTCTTACTGGTCACGCCAGAGATGACGTTGCCGAAGTTCCAGAGGCAGACACCCTTGCCGGACAGGCCGCTCAGGGTCTGCACCTTGTTCATCGTCCAGAACGGGTAGAACTTCGAGCCCAGCGGTGGAGCGGTGCAGTTGTGACCGGTGGTCACGTTGCACAGCCCTTCGGAGCCGGCTGCGTCCGTCTCGAACTGGATGCTCGGGTAGGTGTTCCCGCCGGTAAACGGCCCGACATATCTCATCGGGGTCGGGAAGCTGCTGCTGCCGTTCGGCCAGTCCGCCCGGTAAGACAGACCGTCGAAGTCCAGGTCACCGTTCTGGAAGGCGTTCTGGTAGCAGATGGCCACCGGTGCGCTCTCCGTGGCCGGGCTGCCGTCGATCAGGACCGAGCGGCTGCCCTTCGGGAAGCAGCTGGCGTCGGAGAACTCACACAGTTGCCCGGTGCCGGCGTTCTTGACCGGGCATGCCTTCGGACCGGTCTTGCCCTGGGCTGTAGCACCCGTGCAGTTACCGGTGTTGACGTTGCACGGGCCTTCGCCCTTCTTGCCGCTGCCCTCAGTGCCGCCGTTGCAGACCTGATAGACCTTCGGGTCCACGTAGGAGGAGCCGTCGCCGAAGCTGGTCGCGAAGCCCAGCTTGCTGCTGACCGAGGAGCAGGACTCGCCGTGCCCGATCTCCTGCTGCATGAGCACGCCGCCCTCAAGCGCGGCCCACGGCACCTGGTTCTGCTGCTTGGCGCTGCTGTACTCGGCGTGGAAGGTAAACGGCGTGCCAGAGCAGTCGGCGATGCTGGTGTTCTGGAAACCGTTCGCGGAGCTGGCCACCATGAACCCGGTCCGGCCAGTGGTGACATCTTGGACGGTGGTTGTGAATCCAGCCCCAGGGTCGGTGATGGATACCTTGAGCACGTCCCCGGGGTTCATCTTCAGGGTGTGCGAGTTCCCGAGGAAGGTCGAGGCGGTCGGGTCCTGCGGCGCTGGCGGGCCGGCCGGCACGCCGTTGGTCTGCAGGAACGCGAAGTTGACCGGCTCGATGCAGTTGTTGTTGCAGCTCGCGAAGTTGAAGGTGCACTCCAGGCTGTCAATTGTCATCGCCGCGCACCACTGGGTCTTGCTGCAACTGGTGGAGTCGATGAACGGGGTGAAGCCCGGCGGGTAGAACTGCAGCTCCATGAACGCCGAGCCCGCTGCGCCGGAGTCGCTGATCAACCCCGAGTTCGCGTCGCTGTCCGGCGTGCACGCGTTCTGCGGGTAGGAGTTCGGGTCGCAGATGGGCAGCCCGAACCAGGGCGCCACGCTCAGCTCGCCGTACTTGGTCACGCTGCCGGTCGCGGTGGGCGTCTTGGACGGGTCCCTCGACAGCTGCATGCCGTAGGTCATCGTGTTGCCCGAGCCGGCCGCGCTGGAGATGAACTTGACGCTCGGCTCGTCGTGGCCAACATAGGCGTGGGTCTTGCCGTCGACGAAGCGGTACCGCTCGCCGGACGTATTGATCGGCCCACGCGGGTCGGTACAGAGCCGCCGCATCTGGGTCAGGTTGCAGTCCAGGAAGTTGTGCTTGCTCGACGTGATCGTCGCCGCGTGGTGCACGGATGCCACCGTGTGCGTCGCCGATGCCGTGCCGGACAGTGCCAACTGGCCCACCACGGCCAGGCACGCCGCTGGGATGGCCAGTTTCCAGGCCAATCCTCTTACCCTTACCAAGCGAGATAGCACACGTAGCTCCTCTCGGTATGGCCGGCGCGCGAGCAGCCGACAAATTCCCCGCTTGTGACAAGGAAGCATCCCATAGTCAGAGATTGCCGTGGGGGAATCTAGCAACCTGGCTATGCGCGGTCAAGGGCTGGTCAACCGTGTCACAGTCTGGTCCGCAGATCCTCCGCCGCCCACCCCCGCAAGGCGGCCGGCGGAGCGTAACCTGGCCCCCGGGTGCTGAGTCTGGCATCACCAGCGGGGCCTGTCCCGCTCTTGCGATGAGCAGGTCCCGCTCTTGCGGTGAGCAGGCAGGAAAATCCGGATGTTCAAGCCGCCGCAGACACGAACCGTGCAGATCGGACGGCGGGCTGGCCGGACAGCGGGCGGCGGGCCCCCGGTGGTGCCCCGGGCCGTCCCCGCCACTGGCGCGTGGACGCGGGACTCACCCGCCCGCCCGGGCCTGGCCGTGAATTCATGACCCGCATTGTGCTGACTTAGCCGGGCGACTCGTCGCTATTCATCACCGACCATCAGTAATTAGGCAAGGGTTTTGCGGCGGCGGCGAAGCGGGAAAGACGCGCTTATGCAGACGGATTCCTCTCACCGGTTCGCCGCGCTGGCCCTGGGTACCACCGCAATCTTCGACGTGACCGGCGCGGTCATCTACCGGGTGCTGCATGCGGGCCTGCCGCCGTCGCCGCCGCCGGACGCTGCTGGGGGTCCCTTCCAGCAGGCTGCCAGAGAGCTCCGGGACGCCCATCACGAAGCGATCACACGCGGCCGGGGCAAGGACGGTGTGACACACCCCGCGTGAATGACCACGACCGAACCCTGGACCCCGGCAGCCCGGCCGAAGCGGACCTGGCCCCGGTACCGGGGCTCGCCTCACCAGCGGTTCCCGCCCCGGCGGGACCAGCCAGCCCGGCAGCCCCAGCCAGCCCGGCAGCCCCGGAGGGCCAGCCCGGCCAGCCGGGCGGACTGGACCTCGATCATCTGGCCAGCCTGGTCTACGAGCGGATCGGCGAGCGGATCGAGCAACCGCCGGATACACAGGGTGAGATGCCGTCGGTGGCGGAGGCGGTGGCACTGCGCGAACAGGCGCCCGAACTCTACGATCTGTGGCTGAAGATCGCCCAGGAGCGGGCGGCCACCGGCAACTACGTTCAGCGTGCGCCCTATGAGGTGCCCGAACGGCTGGCCCAGAGCGGCCGCCCGCGGGCTCTGTCGGCGCTCGTCGTGGTCCTTGCGTTCTGCGGCTATCTGGCGTGGCTGGGCGGGCCCGGGCCGTACATCGCAGGCCTGATCGCGATCGTGGACCTGGTGGCCATGCTCGGCCTGTTCTTCGGCCTGCGCCCCGGCCATCTCTCCGATTCCCGGCACCCTCCACGCAAGCACTTAGTGCGGGTGGCATGATTCGCCGGAGTTACCCTGATTGCACCGGAGACTCTCCGGAAAATGAACGCTAAAGCGGGTGGAACGACGGCGTCGCGACCGGGAAGGTAAGGCATTCCTTGGTGCTGCGGCGTATTACACACCACCGCCGCGGAGGCGGCCGGTGGCCGTCCCACGGGCGGCGATGACTGCGCCGGGGATTTGGCGCAGTGATCAGGCGACGCGGCGCAGGTTCTGGGACTTCTCGATTGTCTCTGCTTCGTCGACGGCCTTACGGGACAGCCCGCCGAAGAAGTCGAGGATGGCACCCCAGAAGTAGGCCGCACCGGCGATGACGAGGCCGGTCAGCGTGATGCCGATCCAGCTCGCCCGGACGGGGATGCCCCACGCGGTGAACAGACTGACGTTCACCAGCCAGGCACCACCGATGCCGAGCAGCACCAGCACCAGCGCCTGCAGTTCGGACGCGAACGACAGGTAGCGGCTGAAGATCTTCATCACCGCTAGCACGCCGAGGCCGAGCAGCGCCATGATGGCGAATGCGTACATGACCCCTCCCTTCTAACATCTGTTTCCTCCTCTAACCTCCGCCCGGCCAGCGACGGGGGGCAGAGGCTAAGGCCGGCAAAAATCCAGGGCCAAAGACCCCTTTCCCCGGCGCCGAACGGGCTCGCGCGGGGCGACCCGCCGTCCGGCCCCACGGCACCGGCCCGGCCTCACAACTTGTAGCCGAGGTCCCGCAGCAGCCCTCGGCGCTCTGCCACGTCGGCCTCGGTCTCGATGCCGACCGGGGGCACGCCGTCGATCACCCCGATGATCCCCCGGCCACGCTTCGTGACGGCGACAAGTACCTGCACTGGGTTGGCGGTCGCGCAGAAGATGGTGCAGACCTCGGGCACTGTCTTCAGCGGGTTGAGGACGTTCACCGGGAACCCCTCCCGGAGCAGGATCACGAACGAATGCCCGGCGCCGATCGCGGCCGCGATCGCGGCGGCGGCGGCCGTCAGGGGGTCGTCATTGCCCGAGCGGCGGACCAGGCGGGCGGCCGATGCCTCGCAGAACGCCAGCCCGAAGCGCAGGTGAGGGCTGACCCCGATCAGCGCCTCGTGCAGGTCCTCCACCGTCTTGATGAAGTGCGCCTGCCCGATGATGATGTTCGCCTCCGGCGGCAGGTCCACCGCCACCACGTCGAACGACAGCGCCGGGCCGGTCATGCCGTCAGCCCGGGTGTGCGGCCGCGAAGGCCGGGATCACCCGCCAGGAGCCCTGGGCGATCCGCTCGTGCAGTTCGGCCTCCACGATCGCCCGCACCACTGGCTCCTGGCGCTGTGCGTCGGCTTCGCTGGTGATCTGGCACGGCCACATCCCGGCCACCGCGCCCCGCAGGTGGGGGTGGGTGCTGCCGCGGCCGAACAGCGCCATTACCTGGACCGGCTCCACCCGGCCGCCGTCGTGGGCCCCGGCGTCCCTTTGCTGCGGCCACGACAGCTCCCAGCGGGCGTAGACCCCGCCGTCGCGGTCCTCGCCCGTGTGGTGGCGGACGGTGCCGGCGCCGCGCAGGTACTCCCGGCTCGCCTCGGTGAGGACGGCGCGCACCACAGGGTCGAGCAGCCCGACCGCCCGGCGGAAGACGGCTACCCGCTCCGGCCAGTCCCGTGCCCCCTCGTAGGTGCGGGTGCGCAGGTCCTCCAGATGACGGTAGACATCCTCGCTGCGAGGTAGCGCATCCTTGGTCATGTCTCCATCATCGTCCACCGGCCCGGACCGGCCCTGACCTGGGTCCCGGTCCGGCTCACCGGCCGCTAGGGTGGTGGTCCATGATCGATCGCGCCCGGCTTGCCGAGCTGACGCGGCGGGAGCTGGACCGGTTCGCCGCCACCCACCCCCGCTCGCGCGAGCTGTCCGAGCGGGCGCGGCACAGCCTGGTCGGCGGGGTGCCGATGCCCTGGATGATGCTGTGGGCGGGCGGCTTCCCGCCGTTCGCCGCCCACGCGCAGGGCGCCAGGATCACCGACGTGGACGGCTGTGAGTACGTTGACCTGTGCCTGGGTGACACCGGCGCGATGACCGGCCACAGCCCGCCGCGGGTGCTGGCGGCGCTGCGGGAGCAGAGCGAGCGCGGGCTGACCACGATGCTGCCGACGCAGGACGCCATCACCGTGGCGGAGGAACTGTCCGGCCGGTTCGGGGTGGACCGGTGGCTGTTCACACTCAGCGCGACCGACGCGAACCGGGCTGCGCTGCGCATCGCCCGCCAGCTGACCGGCAGGCCGAAGGTGGCGGTGTTCAGCTACTGCTATCACGGCAGCGTGGACGAGGCGTTCGCGGTCCGGCGGCCGGACGGGAGCACCGGGTCGCGGGCGGGCAACGTGGGTCCCCCGGTCGACCCGGGCGTCACCACCGTGGCCCTGGAGTTCAACGACCTGCCGGCGCTGGAGGCGGCCCTGGCCGATCGCTCGGTCGCCTGCGTGCTGGCCGAGCCGGCGATGACCAACATGGGGATCATCCTTCCCGACGAGGGCTATCACCAGGCGCTGCGCGACATCACCCGGGACACCGGCACGCTGCTGATCATCGACGAGACGCACACCCTGTCGGCCGGCCCGGGCGGCTGCGTCCAGGCCTGGGGCCTGGACCCCGATCTGGTCACTGTCGGCAAGGCGATCGGCAGCGGGGTCGCGTCCGGGGCGCTGGGCCTGTCAAGCGCGCTCAGCGACCAGATGCTCGCCCAGGTCGACGCCGACTACGAGGACACCGGCGGCATCGGCGGCACCCTGGCCGGCAACGCGCTCTCGCTGGCCGCGATCCGGGCAACGCTGACGCACGTGCTCACCCCGGCCGCCTTCGAGCGGATGATCCCGCTGGCGGGCAGGTTCACCGGCGGGGTGCGGGAGGTCATCGCCGGCGCGGGGGTGGGCTGGCACGTGACCCAGCTCGGCTGCCGTGCCGAGTACCGGTTCCAGCCAGACCCGCCCCGCAACGGGAGCGAGGCGCACGCGGCCACCGACCCGGAGCTCGAACGGTACTTCCACCTGCACGCGATGAACCGCGGTGTGCTGATCACCCCGTTCCACAACATGGCCCTGATGTCCCCGGTCACCCAGCAGGCCGACGTGGACCGCCACACCGAGGTGTTCGCCGAGGCGGTCGGCGACCTGCTCGGCCGCGCCTGAGCCTGCCTGCCCGGGTCGGCCCGCGGGCGAGCTGCCCAGCGCCGTCAGCTGGTCAGGGCCAGCACCAGCAGGACCGTGGCCGTGCCCACCTCGATCAGGGCGCCGAACACATCACCGGTCATCCCGCCGAGCCGCCGCAGCGCGAGCCGGCGGAGCAGTTCTCCGGCGAGCAGGCCGGCCGCGACGGCGCCCAGGGCGCGCGCCACCAGCGGCAGCCCGCCGAGGCCAGCGGCCCCGGCCGCGACCGCCGCCAGCAGCAGCGCGGCCGTGACGGCCCTGGCCCGCGCGCTGGCCGTGCCCGCGACGAGTGCGCCGAACCCGCTGGGGCGGGCTGGCGGCGACCCGGGCCCGGTGGCCCGCACGACCGCCACCCGGCCGGTGACCGCGGCGGCGACCAGCGCTGCCGCGCTCGCCATCCCCGGTGTGAGCGCAGCCAGCGCGGTGATCTGCACCAGGACCACCACCAGCAGCCCCATCACCCCGAACGGCCCGATGTCGGAGCGGTGCATGATGGCGAGCGCCTCGGCGCCACGCCGGCCACTGCCGAGGCCGTCGGCGGTGTCGGCCAGGCCGTCCAGGTGCAGGCCGCCGGTGAGAACCCCGAGCACAGCCACGGCAAGCGTCGCCGCCAGCAGCCGGCGGGCACCGTCGTGGCCACCCGCCTGCACGGCAGCCAGGACACCGGCAGCGGCCACGGCGAGCAGCCCGCCGACCACCGGCAGCCAGAGCACGGCCCGCGCCGCCCCGTCCTCGCTGACGGCCGGGTCGCGGGCCACCGGGATCACGGTGAACAGGCTCAGAGCGGTCCGCAGCGGCCGGGCGGGCGCGCCGGCTCGCGCCGCCGCCGCCTTCACCGTCGCCGGCTTCATCCGCGCCGCCGCAGCCGCAGCCGCCGCAACCGCAGCCGCCTCACCGGAGCCGCTGGGCGATGCCGGCGGTGCAGAGCCAGACCTCGTGGGACTCGGCGGCGATCCTGGCGTTGAGGAGGCCGAGCTCGTCCCGGAACCGCCGGCCCGACACGGTGCCGGGCACGACCCCGGATCCGACCTCGTTGCTCACCGCCACCACCGGCCGGCTGGCGGCACACCAGGCGGCCACCAGGGCATCGACGCGCGCCGCAAGAGCGCCGTCGGCACCGGGACGGCTGTCCCAGATCCCGCAGTCGTCCATCACCCCCGCCAGCCAGGTGGCCAGGCAGTCGACCAGGGCCGGGGCCGTGCTGGCCGGGGCGGCCAGCACCTCGTCCAGGTCGAGCGTCTCCAGGGTGCGCCAGTGACCGGGACGGCGGCGCTGATGGTCGCGGACCCGGGCGTCCCATTCCGCGTCGCCGGTGCCGGACGGCGGGCCGGTGGCGACATAGTCCACCGGCTCCTCACCGGGCAGCATCCCCTCCGCGGCCGCCGACTTCCCGGACCGGGCCCCGCCGAGCACAAGCACGCGGCGGGCCCCGGCCGGTCCCGCCGGTCCCGCCGCCCCGGAAGCGCCGGGCGCACCGGAGGCGTCAGCCGCGCCCGCACCGTCGGAGGCATCCGAGACACCGGCACTGTCGAACGTGGCGACATCCCGCAGCACCCGCGCCGCGGCCTGCACGATCGGCAGCGCGAGCGCCGCCCCCGACCCCTCGCCCAGGCGCAGATCCAGGTCGATCAGGGGCCGCAGGCCCAGCGCGGACAGCGCCAGCCGGGCACCCGGCTCGGTGGACAGGTGACCCGCGATCATGAAGTGCACCGCCTCCGGTGCCAGGGCGCGGGCGGCGAGCGCCGCTGCGCAGGCGATGACGCCGTCCAGCACCACCGGCACCCGGGCCGCCGCCGCGCCGAGCAGGAACCCGGCGATCGCGGCCTGCTCCAGGCCGCCCACCGCCGCCAGGACCCCGACCGGATCGGCCGGGTCGGGCTGGTGGCGGACCAGTGCCCGGCGCACCACCTCGACCTTGCGGGCCCAGGTCTCGTCGTCGATCCCGGTCCCCCGGCCGGTGACGGCCTCGGGTTCGGCGCGCACGAACGCGGCGATCAGCGCCGCGGACGCGGTGGTGTTCGCGATGCCCATATCCCCGGTCAGCAGGCAGCGGTTCCCGGCGGCGGCCAGGTCACGGGCGGTCTGGATGCCGACCTCCAGGGCGCGTTCGGCCTCCTCGCGGCTCATGGCCGGACCCTCGGTCATGTCGGCGGTCCCCGGCCGGACCTTGCGCAGCAGCAGCCCCGGGGCAGGCGTGAGGTCCGCGGCGACACCGACATCGACGACGCAGACGTCGGCGCCCGCCTGCGCCGCGATCGCGTTGACCACCGCCCCTGAGGCCAGGAAGTTCGCCACCATCTGGGCGGTGACCTCCTGTGGCCAGGGTGTGACCCCCTGGGCGTGGACCCCGTGGTCACCGGCGAACACGGCGACCACGGCGGGCGCGGGCAGCGGCGGCGGGCAGACGCCGGCGATCCCCGCCAGCACCACCGACAGATCCTCCAGCACCCCGAGCGAGCCGCTCGGCTTGGTCAGCCGCTCCTGGCGCTCCCGCGCCTGGGCCATCGCCGCGGGATCGGGCGGCCCGATGGCGGCGGCCGTGTCGGCCAGCAGGCTCATCGGCGTGTCCCTGGTGGCAGGGGTGTCACGGCCACTCCTCTCCCTCGCGGTCCGGTCCCTCGCGGTCCGGCCGGTGCGGGACAGGCAGAATCATCGCATGCCCGCACGCGACCAGCCGGACAGCGGGGCACCGGCCACGCTGCACTTCGTCCGCCACGGCCAGAGCACCTGGAACGTGGAGCACCGGGTCCAGGGCCAGACGGCGCACGTCCCGCTGACCCCGGAAGGCCAGCGCCAGGCCAGGGTGGCCGCGGGCCTGCTGCGGGACTGCGGCGCCCGGCTCGTGTTCACCAGCGACCTGGCCCGTGCGGCGCAGACAGCCGCGCCGATCGCCCGGGCCCTGCGCACCAGCGCCGTGCCCGAGCCCGCGCTGCG
>Ga0307373_10015333_pt1 | contig 10433 bp, 10 predicted proteins | sample OX2MG_FD_202534 | JGI IMG/M metagenome (GOLD analysis project Ga0307373, IMG submission 202534) | Soil microbial communities from Risofladan, Vaasa, Finland - OX-2 | ecosystem: Environmental > Terrestrial > Soil > Coastal area > Acid sulfate soil | place: Finland: Risofladan, Vaasa | collected...
CTTCTCTCTCGCTGCCTCTAACCGGAGATTGCGCAGGCGCTCCTTCACCGCGGCTTCGCGCTGGCGCTCTTCCTCCTCTGCCGCGAGCCGGAGACGGATGCGCTCCTCCTCGGCCCAGAGCTCGTTCTGGACGAGCCGGGCGCGGGCCGCCTGGTGCTGCTGCTCCAACCGGAGCGACGACTCGGCCTCGTCGAGCTTGCGGCGCTCTTCGCGCGCTTTGCGCTGTTCAGCGATCATCTCGCTGCCCAGCAGAATGACGCCGACCTGGTAGCGGAGGGCGAGCTTCTCGCGCAGGTCGTCCGGGCTCGGCAGCACGCCGAGCACGCCACGCACGACGGCGTCCGAGAAGCCCTCGGGGATCCCGTGATCGGTCGCCTCGAGGCGGCGTGCCGAGTCCCGCGCGAGCTGGAGGAAGGTCGCGATGACCTCCTCTCGGACCGCGTCGTACTGGTCGAGCACCTCCTGTTTGGCCTCGTCGAGCGCGACCTGGGCGGCCTGGAATTCCTGCTCGAATGCCTCGAATGCCCGCCAGGGCACCCAGCGAAAAGCGGGCGTCTCGAAGAGCGTCTCGGTCAGGCGGAAGTGATAGGAATACTTGTGCAACGCGCCGTGTGCCCGCGCCGCGGGACGGAGGAGTGGCAGGCGATACCGATCGGGAAGCAGGCCGCAGCGCGGCGGTCGGAACGCGACGTCGGTGCCGCGCGGCAACGTGATGCCCAGGGCGTTCCATTCGAGGCGTCGATCGAGGAGGCCGAAGCCGCTCGCGTCGACATTTAAGAAGACGCCTTCGTCTTCAAGTGCCGAGAGATCGAACGGCAGGCGTTCCACCGTCGTCGTAGTGACGCCAGTGCGTTGCGCGGCCCGTTCGGCGCGGGCATCTTGTTCTCGCTCGGTCAGCTCACGGGGCGGCGCGGTTGAGAGATCCAACATACGTGACACCTCCTGAAACCGGTTGGAATGACGGGATGTCGAGCCAGCGGGGTTGCTGGCACGGACTGACGCAGCGACTTCGGTCGCGTCGGTTCAGGCAATGGACCCGAGTCCGTCCATCTCCGGCGAGGCGGGCCGAGTTTCCGCGTGCCGGTTGTCGCTCGTCGACGTGCCCTGGCCTTCCAGATAGGCGTCCAGGATCTCGGCGACGATCCGAGTCATTGGCCGCCGTCGTGTCCGCGCCATCTGGTAAAGCGGCGGGATGAGCCGCTCGGGAATCTTTGGGCTGTACATACCGCGATCTCCTGTCGTGAACAAAGTTCGAGGCCGCGAGCGTTCTGCCCGTGGCCTCGATGATCGTGCTCCGCGCGCGCGGAACCGGTGTTTGGACTGCGAGGGAAGCCGCGATGCTTGGCGACACTCTGTAGAGGTTCAGCCCGTAGGCTCGGCAGCGCGTCCGCTCGCCGGGGTATACAGGCCTCTTTCACGAAGACTCACGTATCCGCCACGCGACACGATCACGTGATCGAGCACGTCGATGCCGAGCAGGTCGCCGGCGTGTCCGACCTCTGCGGTGAGACGGACGTCTTCCGGGCTGGGAGTCGGGTCGCCGGAGGGATGATTGTGTACCAGCACGATCGCGTCGGCGCCGATCCGGACAGCCTCGCGGAAGCAGTCGGCGATCCGAACCACCGTTGCATTCAATCCACCCTGGTAGACAATCTGGGTGACCAACACGTGGCTCTTCAGGTTGAGACAGACGACGCGAAGCTGCTCTTGGGCCAGCTCACTCAGCTCGGGACCAAGATAATCCGCGACGTCAGCCGGCTTACGGAAAGCGGGTCCGTCGATGGTGGGCACGAGTCGGTCGATCTCGTAACGCGAGACCAGCTCGGCAAGGAGCCGCAGATTCTCCCGAACGAGGTGGACGAGCGCCGCCGCGTCCGGCGGAAGGAGTTGAACTTGCCGCCGATCCGTCTTCGCCGTCACGCGGCACGAGGACACGGGGTCGCGGCGGCGTCTTCGGTCGGCGTGACCTCCCAGGCGACTGGCGTGTGGTAGCGATCGTAGAGACGGCGATCGAGCCGCGAGCGAAAGGTGGCCGCACGCTCGGCGTCGTACAGGTCGTTCGCCTGGCGCTGTGACTTTACCCATAGGTTGGCCAGACGTGGAAGCATCGTTTGGCCGTCTGAGCCCCAAAATGGCATCTTCTGCCCCCGGAGAATCCGACGTCTGGTGAGCATCGGAACCATAGTTTGGCCGAAAGTAGCGGAGTGGAAGCATACCGTGGCCATGAGTTAGCACCTCTTTCGATGCGAGAATTACTGTGGGGCCGTTCGAGCACTCAGCGCGACGTCCCAGGCGATCGGGGAGTGGTAGCGATCGTAGAGACGACGGTCGAGACGAGTACGGAATGTCCCGCCTTGCTCCGGGTCACAGGTGGCGTAGAGGTCCCGAACCCGACGCGCCAGCGCGTCGAACTCACGCCGGTCGTAGAACTGCCCAAGTTCCGCGGCGAAGGTTCGGGCGAGGCGGGCGGGCGGGACGGTCCGAATCGCCAGTTCCCAGCGAACCTGGGTCGACACGCAGTCAGAGATAGTTAGCATCGATCTTCTCCAAAGACGTTGTCCGTGGCTGAAACTCACGGGACCATCGGAAACGCGACAAGGGTCACAATCCCGAGATCCTCGAGATCGTGGCCCTTGTCGTCGGACGTGCGCGGGGGAAACGTGTCCGAGCGACTGGGGCAACCGTGCCTCGGTCTGCTCGGAACGCTCGGGAATCCGCGCCGCGGGCGAGTGGGCCGCGCGACCGATTGCGGTGGAACCCAGGGAAGCAATCCTCCAGGAGGCACATGTCTGGGTCGCCGTCTTCGATCGCGGAGACGCGCCGGTGCTGAATGCGGCACCGACACGGGGGAAGGAGGAGAGCGTCAGCGGGAGAAGGCCGGGGCCACATCCCCGGCGGCCGGGGCATCGTGGCAAACGTGAAGCGGCCGGTCGAGACGGACGCAGAACGTCCCGCCCATCTTGCGATTGCCGCGGGACTTACCATGAGGCCGTGCGAGCACTCAGGATTTTTGATTGGAGAGACCCGTATGCTCAGCAACGGCCAGCTTACCCAACTCTGTCACGACCTGGGTCTGTCCGAGCAGGCCCAGGCGGTCATCGCGGAGATCCGCGCCTCACCCCCGTCCCGCCGCGTCCGCAGTGCCGCCGGCAACGTCAGCGTGCGGTATGCCAGTTGGAAGATGGGGGTCACGATCCAAGCCGAGAGCCATCGCAACGAATTGGCTGGGATTTACGAGAAAGAGCACGATCCGGCGACGTTGGAGTACTACGACCAGCCACCACCGATTAAGCTCGTCTACCCCGCCCAGAGCGGTCGGCGGGTTGGGGTGGTGCACACGCCCGACTACTTCGTCCTGCGGACGGATTCCGTCGGCTGGGAAGAGTGGAAGATGGCGGAAGAATTGGACCGACTGGCGGACGCGATGCCGCACCGGTACCGTCGGGGAGAAGACGGCCAGTGGCATTGCCCGCCCGGGGAGGAGTACGCCCAGCCACTGGGGTTCTTCTATCGGGTGCGCTCCTCGGCCGAGATCGATTGGGTTTTCCAGCGCAACCTGCTCTTCCTCGAGGATTACCTGCGGGCCGATTGCCCACCGGTGGAGGAGCGAGCGGCCGAAGCGGTTCGGGCGCTGGTCACCCAGAAACCGGGACTGTCCCTCGGCGGGCTGCTTCGACGGTTGGCGGGAGCGAGCACCGACGACGTCTACCGCCTCATCGCCACCGAACGGCTTTTCGTCGATCTCCACGCCACCGCGCTGGCCGAGCCGGAGCGCGTGCGGGTCTTTCGCGACGCGGCGAGTGCGCATGCCGACGCGGTGATCGCCGCGTCAGTTCCCCCACACCCCGTCGGCGGGGCGCCGGCGCTGTCCTGGACGGTGGGCGCGTCGGTGGTCTGGGATGGACGCTGCTGGACGATCGTCAACGTCGGACAGACCACGACGGCGCTCCTCTCCGATGAGGGGATCCTGGTCGAGATTCCCTCGGCCACGCTCGACGCCTTGATCCGTCAGGGCAAACTGATCGGGGGCGCCGCGCCCGCAGGGATCAGCAATGCAGCTCAGGAGCGGCTCGCGCGAGCCAGCCCGGAGGACTTTCGCGAGGCCAACCGCCGCTATGTCATCATCGCCTCGCGTCCGGCCGGCGCCGCCCCGACGGCGCCCGGGCGGACGGTTCGCCGATGGCGGGCGCGGTGGCGCGCGGCCGAACAGGTCGACCGCTGCGGCTACGTCGGGCTCTTACCGCGCCTGGGTCAGAGCGGGAACCGCACGCGGAAGCTGCCGGAGGCGACGCGCGCTCTCCTCGACACGTTCATCGCCACGGACTACGAGACCCTCAAACAGAAGCCCAAGTTTGCCGTGTACGCCGCGCTGGTGCGGGCGTGCGATGAGCGGGGGCTCGCCGCGCCCAGCTACAAGACCTTCGCGGCGGCGGTGAATCGGCGCCCACGCGCTGAACAGGTTGCTAACCGCCAGGGACCGCGGGCCGCCGCCCAGGAGGCCGCGTTCTACTGGGAGCTCACCCGGACGACGCCGCGCCACGGTGACCGCCCGTTCGAGATCGGCCACATCGACCACACCCAGCTGGACGTCGAGCTGGTTTGCTCGCGCACCGGGCGCAACCTCGGGCGTCCCTGGGCGACGTTCCTCACCGACGCCTTTTCTCGGCGGCTCCTGGCCTTCGCCCTCAGCTTCGATCCGCCCAGCTACCGCGCCTGCATGCTGGTTTTGCGGGCGGGCGTGCGACGCCATCAGCGACTGCCGCAAACCATCGTCGTGGATGGAGGCGCCGAGTTCGCGAGCGTCTACTTTGAGACCCTCCTGGCGCGCTACGGGTGCACCGAGAAGACCCGGCCGGGCGCGCGGCCCCGTTTCGGCTCGGTCTGCGAGCGCCTGTTCGGCACAACCAACACCCAATTCGTCCATACCCTCGTCGGCAACACCCAGATCCTCCAGAGCACGCGTCAGGTAACCAAGGCGATTCATCCCACCGAGCACGCCTGTTGGACCCTCGATCGGCTCGCGGCGCACCTGGAGGCGTGGGCGGACGAGCTCTACGACACCCGCGACCACCCGGCGCTCGGGCAGTCGCCACGCGAGGCTTTCACGGCCGGGCTCCTCCAGAGTGGTCCTCGCCTCCATCGGCTGATCCCCGACGACGAGGATTTCCGGATGCTCACTCTCCCTTCCACGCGCAAAGGCACGGCGAAGCTCCAGCCCCGCCTCGGGGTGAAGATCAACTACCTCTTCTACTGGTCCGAGGCCTTCCTCGATCCCACGGTGGAAGGGACCCAAATCCCGGTGCGCTTCGATCCCTTCGACGCCGGGCTGGCGTACGCTTTTGTCCGGGGGCGTTGGGTCCGCTGCCTCTCCGAGTACTACGCGACCTTCGCCGGATGCTCGGAACGGGAGATCCAACTGGCCACCGTGGAACTGCGCCGCCGCAAGCAACAACACGGCCAGCAGCTCACGCTGACGGCGCGCAAGCTGGCGGACTTCCTGGCTTCGGTGGAGGCGGAGGAAGTGTTGCTCGCGCAGCGTCTCCGGGATGCCGCGGCGCGGGACGTGGTCCGGGGCCTGGTGCGGGTCCCCGACCGCGCACCCAGCGGGCGTGAAGAGACGACCAACGTCTTGCCCCCGAAGCCCGACGGCGAGCCCGCGCTGCCGGAGGATCGTCTGGTCATCTACGAGGATTATTGAGATGTCGACCATTGATGGCTTCCCCCGCGAACTTCTCCCGCAGCCTCCCGCCGCTCGCCTGGCCTACTTCGTCGGCAAGGTCGTGGCCCACCCCCGGCTCAAGGACGCGCACCAGGCCTTGCTCATGGCCCTCCAGGAGCCCACCCCGGCGCCGCTCATCCTCGTCTTCGGGCCGACCGGCGTCGGTAAGACGACGCTGCGTCGTCGGATCGAGCGTCAGTTGATCGCGGAAGCCCTCCCTGACTTGGGGAACGATCCTGGCCGGATCCCGGTCGTCGCGCTGGAGGCAGTCGCTCCCGAGTCGGGCCAGTTCAACTGGAAGGACTACTACACCCGCGCCTTGCTCGCGCTCGACGAGCCGCTGATTGCGCACAAGATCGACTACCGCCTGCGAGGCATGCGCCGGGAAGGGGACGGGGCGGTCGTGATCGAGCGCGGGACCTCCGCCCCGGAACTGCGGCGGGCGCTGGAGCATTGTCTTCGCCAGCGGCGACCGAGCGCTGTCCTTGTCGACGAGGCCCAGCACCTGCGCAAGACGGCGAGCGCCCGGCGGTTACTCGATCAGATGGATCTCCTCAAGTCGCTGGCAAGCATGACCGGCATCGCGCACGTGCTCATCGGCACCTACGAGCTCCTCGGCCTCGTCAATCTCAGCGCCCAATTGAGCCGACGCAGCGTCGAGGTCCACTTCGGCCGCTACCGCGCCGACGTGGCCGAGGATGCCCAGGCGTTCCGCAGCGTGCTCCTGACGTTTCAGCGTCACCTGCCCCTGACCACGGAACCGGACCTGGTCGGGCGCTGGGAGTCCCTCTACGAGCAGTCGGTCGGCTGCATCGGCGTGCTCAAGAACTGGCTGGATCGGTCACTCGCGGCCGCGCTGGAGGCAGGTGAGTCGACCATGACCGCACGGTGCCTGAAAGAGCAGGCCGCACCGACCCGCAAGCTCCTGAGCCTGGCCCGCGAGATCAAGGAGGGCGAGGAGGCTCTCGCCGCTGCTGATCGCGGGCGCGGTGAGCTACGCTCGCTCCTAGGTTTGGCACCGGAACCGGCGATCCGGGGAGCGGTCAAATCCGAGGTGGGAGGAGAACTCGCGCCGGGGCGGGCCAAGGTCCGGCCTTCGGGGGGGCGAGCCGCTCAGCGCCGACCGGAGCGGGATCCGGTTGGGATGGGAGTGGACAATGGAAACTGATCAGCTGGTGGTTTACGATGAATGGGACGTTGCGCCTCTCGCGATTCCGCCCCGCAGCCGGTTATTCCACCTGGCGCCGATCGGCATCGGGACGCCGGAGGTGGAGAGCCTCACCGGCTACGTCGCGCGCCTTGCTGAAATGCACGGCGTGCGGCCGCGCCAACTCGTCGCGCGCGAAATCCTTCCCCTCCTGGGGCGCCCCCGCCTGGCGGAGACCCCGTTCCCCAGTCTGCTCTCCGCGTTCTGGCGCAACGAGACCCACTCGCTCAATGGGACGCGGACGCTGGCGCGCGACATGGTCGGGGCTCTCGAGACCCTGACCAGGCGCCACGACCTGCGCTTCCTGACTCTCCTGACCTGGGCCGACGTCCTCTCGACCCAACAGTTGCAACGCCTCACCCGTGTCTTCTGTCCCTCTTGCTTTGCGGAGTGGCGCCAGGCCGGGCAGATTATCTACGAGCCGCTGCTCTGGACCTTGACCCCGATCATCGCCTGTCCGCGCCACCGGCAGCGCTTGCGCCTCGCCTGCCCCTATCCCGACTGTCGATACTCCTCTCCCTGGCTCGGCGCGCGATCCCAGCCGGGGTACTGCGCGCACTGCGAACGGTGGTTGGGGATTGCCGAAGGCGGGGACGTCAGTGGGAGTGACGTGCTGACCGAGGAGGAGCTGATCGTGCAAGCCTGGATCGGTAACGCGGTCGGGGAATTGCTCGCCGCCGCACCGGACCTTCCCGTCCCACCCAGCCGCGAGCAGCTGCTCCGGACCCTCGCCGTCTGGACCCAATCGCGGGCAACGGTGAGCCGGCAGGCTTGGGCGCGTCAGGTGGGGCTCGGGCCGTCAACGATCGGCAATTGGGAGAAGGGGAAGGCCATCCCCTCGCTCTGGTATCTCCTGCAGGTCTGCCGGCACCTGGGGACCACGCCCGTGCGCGTCTTGACGGACGACCTACCGGACGCGCCGCGTCCCGCACCGGAAACGCGGGTGTCACCGCCATTCCCCGCCCGCCCCGTCCGAGCGTGCAAGGCTTTCGACTACGAGGCGACGCGTCAGACGCTGGAGGAGATTCTCACCAGCGCCGAGGAGCCACCCCCGTCCCTCCGGGAGATCGCGCGACGGCTGAACAAGTCCGATGAGGTGCTGCGTCGGAATCTGCCCGCGTTGTGCCATGCGATCTCGGAGCGGTATCTGCGTGACCAGAAGGCTCAGGGCCTTCGGGCACGACAGCGGCTGCGTGAGGAGGCGCGCCAGGCCACCTACCAGATTCACGCTCAGGGGCAGTATCCCAGCGCTCACCGGATCGCGCCGCTTCTCAGCCAACCGGATTCCCTGCGGGGCGGCCTGGCCAAGATGGCGTGGCAGGAAGCGTTGCGAGAACTCGGCTGGTTGGGGGGAAAGGAGGGCACACCCCATTCTGTCTGATGCTGGAAGCATAGTTTGGCCATTGCGGCCATACTATCGGTTAAGTCACAGGCGCGCCAGGGCGTCGAAGGCAGCGCGGTTGTAGAACTGCCCCACGTAGCCGGCGAAGTTCTCGGCAAGCCGAGTCGGGGTCGTCGACCGAACGGCGCAGGCCAGTTGCTGGTCGAGCGGAAGGGCTTCGTAGAGTTTGGCCATGGTAAACCTCCGAGAAATGTTGGGGGCAGAGCCATCGAAAGCTCTGCCCTCCCGTGAATGACGGAATCGGGGTTACGCGGCGCGTGGCGGCTCCGTCGGAGCTGTCGCGTGTCGCCGGTAGACGGTCAGCCACCGGAGATGGGGCGCCGTCGGACTCACGACAAGAACTAGCTCGCGGGCGAGCCCCTGAGCGGAGTCGTGAGCGGAACAAAGGGGAAACCGGCAGATGAGGTGGCTGGGCAGCCAGTCGGGGAGAAGTCGCCTAAAACGGGATGTCATCGTCCGAGCCCTGGTCATGCCCGGCGACGGGAGGCGCGGCCGGTTCCGCTTCGTGCCCCCCACCATCGGGCCGATGATCGAGCAGGTTGACTTCGCTCGCCACGATCTCGGCGGCGCGTCGCTTCTGCCCATCGCGACCTTCCCAGGTGCGGTAACTCAGGCGACCGCCGACGAAGACGAGACGGCCTTTTGCGAGGTACTCGCCCGCGAACTCGGCGAGCTTGCCCCAGCAGATGACCTGGTGCCATTCGGTCTCCCGTTCGGCGCCCGGTTTTGTCGGACGATCGGTCGCCAGGCTGAACTTAGTGACGGCCTGGCCCTCGGCGGTATAGCGCATCTCGGGGTTCTGCCCGAGTCGGCCGACGAAGAACGTTCGGTTAACCGAGAATGCCATGTCAAGACCTCCCATTGTCGTGTCGCGCTGGCGTGCCAGATTGGATGCCGTCCGATGGCACGTCCGGTCGGGAGCCGACCAGGAAGAGATCGTCCGCGAGTTGGTCGAGGAAGTCGGTACGAATGCTTTCCTCCCGCCTGAGAACGGAGATGTTGGGATCGTCGATGAGCAGGGCGTGACCTGCTTCCACGGCCCAGAGCAACGCCTGGCGCTCGTCGTCGGTCAATTCGGCCAGATAGGTCTGGCCATCACGCTTCTTGATTTGCATCGTGAATCCTCCTTGGCGGCATCAAGCCGCATGTGCGAGCTCGCTCTCTTCCGCGAGGGCGCGAGCGAAGAGGCGGCGGCCATCCGGCCGGGGCGCCAGGTCGGCGACGTCTTTGACGCCGCACGGTAGAACCAGTGGAACCGCCCGGGGTCCGAGGGCCCGGAGCATCTCCGTCGTGGCCTCTTGACCGGGGGCGTCGGCGTCGAGCGCCAGGAAAAGACGGCGAAACCGGGAGCGGAGCGCCTGCAGGACCTCGGACCGAGCGCGGGTTCCGACCAGCGCCAGGGCGGGGAAGCCCCACTGGACGAGAGTCAGCCAGTCGAACACTCCCTCGACGAGGATAGCGACCGGACTGCCCGCGGCCATCTCCCATCCGAGGAGTGGCTTGGGACCCGGCAGTCCGAGGTACTTCGGCGCGTTGCCCGCGGAGGCGGCGGCGCCGATGGCGCGTCCGACCAACCAGATTGGCTGGTCCCGGCGGATTTCGGGCACGACCACGCGCCCGGCCAGGAACTCCCGTCCATCGCGTCCGATCAGGCCGGCCCGGACAGCGGCCTGCACCGGTAATCGCCGCCAGCGCAGGTACGCGACGAGCTCGTCACCGCTCCCGTAACCGATCCGGTGGCGTTCGAGCGTCGTCCGTTCCAACCCGCGCTGCTCGACGTAGCGCAGGGCGGCGCGATCGGTCAGCAGCCGGTTGTGGTAGAGCTCGGTCGCGGCCGCGAGACAGGCGCGTTCGCCAACTCCCATATAGTGGGGAAACCGTCGGCGCGGCTGTGTCCGCTGCACCGCTCTGGAAGGGGTCGAGTGCCCGCCGACCGACCCACCGGTGAGGTGGGCGACCGCGTCTCGGAAGCCGATCCCCTCCAGGCGCATGACGAAGCTGATCACGTCGCCGCCGATGGAGCAGCGGTAGCAGTACCAGCTCTCGGTCGCACCGTAGACATGCAGATTCGGTCGCCCGCCGTCGGAGTGAAACGGGCAGCGTCC
>Ga0307373_10015334_pt1 | contig 10433 bp, 14 predicted proteins | sample OX2MG_FD_202534 | JGI IMG/M metagenome (GOLD analysis project Ga0307373, IMG submission 202534) | Soil microbial communities from Risofladan, Vaasa, Finland - OX-2 | ecosystem: Environmental > Terrestrial > Soil > Coastal area > Acid sulfate soil | place: Finland: Risofladan, Vaasa | collected...
TGACGGCGCAATGATCACGTCCTCGCCGTGCTGCCAGTTCACCGGCGTGGCCACGCTGTGCTTCGCCGTCAATTGCAACGAGTCGATCGCGCGCAGGATCTCGGCGAAGTTGCGGCCGGTGCTGGCCGGGTAGGTGATCGTCAGTTTCAGCTTCTTGTCGGGGCCGACGACGAAGACCGAGCGCACGGTCAAGGTGTCGCTCGCATTCGGATGGATCATGCCGTAGAGCCCGGCGATGCGCCGCTCGTTGTCGGCAATCAGGGGGAAATTGAGCGCGTGTCCCTGGGTCTCGGCGATATCGCCGGCCCAGGCGCGATGGTCCGCGAGCGGATCGACCGACAGGCCGATCACCTTCACGTCCCGCTTGTCGAATTCCGGCTTGAGTCGGGCCACCTCGCCAAGCTCGGTGGTGCAGACCGGAGTGAAGTCCTTGGGGTGGGAGAACAGCACGCCCCAGGAGGTGCCGAGCCAGTCGTGGAAGCGCAGCGTGCCTTCGATCGTCTGCGCTTCGAAATCGGGGGCGGTATCGCCGAGTTGGAGGGTCATCACGAAAACCTTTCGGTGGTTGCCGTTTGGGTTGGCAGCTGGATTCGTCTGTGGACTTGCCAACGGGCTTGACGGCGGGATCGCGCGCCGGGACGGAGCCGTCCGGCTCGGTCCCGGCGCGCGGGCCGCGTCAGCTCTTCGCCTTGCCCGGCGCGGATGTGGCGGGGTGATGCGACTTGTTGTTTGCGCTTTCCATCATCCGATTGCAGTTGTTGGCCATGCGGGTCATGGCGGACATCATGCCCATCATCCCGCCGCCGTGGCTGCCCATCGTTCCGCCACCCATCATGCCGTGGCTCTGCGCGGCTCCGGCGCCGCCCATCATCCCCTGACCGCCCATCTGCGCAGGGGGTTTCGACGGTGGACTCGCCGGCGTGGGGGTCTGGGCAAGAGCGGCGGTGGCGACGCCGAGGGTCAGGACCGCCGTCGACAGCAGCCGGGTTGTTTGCGTATTCATCGAGAGGTCTCCTTGTCAGGATTGGGCCGTTCGGCCCGGACAGGTCAGGAAAACGTCGCGGGTTCCCGCTCGCGCGCGGCGGACGGGAACGGCGCGTCGTGGGCCGCGTCGTCAAGCAGCGCGGGAGCGATGGTGGTGAGCTTTGCGGCGGCGTCTCCGGAAGCCGCGGACGAGCCGTGTCTCCCCATGCAGAGTCCAAGCGCGCACATCGCCGCGCACGGGAGGATCGACAGCAGGATCGGCGCCAGGCCAAAGGCCACCAGCCACGGCCAGCCCAGTGCCGCTCCACCACCCGCCAGGGCGATGACGCCGAGCATCAATCCTCGTCTGCCGTGCAACCATGTTGGCAGGTATCTTGCGATGCCGGTACCGCCCGAAGCGGTGCCCGACGATCCCTGGCAGCACCCAGGGCCGGAGTTCGTGTTCACGTTGGATTCTTCCACCTCTGCCGGTGACACCACCTTGCAGCCCGCGACTCTGCAGTCCCACCGCCACCGCGACGCCAACGCGCCTCAGCCAACGCCGGAACGATCAGGCGCGAATGCAGCATCCATCGCATGGGAGCAGCCGGAGCCGCTCGCATCCATCATCGCCTCCGGCCGCGAGGCCGGTGGCTAGATCGACGGCAGGGGTCTGGGAGGAAGGGGGGCCGGCGCCACGCTGCGCCCCGGTGGCATGCCCGCCTGGTCGGCAATAAACGCCTGCAGCGTCCAAACCACTGGGCGTGCGACGAGGTCCCGGTCAGGCAAGGTGGCGGTCGGAACACAAGCCACCCGGCAATGCGCGCTACTCGGCATGGCGTGGTGGGCATGGCCCGCATCTGCGCAGCCGCCGTGGGCGGCTTGGCACAGGCTATGGCTGGTGGACATGCCGGCGGAGGCCATCGCCACCCCCGGGACAACCAGTCCCAGAGCGACGACCACGGCAACCACGAGACGGCGCAGCCAGTCCAACATGGTCGAGCGAAATAGCCCTTTCCGCGCGCCGGATCAACGACCGGACAGCCGGCTCACCGGGCGGGCTGATGAAAAAGCAGTCATGCCGGACGGCGGAGGCGGGAGGGCATGACTCGGGTCCCGGACCCAACTTCAGGCAGCCGTTTGTGTCCGGATCAGCAACCCCGACGCCACGGCCGTGCCAGCCGCCGCCGTGCCGGGCCCACCCGCCGCGGTCACGTCTCTCCCACGCTGACCACCCGCACGTTCTCGCCCGGGGTAAAGCAGGGATGACGCCGTATGGCGTGATCGTGGCGCACGGTGATTGTGCTGCCATCGGCCAGCCGCAGGGCGTTGTGACAATGCGAGATGTCCGCTTGGTCCGGCATGCAGTTGGTGTCGGTCAGCACGGTCGCGGTGGTCGCAACGGTGGGCGGCGTTCCGGCCATCGGTCACGATCGCCTGGCGGCGGCCGGGCAGCCGGATGCGCAGATGGATGCACCTGGGCACATGGCCGGTTCTGTTACCGGCCGTATCTTCCGCCCCCGAAGATGTATTTCGCCAGTGCGATGATGCCGAACACCACCAGCGCCAGGACCAGCAGCCCCAGCAGCCCCATGCCCCAGCCCATGCCGCCGTCCATGAAACCATTACCGAACATCTCGAATTCCCCGATTCACCTGTTGATCGAAGCGGCACTGCGACCGCGTGCCCAGAGGAGTGCCAGCGGTGGCACGAGCAGCCACTGCAACAGCGGCGCGAGCCCGGTGCCGAGGCCGGGCAGCACCGGCATCGCGGGCGCATAAGCCCATGCCTGCCGAACTACGACGTTCAGATGCTCGCTGTACACGGTGTAGCTGACGCCGAATGCCGTCGCGGCAAACAGCACGGGAATGAACCGCACCTCGGGCCAGTCGGGGGCCGCGGCGAACGCAAGTCCCAATGCCAGGGCACCCGCGGCGATGCCAACATCGCCCGCAGCACAATGCAACGCCGCGAGGGCGATCTCGCGCCGTGTCCCGCTCTGCCACAACGTGTAGAGCGGCATCTGCCCGAACTCCCACACCAGGTTGCCCGCGCCAGCGGCCAGCAGATAGCGTCGCAGCACGGAAAGCCACCTTGTCGCGACGGTCTGCCCGTTCATTGCGCGACCCTCCGGTCGTCGTCGCGCCCGCCGAGCCGAGGCACCCAGCGCGGCACACGCGCAGCGTAGACGTCCCACGCGGCGCCGAACGTCTGTTGGGCCTCCCGCTCCTCGGCATGCGCGAGCCGCACGTACATGAGCACCAGAACCGGGAACATCGGCAACGTCAGGATCGTCGGCCATTGCAACAGGAAGCCGAACATGATGACGATGAACGCGACGTATTGCGGGTGCCGTACCCTGGCATAGACACCCTCCGTCGCCAGCCGCCCGCTCCGTTGCGCCTGATACAGGACCCTCCAGGCGGAGGACAGCAGGATGAAGCCCCCGAAGATCAGCACGTCGCTCGCAATATGCAGCGGACTGAAATGCGGATTTCCCTTCCAGCCGAAGATCGTGGACCACAGATGCCCGCTGTCGTGCGACATCAGGTCGGCATGCGGATGCAGCCTGGTGAGCCAGCCGGACAGCAGGTAGATCGTCAGCGGAAAGCCGTACATCTCCGAAAACAGCGCCACGATAAAGGCACTGAAGGCGCCGAAGGAACGCCAGTCGCGCGGAGTGCGTGGCTTGGTGAAGCTGAAGGCGAAGACGATGAAGATGGCCGAGTTCAGGATGACCAGCACCCAGAGCCCATAGGCGCCCTCCTGCGTCATGATCCGCCTCCCTTGTCATCCGCCCCGCCATGGCCGCCGTGCCCTTGATGCATGAAGAGATGCATCAAGGGGCAGGCCGCCAGCAGCAGGAACGGCGCCGCCGCCAGCAGATGCGCCTGGTGGCCGGTCAACAGCAGACCCGCCGCCACCAGCATCAGGAAGCCGAAGGCGAGGCCGCCGCGCGTGCGCAGGAGAGGCACGCGCGCGTGCCCTCCGCCAGCGCGGCTTCCGTGGTCATGGGATGGGAGCTGCGCCATCTGTGCATCCTCACATCATGCCGCGCGGGCCGGTCATCAGGGCGTCGGCGGTGCGCCGCTGCGCCGGCGTGAGCACGCGGTAGAGCGCGTCCGTGGGACCGGCGAGCCCGCGCAGCGCGGCCACGCGCGCCTCCAGCACGGCGGTCTGCTGATGCAGGCGTTCCGGCAACGGGCCCGCCGCGATGACCAACGGCATCTGGGCGCGCATCGGCCCGACTTTTGCCGCCGCGCCCTTCAGCGCATCGGCGAAGGCGGTCCATGCCCGGTTCTGCGCCGGCGTGATGGCGAGCTCGGCCTTGAGGAAGGCGATGCGGCCGGCGATATGGTCGAAGCGCATCATGCCGGCGGCTGGCCCGGCGCCAGCCTGCGCCATCATACCGCCCATCATGCGCATCATCTGCATCATCTGCGCCATGGCGGGCATCCCGCCGCCCATCATCCCCGCGCCGCCGCCCGACGGCCCGCCCATGCCGGACGGACTACCCGGCATCGAGGCGGAACCACCAGTCGCACTGGGGCTGGTCGGGGCCGTGGCCCCAGGATGATGGGCGGCGTGATCGGCGGCGCTCTGCGCCCGCGCACCGGTTGCGACCAAAGCAAGCGCCAGCGCGGCAATGCCGGCGTGGCGAGATATCCTGTTCATGATGTGATGTCCTCTCCCGACGCGAAAGTCGGGCATGGCTGATGGGAGGCGGGAAAGGTTTCCACGCCGCACGATAGGGACTCGAACCGAACGCGCCAGCCGGGCCGCGTGCGCGACCCGACCGGCGGCTCAGGCCGTCCGGCGCGGTGGCGGAACGATCGGATGCTGCACGAGGCCGCCTGGAAGGAACGTCGGTTCCGTCACGAAGCCCGAGGACCGTCGCGCCGGCGGCGCAAGGAGCGCTGCTCCGGCGGCGAGCGCACCAGCCGATACCCCGGCGCAACCGGGACCAGGGCACATCCCGGCGCCGTCGGGGCAGCCGTCGCCACGGCATGGCGCAACCGGCCCCGGACCCGGCGCGACGGCAGGCCCGAGCGACAGAACCGCCCCGATCGCCGGCCCGGGCAAGGACGCCGCCCGGGCCGACGTGGCGCCCCAGACCGAGACGCCGACGAGCAGAAGCAGCAGCGCCAGCAGCGCCACTCCCCAGCCCATCCCGTCACGCCTGCCCGATCGCATGGCCCCGTCCTTCGCCGATCACGCGACAGATTGAACCGGATGCCGCCGTCGGCATTGATCTGGGTCAATAGCTGGTCCGAGAGCCCTCCTGCGCTACCTCGGTGGCATGCCGGTCCCACTTGGTGCAGGTTATCGGAGCGGAACATCTGGCACGGTGACGCGCAGCGCACCCCGGAGCGGACGCTCCTTCCGCACGAGCATCTGGAAATGGTGCCCGTGCTGGAGTATCGGCCGCTCCAGCGGGATGCGGTTGACGATGTCGCACACCACACGCGCGCCCTGCGCAACCATTATCCGCGCGTGATCGGGCCAACGCCTTCCGTCGATGCGCCAGGCGTGGGGCCTCATGGTGCCGGTCAGCGGCGCGCGATACATCCCGCCACGGGAGCCCGGGGAAGGCCGCAAGCCGCCGCTCCGGCCGTCAGGTACGAAACTCCAAGCCATCGGCGGTCGGGTCGACGACAGTTCCCGCGGTGCCGTCCAGGATTGCGCCGGCATCCTCCAGCCGCCCGATTCCGGCCTTGTGTCCGGCGTCAGTGGCGAAACGGATGGCGCTCTCGATCTTGGGCCCCATCGAACCGGCGTGGAACTCGGACCGCCGCGCTTGCAGGCTATGCGGGTCCGCGCGGCTGATCGCCCGTGCCTGTGCGGTGCCGAAGCCGATATAGGCGGCCTCCACGTCCGTCAGCATCATCAGCATGTCCGCGCCGAGGCCGATGGCGAGCACGGCGCTGGCGCGATCCTTGTCGACGACGGCTTCCGCGCCGACCACGGTGCCATCCGCCTGGCGCGTGCATGGGATGCCGCCGCCGCCGGTGCAGATCACCGTCACGCCGGCGTCGATCAGCACCGACACCACCGGCTGCTGTAGGATCTCGAGTGGCATGGGGGAGGCCACCACCCGGCGCCAGCCGCGCCCGTCCGCCGCCACCTGCCAACCGCGCGCAGCGGCCAGCCGGACGGCCTCAGCCTCTCCATAGACCTGGCCGATCGGCTTGTCCGGGCTGCCAAAGGCGGGATCAGCCGCATCGACACGCACCTGGGTCAGCAGAGTCGCCGCCTGCGCGCCGGGCGGGAGATGGTTGCGCAGCTCTTGCTCGATCATGTAGCCGATCATGCCCTCGCTTTCGGCGTCCAGCACGTCGAGCGGATAGGCACCGTCCTTCGGCCCCGCTTCCGCTTGCAGCGCCAGCAACCCGATCTGCGGGCCGTTGCCGTGGGTGATCACCAACTGATGTCCGGCGGTGATCAGGCTCGCCAGGGAGGCCGCCGCACGGCGGACATTTGTCCACTGGTTCCCGGCGGACATCGCCTCGCCACGCCGCAGCAGCGCATTGCCGCCGAGGGCCACCACCAGGCGCATTGCCTATCCCCCGATGGTAGCGACGAGAATCGCCTTGATCGAATGCATCCGGTTCTCCGCTTCGTCAAACACGATCGAGGCGGGCGACTCGAAGACCTCGTCGGTGACCTCCATGCAGTCGATGCCGAAGCGCGTGGCAATGTCCCTTCCCACCGAGGTCTCGCTATTGTGGAACGCCGGCAGGCAATGCATGAACTTGATGTACGGGTTGGCGGTTGCCGCCATCACCTCGCGTGTGATCCGGTAGGGCGTGAGAAGCTGGATCCGCTCCGGCCAGGCAGACTCGTCCTCGCCCATCGACAGCCAGACATCGGTATAGAGAAAGTCCGCGCCGCGCACCGCCTCGGCCACGTCGTCGAACATCCTGAACTGCCCGTTGCTGGTCGCCGCAAGGCTGGTCATTTGCGCGACGAAGCTGTCCTCCGGCCAAAGCGCGCGCGGGGCGGCGATACGCATGTCGAGGCCCACTTTGGCGGCACCGATGGCCAGCGAACGGGCGACGTTGTCGCGTCCGTCGCCCAGGAACACCAGGGTCATATCCGACAGGTGCTTGTGGCTGAATTCCCGCATGGTCATGAAGTCAGCCAGAACCTGCGTCGGGTGCGCCTCATCGGTCAGGCCGTTGTAGACCGGGACGCCGGAATGGCGCGCCAGCTCCTCGGCCAGGTTCTGGCCGAAGCCGCGATACTCGATCGCGTCATAGATGCGGCCCAGGACCCGGGCCGTATCCCGCATCGACTCCTTGTGCCCGATATGGCTGCCGCTCGGCCCGAGATAGGTGACGTGCGCGCCCTGGTCGTAGGCCGCCACCTCGAACCCGCTGCGCGTGCGGGTCGAATCCTTCTCGAAGATCAGGGCGATGTTCTTGCCTTTCAGGCGCGGCTGTTCATAGCCGCCATATTTGGCGGCTTTCAGTTCGGTCGCCAACCGCAGCAGGAACCGTATCTCGTCCGGCGACAGCTCCTCAAGCGACAGAAAGCTGCGACCGCGCAGGTTGATCGGCATCGTCGATACTCCTTCAGATCGGATCGCGCCGGATCGGGCAGGTCATGCAGTGACCGCCACCGCGACCGCGGCCCAGCTCGGCGCCTTCGATTGTGATGACCTCGATTCCCGCGCGACGCAGCAGCGTGTTGGTGTAGACGTTCCGGTCGTAGGAAATCACCACGCCCGGCTCGACAGCGACGACGTTGTTGCCGTCGTCCCACTGTTCGCGTTCGGCCTCATAGCTGTCGCCGCCGGTGGCAACGAGACGAAGCCGCTTCAGGCCCAGCGCCGCACGCACCACCTCGACGAAGGGCTCCGTCTCCTCCGCGACGTCCAGCGTCTCCGGCGCATGCCCGGGGCGCAGTGTGAAGGTGCGCAGCCGGTCCACCACCGCGGGATACAACGTCGCCAGATCAGGGGCACAGAAAGTGAAGACGGTGTCGAGATGCATGAAGCTGCGATCCCGCGGCATCAGTGCGGCGATGACCTGCGTGATGCTGCCGGAGGCAAACAACCGCCGTGCGAGCAGGCCCACCGCATGCGGCGTCGTGCGCTCGCCCATGCCGATCAGCACCAGGCCATTCCCGAGCGGCATCACGTCGCCGCCCTCCAGCGTCGCCGCCCCGGTGGTCTTGGCGATGCCGTCCCACCAGGTCTCGAAATGCGCGGCGCGAAAGCGCGGATGGAATTGATAGACTGCGGCCATGTTCAGGGCTTCCGGTCGCCGCGCCGGCCAGAACATCGCATTGATCGAAACCCCATTACCGATCCAGCAGGAGCTGTCGCGCGTAAAGAGCTGATTGGGCAGCGGCGATAGCACGAAATCATGTGGAGCCAAGCTGCGGCCGACCAGACCCTGTGGCATGAACGGCAGCTCGGCACGGGTAATGCCGCCCACCAGGAGCGTGGCGAGCTGCGCGGCCGGCATCTCGACCAACCAGCCGGTCAGCTCGTCCATTAGATCGGTTCCGACTGTCTCCTGGCACACGCGATGGTGCAGCAGCCATTGGCGTGCCTCGGTATTCTGCATTGTTTCCGCCAGCAGTGTGCCGAACTCCAGTACCTCGGCCCCGCGGTCGCGCAGCGTATCGACGAAGGTGTCGTGCTCCTGGCGGGCGCGCTTTACCCACAGCACGTCGTCGAACAGCAGGCTGCGGCAGTTCTCGGGTGTCAGCCGCTGCAGGCTGAGGTCGGGGCGGTGCACCAGGACTTCGCGCAAGCACCCCACCTCCGAATAAACTCCAGGATCGCTCATGTGGATCGAACCTTGCTGGATGGGTCAGGACAGAGGGGTGATGGCGCCGGTGTAGATCAGCCAGGCGGCGGTCACGCCCGCCACGATCAGGAGCACTGCGATAAACGCCTCGATCGGATGGAACAGCCGTGCCTTACCCTGGCGTCGGGCGATCGCGTAGAAGATGATCCCCGGGGCGTAGAGCATCGCAGCCATGAACAGGTAGGTTGGGCCGGCCGCGTAAACCAGCCAGATTCCATAAATTGTCGCGACCGCGCCGATCAGCAGATCCTGTCTCTGCGCGCCGGCGTCCCCGGTCAGTGCCAGCTTGGCAGCGTACGCGCCTGAGAAGATATAGGGCACCAGGATCGCCACCGAGGCAATCGAGAACAGCGCCTGATACGTGCTGTTCGCGAACAGCGTGATAATCAGGAACAACTGCACCAGCCCGTTGGTAATCCAGAGCGATATGGTGGGCGAGCCTTTCTCGTTGGCATGACCGAAGAAACGCGGCATCGTGCCATCGCGTGCGGCGATGAACGGGATCTCCGCAGCCAGCATCGTCCAGCTCAGGAATGCCCCGAACACGGAGACGACGAGGGCGATGTTGATCAGACCCGCGCCCCATGGACCGACGACATGTTCGAGCACGCCGGCCATCGACGGGTTCTTCAGTGCCGCCAGCTCAGGCTGCTTCATGATGCCGAGCGATAACAGGGAGACCAGTGCGTACAGGAACAGGCTGATCAGGAAGCCACCGATCGTCGCTCTGCCAACATCGCGCCGCCGTTCGGCGCGCGCGGAGACGACGCTCGCCCCTTCGATCCCGATGAACACCCAGAGCGTGACGAGCATGGTGCTCTTCACCTGGGTCAGCACCGAGCCGAGTCCCTTGGTCGCGAGACCAGTGAAGTCCAGCGTGAACACGTTGGTGTGAAAGGCGAGCATCACCAACACAATAAACAAGCCAATTGGCGCGACCTTTGCGATCGTCGCCACGATATTCACGAGCGCCGCCTGCCGCACGCCCGAGAGAACGAGCGTGTGGATCACCCACAGGACGATCGACGCGCCGACAACGGCCTGCCATGTGTTGCCGGCGCCGAAGGCCGGGTAGAAGAACGAGAGGGCGCTGAACACCACGACCGCATAGGATACGTTGCCGACCCAGGCGCTGATCCAGTATCCCCAGGCGCTGTTGAAGCCGATGAACGGACCGAATCCGGCCTTGGCATAGGCATAGGGGCCGGCATCCAGCTCCGGTTTGCTGGTCGACAGTCTCTGATACACCATGGCCAGGGCCAGCATGCCCACGCCGGTGATCGTCCAGCCGATAATGATCGCCAGGGGTGCAGCACCGGAGGCCATGTTCTGCGGCAGGCTGAATACGCCCGACCCGATCATGGAGCCGATGACGAGGGCCGTCAGCCCGCCCAAACGCAGCCTACCGGACGGTGTCGTCGAGCGGCTGACCTGTGGTGCTGCGGCCGCAGCAGCAGGTGGTGCCAATGCGGTATTGGCCATGATCCGGTCCTCCGTGAAAACCGGGATATTCGGACCCCGGCCCGGTCGCATGATCTCGTCCTTCGTCGATCACGCGCGAGACTGGACCACGCGCCGCCACCCGCATTGATCTGGGTCAATACCCGGCGTGGAAGCCGATGTAGGCTACCTCGGTCATCATCCCCGTCG
>Ga0307373_10015336_pt1 | contig 10432 bp, 8 predicted proteins | sample OX2MG_FD_202534 | JGI IMG/M metagenome (GOLD analysis project Ga0307373, IMG submission 202534) | Soil microbial communities from Risofladan, Vaasa, Finland - OX-2 | ecosystem: Environmental > Terrestrial > Soil > Coastal area > Acid sulfate soil | place: Finland: Risofladan, Vaasa | collected...
GGCGCAGCGCCGGCGGCGCCTCCATCTCCGCCAAGATCGCTTCGGCCGTCGCGCACGTGCGCCGCAGATCGCTCGCCACGCACGCCGCGAAGCGGTCGCCCCGCAGCCGCCGGCCCACCGAGCGCGCCTGTTCCAAGCCGACGGGCGAGAGCTCGACGTCGGTATGCCCTTGAAAGCGCCGCTCGGCGTTCCAAGCGGTCATGCCGTGGCGCACGACCACCACCCTCATCGCTGCAGGCGCTCCACGACGCCGACCAGCCACGCGAGCCCGTCCGCGACGCGCGGTCCCGGAATCTCGAGGGCGGAATTCGGCGGCACGCGATAGACGCGGCCCTCGCGAACCGCGCGCAAGTCGCTCCATGGCGCGCGGCTCAGGAGCGGCGTCAAGTTCACCGCGCTCGCCACGATCAGCGCGTCCGGCTGCTCCGCCAACAACCGCTCCGCCGAGAAGTTGGGATAGGCCACGGAGCTCGCGACCACGTTGCGTCCACCCGCCATCGTGAGCAGCGTGTCGAGATACGAGCCGCGGCCCGCGGTGTAGATCGGGTCGACGTCGAGCACGAAGAAGATCCGTGGATGCACGCGCAAGGCCGCGGCCTTCTTCTTCAGATCCTCCACGCGCGAGCGAACCCGCGTCTCCACGCCCTGCGCGGCGTCGAGGCGTCCCGTGAGGACGCCGAGCTCGTCGAGGTTGCGAAAGATGTCGTCGTACGAGTCGTCCCGCATCAGGAAGACCGGCACCTTGGCGCGCTGCAGGCTCGTGGTTCGGGCGGCATCGGAGGGCAAGCCGATCACGAAGTCGGGGCGCAGCGCCAGGATCTTCTCGGCGTCGATCCAGCCGGCGGCATCGATCACGGGCAGCTTGCGCGCTTCCGGCGGAAAGGAGCTGTACGCCGAGGTGCCGACCACCTGCCCGCCGGCCCCAAGAGCGAAGAGGTCCTCCGTGAGCGACGGGGCGAGTGAGACGATGCGCTTGTGCTGCTCCGCCGCGTAGACGTCGGGAGCTTGCGCGTGCTTCGCACACCCCGCGAGGGCCACCAGGAGGGCCGCGACGGCCACCGTCCGTTTCATCGCCGCTGGATTTGCACGCGAGAGGAGGCGCCGCCTGCGGCGCGAACAGCAGCGTTCGGCTCGAAGCGTGGGAACTCGGTGCAAGTCCGAGACGGTCGCGCCACTGTAAGCGGGGAGTCGCCGCATCGCCACTGCGCTCGTTGAGCGCGGGAAGGCAGCGGCAGAAGACACCGATCCGCGAGTCAGGATACCACGCGGGAGCAGACACGTCACCGATTCCTCGCGCAAAGGAAGGACGAATGCATCCGCTTGTCTTGGCTGCGGCGCTCGCCGCGGCTCCCTCACCCACTCCCGCTCCGTCCGCCACGCCGCTCAAGGTCATCGAGACCATCTACACGAGCGACCGTCGCGCCGAGCCCATCGACCAAACCAGCCGACCGACGTTCGTGATCACGCGCGCGCAGATCGAGGCACGGGGAGCGCGCACGGTCGCCGGCGCGCTGCGCGGCGTTCCCGGCGTCACGGAGCTGGCCTACGGCGGCTTCGGCTCGCAGCCCTCCGTGGGCATCCGCGGCGCCTCGATGCAGCAGACGCTGGTCCTGCTCGACGGCACGCCGATCGCCACGGGCTCAAACGGCGAGATCGACTTGGGCATGCTCTCGACCGCCGGCGTCTCGCGCATCGAGGTGGTGGAAGGCGGCGCCTCCACGCTCTACGGCACCACGGCCATGGGCGGCGTCATCAACGTCATCACCGCGGTCCCGCGCGGCACCTACCTCAGCGCCTCCACGGGCTCCTACGGCGAGAGCGATCTGCGCGCGGCGCTCGGTGACGGCCGCCTGGGAGTCGCGTTCGACCGCCACGTCGCCGCGAACGACTATCCCTACCCTGCTTTCGACGGCTCTCCGGCCGGAACGCGCACCAACGCCGGAGCGCAGGCGACCTCCGCTCGCCTCTCCTACGCCTCGCCGTCTCGCGGGGCATGGCGCGTGCGCGGATCCGTCTCGGCGAGCGCGCTGACCAACGCCGTGCCGGGCTCCTTGCAGTACCCCACGCCATACGCGCGCCAGTCGACGTCGTTCGACGAGGGACACCTCGAGTTGCGCCGCACGAGCACCCGCTCGGTCTTCTCCGTCGCGCTCTCCGGCTCGCGCCAGGCGCTTCCGTACGTCGATCCGTCGTCGGGCGGCGAGAGCGACACCTACGACGGGCGATCGCAGATCTCGGTCAAAGAAGTGCTCGACGGGGAGCACACCACGCTGATCGCCGGCGTCGATCTCGCCCGCGAGAGCGATCTCGTGGACTTGGGGCCGTACGCGGTACCGGGCACGCCCGCGGCGTTCGCGGCCGGCGCGGCGCAGGCGGCGATCTACGCCCAGCAGAGCTGGAGCCTGCGCGCGGGCTCGCGCCTCTTCGTCGGAGCGCGCGCCGAGCACGACTCGCCGCACGGCGCGATCCTCGCCCCGGAAGTCGGGACGGTGGTGCCGCTTGGAAGGTTGCGCGTCGCCGCCAATCTGGGCGAAGCCTTCCGCGTTCCGACGCTGATCGACTTGTACTACCCCGGCTACTCCAACCCCAACCTTCAGCCGGAGAAGTCGCGCAACGCCGACCTCACCGTGGAGGCCCCCGCCTTTCTGGGCGGCGCTTCGATCGGATGGTTCGGACGCGAGGCGAGCAATCTGATCGCGCTCGACCAGAACTTCGTGCCGCAGAACACGCAGCGCGCCTCCATCCACGGCCTCACGGCGACCCTGGCCACAAGGCCGCTCGACGGCATGGTGGCGACGCTCGGGGTCACCGATCTCTACCGCGCCCTCGACGCATCGCCGGGTGCCGGCGACGCGCGCCTGCGGTTCGAGCCGACCGTGCAAGCCACGCTCGGCGTGGAGCGCCCGTTCGCCGGCGGCAACACCGCCTTCGGCATGCGCGCGCAGATCGTGGGGCCGCACGTGGACTACTACACGGCGGCCGACGGCTCGACACCGGCGATCGACGGGTACTCGACGGTGGACGCCTACGTGCGAATGCGCCTCGCGGGCGGCGCCGTGCTCACCCTGCGCGCGCGCAACCTGGGCAACGCGGCATACGCGCCCATCTACGGCTATCCGGCGCCGGGACGGACGTACTCGCTCGACATCGCGACGCGGTAGCCGTGAGCCTCAGCGCTCGACCATCTTGGCGAGCTCGCCCAGCAGCCGATGCGTCTGCACGGCGACGCGCTCCGTGCCCAAGAGCCGCTCCATGAACGCCTGGTAGAAGCACGCTCCCAAGAGCATGACGGCAGTCGCGTCGGGATCGATCTCTGGCGCGACCCGCCCCAGGCCCTGCTCCGTGCGCAGGTACGCCGCGATCGGCTCGCTGGCACGTTGAGGGCCGCCGGCGCGCCGCTCGAAGCCGCGGCGGAAGCTCTCGAGGGTCTCCTGCTCGGCGGCAACGGCGGCCATCAACGGGACCACGTCGCGATAGAACGCGTAGAGCGTCTCGAGCAGAGCGCGGACGTGGTCGCGAACCCTACCGCTCCCTGCCTTTGCCAACAGGCTCTGGGCCGCCTCGAGCACCGCGGGCAACGCGTGCTCGCGCACGGCGGTCTGGACCAGATCGGTCTTGTCCTCGAAGTGGCGATAGATCGAGCCCTCGGCGACGCCCGCGCGCTGCGCGATCGCCCGCGTGGTGGCGCCGCTCAACCCCTCGCTGCGCAAGATCGCGATCGTCGCCGCGAGGATCCTCTCGCGCATGCCGAGGTTCTCGTGCATCATCTGCTTCCTTCAGCGCGGACGACCCGCTTGACTCCCTGGGCCCCGCAGACCTATACTTTCCTAGTGAGTGAACGCTCACTCACTATCATTTCTCGAGGCGCGGGACGTGGGCCTTGCGGGGCTCGCGAGCTCCTACCGGACGGAAGACGCAACGATGGACGATGAGATGAGCAGAGCCGCTTCCCTCCATGCCGTCTCCGGAGCGCGCGACGCGGGCCGCCGCTTCGCGAGCGACCTCTTCGCCGTGGCCGCGTGGGCCGAGGAGTGCCGCGCGCACGCCGCTCTCTCCAGCCCCATGGCGCTGCTGAGCGAAGCCTCCGCGCTCTCGGCCGCGTGCAGCGATCTCCTCACCGAGAGCGACGCCGCCGTCCGCCAACACGAGTGGCACGCATTCTTCGGCCGCCTCCACGGCTTCGTCCGCGAGGCCTCGGCGCTCATCGACCTTGCGCAGCCGCTGAGTCCCCCGGGCGACCGCGCCGCGCTCCGTCGCTTACATGACTTGCTCGACGAGAACGCCGATCTCGTGGAGCCTTCCGGCGACGACGCGCAGCGCGCGCTCGCCGCGATGTGGCTCGTTGCGGCGCGCGAGTTGGAGCGGCGTTTCGGCGTGCGGGCCTTCACGGAGAGCGCCTAGCCGGTTCGCTTCCCGTTCTCACCAGGAAGATTGCGCGCGCGCGGGGAGATAAGCATCCATGGCCTCTTCTTCAGCGGCGCCGCCCGGCGATGCCCCGGGCCACCCCGGGATTCCGCCAACGTGGAGCAGCAGCGCGAAGGACGCGGTCGGATCGACGCTCGGCAGCTCGCGCATCTGGTTCACGCTCGGCTTCGGAATCGTGAACGAGGTCTACTATCCCCACGTCGATCGCCCGCAGATCCGCGACCTCGGTTTCATCGTCGCCGACGGCAAGGGCTTCTGGGTGGAGGTCAAGCGTCTGGCCTCGTACACCCTGGAGACGCCCGGCCCGGGCATACCCGCATACACGCTCACGCACACGCACGCGCGCTTCTCCCTGGCCTTGCGCGTCTGCCCCGACCCCAAGCGCGACGCGCTGCTCGTCGACGCGGTGCTCACGGGCGACGACGATTTGCGCCTCTACGCGCTGCTGGCTCCACACGCGGACGGCTCCGGCTACGACAACACGGCGTGGATCGCCGCGCAGACGCGCTGGCGTGCCCTCGCCGCTCGGCGCGGCACCACCACGATGACGCTGCTGGCGGTCGATCCCGAGGGGCGCGATGCCTGGCAGCGCACGAGCTGCGGCTACGTTGGCGTGAGCGACGGCTGGCAGGACTTCGCGCGCAACGGCGCCATGACGTGGACCTATCCACAGGCCGGCCCGGGGAACGTGGCGCTGATGGGCGAGCTCCCGCGACGCGCGCGTCTGGCCCTGGCGTTCAACGAGTCCGCGGAGGACGCGATGGTCCACGGCGCCGGCAGCCTCGTCGGCACGTTCGGGGAGACCTGGCAGCGGCACATCGATCAATGGCGCCGCTGGCACGAGTGGCGCCGCTCGCAGATCACGTCCGAGCAGGCGCTTCCGGAGTCGCTGCGCCGCGAGGCCGCCATCTCCGGCATGGTGCTCAAGGCCCATCAAGACGCCGTCTACGCCGGAGCCAGCGTGGCGAGCCTCTCGATTCCCTGGGGACAAGACCGCGACGACAGGGGCGGCTACCATCTGGTCTGGGCGCGCGACCTGGTCGAGACGGCGGGGGCGCTCTTGGCCATCGGCGCGCGCGAGGACGCGCGCGACATCCTGCGCTATCTGGTGGCGACGCAGCAGAGCGACGGCCACTGGTTCCAGAACCAGTGGCTCAACGGCACGCCCTACTGGCAAGGCATTCAGCTCGACGAGACCGGCTTTCCGATCTTGCTGGCGGAGGCTCTGCGCGAGCGCAACGCGCTGGGCGACGTGGCCGTGGGCGAGATGGTGCGGCGCGCGGCCTCGTTCATCGCGCGCGAAGGGCCGGTCACGGGCCAGGACCGCTGGGAGGAGGATGCGGGCCTCAATCCGTTCACGCTCGCTGTCTGCGTGGCCGCGCTGGTCTGCGCGGCGCGGTACCTGGACGATCCCGCGCACACCTACGCGCTCGAGCTGGCCGACCATTGGAACGCCCAGATCGAGCAATGGACCTACGTCACGCAGTCGCCGCTGGCGGAGCGCTTCGGCGTGGACGGTTACTACGTGCGAACGGCGCCTCCCGAGGCGCTGGACACGCGCGCGGCGCTCTGCTCCACCGTGCCGCTCAAGAACCGTCCCGACGGCGAGAACAGCGCCGAGGCCGATGAAGTCGTGGGCCTGGAGTTCCTCGAGCTGGTACGCCTGGGCTTGCGCAAGGCCGACGATCCGCGCATCGTGTCCAGCGTCACCGTCGCCGACGCGCTGCTGCGCGTCGATCTCCCGACCGGGCCGGCGTGGCGGCGCTACCCCGGGGACGGCTACGGCGAGCACGAGGACGGCTCGGCCTTCGACGGAACGGGCACCGGGCGCCCGTGGCCGCTGCTCACCGGCGAGCGCGGCCACTACGCCCTGGCCGCGGGCGAAGACCCCATCCCCTACGCGCGCGCCATGGCGGCGATGACCAGCCGCGGCGGGATGATCCCCGAGCAGGTGTGGGATCAGCCGGCGATTCCCGAGCGCTTTCTCTACCCCGGGCGACCCACCGGAAGCGCGATGCCGCTGGTGTGGGCCCACGCCGAGTTTCTCAAGCTCGGCGCGAGCTGCGCGCTGGGCCATGCCTTCGACCGCCCCACCGCGGTCTGGGAGCGTTACGGCGGCGAGGCGCCGGCGAGCGCGCGCGAGACGTGGCGCTTCAACTGCAAGACGTCGTCCGTGGAGCGCGGGAAGGTCTTGCGCATCGAGCTCCAAGCGCCGGCGACCGTGCGATACACCACGGACGCATGGGCGAGCGGGCAGGACGTCGCCACGCGCGACACGGGGCTGGGCATCCACCTCGTGGATCTCGCGACCGGCACCCTCGAGCCGGGCGACGAGATCGTCTTCACCTTCCAATGGACCGCGAGCGGGGCGTGGGAGGGCTGCGACTTCGCGGTGCGCGTCACCGATCCCGGCGGGAGCTAGGCGGGAAGGACGTACGTAGCCATGTGGCGCGTCAACAGCGTGCCGGCCGCGTTGCGGCACTCGGCGTGCGCATGCGCCAGACCCCCGGCGATGCCCGCGATCCGCGCCTCGCAGATCACGTCCTCGCGCACCGCGCCGCGCAGGAAGCTGGTGGTGAGTTCGCTCGTGACGGCCATCGCCTTCGGGCCGACGATCGTCATCAGCGCGATCCACACCGCCACGTCGGCCAGCGTCATGTAGACCGGTCCACCGACGAGTCCCCCCGGACGGAGCGTGATCTCGTGAAACGGCGCCGTCAGCGTGCAGCGGCCGTCGCCCAGCTCCCCAAGGACGAACCCCAGGAGCTTCACCAGCGGCAGCTCGTCGAGCATCTCTTGGGCGCGAGCGCGCGTGATGGCAGCCGTCATGCGGGTGACCTCATGCCTCGGGATTGGCGAAGGCGAGCACGCGTCCGTCCGCGCGCCGCTGGACGTCGATGCGCACGCCGTAGGCCCGCCGCAGGAGCCCTTCGTCCAACGCCTCCTCCGGTCCGGCGCAGCGCAGCAGACGACCGGCGCCCAAGAGGGCGATGCGGTCCGCGAAGGCCGCGGCCAGGTTGAGATCGTGAAGCACCACCACCGCGGCGCGCCCCTCGGCGGCCAAGGCGCGCAGCAGGCGCAGCGCCTCGAAGGCATGGCGCACGTCGAGATGGCTGGTGGGCTCGTCGAGCAGCAGCGTGCGCGCCCGTTGCGCCAGCGCGAGCGCCAGCCAGACGCGCTGGCGCTCGCCGCTCGAGAGGGCTTGGTACGGGCGCTCCGCCAGCTCCGCGAGCTCCGTGCGCGCCAGCGCCTCCCGCACGGCGGCGTCGTCGTCGGGCAACGCCGCCCACCGCCACCACGGGCGGTACGGCAGACGTCCAGATGCCACCACCTCGCGCACGCTCACCCCGTCGACGATCGGCGCGTCCGCCGTGACCAGCGCGATCTCCCGCGCCCGAACGCCCGGCGTCAGCTCGCCCAGCGAGCGCCCGTCGAGCGTGATCTCCCCGGCGGCGGGCGCATGGAGTCCCGCCATCGCGCGCAGCAGGGTGGTCTTGCCCACGCCGTTGGGCCCCACCAACGCCATGACCTCGCCGGCGCGCAGCGAGAACGTGATCCCGCTCACGAACACGCGGCCTCCATAGGCGAGCGCGACGTCGCGGACCTCGATCATGGCGTTCTCCGGTAGAAGGCCAGGTAGAGGAACGCCGGCACGCCCAGCAGCGAGAGCAGCACGCCCAGCGGCAACTCGAGGGGCGGCACCAGCCCGCGGGCGAGCGCATCGGCCGCGACGACCAAGATCGCCCCGGTGAGGGCGCATGCGGGGAGCATCCACCGCGCGTCGCTGCCCACCATCCTGCGGGCCACGTGCGGGACGATCAATCCCACGAAACCGACCATTCCCGAGACGCTGACGGCCGCGGCGGTGAGCAGGGCGGCCGACCCCAGGATGCCCCAGTGCGCGCGGTCGACGTCGATGCCCAGAGCGCGCGCGCGCTCGTCGCCCAAACGCAGGGCGTTCAACGACGGGGCGAGCCCGAACGCGACCGCGGCCCCCACCGCCGCATAGAGCGCCGCCCATGCGAGCTCGTGCCACCCGCGCCCCGCGACGCTCCCTCCGAGCCACGCGAGGATCCCCACCGAGGTGCTCGACGGCGGCGCCATCACCAGCACCAGGGTCACCACGCCGGCAAAGAGCGCGGAAAGGGAAATCCCCGCCAAGATGAGCCGCTCCGCCGAGATGCCGCTCCCCGTGCGCGCGAGGGCGGCCACGAACGCCGCGGTGACGAGGGCCGCGGCGAACGCCACCAGCGGAAGCGCGGGCAGCGCGAAACCCAGGACCAGCGCGATGGCCACGGCGCATGCCGCTCCCGCGCTCGCCCCCGTGAGATAGGGGTCCACGAGCGGGTTGCGCAGCATGCCTTGGAGGAGCGCTCCTGCCAGCGCGAGCGAGGCGCCCACGAGCGCCGCGATCAGCACGCGCGGGAAGCGCAGCAGCCAGAGGACCTGCTCCGCGGTGCTGGATCCGAAGGGGTGAAGGACGGCCCGGGCCACCGCTCCGGCGGAATAGCCCACGGCGCCGACCCCGGCGCTCACCGCCAACGCCGCCGCGCAACCGCACGCGAGCCCGAAGAGCGTCGCCACGCGCCGCGAAGTGGAGTGCCCCGCCGAGGTCATCGCGCCCCGTTCGACAGGGGGACCGTCCGTTGCTTTCAGAACGTTACGGGTCCATCAGGTTTCGACCGACCTTTGGGAGACTTGCGTGCGCTCACCATCACTCCGCCCGATCCCGCTCTCGCTCCTCGCCGCGACCGTGCTCGCGTTGGCTGCCTGCGGCGGAGGCGGGGGAGGCGGAGGAAGCTCCGTTCCCGCGCCCGTGTCCACGACCGTTCCCGTCGCGAGCACGTGCCCGCAGCCTCCGGCGCCCGGGACGGGAACGGCGTATCAGCTTGGCGCGGCGCGCACGTGGTGCCTCTCCGTGGCGACCATCGGCACCTCCAACCTGACCTACCAGGGCGTGGCGACGACGCTCGAGGGGCAGAGCACCTACCTCAACGTCTGGGTCGACAACGCCGACGTCGGACAGCTCACGCAATCCGAGTGGCAGCAGGTCGCCGACGACTTCGTTTCGATTTACACGACCGACGTCGCGGACTTCGGCAGTCCGCGCTTCCCGCAGCTCGGCACGGCGCAGACGCCGAACACCTTCGCCGAGTGCACCTCCCTCAACGGCCCGAGCGTCTCCAACTACGAGGTGCAGCCGAACTTCTCCGTCGACAACAACGGCTACGGGCAGCAGATCGACCTGGTGATCACCGACAAGCTGGGAAGCGGCGAGGGCGGCTACTTCTCGGCCATCAACTTGGTGGCCAACGCCTCCGCGCTCTGCGCCAACGCCTACTCCAACGAGGCCGAGGTGATCTTTGCGGAGAGCCCCGTCACCTCGCAGGGCAGCGAGCCCGTGCCCTTCTACCTCTACGGCGACGCGCTGCGCACCGAGGCCCACGAGTTCCAGCACCTGCTCCACTCCGTCAACAAGACCTATGTGGGCTTCGCGCAGAGCGGGACCGAGGTCTTCGACCCGTCGTGGATCGACGAGGGCTTCTCGATGCTGGCGGAGGACCTGGCGTTCCCGTCGCTCGCTTCTAGCCCCACCGGCGGCCCCAGCGGCGACCCGATCCGCTACGCCTTCGCCTACTTGAGCGACCCCAGCAGCTACTCACTGACCTCGTTCGAGGGCTACGACTGCTCGCCGACGGCCACAAGCACCAACTGCCCGAAGTCGATCTACAACTACACCTCCGGCAACTACGGCGCCGCCTATCTCTTCTGGCGCTGGGCCGTCGATCAAAAAAACGTGGGAATCCTGAAGCAGGTCATCGACGACCGGCAGGCCGACGCCAACGGCAACGCCGTCAACAACGGCGTGACCGAGACGCTGACGGCCTTCGGCGGGACGTACGCCACCTTCAACACGATGTTCGACGACTTCGCGATCGCGCTGGCCGCCTCGCAGAACTACAGCCCGACGGGGCCCTTCGCGTACACCGTCGACCCTAATCAAAAT
>Ga0307373_10015337_pt1 | contig 10432 bp, 10 predicted proteins | sample OX2MG_FD_202534 | JGI IMG/M metagenome (GOLD analysis project Ga0307373, IMG submission 202534) | Soil microbial communities from Risofladan, Vaasa, Finland - OX-2 | ecosystem: Environmental > Terrestrial > Soil > Coastal area > Acid sulfate soil | place: Finland: Risofladan, Vaasa | collected...
GCGATAGCGTGCTCAAGAACGCCTTTGCGCTGCAAGATAAAACCATCCTCTACTTCCCCGAGGACAAGGTCACTGCCGTCGACGTCACCCAGGGCGGCAAAACGCTGCACCTCGACAAGGTGAAGGACGCCTGGCCCGCAGCCCAGAAGGATAACGTGCAAGCGCTGCTCGATGCGCTTTCCGGGGCGCAAATGTCGGCCATGATCGATCCCGCCGGCAAGGTCACGCCGGCGATGCACCTGACCCCGCCCGCGGTCACGCTGAAGCTCACCTGGACCGGCGGCGCTGGACAAATTGAGGTCGGCGGCAAGCAGGACGACTCCAACGATTACGCCCGCACCTCAGTCTCGCCGGCGATCTTCTCCATCGGCTCCTACCTGGTCGACGACATGACCAAACTGCTCGCGCCGCCGCCCGCACCCGCCAAGAAATCCTGATTTTTTGACGGCTAACGCCGTCCGGGATTTTGCCGCTTGACATATTCCTATATAGGAATGTAATATGGCTTCCATGGCACGGGCCGCAACCACGTCGGATGCCTTCAACGCTGTGGCCGAACCGCGCCGGCGCGCGATTCTGCGCTTTCTCGCCGATCAGGAGCGCCCGGTGGGCGAGATCGTGGTGGCGCTGAAGCTGGAGCAGCCGTCGGTCTCGAAGCATCTGAAGGTGCTGCACGAGGTGGGGCTGGTGCGGATGCGGCGGCAGGGCCGCTGCAAGCTGTACCGTACCGAGGCGGCGGCCCTGCGGCCGTTGCACGAGTGGACGGGGCAGTTCGAGCGCTTCTGGCGGCAGCAGTTGAGCCGGGTGAAGGAGCGGGCCGAAGCCAAGATGGAGGCATTAAATCCAACGACCAATCCGAACAAGGAGAACTTATGACGACGACAACGATGTCCGCCGTGGAGGAGCTGACGCTCACCATCAACGAAGAGATCCATGTGAAGGCCACGCCCGAGGTGGTGTTTGAGGCGCTGCTCGAGCAGCTGGGGCCAGGGATGATGGGCCGGGAAGACAGGCCGATGCCATTGCAGATCGAGGCGTGGCCCGGCGGGCGCTGGTACCGCGACCTGGGTGACGGCAACGGGCACCTGTGGGCGCACGTGCAGGCCATCAAGCGGGCGGAGCTGCTGGAGTTCTACGGACCGTTGATGATGTCGGCCGCCGCCGTCTCGAACGTTCAGTACCGGTTGAGTGCGGTTCCGGGCGGCACGCTCATCAAGTTCCACCATTTCGCCCTCGGGGTGGTCTCGAGCGATTTCAAGTTGAACATCACCAACGGCTGGAAACGCATCCACGAACGGGTCGCGCGACACGCCGAGGCGCGTTAACAACCGTCCACGGTCAGATCCGCGCTGTGGGGCGGGTCTGGCGCTAGCGGTCGGAAACGAAAACCCGGGATCCGACTATGCCCCCCTGGGCATGTCTGTTCTACATATTCTTTTTGTTCCCGCCGACCATTTCGACTCGGGCATCCAGGCGCTGCGGTATCTTTTGTTGGCCGCCCAGGTCCTGTGGCACCGCCGGCGCTGCTGAGACACGGACGCCGACCAGAACCGCTCGCCGAGCCGGGGCGATACACTAGGGCGTGGCGTTTTCTGAGAATTACGATGTGGCCGTGGTGGGCGGCGGGCATGCGGGCGTGGAGGCGGCGGTGGCGGCGGCGCGCATGGGCCTGCGCACGGCGCTGTTCACCATCAACCTCGACCTCATCGCCCAGATGTCGTGCAACCCGGCCATCGGCGGCATCGCCAAGGGGCATATCGTGCGCGAGGTGGATGCGCTGGGCGGCGCCATGGGCGAGGCCATCGATGCGGTCGGCATCCAGTTCCGGCTGCTGAACACCAGCCGCGGTCCGGCGGTGTGGTCACCGCGCGCGCAGGCGGATAAGAAGCTGTACCGCATCCGCATGCGGCAGGTTGTCGAATCGGAACCCAACCTCAAGATCCGGCAATCCGAGGTGGTCGACTTGGTGGCCGAGGCCACGCCCGGCGGCGGCCGCCGCGTACGCGGGCTCAAGCTGCGCGACGGGCGGGAGATTGGCGCCGGGGCGGTGGTCATCACCACCGGCACGTTTCTCAACGGCCTCATTCACGTGGGCGAGGCCACCTATCCAGCTGGGCGCAGCGGCGAACCCGCCGCGCACTTTCTGGGCGAGTCGCTCAAGCGGCTGGGCTTCGACTGCGGGCGCCTCAAGACCGGCACCCCACCCCGGCTCGATGGCCGCAGCATCGATTGGGCGGCGTTTACGCCGCAGCCGGGCGATGCCGAACCCACGCCGTTCTCGTTCAAGACGCGGCGCATCGAGCGGGAGCAGGTGCTCTGCTACAGCACCTTCACCAACGGGGCGACGCACCAGGCGATCCGCGACAACATTCATCGCAGCCCGCTCTACTCCGGCCAGATCGCCGGCGTGGGACCGCGCTACTGTCCCAGCATCGAGGATAAGGTGGTGAAGTTCCCGGAGAAGGACCGGCACCAGATCTTCCTCGAGCCCGAGGGACTCGACACGCACGAGATTTACGTCAACGGCATGTCGAGCTCGATGCCGCAGGACGTGCAGGCGGCGATGATCGCCAGCATTCCCGGCCTGGAGAAGGCGGAGATGCTGCGCCCCGGCTACGCCATCGAGTACGACTTCGTGCAGCCCACCGAGCTGCGGCCCACGCTTGAAACCAAGAAGATCGCGGGCTTGTATCTGGGCGGCCAGATCAACGGTACTTCTGGCTACGAGGAGGCCGCCTGCCAGGGTCTGATGGCCGGCATCAACGCCGCGCTTCAAGTCAAGGCGGAACCGCCGCTGGTGCTGAGCCGCACGGAGGCTTACACCGGCATCCTGGTCGACGACCTCATCGCCCGCGGCGCCGACGAGCCCTACCGCATGTTTACCTCGCGGGCCGAGTTCCGCCTGCACTTGCGCATCGATAACGCCGACCAGCGACTCACGCCGCATGGCCGCCGCATCGGCATGGTCGATGACGAGCGCTGGGCGTTATTCGAGGCCAAGCGGCTCCGCATGGAAGCGCTCACGGCGTTTCTGCTGAGCCATCGCCGGCCAGGTGACGGCGGAGATGGCGCCACGGTCGCCTCGGTGGCCCAGTTCCTCAAGAGGCCCGAGGTCACACTCGAGCAGTACCTGCCTTGGCTGCGCGCTGAGCTGCCGGAGTTGATGGCGGAGCAGGCAGCCGCCGATCCCGCCGGCTGGGAGCTGAAGAGCGTCGAGACGGCGCTGAAGTTTGAAGGGTATCTTGCCCAGCAGCGGCGGCAGATGGACCAGCTTCGCGCCGCCGAGGGCAAGTCCATCCCCGACGGCTTCGACTACCAGGCGCTTTCGGGCCTCTCGACCGAGATGCGGGAGAAGCTGACCCGCGTCCGTCCGGTCACGCTGGGCCAAGCCGCGCGCATCCCCGGCGTGACGCCGGCGGCGATGTCACTGCTTTTGGTGCATTTGGAGATCCGAAAGCGGCAATCGGCTGCCGTTCAAGTTTGACATGCTCACCCAGGGGAGCGGCATCCGAGGAGTGACCAATGACCCATTTGGAAGCGCTCGTCCACGAATTTTTGGATTGGCAGGGCTACCTCGTCCGCGCCAACAAAAAAGTCGGCCGACTCGGGCACGGCGGCTGGGAAATGGAGCTCGATCTGATCGGTTATCATCCCAAGACGAGAGACATCCTCCATTACGAGCCCTCAATCGACGCGTTGGGATGGCCTAAACGCGAAGCGCGATATCGCAAGAAAATCGAGGCGGCTCGTCGTTACATTTTCACGGAAATCTTTCCTTGGTTGGCAGAAAATCCGCCGATGATCCGGCACATCGCGGTCTTCATCAGCCACCCGCGAAATCGGCATCAGTTGGCCGGATTCGAGATCATTTCGATTGACGAGATGATGGCCAAGATTCGGGAGCGCGTGATGGAGTGCGGGAAGATGTCGAAGAACGCGATCCCCGAGCAGTATCCACTTTTGAGAACGTTGCAACTATCGCACAATGGCTATTTCCGCGTGATTTCGGATGCAACGCCCACAAAAGCGTCGGCGGCGTCAGCCGGAGCCTAACTGGCCAAATCGGCGCGGGTGATGCGCAGGCCGTTGAGGTTGCCGAGCACGGTCAACGCCATCTTGGCGGGGTCGAAGGCGGTGCTGGTGATGCGCTGGACATCTTCGGCGGTGACGCGCTCGACTTTCTCCAGCAATTCGTTCATCCCAATCGAACGGCCAAAGTAGATCTGCTGGCGCGCCAGGTTCGACATGCGGGCGCCGGTGGACTCCAGGCCCAGCATCAGGCTGCCCTTGAGGTTGTCCTTGGCGCGGCGCAGCTCCTCGGCCGGTACCGGGTTCTCGCGCAGGTCGCGCAGCTCTTTAAGAATCGACATCACCACCTGCCGCGTGGTCTTGGGGCCGGTGCCGGCGTAGACGCCGAACAGGCCCGCATCGCGGTAGGGGTTGAGGTCGCTGAACACCGCGTAGGCGAGGCCCTGGCGCTCGCGGATGTTCTGGAACAGCCGCGACGACATCCCGCCCCCCACCACCGTGTTCAGCACCGACCAGGCGTAGCGGTTCTCGCTGAGCAGCGACTCGGCCGGCATGCCCAGGCAGATCTGCACTTGCTCGAGCTGCTTTTTGTTGCGCAGCACGATGCGGGCGTGCGCAGCCGGGGGCAGGTCCTGGTGGCCGTTGGGCATCCGTCGCTGGTCGTCGAACCAGCGCCGGGCTAAATCCACCAGGCGTGCATGCTCGAGGTTGCCGGCGGCGGCGATCAACAGGTTATTGGGCGCGAAGCAGTGCTGGAAGTAATCGACCAGCTTCTCCTGCTGCAGCAGCTTGACCGTTTCCTTGGTGCCCAGGATGGGACGGCCCAAGGGATGGTCCTTCCAGAAGTTCTGGGTGAAGATCTCGTGCACGAGGTAGTCGGGGTTGTCCTCGTCCATCTTGATCTCCTGCAGGATGACGCCCTGCTCGCGGCTGATGTCCTCGGTGCGGAACAGCGGGTTGAGCACCAGGTCGGCGAGCACCTCAAACGCCAACGGCACATGTTCGTCCAGCACCTTGGCGTTGAAGCAGACGTTCTCCTTGGAGGTGAACGCGTCCAGGTTGCCGCCGATCGAGTCCACCGAGCGCGCGATCTCCTCGGCCGAGCGGTGGCTGGTGCCTTTGAAGACCATGTGCTCGACGAAGTGGGTGATGCCGTTCTCGGCCGCGTCCTCGCGCCGGGATCCGTTCAGCACCCAGATGCCCATGGTCACCGAGCGCACGTGCGGCATGCGTTCGCTGACGATGGTGAGTCCGTTGTCGAGCACGGTGCGGTCGATGAGCTGGTGCTCGGCGGCAGCGTTCACGATGGGGCTGTCAACGGGACTCGTGACGGAACTGGTGATGGGACTAGTGACGGGGCTGGACACGGTGGGCCTCCCGCTTCTCCGGGCTTGATACATTGTGGCATAACCGAGCCGCCGTTCCGGGCTGGCGGTCAAGTGGATACTGGCGTTGATTCTAAATAGCTTACGCCGTGTCATGGCGGAACGTTTTTGCCATTCTGACCACAAATGGTGATAATCTGACCACATGAGGACGGTCGGAACGCTGGAAGCCAAGACCCATCTCTCCGAACTTCTGGACGCGGTCGAGGGCGGAGAAGAGGTCATCATCACCCGGCACGGCAAGGCGGTGGCGCGTCTGCACGCGGTTGCGGTACCGCCGGTCGCGTCGGAATTGAAAACCTCTGGGATTCCGCTGCTGCCGGGGGAAACGATTCGAGAGTTCATCCACGCGGGGCATAAATATTGAGCCATTTCGTGCTGGACGCGTCGGTGCTTCTCGCGCGTTACTTTCGCGAACCGCAGGCGGCCGGCGCGCTCGAGAGGCTGGATGCGTTGGACACATCCAGTGCGGTTGTGCCGGGGATGTGGCAACTGGAAATACTTAACGGCTTGCTCATGGGCATGCGGCGGGGGCGGCTCGCACGGGCACAAGTCGATGGGTTCGTGGCCGAGCTGGCGCGGCTAGGGGTTCACGTGGACCGAGAGACGCCTGATAGCGAGCGGATTGTCGTCTTGGCACAGGGGCACGGGCTTACCGCCTACGACGCCAGCTATTTGGAGCTGGCGCTGCGCCGCGCACTCCCGCTCGCCACGCTCGACAAGGCAATGCAACAGGCCGCGCGGCGCGCCGGCGTACCATTGATTGCATGAGCTCCACCATCGCATCCGAGGCGCCAGCCACTCAGGAGGCGCCGGAAGCGCTCGCTTTGAGCCCGGAGGAGCTGGCCGAGCGGTTGCAAGCGCTGGGCCCGGGCCGGAGGATGCCGCGGTACCGGGGTGCACAGCTTTTCCACGCGCTGCACCAGGAGTATGCCGACGGCTGGGAGGCGGTGCAGACGCTGCCCGCGGAGGCGCGCTCGCGGCTGGGTGAACATTTCCGGCTGAACTGGCCGCGCATCGCCCAACGGTTCGCCTCCGTTGACGGCACCATCCGCTACTTGCTGGAACTGGCGGACGGCGCCACGCCGGCCGGCGCCGTACCAGCCGTGCCGGCCACGGTCGAGGCCGTCTACCTGCCCGACGAGGTTTTCGATAGCGCCGGCGCTTCGGTTCGCCGCCGGACGACGTTCTGCATTTCGACCCAGGTGGGGTGCGCGGTCAACTGCCAGTTCTGCCTCACGGCCACGCTGGGGCTGATGCGGAACCTGACCGCGGGCGAGATCGTGGGTCAAGTGCTGACGCTGCTGCGCGAGCATGATCTGCGCCCGGGCAAGGGGTTGGACCGGGTGAATTTGGTGCTGATGGGCATGGGCGAACCGTTTTTGAACTATGAGAATGTTGTCCGCGCGCTGCGCCTGTTGACGTTGCCGGAGGGCGCCGGCTTGGCGCCGCGCCGTGTCACCGTCTCCACCTCGGGGATCGTGGACAAGATCCGGCGCTGGGGCCAGGAAGGCGTGGCGACGTTTCCCCGCGGCCGGCCGCGGCTGGCGATTTCACTGAACGCGCCGACGGACGCCCAGCGCCAGGCCATCATGCCGCTCAACCGCGGCCAGGGCGGGCTGGCGGCACTTTTGGCGGCGGTGCAGACCTTGCCGCAGGGGCCGCGCGAGTACGTCACCTTCGAGTACGTGCTGCTGGCCGGCGTCAATGACGGCCTCGACGACGCCGCGCGGCTGCTGGCGCTGGTGGCCGAGGTGCGCTGCAAGATCAACCTCATCGCCTGGAACATGGGGCCGTCGCTGCCGTTCCGCACGCCCGCGCCGGAACAGGTGTTGGCGTTTCAGTCGCGCCTCGTTGCCGGCGGGGTGGCCACCTACATCCGCCGCCCGCGCGGACAGGACATCTACGCCGCCTGCGGGCAATTATTTAACGCGGGCACCCGGCTGACGCCGCCCGCTTTGCCGCGGACGCGTCGCGGGGGCCCCTGAGCCCCGCTCGTGCGCCCGCGGCATTATTTCTCGATGCGGGCGCGCGGCTGACGCCGCCCGCTCGTGCTCGCTGCGGGGCGGGGCCCCGGAGCCCCACCCCGCCGCTGCGCTAAGCAGGGCGCACGTCGCCGGTGGTGACGAGGCGGAGTTCGCCGTTCGGCAGGCGCACCTGGAGAAAACCGTTCTCATCCAGGCCTTCGGTCTGCCCGCGGAAGGCCCCGCCCACGACGACTTCCAAGCCGCGGGCATAGCGGGAGCGGGACTCGAACTCGGCCAGCACCTCGCGTTGCCGTCCGGCAAAGCCGAGGTAGCGGCGCTCCAGGTGGCGGACCACGGCCGCGCACAGCTGAAGCCGGGACACAGGGGCGGGCGTGTGCCACTCGATAGCGGTGGCGATCGGTTCCAACTCCGGCGGGAACGGCTGCGGGGCGACGTTGATGCCGACGCCGAGGACGGCGAAATCGGGGTTGGCTTCCAATAAAAGGCCGCAGAACTTCCTGCCCTCGAGCAGGAGATCGTTGGGCCAGCGGATCTCGGGTCGCAGACGGCAGCTCTCCTCGACGGCGTCGGCCACGGCCAGCCCGAACGCCAGCGTGAGCGGCAGCGTCTGTTGGGGCGTAACGCGCGGCCGCAGCACCAGGCTGAGGTACAGTCCGGCGCCGGGGGGCGAGTGCCAGGCGTGGCCGTGGCGGCCGCGGCCCTGGGTCTGGGCTTCGGCGAGAAACAGGGTGCCTTCGGTAGCGCCCGCCGCCGCCGCCTCGGACGCCGCTTGTTGGGTCGAGGGCAGGCTCGCGGCGGAGTGGATCGCCGCCCCGAAGCGTCCTCCGGCGAGCAGCGGACGCAGCTCGTCAGCCGCGATCACGCGGGAATCGGAATGATCCGCATGGACAGATCTACCGCGGGCGCCGAGTGCGTGAGCGCGCCCACGCTGATGAACTGCGGGCCGGCTTCGGCGTAGGCGCGGACCGTCGCCAGCCGTACCCCGCCGGAGACCTCGACCGGAACCTGGCCGGCAACGGCGGCGATGGCCGCGCGCACCTCCTCCGGCGTCATGTTGTCCACCAGCAGGCGATCGGCGCCCCCGGCGAGCGCGGCGCTGAGTTCGGCGAGCGTGCGCACCTCGATCTCGATGGGCTGGTCGGGACGCCGGTTCGCCCGCGCCCGCTCCAGCGCTGCGGCGATGCCACCCGCCAGGCGGATGTGGTTGTTCTTGATCAGGATGGCGTCGCTGAGATCGGTGCGGTGGTTCTGGCCGCCGCCGCAGGCCACGGCGTATTTATCCAGTACGCGCATGCCGGGCGCCGTCTTGCGGGTGTCCAATATGCGTACGGGAAGGTCTTGCACGGCGTCCACAAACTGGCGGGTGAGGGTGGCGATGCCGCTCAGCCGCTGCAGCAGGTTCAGGATCACCCGCTCGCACGACAGCAGCGGCCGCGCCAGGCCGCGCACCACGGCGATGGTCTGCCCCGGCTGCAGCCGCACGCCGTCGAAGATCTCCTGTTGGCTGGTGACCACCAGCGCATTGCGTTCCGGCCGCGCGGCGGATTCCTTGGCCGCCAGGGCGGCGAAGAGTTCGAGCACGCGCGGCACCAGCGGCAGGCCGGCGAGCACGCAGGCTTGCTTGGCCACGATCTCCGCCTGCGCCATCTGGCCGGCGGGCACGATCAGGCGCGTGGTGGTGTCGGCGAGAGCGTGATCTTCTTTGAGCGCGTGCTCCAGCAGCGCGGTGACGCGGGATGAGTTCCAGTCCATAACTTTAACGCGGGCCCCCGGCTTCGCCGCCCGCTCGGCCGACGGCGCGTCGCGGGGGCCCCGGAGCCCCGCTCGTGCGCCGTCGGCGCCTCGATCCATAAGTTCACGCCGTCCCCCGGTTCCGTCGGCGGGAGTCTAAACGTCCCCTCGATCATAAGGGATTTAAGCAACTTCGTGCCCCGAAATGCTGGCTAACGGGCAGCCTTGGGCGCAGGACGAGCCCAAGGCGTGAGCCATCCGCGCAGGGGTCACCGGTGGGAGGCTAGAAAATGGAGGGGGCGGGATCAATGGCGGTCCTGCATCGCGTCACGGCGCCTCACAGGTCAACCAAGCTTTTGCATGCAAAAGCTTGGCTGCCGGGCAGGGATTCGAACCCCGATAAGCAGAGTCAGAGTCTGCTGTCCTACCGTTGAACGACCCGGCAAACCGTCTGGATATTATAAGCTACACTGCGGCGCAGCCCCGGCTTGGGGCTCGGGGCCCCCAAGCCGGAGCGAGCATAAGCGGGTGGCGAGGCGCAGCCGCGACGGGCCCCGCGCCTATCATTAGTAGCGGTAGCTGTCGGGTTTGTAGGGACCGTCGACGTCGACGCCGAGGTAGGCGGCTTGTTTTTCCGACAGGCGGGTGAGGCGGACGCCGATTTTTTCCAGGTGCAGGCGGGCCACCTCTTCGTCCAGCTTTTTGGGCAGGGTGTAGACGCCGACCTTGTAGGTGTCGCGGTTCTTCCACAGGTCGAGCTGGGCGAGGGTCTGGTTGGCGAAGCTGTTGCTCATCACGAAGCTGGGATGGCCGGTGGCGCAGCCCAGGTTCACCAAGCGCCCCTCGGCCAGCAGGAAGATGCTGTGGCCATCGGGGAAGGTATACATGTCCACCTGGGGCTTGATGTTGGTGCGGACCACGCCGGGGGCCTGGTTGAGCGGATCGACCTGGATTTCGTTGTCGAAGTGGCCGATGTTGCAGACGATGGCCTGGTCCTTCATGCGCTTCATGTGGTCCAGGGTGATGATGTCGCAGTTGCCGGTGCAGGTGACGTAGATGTCGCCGCGGCCCAGCGTGTCCTCGAGGGTGGTGACCTCGAAGCCGGCCATGGCCGCCTGCAGGGCGTTGACGGGATCGATCTCGGTGACCACGACGCGCGCGCCCAGGCCGCTGAGCGACTGCGCCGAGCCCTTGCCCACGTCGCCGTAGCCGCAGATGACGGCGACCTTGCCCGCCACCATGACGTCGGTGGCGCGCTTGATGCCGTCCGCCAGCGACTCGCGGCAGCCGTAGAGGTTG
>Ga0307373_10015338_pt1 | contig 10432 bp, 7 predicted proteins | sample OX2MG_FD_202534 | JGI IMG/M metagenome (GOLD analysis project Ga0307373, IMG submission 202534) | Soil microbial communities from Risofladan, Vaasa, Finland - OX-2 | ecosystem: Environmental > Terrestrial > Soil > Coastal area > Acid sulfate soil | place: Finland: Risofladan, Vaasa | collected...
TTCTTCTTCCGCCTGGGCCTGGTGGTGATCGTGGTGCGCGTGGTGGTGCAGATCGCCTTCGGCTACCGACTGCCGGGCCACGTCCTGTTCACCCTGCCGCAGGTTCCCCTGCCGTCCTGGGCCGAGGGAGTGAGCATCGGCGGTCCGATCACCGCCGAAGGGGTCATGCAGGCCGCAGTCGAGGGCCTGCGCCTGGCCGTGATCCTCATCTGCTTCGGGGCGGCCAACTCCCTCGCCAGCCCGTACCGGCTCCTCCGCTGCCTCCCCGCCGTCCTCTACGAGGCCGGCGTGGCGGTGACCGTGTCGCTGGCCTTCGCCCCGGAAGTGGTGATGGCCATCGCCAGCGTCCGAGACGCCCGGCGGCTCCGGGGCCGACCCACGCGCGGCGTGGCGGGCCTTCGGGGCATGGCCATCCCCGTGCTGGAGAGCGCCCTCGACCGGTCCCTGCAGCTGGCGTCCTCCATGGACGCCCGGGGGTACGGGCGACGGGTGCCGGTGCCGTCCGGGACCCGCCGGTTGGGCACGGGGTCGACGGCCTCCGGCCTGCTCCTGGTGCTGGCCGGCGTGTATGGTCTCCTCGACACGGGCTCCCTCCCTGCCGGGGGGGTGCCGTTCGTCGCGGTGGGCGCGGTGCTGGTCGGCGTGGGCATGGCCGCCGGGGGCCGGCGCACCAATCGCTCGCGGTACCGTCCCGACGTGTGGGGGGCGCCCGAGTGGACGGTCGTCGGCTCCGGTGCGACGGCCCTGGCCGGTCTGATCATGGCCGGGATCGCCGGGGTCACCGGCCTGCAGCTCTCGGTCACCCCGTTGCACGCCCCTCAGCTCCCGTGGCTTCCCATGCTGGCCGTGCTGGTGGCACTGCTCCCGGCCGCGGCAGCCCCCGCGCCCCCGGTCGCCGCCGCGCCACGACACCGGCGGTCACCCGCCGACGCCGGCGTGGCCGTGGGCGAGCCGGTCGAGGGGAGTCGGACATGATCCGGTTCTCCGACGTCACCTTCACCTATGCCGAAGCCGACCGCCCCACCCTCGACCACGTCGAGCTGACCATCGACGAGGGCGAGCTGTGCCTGGTGGTTGGCAAGACAGGGTCGGGCAAGACCACGCTGCTCCGGGCCATCAATGGGCTCGTGCCCCACTTCACCGGCGGTCACCTCGCGGGGACCGTCACGGTCGGTGGTCGGTCCACCCGGGACTTCCCGCCCAGGGAGCTGGCCGACCTGGTAGGGGTGGTGGGGCAGAATCCCGCCAGCAGCTTCGTGACCGACACGGTGGAGGATGAGCTGGCGTACACCATGGAGAACCTGGGCATTGCGCCCGACGCCATGCGGCGGCGGGTCGAGGACACCCTCGACCTGCTCGGGTTGCACGAGCTCCGCCAACGGCCGCTGTCGACGTTGTCCGGTGGCCAGCAGCAACGGGTGGCCATCGGGGCCGTGCTCAGTGCCTCACCCCGGGTACTGGTCCTCGACGAGCCGACCTCCGCGCTCGACCCTGCCGCGGCCGAGGAGGTGCTCTCCTCGCTGACCCGCCTGGTGCACGACGTGGGCATGACGGTTGTCCTGGCCGAGCACCGTCTCGAGCGGGTCATCCCCTTCGCCGACCGGGTGGTGCTGGTGCCCGGCGGCGGCGAACCGCTCGTGGTGGGCACCACGGCCGAGGTCATGGCCACGTCCCCGGTGGCTCCTCCTCTCGTCGAGCTGGCCCGGTTGGCCGGATGGACGCCGGTACCCCTCTCGGTCCGGGACGCCCGACGCCTGGCCGCGCCGCTCCGGTCGGAGCTGGTCGGTGCGCCGCGACCAGGTGGGGCCGAGCCCGGTGGGCCCGTGGCTGCGCCGACGGGCTGCGTCGACGGCGTGAGCGTCGACTTCGGGGCGGTCAGGGCCCTCGACCAGGTGTCCCTCGAGGTAGGCGGAGGCGAGGTGGTGGCACTCATGGGTCGAAACGGGTCGGGGAAATCCACCCTGCTGGCGCAGCTGGCCGGTCTGCGCACGCCGTCCGACGGCGGGGTCTCCGTGCTCGGAAGGCGTCCGACCGATCTCCCGGCCCGGAAGCTGATCACGATGGTGGGTCTGGTGCCCCAGGACGCGGGGGCGCTCCTCTACGGCGAGTCCGTGGCCGACGAATGCATCACGGCCGATCGCGAGACCGGGCTCGATCCGGGAACCACCGAGGCCATGGTGGATCAGGTCCTGCCCGACATGCCCCGCGACCGGCATCCCCGCGACCTCTCCGAGGGCCAGCGGTTGGCCCTCGCCCTGGCCATCGTCCTCGCCCCGTCCCCGTCGCTCGTCCTCCTGGACGAGCCCACCCGCGGTCTGGACTACCCGAGCAAGGCGCGGTTGGTCACGGTGCTCCGCAAGCTGGCTGCCAACGGTGACTGCGTGCTCGTGGCCACCCACGACGTGGAGCTGGTGGCGCAGGTGGCGACGCGGGCGGTCGTGCTGGCCGAGGGGGAGGTGGTCGCCGACGGGCCGGCCCGCGACGTGGTGTGCCACTCGCCGGTCTTCGCCCCGCAGGTGGCCAAGGTGCTGGCGCCCGAGCCCTGGTTGACGGTGGACGAGGTCCGTCACGCCTTGGGAGGGACTCCCCGTGGAGGTCCCCATGGTTAGACACCGGGCGCAGGCGGCGATCCGTCTCCGCCCGCGGGCGTCGGTCCTGTTGGCGGTCACCTCGTTGATCGGCGTGGCCGCCTTCTGCTGGCCGCTGGTCGTCAACGGCCACGCCGGACCGGGCCAGGCCCACACCGCCGATGCGCCATGGCTCTTCGTGGCGGTCCTCCCGCTACTGCTGGCGGTGGTGCTCGGGGAGGTGGCCGACGGATCGCTGGACGCCAAGGCCATCGCCCTGCTCGGGATCCTGGCCGCCTGTGGCGCGGCCCTGCGCATCCCGAGCCCGGGGGTGGCCGGCTTCGAGCCGGTGTTCTTCCTCCTGATCCCTGCCGGCCGGGTCTTCGGACGTGGCTTCGGCTTCGTGCTGGGCGCCGTCACCATCGCCGCCTCGGCCCTCATCACCGGCGGGATCGGGCCCTGGCTGCCGTTCCAGATGTTCGGTGCGGCCTGGATGGGATTCGGCGCCGGATGCCTCCCGCAGGCCAAGGGGCGCGCCGAGCTCCTGATGCTGGCCGGCTACGCCGCAGCCTCGGCGGTGCTCTACGGGACGCTGCTCAATCTGTGGTTCTGGCCGTTCGGGGCGGGCACGTCCACCAGCTTCTCGTTCTCGCCGGGGGCCGGGGCCCTGGCCAACCTCCACAGGTTCGTGCTCTTCGACCTCACGACGTCACTGGGGTTCGACATCTCGCGGGCCGTGACCAACGCGGTGCTGGTGCTCCTGCTCGGCCGGCCGGTGATCGCCGCGCTCCGAAGGGCCTCCCGCCGGGCGGCTTTCGACGCGCCGGTGGTCTACCACTGAACCTGCGGGTGGCGGCCGACGGAGAGTCACGAACCCGCCGGGTGCGCCCCCCGGTGCACCATGTGGTCGACGAAGGCCAACTTGCGGATCACCCTGGGCGCCAGCACGAAGGGGTAGAGGTCATCGTGTCCCATCGAGCGGTTGATCTGATTGAGCGCGTACGAAAGCTCGAGCCAGCTGTCCACCACGTCGCCGAACGAACGGGTGCCGTCCGGTCGGGTGGGGTGGGCGCCCGGTCGCTGGGCCCGACGTCGACCCGACGGGTACGTGGTCCCCAGGCCGAAGCTGTCCGCGGTCTGCAGCGTGTCGAGGATGTGCAGGTAGTGGGCGAACGTCTCGGCCCAGTCCTCGAAGGGGTGCATGGTGGCGTAGCGGCTGATGTGGGTCCCCGACCACGACCGGTCGAGGTCGGGAGGGTCGTGGTAGTGGCGCGCCACCGCGGCGGCGTAGTCCCCTCGGTCGTCGCCGAACAGGACCCGACAGGCACTCACCGCGTCGGGTTCGCGGACCAGGATGGGCCAGTAGTAGTGCCCGATCTCGTGGCGGAAGTGGCCGAGCAGCGTGCGGTACGGCTCACTCATCTGCTGGCGGAGGCGCTCCCTGTGCTCGGGGTCGGCCTCGGCCAGGTCCAAGGTGATGATCCCGTTGTCGTGCCCGGTGATCACCTTGGTCTCCGTACTCGAGAGGAGGTCGAAGGCCAGGCCTCTCCCGGCCTCTTCGTCCCTGGGCACCACGGGAAGTCCGATCTCCGCCAGTTGGAAGATGAGCCTGCGCTTGGCCATCTCCCCGTGCAGCAGCTCGGCCATCCCCTCGGTGTCCCCGTCCGCCGGTCGGGTCCGGGTCAGGGCGCAGGACTCGCACAGGGCGCCGCTGCCCGCCGGCACCAGCCAGTTGCAGCCGGTCACGGCCTGGGTGGCACAGCGCTGCCAGGCGGCGATCGGGCTGGTCAGGTCGACCAGGTGGTCGGGGCCGACCTCGGTCAGCGCCACCACGTCCCGCCGCTGGTGGACGTAGCCGAGGGGCGCGTGGCAGCGGAGGCACTGGCTGTTGTCGAAGAAGACCAACTGTCCGCAGCTGTCGCAGGTGAACACGCGCATGGGTGGGAGGTCCGATCAGTGGTTCCTGCCGGGAAGGGAGGTCACCGACGCTACCGGGGACCAGGGGCGTGCCGCCCAGGGTCCGCGCCGTCGGAGACGAACAGGTGTTCGGGTAGGCTGGCCTTCGATGGCCCCGTGGCAACGGTCCCTGTTCGACCTGGGTGAGTCGGTGGAGGTGGGGCCGATGGGCCCTCCTCCCGCCCGGACGGCGCTGGGCGGAGGGGCATGGATCGAGTACCGGCCCGGCTGGGTCAGACGGCAGGACCTCCTGTTCGAGCACCTGGCCCACGCCGTCCCCTGGCGGCTCGAAGAGCGACCGATGTACGACCGGACCGTGGTCGTGCCTCGGATGGTCTCGTTCTACCGAGAGGAGGACGAACTCCCGCACCCCGCGCTGGCCGGGGCACGCGACGTCCTCAATTGCCACTACGGCACGGGTGAGGCGGGGGAGCTCCGAACCGCGGGCCTCTGTCTCTACCGGGACGGTCGGGACAGCGTGGCCTGGCACAGCGACCGCCTCGGCCGACAGGCCCGGTCCGACACCCTGGTCGCCATCGTCTCCCTCGGCGAGCGGCGGACCTTTCTCATCCGACCGGCGTCCGGTGGGCCGGCCCTCCGTCACCGCGTGGGTGCCGGTGACCTCCTGGTCATGGGAGGTCGCTTCCAACAGGCCTGGGAGCACTGCGTGCCGAAGACGTCCAGACCGGTCGGACCCCGCATCAGCGTCCAGTTCCGGACCCGTGGCGCCGGCTGAGGGACCGGCCCGCCCCGGGTTCGGTGCCTTGTACCCTGGGGCGGAGCACCGGTCACTCCCATCGACCCCGGGGACGCGTTCGGTCCGACCACGAGGAGAGCCCATGGCCCAGAGCGCAGGATTGCACGAGCCCGAGGGCCGGTTGCCGGCCGACACCGTCGATCGGCACCGCGCCCTGGTGTCGATCCAGGAAGAGCTCGAGGCCGTCGACTGGTACGACCAACGGGTGGAGGCAACCGACGATCCCGAGCTGGCGTCGGTGCTGGCCCACAACCGGGACGAGGAGAAGGAGCACGCCGCCATGACCCTGGAGTGGTTGCGGCGCAACGACCCGGTGTTGGACCGCCACCTGCGCACCTACCTCTTCACCTCGATACCGGTGACGGAAGTCGAGGAGGTATCCGGGCAGGCCTCCGGGCAGGCCGCCGGGCCCGGTGCCGATCAGCACTCGCTCCGGATCGGCGACCTCCGCCGCTAGCCGGGGGACGGGTGAGTCCACGCCGAACTCGGCCACGGCGAAGCCCACGAGGTGATCGGAGGGGCGGTAGCGGCTCGGGCGCAGGTAGGCGAGGCGCGAGTGCGACGCTGACTGATCGGGATCCGCCCGACCGGCGGGGATCCGGGCGACCGGTGTGACGGCCGGGTCCGGGGAGCTCCGGCTCGACGGAGCAGCGTCGACCTCGGCTCGGTAGGCCACGGTCAGCCGCCCGGTCGGAGCTCGGAGGACGTGGGTGCGGGTCCCGGGGGGCCCGTGGAGTTCGGTGGCCACTACCGGATCACCCTCCGAGCGGGCATCGATCCGTTCGGCCACGACCGAGCCCGCCCGGTCGGACGCCGTCACCTGCAGGACCAGCTCGGCCGGTTCGGCCACCCGGAAGCTCAGGTCGCAGGAGGGCATCCGCCGGTCGCCGAGCCCGGGTCCCGGTCCGCCGGCGGCGAGCGGGTCGATCTGGTTCATCCTGGACCCTCACACGCCCGGGGTGGGTGTCCGGCCGAGCCCCGTGCCGGCCCCACCGCTTGCCTGTGGTCAGGGCACGCCCTGCCCTAGGGTCGACCCGTGGTGCGTCCTGAAAGTTGGACCAGACCTGCGGGTGCAAGCCCCGCCTGGGTAAATGCCAGAGAGCCCAGTAGCAGGCCCCGGTCCGTCGGAGAGATCCGTCGGGCTGAGCGGGGTGTCAAGAGCCTCTTTGGAGGGAGCAAGCGTGCGGGCCGTAGTGCCACCAGGCACGAGTCCTGCAGCCTCGTCAGATCCACAACGGAGGAGCCGAGCCGCTCACGTCACGGCGAAGGCAGCACTCGACCACCTGGCGTTCTGGACATGCCCCTGGTCGGGTCCTTCCGGGGTAGGGGGAGCGGCACGTACGCACGGCCTGGTTCGGAACAGGAGAGACCCGTCTTCCCAGCCTTGTCAGCAAAGACCGTCTGGATAAGCCAATGGTGAAACTGGACGGAGGGAAGCGGGAGTCCGACGGGGTCGTAGTACTGATGAGCGCCGGGAAGAACCCGGCAGGAGGGAAGGACCCCGACTTCGGTCACGCCGGGAACGAAGGAACGAGCAAGGGCATGGCTGGGACCGCCCAGCCCATCTCCCCCCTGGGATATCCGTCCCAGGCCAAAGTTCGACGCCTCCAGAACCGGCTATGGGCTGCGGCCAAGCAGTCTGAGGGTCGGCGTTTCCACGCCCTGTATGACCGCATCTACAGAGGCGACATCCTCTGGGAGGCGTGGGGACGGGTCCGAGCCAATCGTGGAGCTGCCGGGGTCGATCATCTGACCCTGGCAGAAGTGGAGGACGACTACGGGGTGGAGCGCATGCTCATCGAGCTCCGGGACGCCCTTCGTGCAGGCAACTACCGCCCGGCACCAGTCCGCCGGGTGGAGATTCCCAAGCCTGACGGCACGAAGCGGCCCTTGGGCATCCCGACGGTCAAGGACCGGGTGGTCCAGCAGGCCACGAAGCTCGTCCTCGAACCCATCTTCGAGGCCGACTTCCTGCCCTGCAGCTTCGGGTTCCGCCCGAAGCGTTCGGCCATCGACGCCCTAGAAGCCATCCGGGTGGCGTTCCCGAAGGGACGAACGTTCGTCTTCGAGGCCGACATCTCGAACTTCTTCGGCGAGATCGACCACCAGAGGCTGCTTGCTCTGGTCGGACTCAGGGTCTCGGACCGACGGGTGCTCAAACTGCTTCGGCTGTGGCTGCGGGCAGGCGTGTTGGATCATGGGGTGGTGTCCGAGTCGGTCTCCGGCACTCCCCAGGGCGGGGTGATCTCACCTCTCCTGGCCAACATCTACCTGCACGCCTTCGACCGGGCCTGGGCCGAGTCCGGCACCGGGGACCTCGTCCGCTATGCGGACGACTTCGTGGTGCTGTGCACGTCCAGGTCACAAGCCGAGGAGGCCCAGCGGCGGACGACCGCCATCCTGGGCGACCTCGGTCTCAGCCTCCACCCGGACAAGACTCGTGTGGTCGACCTCCGGGAGGGGAACGGGGGCTTCGACTTCCTCGGGTGCCACCTCCGTGCCCGCATGTCCGGCAAGCTCTGGGAGCAGAAGCGGGTCATCCGCTACTACCTCCACCGCTGGCCGTCCGAGCGGTCCATGAAGCGTGCCCGAGCGAAGATCAAGGCTATGACCGGTCGGAGCCAGGTCGGACAGGAGTTGGAGGCCGTCATCGCACGGCTCAACCTGTTCCTTCGGGGATGGGGCAACTACTTCCGCAACGGGAATGCGGCCGACAAGTTCAACAACATGGATCGCTATGTAGCGTGGCGGCTGCACCGCTTGCTCATGAAGAAGCGTGGCCGCAACCTGCGGGCGGGCCAGGCGAGCACTTGGACCCGCACCTGGTTCCACGACCAGGGCCTGCACCAGCTCACGGGCACCATCCGATATCCGAAGGCTGCGTAACCATGTCCAGAAGACCGTCGGTGAGCCGTGTGCGGGAGAACCGCATGCACGGATCGAAAGGGGGATGGGGAACCAGACTCGCAATGCGAGCACTGCGCCCCTGACTACCAGTGCCGGACAGCCACCCCTCGCCGCAGCCACGCGGATCACAGGGCCGGCCGCGGACCAACCGATCCGAACCCACACCGGTCGGAGCGACGACACCGTTCGCCCCGGGCACGGTTTCGATCCGGCTCTACCCGCACGACGGGCTCTCGGCCACCCGGATGGTGTCGGAGCTGTGCGCGCAGGCCGGCCTGGCCCTTTCCTCGGGATTTGACGGCGTCGTGACCAGTGAGCACCACGGAGGGTTCGCCGGTTACCTGCCCAACCCCCTGCAGATGGCGGGGTTCGTCCTGGACGATCACCCGACCGGATGGGCGGCGGCCTCGCCGCTGCTCCTCCCGCTGCGCCCCACCGCGCTGGCGGCCGAGGAGACGGCCTGGTTGGCGGCCCGACACCCCGGTCGGGTGGGACTGGGTGTGGCCGCCGGCGCGCTCCCGCTCGATTTCGAGGCCATGGGGATCGACCGGTCGTCGGCCCCGGCCCGGTTCGCCGTTCAGCTCCCCCGGCTGGTGGCCATGCTGCAGGGCCGGGACCTCGGATTGCTGAAGGGCGATCCGGCGCTGGCCCGCTGCTCGGACCATCCCGTGCCGGTGCTCAGTGCCGCCGTCTCTCCCACCGCGGCAAGGAGGGCCGCCGCCGCCGGCGCCGGCATCCTGATGGAGGGGATGTCCGACGTCGACAGACTGGCCCGACTGACGTCGGCCTACGACGGGTCCGGCGGCTCGGCGCCCAAGGTGCTCATCCGTCGGGTCTGGCTGGGAGACGTCCGCGGCGATCTGGTCGACCGGCAGCGAAAGGTCTACGACAGTGTCACCGGCGACCCTGCCTCCTTCGGGGTCGACCAGACGGTGTCCTCCGCCGATCCGATCCGGCTGGCGGAGCTGCTGTCCGGAACGGCGCGCCGCGCCGGGGCCACGTCGCTCGATCTCCGTGTGCACCTGCCGGGGATGGCACCCGAGGAGGTCCACCGCCAGATCACCGCGCTCGGGGCCGAGGTGGTGCCGCTGCTCAGGAGCGGGTGGGACGGGGGGTGGGAGTAGCGCCCGAGAACGGACCGGGCCTACAGCCGGGAGTATGCGAGGGCTTCTTCCTCGAACCGGAGGGAGGCCTCGAGGCTCACCGACGGACGCGTGAGGCCGATGGCCGACAGTATGTCGCCGGAGCAGATCTCCTGGGACCCGCCGGCCAGCGCACGATCGAAGGCCAGCTGGGCGCTCCGCTGGGCCACCAGGGCGAAGTCGGCCGGGGTGAAGCCGGCCGTACGGGTGGCCACCTCCTTGGGGTCGCCGGCCGGCAGGAACTCCGAGGCCAGATCGGCCCGCTCCGACTCATCGGGTGCACCGACAGGGATCACCAGATCGAACCGACCCGGTCGGAGCAGGGCCTGGTCGATGGCGGCGATGGAGTTGGTGGCCATCACCATCAGGCGGTCGGGCCGGGCCTTGAACACCGGGATGGCCTTCAGGAGCTCGTTGACGAGCGGCTGGCTGTCGGGCCGCTCGGACCGGTCCGAGGCGATCTCGTCGGCCTCGTCGATGAAGCACACCAGCCGGTCGACCCGGCCGAGGTCGGCCAGGCTGTCCCGCAGGGCCCGGGCGCCGTCCACGCCTTGGCCCAGCAGGGAAGGATGGAGCTCCACGAAGGCCCATGACAGTCGGGAGGCGATGGCACGGGCGAAAGAGGTCTTTCCGGTGCCGGGCGGCCCGAACAGGAGGACGGCGGCGGGCGGCACCAACCCCAGCTGGTCGGCCAGCTCGGTGTGGGCCAACGGGGCGACCACCCGCCGGTCCAGCAGGCCCTTGGCCGTCGAGAATCCCTTCATGGACTCCCACAGCCCCGCTCCGGGGACCTGACCACCGAACCGCTCCACGATGGCCAGCTCCTCGGGCACCATGGACGCATCCCGGAGGTAGAGCTCCAGTCCGTCCCGGCGGGTGAAGCCCTGGTTGGCGAAGGCCGATTCGCCGACCTGTCCCGGGCTGACCAGGGCCAGGAGGCGCCGTGCCCCCCGATGGATGATCTCCTGGTCGAGCTGGCGCAACAGGGCGGAGCCGATGCCCTGCTGGCGCCACTGCGGATGGAGGGCCAGCATCATGAGGTGGGCGTCGGTTCCGTCCACCCTGGCCACCGCGGCGCCGACCAGCGCACCCCCGGGCGACAC
>Ga0307373_10015339_pt1 | contig 10432 bp, 11 predicted proteins | sample OX2MG_FD_202534 | JGI IMG/M metagenome (GOLD analysis project Ga0307373, IMG submission 202534) | Soil microbial communities from Risofladan, Vaasa, Finland - OX-2 | ecosystem: Environmental > Terrestrial > Soil > Coastal area > Acid sulfate soil | place: Finland: Risofladan, Vaasa | collected...
CTGTGGGGGATTATCAGCCGGGAGTATCCCGATTTCGGTCAGCAGCGGCAGCGGTATATCAAGCACTTGCTGCGGGACATAATCCATAAGCACGGTGGACGGTGGGAGGACGTGAGCTACGGGCCGGCGCGGGAGTTGTGGGATATCCTCAATTCCGAGCATCACCAGTACGTGCTGCAGCAGCGGGGAGTGGCGCCGTGGCATCCGCCTCAGCCGGCGTGGCCGCAGGAAATTGAGGTGTAGATTGGGCGCAGCGGTATTAGCCGGCAGAATCCCTATTGGCCGGAACTAGCCGCCGATGTCGGGAGCCTTACGCGGCTGAGAAACCGGTACCCGTCTGGCTCTCGACACGGATGGTTGAAGAGCATAGGGTCCCACGCAGAGATGGGCAACAGTATCGCAGGCAAGTTGCTGAGAGATTGGCAAGAAGCGTTGTCTGAAACCGCTCACCCGGATCTCGACCGCAGTCCCAACCCGGCGCTCGTTCGTCGCCTTATGCGCCGGCCGATACAAGGTCCTGGGGTTCTCGAGCCGGTGCCTGAACTCGCGAGTTTAAGTAGCGCAGTCTCAGCGTCCTTTGCGTGGTCTGTCGTTCACGAACATCGTACACAGATCATACAGGTTGCGGCAAAGCACCATATCCAACCAGAACTTCTCGCCGGCGTCGTGTGGGTGGAGATGTTTGGCGGGGGGCTTGTGGGATGGAGCAGCGAGAGTCAGCAGTTAAGCATGTTTAAGTATAAGTTCGCGGGCAAGGGGGATTTCGGAATAACGAAGTTCAATCAGCGGGGATCGGTTCTCCCGAAGCTACCAAAGGGCCCTCTGAGGACCGGGCTGTCGGCGGTGGGGTTAGGATGGGCTGGAAGCTACCTTGCCGGCGTGCATCAGCGAGCGCTCCACGCGACGAGTTACGAAGCGGACATTCACGCGCAGCTAGAAAACTCAGCCGGCTTGCTGACCACGCTGGCGCGCAAGTGGTACCCGGGCCGGTGGGATCATCTGGGGCCTGGCGAGATGTCTATCGTGCTCACTGAGTACAACAGAGCCGAAACGGCGCCGCATCCTCACCCGGCGCCTTCGCCCTACGGCGAGCGGTTCTTGGAAGCGTACCGCTCGATTCGGGCAGCCCTTTATGGAACACCAGCGCGGGGAGGTTGAGGTGTGATTTGGATGGCCTTATATTTTGTTGTCTGCTACGCCGCTATCGCTGCCATGTACATCACCATTTGGGTCTCTCAGTGTCTATGGCGCGGGTTCATGGCCATTATCCGGCGCGGCGGTCGTTCAAGGGCCGATGGGAAGGTCTCGCCGCGACCGGCGCAATGTCGCCGGTCACGCTTTAGGACTTGGCATGCTGTCTGGATTGTCGTACTTCTCATCCCCGTCATGCCCTACGTTTACGACCAGATTGTTAGCTTGGTGTACCTTCCTCACATGCAGAACGCGATACGGGCGGGGGTGAGGGCCATCGGACTACAGCAACCCATTAGATTTCAAAAAGTGATTTGGGTGCTCGGGAACCGGGCGAGGGTCTACGTTGTTGCCGGAGCAAGAAATGACATCGAAGGGGACAGGGTCGAGTTACGCCGGAGCCACGGGGTCTGGAACTTCGACGGATTATACGGAGTGGCATTTTCCGAGCGCTGGTGCGTAGACGACGATGTAATTCCACCTTATCCGGCACTGGGCGACTTTTAACAAAACGTCTTTCTGCGTTCGGCTCGGACATGAACAGGAACCGCGTGACAATCACCGAGAACGATGCATCGCAAACCGTGAACGTCTTCGATGATGAAGGGAGGCTCATCAGCGAGATAAGGACCCGCCTCGATCCCTATACCTGCGAATATCAATACTACCTGAACGACAGCCTCATTTCGCGGGACCTGCCCGGCGGGGGAAACGCCACGTTCGACATCGACAACATGCAGAAGATCACCGGCAGCGGATACGTATGGGACACCGATGGCCGGCTGTTGTCACGGACCGTCGGGACGGCGGTGGTAACCTTCTCGTACGACTACGCCGACCGGGTGAGCGGCATGACGGTCGGCCCGGCAACAGTTTGACGCGACCTGAGTGCACACAGCCGCCGGATTCCCGGGCAGGGGCTGCACCGGCGTTCAGTGCGCGAGATTGGAATTGCCTGAATCTGTCTCCCCAGGCGCCAGTTCGTGCGCCGCGTCTCCGGCGAGAGGCGCCCGGTCCGGCGACGTGCGTCGGTTGAGGGCGAACCGGGCCGCGCTTTCGAGGGCGCCGGCGAGTTGGACGAACATCGGCTCTGGCATCCGTTCCAGCGCCGCCACCATCATCTCGGCGGGTGGATGGCTCGATATCAGCGAAACGAAGAATGCCCAGGCGTAGATTGTCGCGGCGGCGTACGGCGGGGGCGCGAGCGCGAATAGCGGTCCGAAGAGCGTACGCGTCGCCACGGCCGCGGCGCGCAGCCGGTCCGGGTCTTCGCTCTCCAGCTTCTCTAAGATTTGCCGGGGGTCGATTACCCGGGCGAACTGCGCCAGGCTGTCCGCTCCGACGTATCCCTGGAGGCCCGGTGGAACAAACGAGGCGATCTCGTCTCGAAGCGTGTATTTCTCCTCGCGGATCACGTCCACGGCCGCTCCGTCGATCACCTCGCGGGCCACGATCGTGTGAGAATCGGCGATTTCGTAAATACCTGGCTGCTGATACGCCTGGCATCCCACAAATATGAAGCCCATCGCGGGAAAAAACGCGTTCTCAATCTGCTGAAGTAGTCCCCTGCCAAGCCGCTTCCGCTCCCGCTCGAGATACTCGACCGCGGCGCGACGCGCCTCCTCAACGTCGATTCCGTAAACGCCCAGAATATAGGTCAGCGCTGTGAGGGCTTCCGGCTCAATCGGGTTTTCGTTGACAGCGCCGAGCCAGGACCGGAGTTTTTCGAACCGGTTGACGTCGAGGCCGTGCGGCAGGGGCCGGCGCAGCCCAAGTATCGCCAGGAGACGGAGCCGGTCGGCCTCGTCATGGAGGATGATCTTGCGGCCTTTACCCTCCCGGCGCACGACCTTCAGCAGTCGCTCGCGGGTGAGGTCCCGGATCTCCCGGTCGCTGCAGGAGAATCCGGCAGACTCCGCGGCGCGAATCAATTCTTCTCGTTCCATGCCGGCGCTATCCTCTCAAGCGGAAAAAGCGTCCCATCACTGTTAATCAACAGGCTCCGGTCGACCGAGCTCTCGATTTGGAGCTTCGTCAAAGGCTGCTGCCATCATGATAGACCGCTCTCTGTGCGGCGACACACGCATGGCGTCACTAATCGGCCATGGGCTGATCTTAGTCTTCAAAAAAAAATTGTGATTCAGTGAGAGGATTCGCCCTTTTTTGTCGTCTTATAAATAGGTGTTGATTCCACCCGAGTGAATCGTTGCCGCGCCGGAGAGAACGAAGATGGGCCAGACATGGACCGTGCTGATTATCGATATGAATCGTTACCGCGATCCCGAGGGTGGGGAGCGGCTCGTCGGCGGGTTCCCGGACAGGGATCTCGCCATTGAGTTCGCACGCCGGCGTGTCCGATCATCCGTGGAGGAACTTCGTGCCCCGCAGCAGACGGATCAGGAGCTGCGGGAGCACTGGTTTGCGTTTGGCGAGGATAGCGTTGCCATCGACGCCGATTACGCAGGTTCCCATCAGCTCGACTACTTCATCCGGCATCCGGCGACTTCCGACGAGATCGACTGGCTGGAGATCTTGCGCCGCGCCGGCATTGATGAAACACCGGCCTCGGAGCTCTGCGCCGCCTGCTAGAAATAATCCTGCTCTACGCCGAATCGATGGGCGATCTGCCGGAGCTCTTCGCCGGTGAGGCCTTCCGAGGGAGACCCCGCGCTCAGATTCAGGTATTCGTAGTGGGCGCCGGTCTCGGCGTACTCAATACGATCGGCCGCACGCTTCACCGATAGATCCGAACGGGCCATAACGCCATGTTTCGCCCAGAGCGCTACCCGGTACTCCTGCTCCATCGCCGCAACGGTTGCCCTCATCAGCTCCCGCGAACCGGGCAGGGCGAACGGAAGATAGGCGACTCCACGCGGCAGATGGACAATGGTTTCCGGCTGCCAGCGCAAGATCCGGGTGTTCAGGGCGCGAGTCTCCTGGTACGCTGAAATATGGCTCAGATAGGTGAGATAGAGCGGCTGGGCGTGAATAATGGCGTGGAAGTTGAGGCTGTCGCGCCGGATCATGGCGTCGTGAACGGCGAGATGCGAATTCAACTCGCTGGTTGGCTGCTCGAAAAGACGGCGCGGCGAAGTATACATGGTCGCGCTGGCGCCGCCGCCATCAATTCGAATGGCGCTTAGATTGGCCTCCGGGTCGTGTTCAATTTCCCGCAGCCTCCGCCCCGAACCGGTTACCAGAAACAGCTTGCCTGCGAGGCCGGGCGCCGGTTCCGGGAGCGTGAGCCGTTCCGCATTGGGAAAATGATGGGTGAGATCGACGTCCCAGCCGAGGAACACCGATATATTCCCCGCGGCGCCTTCCGACGCGCCAATGTCTACCAGCCGGACGCCGGCCTCTCCAATGAGGCGCATGATCTGCTGCAGCGATGGAAATGGCTCGACAAGTGGCACGTAATTCTCCGATATGGGCATGGGTAATCGCCCGGCCCGGCGTCATCCGGGATGCTCTAGAGTTTACCCGGCGATGTATTACGGCGCAACTCACACGGCACGGGCAGGGACGCCCGCGCCACCATTAGCGGTGGCACAGGCCGCCCCGCGCCCCGCGCGGACCCTGAAAATCTCGGCAGGAACTGCCGCTCGAGGCGAGAAACGCGTATGCGGAGATTTTAACAACGTGAAGAGATACTCGATTCTGTTCCCGATGCTGGTTGTTCTTGCGCGATCGCCTTAACATCGAGTCGGTGGCAGTCGATCAGAATGGCGGAATCTATACCGCGAACGGATGGGACGAAACGGGCGCGGATTTCAAGAAATGGAACAGCAGCGGCGCTCCAGTCTATGACGCGCACTATCAGTTACGGAACGGCCAGCCGAACGGCGCTCCGTACGCCGCTGCCGCTGATGGGACCTATCTTTGCTGCGCGGTGGGTGGTTGGACGCATGCGCCCTGGAATGGCGAACAGCAGATAACGCGCCGCTGCTGATATAATCTCTTCATGGCGCGCTGCGGGCTTCGGTCGACTCCATCAGAGTCCCGCGTCGGCGAGCGCTATGACAGGGGGGAGTATCATCGTTAAGAGACGTGCGGGAATCAAGATAGGGATCGCATGAGAGAAGCCATTCGAAAACTGGTGGAAGGGCAGCATCTGACGAAGGCTGAGGCTGCGCAGGCGATGGAGCAGATCATGGAGGGATCGGCGACTCCGGCGCAGATCGCCGGGCTGCTGATCGCGCTCCGCCTTCGAGGCGAGACCGCCGACGAGATTACCGGTTTCGCCGAAGTCATGCGCGAACGCGCCCACACGATACAATGCGCCCGTCCCGACCTCGTCGACACCTGTGGAACCGGCGGCGACCGGCTCAACACTTTCAATATCTCCACTGCCGCGGCCTTTGTGGCGGCGGGCGCGGGCGTTCCAATCGCCAAGCACGGGAACCGGGCCATGTCGAGCCGGTGCGGGAGCGCCGACGTCCTGGAGTCGCTCGGAATAGACGTCGAGATGACGCCGGACGCGGTCACCGAATGCGTGGACGCCATTGGAATTGGATTTCTCTTTGCGCAGCGATTCCATCCTTCGATGAAATATGCGGCCGGACCGCGGTCCGAGCTTGGCGTACGGACCGTTTTCAATCTCCTCGGCCCACTGACCAACCCGGCGGGCGCGTGCCGGCAGGTGATGGGTGTTTATGATGGCGACCTCACCGAAACCCTGGCAGAGGTGCTGCAAAACCTCGGCGCGGTTCATGCCTTCGTCGTTCACGGCTCTTCGGGGATCGACGAGATCTCGTTGATCGGACAAACGAAAATCACCGAGTTGAAGGGCGGACAGATCGCCACCAGGCTCGTTTCGTCTGAGGATTTTGGACTGGAACCGGCGAGGATTGAGGATATTCGGGGTGGGACCATAGAGGAGAATCGGGATATTCTACTGCGGGTACTGCAGGGCGAAGCGGGCCACCGGCGGAACGTGGCGCTTGTGAACGCGGCGGCGGCGATCATCGTGAGCGATCGCGCGCATACCTTCAAAGAGGGCATTCAGTTAGCGGCGGAGTCCATCGATTCGGGCGCCGCGATGGGCCGGCTGGAGACGCTCCGTGAATTCTGCGCTGGCGATCGATGACAGGCAAGACCCGGGTAGGGGAGGGCTTCAAACCCGCCCCTATGCCACCTGGATGCCTGATATTGGCGACAGCCAACCCTGGGAGAACTTCGCCGCACGGCGCCAGGCATCGACACCCGGCGGGCGTTTTCGACGTTCAGCGAGGTTACGGGATTGTGTAACATCCTCGATCGTATTGTTGCCACGAAGTGGAGTGAGATAGAAGCCGCTATTCGGACATGCCCGCGCGAGGAAATGGCCCGGCGATGCCGATCTCAGTCCGCCCCGCGCGGCTTCCGCGCGGCGTTAGACGGTACCGATGTCGCGCTGATCGCGGAGATCAAGAAGGCTTCACCCTCGAAGGGGGTGATTCGAGAGGATTTTGACCCGGTTTCGATTGCGCAGAGTTACCAGTCCGGCGGCGCCGCGGCGCTCTCAGTTCTCACTGACGCGACCTACTTTCGGGGGAGCCTGTCGATTCTCAGGGCAGTTCGAGAATCGGTCCGGCTGCCCGTGCTTCGCAAGGAGTTTATCCTAGACCCGTACCAGATTCATGAGTCTCGCGCGGCGGGCGCCGACGCGGTGCTGTTGATCGCCTCGATCGTTGATGAGTTGACGCTTTGCAGGCTCTATGTCGCAGCGAAAGAATTGGGGATGGACGCCCTTGTGGAAGTTCACACGGCAGAAGAGATGGCAGTGGCGACCGAGATTGGCGCCGACCTGATCGGGATCAATAACCGGGACCTCCGGACGTTTGAGACTCGTCTCGAAACCACCGAAGAGTTGATGTCTCTCGCGCCAGCCGGCGCCCTGGTCGCCGCGTTGAGCGGAATCTCTGGCCGCGACGACGTGGAAGCGATGGCACGGTGCGGCGCCCGGGCTGTTCTCGTCGGCGAGACGCTGATGCGAAGCGAAGATATCGAAGCGGCGACGCGGGAACTCGCTGGAGGATGATAGACGGAGGACGGAACGGGAAAGCAAGCCGATGCGACGACCATTCTGGAAAATCCACACTCGAACTGATTCATTCACACATTCCTTCGCATTCGACCCAACGTACGGCTATGATCTGGCGGCGCTTCTTCAGGTTCCTGCGCCCGAAGAACCGGAAGACTTTGTGGCATTCTGGCAGACCCTTCATCATCAAGCCCAAAAGGTAGCTACTGCGCCGCAACGTAAGTCTGCCGGAAGGAGCGGGGATTTCGAAATCTTCGATGTTGAGTTCACCTCCCTGAATGACATACGGATAGGAGGCTGGTTGACGCTTCCGCGTCGAGGGCCGGTGAAGCGGGGAGTGGTTGTTGGGCATGGATATGGTGGGCGGGATGCGCCAGACGACTGGCTGCCCATGAGCCATGCTGCGGCTATCTTTCCCTGTCTGCGAGGACAATCGCGGAGCCGTCGCCCGGATATTGCGGCTGAAGCGCCGGGGCACGTGCTGCACGGCATTAACTCACGAGACACCTACATTCATGGTGGGTGCGCCGCCGACATCTGGTGTGCGGCAACGGCCTTGATCACCATGGTTCCCGAAGCGGCCGAACGTTTGGATTATATGGGCGTGAGTTTTGGAGGGGGCATCGGCGCGTTGGCCGCTCCCTGGGATGAGCGCTTTCAGGCGGCTTATATTGGCATTCCAAGTTTTGGTAATCACCCCTTGCGCCTGACGCTGCCATGTGTGGGCAGCGGCGAATCCGTGCGGACTTATCATCAGAAACACCCGGAGATCGCGGCGACGCTCCGGTACTTCGACGCCGCGACCGCAGCGCGGCATCTGCGTATTCCGACACTGGTCGCGGCCGCGCTGTTCGATCCGGCGGTACCACCTCCAGGGCAGTTTTCTGTCTATAACGCCGTGCCCGGCCCCAAGGAGCTGTTTGTATTGTCCGCCGGGCACTTCGATTACCCCACGGCAGATTCCGAAAATCGGCGGCTGCAGCGAGCGCTTGAGACGTTCTTCACCGAGTTGACCTCACCGGGTTAGAATAAGAGGCCTGTCGGCCCGCCCGCGCCTCGCGGTCCGGATACCGTGGCTTTAGGATGGATCCCGGTGCTGAAGGTTTGCGGTTTCAGCGGCAGATCTATTGGCGGCGGGCTCCGGAAATGGAATCACGACGATTCGAAGCGCGGCAGCGGACGTTGATAATCTCTCTATACGCCGTGAGGGCATTTGGTATCGTCCATGGTAAAATAATACCCGGGCCGGGACGCGAGCCGAAACGGGTGCGACGGGGATGTTGGGCGTCATGATACGTGTAAAAATCTGTGGGATTACCAATCGGGACGACGCGATGGCGGCCGTGGACGCGGGGGCGGATCTGATCGGTTTTATCTTCGCGCCAAGTCCGCGGCAGGTGGATCGCGCCACGGCCGCGAGAATTATCGCCGGTGTCGGAACCGAGGTAACGACAGTCGGGGTCTTCGTGGACGCGCAGGTTGACGATATTCAGAAAGCGTACGAGGAGTGCGGAATCGCGATCGCTCAGCTTCACGGCCAGGAATCGCCCGTGACCGTCGAGTTGCTCGGCGCAGGCCGTGTCTGGAAGGCGTTCCGAATCCGCGACGAATCTGATCTTGAAGGCATCAGCTCGTACGGCGCGGATCTGGCTGGAGTTTTTCTGGACGCGTACTCCAGGGACCGGGCAGGCGGTACGGGGCAGACCTTCGATTGGCGGCTGGCCGCGAAGGCGCCGCGGAACGGCGTCCCGCTTATTCTGGCGGGTGGGCTGACACCAGCGAATGTCGGCGCCGCTATCGCCCAGGCGCAACCTGATATCGTTGACGTGAGCAGCGGTGTCGAATCATCGCCCGGCCGCAAAGACGTTCAGTTGGTTCGCAGTTTTATCCGTGCAGCCCGCGCCGCGTCGGCTATCCTGTAGGAGAGGACGAAGGACGAAGGACGAAGGACGAAGGACGGCTGAAAAGCTCACCGCGGAGACGACGAGATTCGCGGGGAGACGCAGAGGAAACGCGGAAGAAGGACGAAGGACGATGGACGGAGGCAAAGCTCACCGCGGAGACGCTGAGATCCGCGGAGAGCCGCAACTGAAAGATGGAGGAGTAGTACCAAGCAGAGTGCGGATGTATAAGACGAGCGTCCGAGTACAGGCTCTTCTCCTCGCTTCGGGGAGAGGACGGGAGAGAGGTCTGCGACGTGAGGACGCGGCGCGGGTCGCGGACGGAATGCGGGGTTCGCAGGGCTGTAGCCCCCGGGTTCAGCCGGGCGGGTGGGACGAAGGCGCAAGAGGGCATCGGGTTCCTCGCGCCCCGGAGGTTTTGATTTGGAAGCTGTGAACGGTCATTTTGGAGATTTTGGGGGGCAATTCGTTCCCGAGATCATTATGGGTGTCCTGGAGGAACTGGAAGCCGAATACGACCGCGCGCGGCAGGATCCTGTGTTTGAGGCGGAGCTTTCACAGATCCTGCATGATTACGTCGGTCGGCCGACCCGCTTAACTTTCGCCAGCCGGCTCACCGAGTATTGCGGCGGCGCCCGGATCTACCTGAAGCGAGAGGATCTCTGCCACACCGGCGCTCATAAGATCAATAACGCGGTCGGCCAGATGCTGTTGGCCCGCCGCATGGGGAAGAAGCGGGTGATTGCGGAGACGGGCGCCGGGCAGCACGGAGTGGCGTGCGCGACCGCGGCCGCGATGTTCGGGATGCCGTGCGAGGTCTACATGGGTTCGGACGACGTGGAGCGGCAGGCGCTGAACGCGTTCCGGATGGAGCTGCTCGGAACTCGCGTTAACCCGGTAGAGAGCGGGACACGCACGCTTAAAGACGCGATCAATGAGGCGTTTCGGGATTGGGTGACGAATGTCGCCGACACCCATTATATTATTGGATCGGTGGTTGGACCACACCCGACCATCGTTCGTGATTTTCAGTCGGTGATCGGCGCCGAGGCCCGCTCGCAAATCTTAGAGCAGGCAGAAAGGCTGCCCGACGCGGTGATCGCCTGCGTGGGCGGTGGCAGCAACGCGATCGGCATCTTCCATGCCTTTGTGCCCGATACCGCGGTGCGTCTGATTGGGGTGGAAGCAGGCGGCGCCGGGCTTGGAACCGGGCAGCATGCGGCGAGCCTGGCGGCCGGATCACCCGGCGTGCTGCATGGCGCTCGCAGTTACGTGCTGCAGGACCCGGATGGGCAGATTATCGGCACGCACTCGGTCT
>Ga0307373_10015340_pt1 | contig 10431 bp, 7 predicted proteins | sample OX2MG_FD_202534 | JGI IMG/M metagenome (GOLD analysis project Ga0307373, IMG submission 202534) | Soil microbial communities from Risofladan, Vaasa, Finland - OX-2 | ecosystem: Environmental > Terrestrial > Soil > Coastal area > Acid sulfate soil | place: Finland: Risofladan, Vaasa | collected...
GGGCCGTCAGCACTGATCTTCGGGGTGCGGCGCCAGATCTCGGCGCACTGAGGGTCGTTGCGGACCAGCTTCTCAAAGCCGTAGTGGAGCGCATAGTAGGGAGAGATTGCCAGCAAGTCGCGGATAGGGGAAGAGAACCACCACTCCCGGGTCCGTGGTGAGTGCCGGAGCAGCCTAGTCAGCGCCTTCCGCGTGGCCTGCCTCTGGTCCTGATGGAAGGCCGTATCCCTCCAGTAACCGAGCATCTGCTCAAACAGGCGGTGCGCTAGCACGTTGCCAGGATCGGCGGCGAGGAACCAGCTGGATATGGCCCGGTCGGGCCCCGGTCGGCTGAAGGCGAAGAAGCCCGACCCGGTGCTGGCGGGCAGCCACTCGTCGAGGGGCCGTGTGCAAAAGCAGGTCGAGTCGGCCCATACGCCGCCGTGCCGAGCCAGAAGGTCCAGGCGCAGGAGGTCCGAACGTTGCTGCGCAGACAGGCGGGCGATGTTGCCCACGCCGTAATCCACTGACGCGAACTCCGGCAAGGATGTCTCGTCCAGGCAGACGACGCGCCAGCCGGGGTTGCGGGCGAGCCAGGACTCGTGGCACTTGCGGACCACGTACGGAGCATTCTGCAGACCTTGAAACCAGACGGACCAGACGGTCCTTACGGCGCTCATCGCCAAGGCGGGCTGCTCCTTCCGGTCCATGGCTCACCGGATCGCTGTCCGGATTTGCGCAGGCCGTCGAAATCCGACGATGGCTCACACTCAGTCGCGACATTTTACCAGCTCATCGCCGCTATCTGGTATGCCTGACCTAGCCCTTCGGTAGCAGTCTGCGATGAGATGCTGGCCTACTGGGCTAATAATGTAAACCACCCCGTATGGCCAGGCGTCATGCATATGCACGTAGGGGACATTGGGGGTCTGAGGGCCCCGGAGCAGGCGCCAGCCGGGGGAGTCCACGGCTACGCGAGGAGGAATGCGTTGGGGCAAGACCGTGCTGCGGCAGCTCCGCCGGGTTACGCGTGGCTCCTGGACGTCGTCCTGGGCGGCGCGCCCGCCGTGACGTGGGCCGCCGCCGGCGAGCTGCCGCCCGGCTTCGACCGCACCGAGCAGCTCGCGGTCCTGCCCGCCATCGCCGGGCGAAGCCTGCTGGTCTCTGTGCGGAGCCGCCGGGGTGCGTCCTCCGCCATGACGTCCTACAACGCACTCAGGTCCCCGCGTTCGCGGCTCGCGCGCAGGGTCGTGGGCGCCGGGCTGCGCACCGGCCTCGCGCAGCTCCTGCTGCCCGGCAAGATCGATGTCGGCCGGGCTGTTAGCGCGCCTGGCGGGCACCTCGCCGACGTTCTGCTGACCGAGCACCTGAGTGAGCTGTTCGGATGCGGCCCGGTCGTCGTAGCCATCAGCGGCGGCGAGGGTCTTTACCGGAAACCGATCCTGCAGGTGTTCAGCGCGGACGGGACACCGCTCGGATTCGTCAAGGTGGGCTGGAACGACTGGACCCGCGACGCCGTCCGCCGGGAAGCCGCCGGCCTGCGCGCCTGCGCCGACGGCGCCACCGATCGGCTCGGCGCCCCCGTGCTGCTGCGCCACGACGAGTGGCACGGACTCGAACTCCTGATAACGGCACCCATTCCGGCGGGCGTTCGCCGGATAGCAGTGCGGTCGCCCCTTCCGGACGTGGAGGTGCTCCGTGAGATCAGCAGGCTTTCCGAGCCGCACGCTGGCGAGCTCGCCACCAGCCCGTGGTGGCTTGGCCTGCACAGCAGGATCGCCCGCGTCGCAGACCCGGCGACTCGCGCCGAGCTCGATGCGATGACCAGCCGCGTCGAGGACGCCGGAGGGCACGCGCGACTGGAGTTCGGTACCTGGCACGGAGACTTCGTCCCGTGGAACCTGGCTTGGGTTGGCAGCCGTCTGTACGCCTGGGACTGGGAGAGCAGCGCAGCGCAGGCGCCCGTGGGATTTGATGCCCTGCACTTCTATTTCCAGGTCGCGTTCGTGGCCCGCCAACTCCCGCTCGAAGAGGCCGCGCTGGCCGCCCTCAAGGCCGCCCCGGCGCTTTCGGCGCTCGGTGTCGCCGCGGCCGCGCACCGCCTGGTCGCGGCATTGCACCTCCTGGAGTTGTACGTCAGCCATGAGGTGGCGCGCGGCGAGACCAGCAGAGCCGACGACCGTTTCCACCCGGCCGTGACCGGCGTCCTGGACCGGCTGCTCGGTGAGCCATCCGGCGCGGGCCGGCCGCACTTCTCAGGGCGGTACACATGAAGGTCATGCTGGTCTGTTCGGGTGGCGGCCATCTCGCCCAGCTCTACCGGCTGCGACCCTGGTGGCAGCAGTACGAGCGCATCTGGGTCACTTTCTCCGGGGTCCAGGCTGAGTCATTGCTCCGGGGTGAGACAGTGGTGCCAGCCTTCGAGCCGACCACACGTAACATCCCCAATGCCCTCCGGAACTTCCGGCTGGCGATCAGCCTGATCCGGGCCGAGCGGCCCGACGTGATCGTGTCCGACGGCGCGGGCGTGGCCGTGCCGTTCTTCCTGGTCGCCAGGGCTTGCGGAGTACGCACCGTCTACCTGGAGGTCTACGACCGGATCTCGCGGCCCACGCTGACCGGCAAGTTGTGCTATCCGCTGACTGAGCTCTTCCTCGTGCAGTGGCAGGAGCAGGTCGCCCAGTACTCGCGCGGCCAGGTGATCGGATGCCTGCTCTAGCCGCGTGGGAGGCCGGCGCGTCACCCGGCCCCGCGCCTCGCGTCGTGGCCATAGTCGGCACCGATCATCACCCATTCGACCGCCTCGTCGGGTGGGTGGGCGACTGGCTCGACCTGCACCCGGAGCAGGCCGCTGGCTTCTTCGTGCAAGCGGGCACGACGTCGGTGCGGCCGCCCTGCTCATGGTCACCGTTCCTCGACACCGACCAGCTCAACGACCTGCTGGACGCGGCGGACGTGATGGTCTGTCACGGCGGCCCGGCATCTATTGCGGAGGCATGGTCCAGGGGGCAGGTGCCGATCGTGGTACCGCGCCTGTGGCGGCTGGGCGAGCACGTCGATGACCATCAGGTCGACTTCTGCGTGAAGGTCGCTGAGCTAGGGCGCGTCCGCCTGGCGCCAACGCAGGCCGCCTTCGTGGCGCTCCTCGAAGAGGCGACCTGCGACGTCGGCGCGTTCCGCGCCAGTGTCCTGGAGTCCGACGTCGATGACGTGGTGGCCCGTTTCGGGACCCTCGTCGACGAACTGGTCAGTCGGCCGCGGCGTCGCCGGCCACGAGCTCGTTCTGCCCGTCGGTGCCGCATACCCACGACCAGGAGCGACTTCCCGGCCGTTGTTTCCGATCCCGTTCCGGGCCTGGCCCCGGCCGTAGGCGCGACCAGCAATGCCAAGAGAAAGCTAGACCAGGTTGGCCTGGCTGGAATGGCTCAAAAGGAGAAAGAATGAGAAAAAGGCTTATCCCCAGCGGAGTAGCCCTGGCCCTCGCCACCGTCTCGGTGGTCGCGTTGCCGGCGCTGTCGGCTTCGGCGTCGATCGCAGCCCCCGCAGTCCAGGCCCAGCCGCTGTCCTCGGGAAGCGGTCCTGGCCAGAACCTGAGCGCGACCGCCTCCTCGTCCTGGCAGACGAACAGTACGGTCTGGGCGATCGCTCCGGTAAACGGGATGGTGTACGTAGGCGGCAGCTTCACCTCGGTGCGGCCGCCCGGCGATCCCGCGGGTACCGGCGAGGTCGCGCGCACCTACCTGGCGGAGTTCGACGCCAGCACCGGTGCCCTGGTGACGTCCTTTACTCCCACGCTCGACGGGCAGGTGACAGCGCTCGCGGTGTCACCGAATGGCAGCACCTTGTATGTCGGCGGCAGTTTCACTCACGTCAACGGGGCGTACCGCAATCACCTGGCGGCCCTGAGCACCGCGACCGGTGCCCTGAGCACGACCTGGGTGCCCAACGCGAGCGCGCCGGTGCTCAGTATCGCCCCGTCCCCGGATGGGGCGAACGTGTACGTCGGCGGCAAGTTCGGCAAGCTCGACAACGCGTCGCGCACCTACGCCGGCGAGGTGACCAGCTCCACGGGGGCGCTGCAGCCGTGGGCGCCCCCCGTCAACGGCGTCGTGACCTCAGTCGCCGTCGCGGCCGACGGCTCCCGGGTCCTGGTCGGCGGGTACCTCTCGCAATTCAATGGCGTGGCCCAGCAGGCCATCGTGTCGGTCGACCCGACGACAGGTTCGACGAACAACCTGGCCTCGATCGTTCCCAACTACTCCGGCTGCTCCTCGACCGTCAAGGACATTATCGTCGGCAGCGTGACCGCCCAGAACCCGGCAGGTGACGCCTACATAGCTGATGAGGGCACCGGCGGCGGCTGCTTCGACGGCGACTGGGCGATCAACATCAGTACCGGGGCACTGCTCTGGCAGAACGATTGCCTGGGTGCTACCCAGTCGCTCGCCATCGTGAACGGATGGCTGTACAAGGGCTCGCACGCTCACGACTGTGACTTCTCGCCGGGCGGCTTCCCGCAGGTCTCCACCGATAACCATCACCTGCTTGACCAGTCTCTGACCGACGGCACGCTCGGCCACTGGAACCCGAACACTGACTACGGCGAGAACAGCACCGGCACTGGTAGCGGCCTCGGCCCGAGGGTCATGGCCACCGACGGCACTAACCTGTTCCTCGGCGGGGACTTCAGCACGGTGAACAACCTGCCGCAGCAGGGCTTCGCGATCTTCCGCCCCGGCCCCGACACGGCACCGGGCAAGCCTGGCAAGCCCACCGTGGCCAGCACCCAGGCGGGCGTCGACACGGTGACCTTCACCGGGGTGAGCGACCCCGACGACGGCACGCTGACCTACTCGATCTACCGCAATGGTGTCACGGCTCCGGTCGGCACGCTGACCGAGACTTCGTGGCCGTGGGCGCTGCCCGTGCTGCATTTCCAGGACACCGGCCTGGTCCCTGGATCCGCGCACACCTACACGGTCACGGCTAACGACGGCTCTATCACGACGGCTAAGTCGCCGGCGTCCGCGCCGGTTACCGTGGCGTCGACCAACCCCCCGCTGAGCTATCAGGCGACGGTGCTGGGCGACAGCCCATCCTTCCTCTGGCCGCTGAACGACTCGGGCAGCACGGCGGCAGACGCGTCCTCGAACGGCTTCAACGGCACCTACGAGTCGGGGACCACGCAGGGCCTAGTAGGTCCGTTCGCCAGCAGCACGGCTACATCGTTCGACGGGCAGTCCGGTCTGGTGACGTCCAATGCCTCGGTGGCTGGCCCGACGGCCTTCTCGATCGAGGGCTGGTTCAAGACCACGACTAACCGGGGCGGCAAGCTCATCGGCTTCGGCAACCAGCCGACCGGTATGAGCAGCAACTATGACCGTCACATCTACATGATGAACGACGGCCAGATCGTGTTCGGCGTGTGGAACAACGCGACGGAAACCGTCGAGTCCCACGACGTCTACAACGATGGTCAGTGGCACTACGTGGTCGCCACGCTCAACCCCAGCACGGGCATGTCGCTGTATATCGACAACCAGATGGTGGGCACCAACTCGAATACCACTGCCCAGGCCTTCACCGGCTACTGGCGGGTCGGCGGTGACAATCTCTCTGGCTGGAACCTCGATCCGTGGGGAAGCAACAGCCAGGGCACGACAGAGCCGTCCGGGTACTACTTCAACGGCAGCATCGCCGACGTGGCCGTCTACCCGACTGTCCTGTCACCAGCCCAGGTAGCCGCGCATTACGCGGCCGGGCTGTACCAGCAGTAGAAAACTGCAGCACGGTAGCCAGCTGGCTAGCGGCCGGGTCTCCCCAGGTCTCCCCCGGGGAGACCCAGGCCCGCGTGTATCGGCCCGCAACCGCTCGCCTGCTTCCGGCCTGGGTCGGACGTTTCGACCCTGAAGTTCTATGTCGACTAGATCGGTACCGTTGGATATGATAATTCTCTGGCGCGTGGTGGCGTGCCAGCGGTCGGCCCTAGGCAGATGCCGAGGCTTAACTGGCGGGGCCATCCGGCGGGAAAGCCGTTGCTCATTGCCGAGTCCGGCATGCCCGGAGGCGCGCCTGGACAGGCGGCAGGTTCTCGGCCGAGGGACAACAACGTCGCTGCCTGCACTGGCGAGATCCTTATAATGCGTCGGCCAGCCACGCAGATCTGCATGCTCTTCCCGCACGGAGGGACGCCCGAATAATGGCTATACGACCATCGCAAGGTCATGATGATCTCGCGGCCGAACCTCGCTCTGTCGAGCTACGTGACTACGCGCAGGTGGTGCGCCGCCGCTGGGTCCTTATCGCGGTGATTACAGTGCTAGGCGTCGTGCTAGGGGCGGCGTACAGCCTGGAACAGGGGCCTTCGTACGCAGCGACCTCGGAGGTGGTCGTTGAGCCCGCCACCCAGGGTCCGCTGAATCCGCCCGCCCAGCCCAATCTGGCGGTCAACATGGTCACCGAGCAAGCCGTGGCGGAGTCCGCCACGGTCGCAGCGCTGGCCGCCAGGAATATGCCCAGTTCGGTGGCGGCGGCCGTAGCGGCGGGCAAGCTTGCGTCGCACCTGACGGTCACGGTTCCGCTGCAGTCCAACGTGCTGGAGCTCAGCTGGCAGGCCGGAAGTCCCCAGGCCGCGCAGCACGGCGCGAACACCTTCGCGAACGCCTACCTGACTTACCGTCACCACATGCTGGCGAGCCAGATCAGCAGCCTGACCGCGACGTTGACCGGTCAGGTCTCGTCGCTAAGGCGCCAGATCACGTCGGTGTCGACGCGACTGAATACCACCGTTAGCGGCGGGACGGAGCACCAGACCCTCGAAGCCGAGCTGGGACAGCTCAACGATCGGCTGACGAAGGTCAGCGATACCCTCGCCTCCCTGCCCACCTATAACGTGAGCGGCGGCACCGTCATCCTGGCCGCACTGCCGCTGCGCTCCGCAGGCCTCGGCCGCTCTGTGGTCCTGACCCTGGCCGCGCTGGTTGCCCTTCTCATCGGGGTGGTAGCCGCATTCATACGGGACGCTCTGGACGATCGGCTGCGCGACACGGCGGCGCTCGAGCGGAAGCTCGACGCTCCGGCGCTGGCGATCCTGCCCGGCCCCGGCGGCAGCTCGAAGCGCCAGCGGCGCAACGGCGGCGACGTCCTGACCACCGTCGCGCGCCCCAATAGCGCCGCCGCGAACGCCTTCCGGGCGCTGCGCTCCATGCTGACGTCGGTGAGTGCGGGCGGAGGCCTGTCCTCCATCGTGGTGGTCGGCGTGGACAACAGCGTGTCCGCCAGCCAGGTAGCGGCCGAGCTGGGCGTGGCGCTGGCTGAGTCGGGTCGGCGGACCCTGCTGATAGCGGCTGACATCTGTGGCTCGTCCTTGCCGCAGATCTTCGGCTTGTCCCAGGTCGGCGGCCTGACCAACGTGCTCGTCGGAAACGCCGACCCGACGACCCTGATCCAGCGCCCGAAGTCCGCTGGAGAGGTATCCCTGCCGCCCGCGGTGGCCAGGCAGCTATCGGTTATCTCGACCGGGCCTTTCATCGCCCAGCCCCTTTCCGTACTCGACTCGGTGGCCATGGGCAGGCTCTTGAAGAGCCTGCGCGACGATTACGACTTTGTGGTGCTGGATTCCCCGGCGGCCGACGCTGTCTCAGACTTCCTCGCGCTCGCCCGCCTGGTCGACGGGGTGGTCGCGGTCGCCAGCGAGGCCCGCAGCAAGGGACGGGCCGCTGATGAGCTGCGCCAGCGGCTCGACCGAATCGGCGGGCACCTGGCCGGGGGCGTTTTGCTCACCAGAGGCCGGGGTCCGGACCGCCAGAGACTCATCGAGCGTGGCCAGCCAGATCTCATCAGCAGCGAATTCGCCACCCGGCGGTCCGATGGCCCCCGGGCTGACCGAGGTACTCCGGCCAAGCCCGGTGAAGCGGCCGGCGGGTCGTCGAGGGATGCGCGCGATGCCGTCTACGAGGGCCCGCAGCGACTGGTGAGACGTCCCTCGTGAACACGCCATTGGTCTACGTGGGCGGGTCCGCCCGCAGCGGCAGCACGCTCCTAGAGCGACTGCTCGCCAGCGTTCCCGGTTTCTGCTCCGTCGGCGAGCTGGTATTCATCTGGGAACGAGGCCTGCGCCGAAATGATCGTTGCGGCTGCGGCGCACGCTTTCGCGACTGCCCGTTCTGGACGCAGGTAGGCGAGGTGGCGTTCGGCGGCTGGAGCCAGGTGGACGTGGAGGAGGCTGTCGCGCTGCGCGCCAGCCTAGATCGGCACCGCAATCTAGATCGCATCGCCGGGCTGCGCCGCCCCGGCCAGCTGGCCGGGGCGCTCGCCGCTTACACCGCTCTCAACAGCCGCATCTACGAGGCGGTCCGCCAGGTATCCGGTGCCGCGGTCATCGTCGACTCCTCGAAGCACGCGAGTTACGCACTCCTCCTGCGCGAACTTCCTACCTTCGAGCTGCGCCTCGTCCATCTTGTCCGGCGCAGTCACGGTGTCGCCCATTCCTGGTCCAAGCGGATACTGAAGCCAGGAGTCGGCGACGGCAACAGCTTGATGAGCGTGATCTCGCCCGGCCGAGTGATCGCCTACTGGGTCGCCGACAATCTCCTCTACGACGCCGTTGCCCGGCGAATGCCGCGGGCGACGCGCGTTCGGTACGAGGACCTGATCGCCGATCCCCGCGCGCAGCTGCGGCGGATCCTGGGCGAGCTTGAACTGCCCGCGGCCGACCAGACCCTCAGCTTCCTCGGCACGGCGTCAGCCGACCTGCCAGCTACGCACGCCTTCTCCGGCAACCCGCGTTTCCAGCCGGGACCTATTGTCTTGCGGGCCGACGACGACTGGCGCACGGCCATGAGCAGGCCGCGCCGTGTGATGATCAGCGCGGCCACCTGGCCGCTGCTCAGCCGTTACGGCTACCCGCTTAGTCCAGGTGCGCACCCGCGGTCATGAAGAAGCCACACCTGCAGGTCACCTGGCCCCTCACGTTCCTGTTTACTGCCTTCCCGATCTGGTGGCTGCTGGGCGTGGCCAGCTTTACCTGGGTGATCATGGCCGTGCCTCTGATCATCGCCATCCTGTGGCGAGGGTGGACGCGCGTTCCAGTCGCGTTCGTCCTGTGGCTGGCTTTCGTCAGCTGGGTGTTCCTGTCGGGCCTGCAGATCACCACCGGGACGACGATCATAACGTTCGTTTACCGGCTCGTCCTGTACGCTATGGCCGGGGTCCTGTTCCTGTACGTCTACAACCTGCCGCGTTCCGGGCAGCTCGACGGCAAAGTGCTGCGCATTCTGACCATCTTCTGGATGGTGGTGGTTGCTGGGGGCTACGCCGGAATCCTGCTGGGTAGCCACACGTTCATCCCGCCTTTTGATCACCTGCTTCCGCACGGACTGCGCAACAAGCCGTTCGTTCAGGAACTCGTCCTTCCCGTGTTCGCGCAGGTGCAGAATTTTCTCGGTTACCCGGTGCCGCGACCTGCCGCTCCGTTCGCCTATACGAATGACTGGGGCGGCAATATCGCGGTGCTGACCCTGGTCGCCTTTGCTGCCCTGTCTACCCCCGGGCATGCCCGGTGGCGCCGGTTCGTCCTGGTGATGCTCTTCCTTTCCATCGTGCCGATGGTTTTCTCACTGGACCGCGGCATGTTCCTGAGCCTCGTGGTCGGCCTCGTGTACCTGATGGTGCGTGTCGCCATGCGCGGTCGCCTTACCGTACTGGTGATGGTCCTCACGGTCGCAGGGCTCGCGGTGATCGTCATCACGCTGACGCCGCTGGGGCATCTCCTCGCGACGAGCGTTTCCAGCACGCACGGCAACTCCAACAGGACGCGCCTGAGCCTGTACACGCAAGCAAGTGCAGGCGTGGCAGCCTCGCCATTTTTCGGCTACGGCGCGCCCAAGCTGCTTCCGGGTCAGACCGCCGGAGCCGCGATCGGGACGCAGGGTCAGTTCTGGATGGTGCTGTATTCGCACGGCTACCCGGCGGCGATCTTCTTCCTGGGATTCTTCCTCGCGGTGCTCTGGCAGACGCGTCGCGCCAGGGGAACGGTCGGCCTGTGCCTGCATGCGATTCCCATCGTCGCCTTGGTGCAGGTCGCGGTCTACGGCTGGCTGCCCGTCGAGCTGCAAGTCATCATGGTGGCGGCCGCGCTCACGTACCGGCTGTGCTCGCGGCCCGGCGAATCGCCAGAGGGGAGCGGAACGGCGAGGCGGCCACTGGTCAGCGTCCGCCCGGCAGACATCCAGCTGGTCGGCGAGGGCCAGCCACGCGCGCCGTCCGTACTGACCGGAGGCCATGACGAGCAGCAACTATTTCCGCGCACCATGTGGCCCAAGGAATCACGTTGAACGAAACACCGATCCGGACCCTGGACCATGTGGGGCGTCGCACGGCGAAACGCGCACTCCGCAGTTATGGCGAACTGACGGCTGGCTTCAGGGGAGCGCCCGACTTTATCATTATCGG
>Ga0307373_10015341_pt1 | contig 10431 bp, 7 predicted proteins | sample OX2MG_FD_202534 | JGI IMG/M metagenome (GOLD analysis project Ga0307373, IMG submission 202534) | Soil microbial communities from Risofladan, Vaasa, Finland - OX-2 | ecosystem: Environmental > Terrestrial > Soil > Coastal area > Acid sulfate soil | place: Finland: Risofladan, Vaasa | collected...
TGTGCGCTCAGCCCTTCGTTGCGCCGACTTTTTTGCGCGCCAATTCGAGTAGCTTGGGATGCACGCACACTTCGAAGTACGGGCGATTCGTCGGGCCGCCAATTTTTCCGCCAGCCTGCAACTCGTGCGTCATTCCGCGGCGAATCACAATCGGCTCCAGCGAATCGCCGAACGGAAGTTCGCCGTAGAAAAGTTGCGCGCGGTCCTTGCCCCACGGCATCGGAAAACTTCCCTCCAGCGGAAACAGCGAAATCTCGCTGTTGAGTTTCTGAAAACCTTCTTCATTCAACTCGATGCCATTCATGTTGTAGCGCATTAGCAGTTCGTCGCCTTCTTCCTCGCCCGCGCCTTCCACGATCAAAGTCTGCAGCAGGAACACGCGAAACGGCGACGGATTCTTCGCGAACAAACGCCGCGCCATTTTCGAGCAGCTCGAAAGGCGATCCGAAAGATTCAGCGCCTTCGAAATCATGATCTTGGAATCCCCATCTGACCACACCGACGGCGCCGAATTTTGAAACGCCACGCCAACGCCAAGTTCGAGCCGCGGCAAATTTCCCGCCTCCGCTTTGGCGTTATATGCCTGCGTCACTTCGATAATTTCGCGCGCCAACACGCACGCTTTCGCCACCGCCCGCTGGCCCGTGCGATTCGATTCCGTTTCGTAAATCGCCAGAATAATCGCGTCGCCTTCGAGGAACACTTTTGCCGCGCCATGCCGTTCGAGCAGGCGTTTGACGGGCTCGTGCAGCGTCAGGCTGAAATGCGACGCGGGATTGAGGCCGCGCGAAAGCAAATCCTTCGTGATTTCCGTCGAGCCGCGAACGTCAGCCTTGATGACCGTATGCGACACCACCGGATCATCCGTGGCGCGGCGCTCGTCGGCAAATACAAATTCATACAGGGTGTTATTGACCCGCGAAAGCTCCCGCTGCCGATCCGATCGTACCAGATTGATTTTGTCGAGCCATGCGGCGACGTGATGATAATTCCGGCGATCGCGCCGCAGGCGCATCAAGTCCTGCGCGAAACGCAGCACCAGCGCCCGCGAATCCTCGCGCGAACAGCGCTTCAATCCCTTGGCCGCTTCTTCGATGCGCTTCAGTGAAAAATTCCGCGCCGGAAACTGGCTCAGCACTTTTTCCACGCGCTTCATTTCATCTCTGCTCAGCAGCGCGCGCCGGAGCTGCTGCAAGTGAACCGGCGGGCAAAAATCGTTGTATAAGTTGCACACTTCGTAACTCGCCAAAACGTATCCGAGCAGGTCGCGTTCCTCGAGCCGCCTCTGCAACTCCTCGAGCAATCGCTCGCGAACTTCCGCGTCCCCTGCTCCGTGGCCCGCGGTCGGCGACGGATCGAATAGCCGTCGCGCGTTTTGCGGTTCGCTCAAATAATCGCCCAGCCGGCTGCGGAATTCCTCGGTCAGGAAGTCCACCTTCTGCTTCGCCGCTTCCAATTCCGGGCTGATTTCCGCCAGTTGAAATTCCAGGTCTGCCTGGCGCCGCCGCAAAACAGCGAGATTTGTTTCCGCTTCCACGCCGCCGCGGCGTTTGAAAATTCCGGGAAGAAAACTGTCGCCGCCGCCGACCCTGCGCAGCACTTCTTCCTGCTCTTCTTCCAGCTTCGCCAGACCGGAACGCTTCCCAAGCGCCTGTTCCACGAGCTTTCCATACGTTTCTTGCGCGCGGCGCAGCTCTTCCGAATTCGCATCCGTGATCACGAAATCGCGGAGAAAATCGATCAGCACCGTGTCGAAATTTTCGAAGCGGTCCGGGTCCTGCAAGAAATTTCCGAGCAGCACGTAATGTTCGAGGAACAAGTAATCGTCGTTCCCGTTTTCGACAAACAGCAACCGGTTCGTCAGCAGCTCGTAAGTATCCGCGAAATCCTCGCCAAAAAGTGCGCGCCGCGACTTCGCCAGTACGGTTTCATCCAATTCCTTGAGGATGTGAAACAGTGTCTGTCCCGCCCGGCGCACGATGCTCTTTCGGTTCGATTGGAGCTCGGCAATCTGCGCGCGCTTCACGTGCGCCTGCTCGCTGTGCTCGAAGGCGGAGCCTCGCGAACGGATATGCTCCTTGCATTCGACGATCACGCTCGAAAACTCGCTCGCCAGTTCCTGCGTGAAGAATTTCAAAACCGCTATGCGCAGCAGCAGGTCAAACTCGATATTTTTTTCGAATTGCGCGCGCGTAATTCCCGATTGCAGCAACTCGCTCAGCAATTTCCGAAACTGCGAAGAATCGCCCGCGCGCGACTGCCGCGCCTCGAACCCGAAAAATTGCTGCAGGGACGCGGCTTGGCGTACCAGATCGGCCAGATATTGGCGTCCGGTTTCAAGAAACTTGGGGCTCAAATAAACGTCATAATGGATGTTGTCGATTCCAGGCGTGAGGGCGGCGAGGCGCAGCTCGGCCGAATACGGCTCCAGCTTGAGGCGAGCCGGGCGGGCCGGCGATGCGGTCGTTGTGTCCGGCATGAGGCTGATCTAGCGCTACAGTTTCGACTGTAGCAGAATGCGAGTGTGGCGCAAGGATGAGAGGCCAAGTCGTTAACCCGGCGGAAGGACAGGGGCCGCGCTGCCTACATTTGGGGCATTTCGGCGAGCGATGCGAGCGCGTGGCCTTCGAAGATGGCTTCTGCGATCGCCACGGACCTGACGCGCTGTGGCAATTCGGTGTCGCCGCGCGACGTAAATTCATGGCCGTCCTGCTCGGCACCGCCGTGCTTTGGCCATGGCTCGCTGACCTGTGGCGCGCCTTCCAGCATTGGCGCCACTAGCCTCTCTTGGCAAAGCTCGGAGCACGGTTACACTTTGCTGTTGCTCTTGTGCTCTGCTTTTTTCGTCACAACTTCGCTGATGATGATTTTCCGCACATCTTCAGCGACGTGACCAAGTGCGATACGCAGCACGGGCCAGTCTGTGCGCAACCTCATGCGGTCGGGCCATTCGATCAGCACAATGGCAGGCTCGGCAAAAAGATCTTCCAATCCAAGCGTGTCAAAATCATGCACGTCGGAAACACGATAAAGGTCCACGTGAAAAACCTTCACCGAGCCAGTGAACGTGTGGATGAGCGTAAATGTTGGACTGGTGATTTCTTCTTCGGCGGCGACTCCGAGGCCGCTGATGATGCCCTTGGCCAGCGTGGTTTTCCCCGCGCCTAATTCGCCGGTGAGCAAAACAAGCAACGGCGCGCGCAAATGCGCGCCGAGTTCCCTGCCCAACGCGATTGTTTCCTCCGAAGAGCGCGAATCGGTCTCGCCACCGAGCATTTCAGAGCGCCTGTATCGCGTCGCGAAGTTGCGCGCACGCGGCGGGGATGGAACGAATCAAGTCGGTCGCGATCAGCGGCGCTTCGCCAAATTCCTCGGCGGCCAAATCTCCCGCTAATCCGTGGAGATAAACGCCGCGCGCGAGCGTCAGCGGCCAACTCTGCGCACTGAATTGCGCCGTCAGGCCCGCGAGCACTCCTGTAAGCACATCTCCCGTGCCGCCCGTGGACATTGCGGGATTCCCGGTGGAATTAATCCATGCTGTGCCATCCGGCGCAGCCAGAATTGTCTCATAGCCTTTCAGTATGATGAACGCCTGCCATTCCGCCGCGGCTTTGCGCGCCACTTCCAAGCGTCGCGATTGAACATCTTTCACCGATGAGCCGATCAGCCGGGCCATCTCGCCGGGATGCGGCGTGAGCGCAACCATTTCGCGCGAGCCGCGAAGCTCGACCTCGCGACCAGCGAATGCGTTCAAGCCATCGGCATCGAGGATCACGGGAATTTGCAGGTGGCTGGCGATAATCGAGCGCACAAATTGCTGCGTTTCTTCGTGCGTGGTTAATCCCGGACCAAGCGCGAGCACATTTTTTCCTTCGAGAATTTTCGCGAAGCCGCCGGAATCAAATACATCGCGCGCAATCGTTCCCGCGCCAGTGGCATGCAATGGTTCGGTCATGATTTCCGGCGCGAATCCCGCGACCGTTGCGAGCACTGGCTCGGGCGTCGCAACCGTCACCAGTCCCGCACCCGCCCGCAAAGCGCCCTGCGCGGCAAGCGCCGCGGATCCCGCCTTGCCGACAGATCCCGCGACAATCAGCGCATGGCCGTACAAACCTTTATTCGAATCCGCTTTGCGCCCCATCGGCAGCGCGCGAAATTCCCACGGCTCGAGCCAGCGCACATTGCTCCGAGAAATTTCGTCGATCAGATCGCGCGGCGTGCCGATATCCGCAACCGTCAGCCGTCCCAGCCAGGGCCGCGCCGATGCGGTGATCATCCCAATTTTCGGGGCTGTAAACGCGATCGTGTAATCCGCGGCGATCGCGACGCTCGCAACCTCTCCCGTATCTCCCAAAAGTCCCGAAGGAATATCGACCGATACAACACAAGCGCGCTGGTCGTGGCGATTCACATCTTGAATCACCTGCGCGAGCAAACCCTCGATGGGTCCGCGCAAACCTGTGCCGAAAAGCGCGTCAACGATTAACGCCGCGCCAGCGAGCGAATCCCGCGAGGCACTCCAAGCTGCAGCGTCGCGAATAATTTTTGCGTCAATGGAAGCCGTGCGCAGACGGCGAAAATTCTCGGCAGCGTCGCCCGTCAGTTCAGCAGCGTCAGCAAAAAGAAAAACGACCGGCTGCGCGCCGAGTTCCCGCAGTTGGCGCGCGACAACAAAACCGTCCCCGCCGTTGTTTCCTTTGCCGCACAACACGACGATGCGGCGACGTTCGAGCGGCGAAAAATGCACGGCGAGAAATCGCGCAATCGCAGCGCCGGCATTTTCCATCAGCGACAGGCTCGCGATTCCGTGGCGCTCGGTGGTGAGGCGATCCGCCTCGCGCATTTCGCTGGTGGTGAGAACTTTCATGCGAATTCAAATGGGCGATATGCAAAACGCCCGCGTAGGAAGTTTATCGTGTCGCGCGGAAATTCGGAAACTTTGTAAGTTGTACTGAGGACTTGCTCACATCATCCAGCCGCCGGCAACGCTGATCACTTGCCCCGTAACGTAGTCGGCGGAATCGGAGGCGAGAAATTTCACGGCTGCGGCGATATCGTCCGCAGAGGGGGGACGGCCCACGGGAAAGCGCGCGTCGCGCATGCGACGCGCTTCATCGAGCGAAAGTTCTTTGTCATCAATATTCGGCGGATTCACCACGTTCACCGTGATTCCATTTTTCGCCTCTTCGAGCGCAAGCGAACGCGAAAACGCCACGACGCCTGCTTTCGCTGCTGTGTACGCGGAAATCGTCGCTTGCCCAAACGCGCGCTCGGCTCCCACTGCGCCAAGATTAATGATGCGGCCCCAGCGCTGTTTGCGCATCGCGGGGAGCGCGGCTTTGCTCGCGTAAAAAACACTCATCAGGTTCGAATCGAGAACGCGTTTCCATTCATCGAGCGTGGTTTCCGCGACCGTGCCCCAATTGAAAATGCCGACGTTGTTGACCAAAACGTCGAGGCGCTGGTAGTGCTCAAGCACCGCACGGACCAGAGATTCCGCGCGATCCGGATTCGTTGCATCGGCTTCGACCGCGAAGCATTCGCATCCGAGCGCCTGAAGTTGTCGCAGCGTGTTCTGCGCCGCCGCCTTATTCGAGCGATACGAGAGCGCGACGCGCGCACCATCGCGGCCCAGACCGAGGGCGATTCCCTTTCCAATGCCTCGGCTGCCGCCGGTGACCAGCGCGACACGTTTGCCGGGATTCACGCGACTTCCTCCCAAGAGAAAGTAAAGCGCCCGAAAGAAAAAAGTGACGCGAAGGAACATTACCGAATTCCGCGCGCGTTGCCAAGCGGCTTCGCGATTGGAAGCGTTTCGCATTGGATGAGCGCCGGCCTTTTGCGGGGCCGCGAAGAAGCGCAATTTGTTGCGATTAGAAGTTCTGGAGGCTGAAACCTGGGGGCTAGACGCTGGAACGGCAACGCGTGACGGGACGCTGCGTTTGATCTGCTGGATGGGCGATGATGAAGAAGGCATCAGCGAAAATCGTGTGTTTTGTACCGATTAGGACGTTGTGCGAACGTTTGATTTGTGCAAGTTACGACCCATTCTAATAATTTCTTGTACCGATTAGAGTTGGCTGAAAGACCGGCGAGATCACCGCCGTTTTCGCAGCGCGGCCTCGCGCTGTTCCCCTTGCGCCCAGGCGTTCCTTCTCGCCGCTTTGCTCGCGCTTCAGCCCAACGGACCGCGTTGCTGTTCGAGCCTATAGCCTCCAACTTCCAGCCACTAGCACTTCTAATGGCAACACCAAATTATTAGAATCATCGGCAACTTACGCAAAATGAGCACTCGCATCTGATTCTAATCGCGACAAAACGCGATCTGTGGATCGCCCGATCTTTCGAGCCTGCCTGCGCAGACAGGCCTCTGGCTTCCAGGCTCCAGAGCTATGCGCACCGCGCGATTTGACACCAGTGTGATAATCATTACAGAAAGAGCAGCGAGTCCGGCCGGATCGCGCCGGCGCTCGCATAGGGAAAAAGGGCGGCTTGCCAGAGCGTTTCACGCAGCGAGAAGTCAGCCGAATTGTAGGCGTGCAGCCAGGCCGTTTGCGCTACTGGCACAGGCTCCGCCTCGTCGTGCCTCAGGCGCGCTGGGGAGAACGCTTCTACAATTTCCGCGATCTCATCGCTCTCCGTTCCATCAAAGCGATCACGGAACAAAAAATTCCCGCGAAAAAGTTGTGCCGCGCCGTCGCCCTTCTGCAGCACGGTTCCGGCGAAAATAAAATTGCCATCGGCGAATTACAATTATTCGCAAGCGGCCGGCAGATCGCCGCGATTCCTCCTGGAAGCGCCAGCAACGCCATCGAACCCCTGACCGGCCAGCTCCTTCTCCCCTTTCACATTCAGCCGGGGGCCGCAAATGTGCGTCAGATGGAGTCTCGAACGGCGGAAGAACTTTTTGAGTATGCGTTGAAATGCGAAGGTCGTCCCGGCGCGATGGATGAAGCCATACGGCTCTACCGGCGCGTAATTGAAATGCAACCGGCGTGGTGCGAGCCGCACATTAATTTAGGCTGCGTCTTTTTTCAACTGGGTGAATTGGAAAATGCGCGCAAGTCGTTCTATACCGCGCTGGCACTCGATCCCAAAAACGCGGTCTGCCATTTCAATCTCGGTTGCATCTTGGACGAAATCGGCGAGTCCGAAAAAGCCGTCTGGCATTTGCGTCGCGCCATCGAACTCGAGCCCGATCACGCCGACGCGCATTTTAATCTGGCTTCCGCATACGAAAAGCGAAACGAAAAACAGCTCGCGCTGCAGCACTGGATTCTCTACCTGCAGCACCAGTCCAACGGACCCTGGGCCGACTACGCGCGTTCGCAACTGAAAAAATCGCGCGCGCCGCAGGACTCATCCTCTCCAATCCCCTTCCGCCCGCTACGCCGAAACTGATTCTCAAAATATGCGGCTCGCCAAATGACACATCGCTTTACTCGCACAGTAATTTCGCGAAGCTCGCGCGTTTTTTTTGCGCCAGCCGCCAGAGCGTGTGAAGTTTTTCCTTGCGCTGCGGCGCCGCGCCACGCGGCCTTTGCTCGTTTCGAGGCGCGTGCTATGATTTACTCGCGCGGCGGTGAGCGTAGCTCAGTTGGTAGAGCATCGGTCTGTGGCACCGAGGGTCGCGGGTTCAAATCCCGTCGCTCACCCCAATCACCTAAATTCGCCGGAACGATTTCGCTAAAAACATTTTCGCAGCGCGCGTTGCGCGGCGAAATATCCGCACATTCCGTGCACGCCAGGCCCCGGCGGAGCCGACGACGAACACAAAAAAACGCGAGGCAGAGACGTGGAATAAAGTTTTATGCTCGGGCGGAAAAAAAACTGGCGGATTTCGACGGAGCCTCCGCCGATGTCGCCGCCGATCAAATTCGCGTTGTGGATTTGCATTTCGGCGGGCGTCATCACAGAGCGCGCGAGAATGCGCTTGGTAAAACCGGAAGCGAAACGCTCGACTTGTTTTTCAATCCGCTCAAGCATATCGATTCCACTGCCATTCGGCACATGACAATAGGCCCAAGCGGTGTGTTTGCCGGCTGGCGCGCGGGCGGAATCAAAGAGCGAAGGTTGCGTGAAGAGAACAAATGGGCGTTCAGCTATTCTTCCCAGAGAGGGCGCGCGCTCCGATTCCGCGATTTCGTCCAGCGTGCCGCCGATGTGTACTGTCCCAGCGCGAGCGCATTCCGGAGCATTCCACGGCACCGGGCCATCGAGAGCCCAATCCACTTTAAATACGCCGGGGCCGTAACGATAATTTTCGCAACCGCGGCGCTCGCGATCGCTGATACTTCCGCCGGCAATTTGGAGAAACTGTTGCGGCGTGATGTCGCACAAAGTTGCACGGGCGGGTGGCACTTCGGCGAGACTGCTTACACGGCGACTGGTAAAAATATCGCCTCCGAACGAACGCAATAACTCAGCGAGAGCATTCGATAGCGACTGCGAGCCACCCGCCGCGAAAGGCCATCCCACGCTGTGACACGTGGTCCACATCAGCAGTCCAAACGCGCTCGATAGAATATTTTCGAGAGGCAGCATCGAATGCGCGGCCATGCCGGCAAAGACGGCGCGAGCGCGCACGCTTTTGAATTTGCTCCGCGCTAATTTTGTTGCAGGCCAAAACGCGTTCAAACCAAAACGCGCCATCGGCAGTGGATGGCGCGGGAAACGCGGCGGAGCTAAAACCGATTCGATCAATGAATCCGACGATTTCACAAGCGACCCGATTAATGATTGAACCGCGCTGGCATCTTCGCCAAATTGTGGAGCGCTTTCCTCCAGGGAACGTGCCAAAACGACGGCGGTGCCGTCGTCAAATGGATGCGCGAGCGGCGCATCCGGCTGAATCCAGCGCAGACCGAACTGGCCGAGAGGCAACTTCCGGAAAAAAGGGGAGCTGAGGCCCATGGGGTGAACGGCCGAGCAGACATCGTGAACGAAGCCGGGAAGCGTTAACTCCGCGGAACGCGCGCCTCCGCCGATGCCGGGTTCCGCTTCATAAACCGCAACCGATTTGCCGGCTTGGGCAAGAGTGATGGCTGCGGCCAGTCCGTTGGGTCCGGAGCCAATTACAACCGCATCATAGTTGCGTTGCGAATGTGGCATGAGTCCGCGTTCGACGCGATGGGATCATCATAGCGTAAAGAGGATGCGACATCGCATTCGTTATAATTGTTTGATCGCATTTCGCCCGGGCCAACGGAAATGCTTTCCGTCCTGCTGGTTTTGTTTTTGTGGAGACGATTCCGATATGCGCGACCAGAAACCTGCCTGCTCGGCTCCTTGCATGCCCGCGCGGCGACGTGAAGACTTTTTTGACTTAGGCAACACAGGCTCGGTAGAATCCCTCCGCAATTCGCTTAAACGAAATACATCGCAAAGGGAGTGTCACGATGAAAAGAATACTTGGCCCGGGTGCAATGGGAGTTCTTCTGGGCATTTTTTTGATTTGCGGGTACGCGCCGTCAGCGACGGCGCAAATGCACGATCACGAAAAGAATGACTCGAAGCCGGAGGCCAAAAAAGCGGGCCGGAAGGAGCCTCCGAAGGAACAATCGTCGGTAACAGACCACACGATTCGCATCGGCGGCCAAACCATTCCGTACAAGGCAACGGCAGGAACCATTCTGCTGAAAAATGACAAGGGCGAGCCAACCGGATTAATGTTTTACGTGGCGTACACGCGCAGCGACGTGAAGGATATGACGACGCGGCCCGTGGCTTTTTTCTATAACGGCGGACCGGGATCGTCGACGGTGTGGCTGCACATGGGAGCTTACGGGCCGAAGCGCGTGGTGACTTCGGATGCGACAGCGACGCCGCCGGCTCCTTACAAGCTGGTCGACAATCAGGATTCGCTGCTCGACGTGACGGATGAAGTGTTCATCGACGCAATGGGAACGGGATTCAGCCATGCGGTCGGCAAAGCGCATAACAAGGATTTCTGGGGCGTGGATCAGGATATGCGCGCGTTCGGACAGTTCATCAATAATTATGTGACGGAGAATAATCGCTGGAACTCGCCGAAGTTCTTAATCGGCGAAAGCTACGGGACGTTCCGCTCGGCCGTGGTGGGAAATTATCTGCAGTCACATTACAGCATGGACTTGAACGGGATTGTGCTGATGTCGTCGGTACTCGATCTTGGCACGATTTCGTTTTACCCCGGCGAGGATTTGGCTTACGTGCTATACCTGCCGAGTTACGCGGCGACCGCCTGCTATCACAAACTCCTGCCAGGCTGTCCAGCAAATCTGGACAATGTTATCGAGCAGGCGCGGCAGTTCGCATCGACGGAGTACCCGGACGCGTTGTTGAAGGGCAACACAATCAGCGACACGGAAAAAGAAGCCGTGGCGAAGAAACTGGCGGGGTTCACGGGCCTGAGCGAAGATTATATTTTGAAAGCGAATCTGCGCGTTAATC
>Ga0307373_10015342_pt1 | contig 10430 bp, 10 predicted proteins | sample OX2MG_FD_202534 | JGI IMG/M metagenome (GOLD analysis project Ga0307373, IMG submission 202534) | Soil microbial communities from Risofladan, Vaasa, Finland - OX-2 | ecosystem: Environmental > Terrestrial > Soil > Coastal area > Acid sulfate soil | place: Finland: Risofladan, Vaasa | collected...
GGGCGCATGGTCGATTTTGCCGGCTGGTCGATGCCAGTGCAGTACACGTCGATCGTCGCCGAGCACCAGGCCACCCGCGCCTCCGCCGGAGTGTTCGATATATCGCACATGGGCCGCCTGCGGTTCAACGGGGCCGGCGCGGCGGCGTTTCTCGATCGTCTCGTCACGCGCCGCGTGAGCGACATGCGGCCCGGCCGCATCCGCTACGGGCTCGTGACGAACGACGCCGGCGGCATCCTCGACGATGTGCTCGTCTACCACCTGGCCGACGCGGCCGGACAGTCGTACCACCTGCTGGTCGTCAACGCCGGCAACCGCCTGAAAATCCTCGAGTGGATCGCCCCACGCCTCGCCGCCGCCCCCGACGTGACCATGGCCGATGTCACGTGCGATTGGGCGATGATCGCCGTCCAGGGCCCAAGGGCCTTGGCGCTCACGCAGCCCTTGGTCGACGTGGAGCTGGCCGCGATGAAGTATTACACCGGCCGCGAAGCGGCCATCGCGGGACAGGGCGCGATCGCGGGAGTGGGCGGCATCGTCAGCCGTACCGGCTACACGGGCGAGGACGGCTGCGAGTTGATCGTCGGCGCGCGGGTCGTCGTTGGGATCTGGGAGTCGCTCGTCGCGGCCGGGGCTGTGCCCGCCGGATTGGGGTGCCGCGACACGCTGCGGCTCGAAGCCGCGATGCCGCTGTACGGGCACGAGCTTTCGGAGACGATCAATCCTTACCAGGCCGGGCTCGATTTCGCCGTCGATTTGGAGGGAAGGTCGTTCACGGGTCGCGACGCGCTCGCACAGCTTAAGGATGACACGTCGCGGCCGCGGCGCGTGGGGTTGGTGGCGGCCGGGAAGCGCGCTCCGCGCGAAGGGTACGCGATCCTGACCGTCGCGCCCGACGGCGAAGGGCGGACGATCGGCCGGGTGACCAGCGGCACGTTTTCGCCCACGTTGGACCAACCCATCGCGATGGGGTACGTCGAGCCCGCCTTTGCCGCACCAGGTCGCCACGTGACGATCGACGTGCGCGGCCGGCCCGAACCGGCGCGGATCGCGGCCCTGCCGTTCTATCGTCGTAAGCCATAAGTCTTGCCCCAGGGAGTTGCCCGTGACGCCTAAGAACCTGCACTATGCCAAAACCCATGAATGGGTCCGTGTGGAGACCGACGCCGGCGCGAAGGTCGCGACCATCGGCGTAACCGCCTTCGCTTTGGAGGCGCTGACCGACGTGACCTATGTCGAACTGCCGAAGGTCGGCCGGCACCTCAAGGCCGGCGAGCCGTTCGGCGAAATCGAATCGGTCAAGGCCGTCAGCGACCTTTACAGCCCGGTCGACGGCGACGTGATCGCGGTCCACGACGGGCTTTCGGAAAAGCTGGAGACGCTCAACGCCGATCCTTACGGCGAGGGGTGGATGATCAAAGTCAAGCTCACCGACGAGACGTCGCTGGCGTCGCTGCTCGACCCGGCGGCCTACGACAAACAATGCTCGGAGGAGCACTGATTAAAAGGCGATAGGCATTAGGCGACAGGCTTTAGGCATCGGATGCGCGCCATTACGCCTACTGCCAAACGCCTACTGCCAAACGCCTACTGCCAAACGTCTACTGCCTAACGCCTCTTGCCCAACTCCCCATGCCCTACATCCTCAACACTTTGGAAGACCAGCAGGCGATGTTGGCGGCCATCGGTATCGATTCGCTCGACGAGTTATTCGATCTCGTGCCGGCCGAGCTGCGGCTGGGCCGCCCGCTCGACCTGCCCGCCGCGCTGACCGAGATCGAGTTGACCAGCCATCTCGGCGAGCTGGCCCATCGGAACGTCGCGGCGGGTCAACGAGCCTGTTTCCTCGGCGGTGGAAGTTACGACCATTTCATTCCCGCCGCGGTCGATGCTTTGGCTTCGCGCGGCGAATTCTACACCTCGTACACGCCCTACCAGGCCGAGGCCAGCCAGGGGAACCTGCAAGTCTTCTTCGAGTACCAATCGCTGATCGCCACCCTGACCGGCATGGATGTCGCCAACGCCAGCCTTTACGATGGTGGAAGCGCCGCGGCCGAGGCGGTATTCATGTGCGTGAGCGCCACCGGTCGCCGCGGCCGAGTGGTGACGGCAGCCAGCGTTCACCCCGAGTACCGCCAGATCCTGAGCACGCACCTCGAAAACCTGGGCATCGAGTTGGTGACCGTCGGCACACCCAAGGGAACGCTCGCGGCCGGTGAGCTATCGGCGGTGGTCAATGCCGACACGGCTTGCGTGCTGGTGCAGCAGCCCAACTTCTTCGGCTGCGTCGAGGAGATGGGCGCCATTAGCCGCGTGACGCACGACGCGGGGGCGCTCTTGGCCGTGTCGGTCGATCCGATCAGCCTGGGCCTGCTCAAGCGGCCGGGCGATTACGGCGCCGACGTGGTCGTGGCCGAAGGACAATCGCTCGGCAGCCCGATGTCGTTTGGCGGGCCGTACCTGGGGATCATGGCCTGCCGCGAGGAGTTAGTGCGGAGGATGCCCGGCCGGATCGCCGGGCAGACGGTCGATCGCCGCGGCAAACGCTGCTGGGTGCTTACGCTGCAAACCCGCGAACAGCACATCCGACGCGAGAAGGCGACGAGCAACATTTGCACCAACCAGGGGCTCTACGCGCTGCGCGCGACGATCTACCTGGCGCTGATGGGGCCGCGGGGGATGCGCGAGGTGGCCGAGCTTTGCTTGCACAAGGCCCGTTACGCCGCCGGCGCGCTTTCGGCGGCGGGCCGCCTGTCGTCGGCCTTCGACCGACCGACGTTCAAGGAGTTCGTCATCCGCGACCGGCACGGCCAGGTCGAAGAGCTGTTGGCCGGGGCGGATCGCGCGGGTTATTTCGCGGGCGTGCCGTTGGCTCGGTGGTACCCCGAGCTGGCCGATTGTTTCCTGGTTTGCGTCACGGAGAAGCGGACCAAGAAGGAGATCGACGGCCTGGCGGCAAGTTTGAAATGAATGCGAGCAGGAACGGCACGATAGTTATACTTCGCGCGGCCGAAAATGAGACATTTTGTCACGAAAAAGGGGTGGCTGGTGGCAGAGCCTAAGCGATGCCCCACGGGCCCTGCCCCAGCCACCACATCCCCCTTTGTGAAACCGTGTCTAACCCATGCGTAATACCCGAGCCACCCTTCCGCTGATCGAGTTGTCGAAACCAGGCCGACGCGCGGCGCTTTTGCCCGAGTGCGACGTGCCGCAGGCGCCCCTCGAGGAGCTGCTGCCTCGCGACGCTGTGGCCGAGCAACCGCCGGGACTGCCCGAACTGGCCGAACCCGACGTGGTGCGGCACTTTACCAATCTTTCGACGCTCAACATGTCGGTCGACACGCACTTCTACCCGCTCGGCTCTTGCACGATGAAGTACAATCCCAAGCGGAACGAGCGGCTCGCGGCGCTGCCGGGTTTGGCCGACCTGCACCCTTACCAGAGCGAAGACACGCTGCAAGGGCTGCTCGAGTTGCTCTGCGAACTGCAAGACATGCTGGCCGAGATCGCCGGACTCGACGCCGTCTCCCTGCAGCCGGCGGCGGGCGCCCATGGCGAACTGACGGCGCTATTGGTGGCGCGGGCCCACTTCCGCGCCCTCGGCCAGAAACGGACCAAGGTCCTATCGCCCGACAGCGCCCACGGCACGAACCCGGCCAGCGCCGCCGTCGCCGGCTATGAAGCGGTCACCGTCAAGAGCACGCCGCAAGGCTTCGTCGATCTCGACGATTTGCGCGCCAAGCTCGACGAGCGGACCGCCGTGTTCATGATCACCAACCCCAACACTCTGGGCATGTTCGACCGTCAAATCCGACGGATCGCCGAGGTGGTCCACGCGGCCGGCGGGCTGATTTATCTCGACGGCGCGAACATGAACGCCATTCTGGGCGTCAGCCGCCCGGGCGATTTCGGCGCCGACCTGATGCACTTCAATCCGCACAAGACCTTCAGCGGTCCCCACGGCGGCGGAGGACCCGGCGCCGGACCGATCGCGGTGCGGGCGCACCTCGCCACGTACCTCCCCGTGCCGTTGGTAAAGCGCGTCGGCAATGGCCGCTTCCGCCTGGACTACGACCGGCCGCACTCGATCGGCCGAGTGCGGAGTTTTTTCGGAAACGTGGGGGTGCTGGTGCGGGCGTACTGCTACATCCGCACACACGGCCCTGAAGGCCTGCGACGTGTGAGCGAAAACGCCGTGCTCAACGCGAACTATCTGCTCAGCCGCGTGAAGCACATTTTTCCGGTGCCCCAGGGCGATCGGTGCATGCATGAATTCGTCGCCTCGGCCGCGCGGCTCAAGGCCGATAACGGCGTCTCCGCAATGGACATCGCCAAAAGGCTGCTCGATTACGGCTTCCACGCGCCAACGGTCTACTTCCCGCCCATCGTCAAGGAGGCGCTGATGATCGAGCCCACCGAGACCGAAAGCAAGGAAACGCTTGATGCTTTCGTCGAGGCGCTGTTTCGCATCACCGGCGAGCCGGCCGAATTGCTCCACGACGCTCCCCATAGCACTTTCAACAGCCGCCCCGACGAAGTCCAGGCGACAAGGCAGCCGATGATGAAGTGGAAGGAAAGTCATTAGTCATTGGTCATTGGTCATTGGTCATTGGTCATTGGTCATTGGTCATTGGTTCTTGGGCCTTGGCCAAGCCAACGCCGTTACCCGGTGAATCGTCAAGCGTTAACCAATGACAAATGACCGATGACAAATGACGATTTGCCGCCTCCTCATCGATCCGCCGGCCACGGGCGCGTGGAACATGGCGGTCGACGGTGCTTTGCTCGAGCATGCCGCCGGCGGCTGGACGCTACGTTTTTATGCCTGGAGCACACCCACGCTGTCGTTGGGCTATTTCCAGACGCACCACGACCGCCATGCACACACCGCCAGCCGCGGCCTTCCGATGGTCCGGCGGGCGAGCGGCGGCGGAGCCATCGTCCACGACCAGGAGCTGACCTACTCGCTTTCGGGGCCTGCCAATTCGGCGAGCTCCTCGGCCGCGCAGTGGCGGTTTCTGAGGGTGCATGCGGCCTGGGTCGAGGTACTGGCGGCGCTGGGGGTCGAGGCCCAACTGTGCCAGGCGGCACGATCTGCCCAAGGGGCGGTAGAACCGTTCCTGTGCTTCCAGCGGTGCGCGGACGGCGACGTGCTCGTCGGCCGATCCAAGATCGCCGGTAGCGCCCAACGCCGTCGCCGCGGGGCCGTATTGCAGCACGGCAGTGTTCTCTTGGGCACTTCGATCGCCGCCCCCGAATTGCCCGGCCTCGTCGACCTGGTTGGCGTCGGACCCAGTGCGCAAGAATGGATCGAACTGTCTCTCGGCCCGCTGTCTCGGACCTTGAAGGTCGAATTCGAACGCGGGCAAATGACCCTTCCAGAGTTGGCAAGGGCGGCGAACCTCGTTGTGGACCAGTATGGCTTGCCCAGTTGGAACGAACGGCGGTAAAGTCACTTGAGCGGGAATAAAAGCAAGAATTCTTCTTTGACTTGCCAGTTTGCCGTTGTTATGCTTGTGGACGCGCCCCTGGGGCGGCAATCGAACTCGTGAGCGGTTGGAATCCTGAAGTCGGAGTGGAACTCGTACCCCATCTTAGGGATTGCGTCACATGCCGAATCAGGCGAGACTGCGGATAGGAAAACAGAGCGAAGGCGTGAGTGCGTTCGCATTGCCGGGATCCTTCGGCAGCGCCGTAAATTGGTCAAGAGAACCGTAGGATTGACGGGGCCATTGTCTCATTTCGGGCTTGGGTGTTCATCTGGGCAGTTCAAGATATTCGAAGCAGCCTCTTCTCGTCGTGATTTTCGTTCTATACGTACTTCGTCGCAGAGTGGTGTCTCCACCGTACTGATCGATTCATTCCGTAACACTCTGCGGAGCAACGTTTCAAAATGGAAGTCAGACTTAAGGTGTTGGCGGGCAAGGTTCGCGGCCAGGAACTGCCGGTTCCCGGACCGAAGTTTTTTATCGGGCGCGCGGAAGACTGCCAATTGCGGCCCCGGAGCGACTTAATCAGCCGGCACCACTGCGCCTTGCTGATCGAAGAGAACTTCGTGGCAGTTCGCGACTTTGGCAGCAAGAACGGAACGCACGTCAATGGCGAGCGCGTGCTTGGGGAACGCGAATTGAAAGCCGGCGACAAGCTGACGATCGGCCCGTTGGAGTTCGAGATCTGCTTGCTCTCCGCCGTAAGTTCGAAGAAACGGCCGAAAGTCGAGAGTGTCAAGGAGGCGGCAACGCGGACGGCGGAATCGTCGGACGAACGGGTCGACGTGAGCCAATGGCTCACCGATAAGGACCAAAAGGACGGTGTGGCGGAAACCCGCATCGTCGATGTGAACGAGACCAGCGAGATCGACGTTGGCGAAAGTCAGGTCATGGACGTCGCCAAGGCGCTGGAAAACGACCAAGGGAAGGAACATGGCAAGTCGGACTCGTCGGTGATTTCGGCCAAAAAGCTCGCGGAAAAGAAAGCGCCAGGAAAGCTGCCGGCCAGCGCCAAGGACAATTCGGGCGACAGCCGGTCCGCCGCCGCCGACGTGCTGAACAAGTTCTTCAAACGCCGCTAAGGCCATCGCCGGACATGTCGAACGACGACGAAGCGCTCAAACGGCGTTACCGTGAGTTCCTCGACCTGCTGCCGCTCACGGTGGCCATCGCCGGTTTATCGTCGAACACGTCGAACCGCAGCCTGACGGCCGAGCAAATGGAAGCCCGAGCCCAGGCACTCGCCAACGCCTTCAAGTTGGCTCGCCAGATTACCCGCGAATCAATCAAAACCCCCTGATCGTGGGTGGAACCATCGAGGGGGCGGCCGGAAACGAGGAATTGCTTGACAGACAACAACCGAAAAACAGGCGACAATCGAAAAACAGGGCCCAACCGAAACAAGAGAAAAGCGGCCATCCTCGGACTAGGGTTGGATGCGGCCGACGGCCATACGCGTCTGACCCGGGGCGACAATTTCGTACTCTTCGGAGGATCGGAAGAAACCCACAAATCCATGCAGGAAACCGTCGTCAAGCTCAACGAGGAACTTGACCGCCGCCGCAAACGACTTGAGGACGTCCCCCCCCGCGATCTGGAGAAGATGTTTCGCGAGATCGTGGGATCCTGAAACCCGGGGCCGCCCTCGCTGGGTATTTCTTGTTGTGGCCGGATCGTGAGCGGCCGAGGGTGAACTGTTGCCAGACGATGTCCGCGAGTTGGTCGGCCGGAGCTTGGCGGGGGACCAGTCCGCCATGGCCGCGCTGGTCGATCGGTTTCGCGGGCAGGTCTTCGGACTTTGTTACCGCATGCTCGGCCATCGCCAAGACGCGGAGGACATGGCCCAAGAGTCGTTTGTGCGAGCGCTTCGAAGTTTGGCAAACTACGATACGCAACGCGAGTTCATGCCTTGGCTTTTGGCGATCGCCGGGAACCGTTGCCGTAGTTTATTGTCGACACGAGGCCGCCGCGCCATCGCGACCGACGAGCTCGACAAGGTGGCCGACCCGGCTCCTGACGGCCAGGCCGCGCGGAACCTTGCGGAAGAAATCGAACTGGCCCTGCGAGATTTGCGACCGGAGTACCGACAGTCGTTCGTGCTGTTCCACGAGCAGCACATGAGTTATGCGGAAATCGCCGAAACGCTGGATTGCCCCGTGGGCACGGTGAAGACCTGGGTCCATCGAGCGCGACGCGAATTGGCCGATCACCTGTTGCGGCGCGGTGTCGTCGAGGAGCTGCCCAATGCATTGCGACGAGTTTGAAGTCCGACTGAATGAAGTGCTCGATCAACGTCGGCAACCCGAGGCCGATGTCGGATTGGCCGATCATGCTCGCCTGTGCGGCAGGTGCCACGCGCTGGTGACCTCCTTCCAAGCGGTGCTGGTTGGTCTTGAACGCTCGCTTCCGATTCAATGCACGGACGACCTGAGCGATCGAGTTCACGCGGCACTGGCGCCCGCGGCGACCCTACGGTTCCCTCGCCGGCGACGGCTGTTGGCACTGGCGGCCTCCGCCGCCGCGCTCTTGCTCGTCATCGGACCGTGGACCTGGTTTGGCCGCGGTGATCGTGCCGCCGTGCCGCCGCTGCCGATTACCGGCCCAAGCGCAACGGAGCAGGCCGGTGCCAATTCGCAACCTCGGCCGGAGAAGGAAATTGCCGGTCCGTACCACACGTTGGCTCGCGAAACCACGGCCAGCTTGAGCGTCGCCATGCAGCTCTTGCCGGTCGAATCACTCGGAATTGGCGGTGCCGCCGGCCGCCAGCCCCGCAAAGCGTCGACGACGGTCCCGGCTGAGTGGGTCCACGGCCTGACCGATGGCTTGACGCCCGTGACGCGCCCCACGGCCGGGGTCATGAGCACCTTCATCGAATTGATTTCGGTGAAAGACGAGGGCAAACGCTCATGAAGCGGAGATTGTCATGGGCCGCGCTGCTGGTATCCATCGTCGCGCGCGGTGGTTCAGCCGGCGACGTCGACGCGACATTGGCCGAATTGGTTTCGGACGACGTTGGCCTGGTGGTGGAAGTCCGCGAGCTGGCCCATCAGATCGAAACGTGCGTCGCCGGTCCGATGTTCCGCCGTGTCGTCCACTATCCGCCGTTCGAGAAATGGACCAAGCAAAACGGACAATTCTGGTCTTTGCTCTCCGCCGAGTCGTTGCGAAGGCTGGGCGCTTCGCCCGAAGACATGGCCACCAAGCTGCTGGGCAACGAGGTCTTGTTCGCGGTTTGGCCACCCGACGGCGTCTCTCTTCACGGCGAGGCGCTTTTCTTGACGGAAGCGGCCGACGACCAACTGCTGAAAACCGTGTTCGATCGACTCGTCGCGGCCCACCGCGAGCGCGGCCAATGGAAGGCCGAACACCTGCTCGATCTCGACGGCCGGTCGCTGGTGGTCCACGAGGTCGAAACTCACGGCGATCAGCCTCGGCTTTTCCTGGCGGTGGCCGATCGGCTCGGAATCGTCGCCACGAACGAGCGACTCGTACGCGACGTCGTCGTACGGCGTACCACTTCCGACGTTCATCGCGGCACGCTCGGCGCTTTGCCCGCCTACCAGAACGCCGCCCGGCGATTGGCACCCAAAGCGGCCGTGCGGCTCTTCGTCAACCCGCGCGCTTGGGACCAAGTCCTGTCGGCCGACCTTGGCAAGAAGGACCCCGCCTCCGACGAGGCACGCACGCAAGCTGTGGTCGTCGAAACCTGGCGAGCCACCGAGTACCTGGTGGCTGGGCTTGAATTCGCTTCGAATCTGTCGCTCGAGGCATTCATCCGTTGGGACCGCCACGCCTTGCCCGAGGCCGTGCGCGAGATCGCCGATGCCGCAGAGGGGCCCAGCGAATTCCTCGAGCACGTGCCAGCCGGCGCCATCGTCGCGCTTGCCGGTCACGTCGACGGCGCACGACTGCTGCGGCGGTTCGGCATGCCTCGGCCAAGGGCCTCGACCGGCGCGACGTCGCCAACTTCCGGGTCCTCTCATGCACCCACGCCCGATCCCGGCGGGTTCGCCTTGCTCACGTTGGCCGGCGGAGTGGGACCCGATTTCGGCGCCTATCTCTACACGCACGGCCCCACGGCGCAAGCCGTGCAACGCGGCCAGACACGCGAGGCGCTCCCATTCGATTGCGTCGTGGGCCTTGGCACCCGATCGCTCGACCCCGTTGACGGGCGACCGGCACTCGCCGAACTGCTGGAGCCAATGTTGCACCGGGCCCTGGTGGTGGCGGCCGAATTGCACAATGCCGATCCCTCGTTTTCGACCCGGGCCGAGGTACGGTCGCGCGAGATGGAGGGTGGGCATTTGACGTCCGTTGTCGGGTTGGTTCCCTTCCCCGCCGGGCTTGAGGCTTCGTACACGGTTGTCGAGGGGCGCTTCCTGGCTGGTACATCGCCGGAGGCCGTAGGGCGCGCCGCCAGATTGTCCAGCAGCGAGTCGCTCGCCCACTCGCCGCGATTCAACTCGCATTTGAGTCCTCGATTGAACAAACCGAGCCAGCTCATCTACATCGATCTGACGGGCTTGCGGCAGTTGTTGGGCGCATCGGCGGAGGCGATCGATTTTCTCGCGGCGGCCAAGGGGCTCGACCGCCACGCCGCCGAGCGCAGCGGACGCGAATTGTTGGCGCTTTTGCAACTGGCCGACGCCCTGGTGGCCGCGGCGCAAATCGACCACGACGGCCTCGCGGCGGGAGTTCGCCTGGTCGCCGATGAGGACGACTTGTAGGGTGGGACAAGACCGCGGAGCGGATGCCGGCCCACCATTGCCGGACGATGGTGGGCCGGGAGACCCGCTGCGCGGGTGCCCGTCCCAAGGCGAGCTTGTCCCACCCTTTTCTAGGTTGGTCAAGGGGGTTATTTGAGCGATTGACGGTCCTCGATATCCGTGCCACGATCGGTCGTTTTTCGCGATTGCGAAAAGGATTTTTCATGGCGACGGT
>Ga0307373_10015345_pt1 | contig 10429 bp, 9 predicted proteins | sample OX2MG_FD_202534 | JGI IMG/M metagenome (GOLD analysis project Ga0307373, IMG submission 202534) | Soil microbial communities from Risofladan, Vaasa, Finland - OX-2 | ecosystem: Environmental > Terrestrial > Soil > Coastal area > Acid sulfate soil | place: Finland: Risofladan, Vaasa | collected...
GTGCTGGTCGTGCCCACGAAACCGGTGCGGAGCGTGAACATTTACGCTCTCTTCCGGAACCATACCGGAACCGCCTGGTTCGATGATTTCTCCCTGGCGCAGCTCTCTTCCAGCGCCGGCGCCGCCTTTTTTGATGGTGTTCCCGTGAAGGCGGGACGGATTCCCATCATCCCGACGGCCGAACCCACGATTTCTATTGGACGCAGCTTCCGGCTCCAGTTGGGCGAGCGCGATGGCCTCCCGTATGGCTGGGAATACAGGGGAAGCCGGGTCGAAGTTCCGGAAGCGGCCCGGGACGCCGGCGGCTTCTTTCTGCGCGACGCCGCCGCCGACTCCGACTTTTACGGATTCCGAGCGCCGCTTTCAAAAATGCCCCGCGCGCCCCGCGCCTCGCGCCCCGCGCCTTCGTCCTCCGTCCCCCATCGCACACACTCACACACTCACACATTCACACACTCACCGTCCTCCATCCTCCGTACTCCATCCTCCGTCCGCGCCTTCTCTCAGGATGGCGCCATCCTACCGCTGCAGCTCAAATTGCGCGCGAATTATCGTGACCGCGGCGACCGGGTCGAAATCTCCGGGCAAGTGATCGACACTTCGGCAAGAGACCGCTCCATCACCCTTTATTACGCGCTTCCCCTCCCACCAAATGGCCTCAAGTGGTGGGATACCCTGAGAGTGAGCCGTCCGACAAAACCGGGCGGCGTCTACGCCAGCACGGTCGGGATAGGCGCAGGAACCAGCGGGCAGATCAGCCGCATTCCCTTTTCTTGTCTCGCTTCCAAACGAATTGGGCTCTCCTATAACCTGCCGATGAATTCGCCCCGTGTCGCCCGGATCGTGTACGACGCCGGCGCCGGTCAGTATTACGTGGCGTTTGATTTCGGGATTGTGAGGGGCGGGCCGCCGGCCACGTTTCAGTTCGCCATTACCGCTGAAGAGCCGCAGTGGGGGCTTCGCGCCGCCGCGCAGCACTACTACAACAGCTTTCCGGCTTTCTTTCAGAAACGTGTCAAACGGCAGGGCATCTGGATGCCGTTCAGCCCGATCTCACAGGTTGAACATCCCGATGACTTCGGCTTTGGTTTCAAGGAAGGGAATGCTGAGACCGCCTGGGATGACGCGCACGGGGTCGCGACCTTCCGCTATACCGAGCCGATGTCGTGGTGGATGACGATTCCGCCCGGCGTTAAGCGAGATTACAAGGTGGCGATCGATTACATGAACCGGTACGCCACCGGGGCTATTGGCAGCGCCGATACCAGAGAGTACGCCCGGGCCACGAAGATCTCCGGTGACTTCACCGATGATGGTCTCTATCACGTCAACATTGTGGATGCGCCATGGGCGCACGGCGCCCTCTTCATCGACAATTGCAATCCTCGTATCCCCGATACGCCCGACAACCCCAATCGCGCGCACGTCGCATGGACGGCGAAGATTGAGCATTCGCTTTACGACTCAACTTTGCATGGGACGCAGGACGGCGAGTATCTAGACTCGTTGGAAGGTTGGGGCGATCTCAAGAATTATCGAAGGCGGCAGTTCCCCTACGAAACCGAATCGCTCACATTCGACACGGAGACCGAGAAGCCGTGCATCTTGCAGGCCGTCTCCACTTTTGAGTTCACCCGCTGGATGGCGGCCGCCGTGCATCACCGCGGCAAGCTCATGTTCGCCAACGCCACGCCTTGGCGCTTCTTCTGGTTTGCGCCCCTGCTCGACGTGATGGGAACCGAGACGCAGTGGATTATCAACGGCAAGTACCATCCGGAGGCGGATGACATAATGCTCTACCGCCGGCTCATCTGTTACCAGAAGCCTTATCTCCTGCTGATGAATGTTGACTTCGATCAGTTTAACCATGCTATGGTCGAGAAGTATTTCCAGCGCTCTCTTTTTTATGGAATCTTCCCGAGCATGTTCTCACATAACGCGGCTGACAATCCATACTGGGGCAACCCGAAATGGTACAACCGGGACCGGAACCTGTTTCGAAAGTACATTCCGGTCATCCGGGATCTGGCCGAAGCCGGATGGGATCCCATCACCGGGGCGCGTACCGGCAATCCCAATCTCTGGGTAGAGCGATTCGGGAGCGGCGCGAAAATGGCCTTTAGCGTCTTCAATAACGCCAGCACGGTCCACGACGTCATTCTTACTTTTTCATCGCGGGATCTGCCGGGCCGGCTCCCCACTGGTTTCACCGATCGTCTCACCGGACGCCGCTATCCAATTAGAATTGAAAACGGTCATCCCGCGGTTCATCTCACGCTCGCACCCCAAAATGTCGCGGCGCTGTTCGGGGAGTGAGGAAGTGACGAAGGACGAAGGGCGAAGGACGGGGAATGAAGGATGGGGGACGAGTCAAGAGGCGCTCGGTACTTCGTGCCTCGTACCTGCTCGTAAAGGAGGTTTTGATGGCGAATGATCCCGTTTACCAGGCGCTCACTCCTGAGGAGGAGCGCGTCATTGTCCACAAGGGCACTGAGCGGCCCTTCACGGGCGAGTATGATGAGCATTTCGCGCCTGGCGTTTATACCTGCAGGCGCTGCGGCGCTGCGCTCTATCGATCCAATGATAAGTTCCGGTCTCACTGCGGCTGGCCCTCGTTCGATGATGAGATCGCTGGCGCCGTTCATCGAAACCTCGACGCGGATGGTCGCCGGACGGAAATCACGTGCGGCAACTGCGGCGGTCACCTCGGCCATGTCTTCGAAGGCGAATCCCTGACCCCCCGGAATATCCGGCACTGTGTCAACTCCATCTCGCTTCGCTTCATTCCTTCGGACGAAACCAACGAGCGACGCGAATAAGCGTCCCGAAGGGGACGGTTGGAATCCAAACCGGCCGCGTGGAGAAAGGATCGACGAGGTATGAGCGATAACATCGTCTGCTCGAGCTGCGGCGCTCGACTATTATCAGGCGGCGCCGGCGGAAAACTCGCCTGTCCCGTTTGCGGCGGTCTTCTCCGATGCGATCGACCGACGGATTCGTCGAAGGGTCAACGCGAGACGTCTGAAGGCGCGCAACGCTCGCGACCGCTCATGATCACCGTAGGAATCATCGGACTCGCCCTAGCCGCGCTGCTGAGCCTTCGCGGTCGCCATGGAATTGGCGGCGAGCTTTCCAGGCTGCGAGGTCAATCATCCGCAAGCGCCATGGTCGGGAGTCCCATGAGCGCCCTGAGTATCTTCCGAAAGATGCCGGCAGTTGACCTGATGAGGAAGTATCTGGATGGCGCGGACATCGATGCGGTGAAGGACCCGGCTGACTGCGGCCTGCATCTGGAGCTTCTGGATGACTGGCAGTTCCTGGTCGCGGCCGACCGGAAGAACGCAAGGACGCTGCAGGAGACCCTCACGGCGGACTGGCGACAGGCGGCCTCCGACTACTCACTCGCGGCTGACAGCCCACACACGCGGTTCGATCATCTACAGCTTCTGCAGGCCCGGCGCTGGCTAATCGAGTTCCGCCGCAGCGTTTTAACTCGTTCATCAATTGAGCCGGAGGGGTCGAAGAATCAACCACTAAGGTCTGTTCTGCCGCTTGACCCTGGTCCCCCGATTCAGCCTGTATTGGGCCCGGCCACCCTGATCGGAATGCCCGTGAACACTCTGCCGACCGAGAGCGCAGCAATAGGATTTCGGGATTTCACGAATGAGCTGGACGACGTCCGCGCCATCGAGATTCATTACCCGAAGGATCCGTACGGATACCGGAAGCACGCGGAGATTTTGATGAAAATCATCGGGCAGCCAAAATTCGTTCAGGAATTCAAACGACCCATTGGCTCGTTAATCTCAGAGGCGCGCCAGGCTTTAAATCTCGCCATCGAGGCGGACCATTCCCAAACGGGCCAATACATCATCAAGGATGATGAACGAGAGCTCGATATCTTAAACGCAACGAGAATCGGCGGCGCCGGAATCATGCCGGTTGAGCCCCCGAGAGTCGACTGAACGGAGACCCGACTCCACAGTCCTACCGTACGCATCCTTCGAAGCTGCGGCCCTGAACAGGAAAGTACTCCGGACCTTCGCCGGGGTCCGTGAAACGTGACCGGGATGACATGTAGGTAAGAGCGATGGCGCGCCGCCACCGACTGCTGCGATTCGGCGCGGTGTAGTGCGGCAGCAGGGAGTGAAAGAAGAGCCCGCTTCCGGCACGCATTGGCGCTATCCGGGCCTGATCTGCGTCCAGGAGGCGGTCTTCGATCACAAAGTCGTCGATCACTGAAACATGCGGCAGCGGACCCCGAGTGTGCCATCCCGGCAGCACTACCATGCAGCCATTCTCGGGTGTGGCGTCGTCCAACGGAAACCAGCACGAGCAGAGATTCATCGGCTGGATCGGCCAGTACGGTGAGTCCTGGCGCCAGCCTTTCTGTGATCCCACCCCGGGCGGTTTTAACAGCAGACTGTTCCGGAACAGCTTGAGATCGGGTCCCAGGAGATGCTCAATGACGCCGACGATCCTGCTGTTCAACGCCAATCGTTGGAACCTGTCGTCGCCTTGCGCCAGGCCATCGATTTTACGGATACCATCGCCCGGATGATCCACCTGCGTCTCTCCGCGCTGAACCCGCGGCTCAATCTGGATTTGCAGCGCGTCCGCCGGCCGGCCGCCGTGCGTGTACTCCCGTACCCGATCCCGAAGCCGCTCCACCTCCTCGGGCGGAAGCAGGTCCTCGATAATCAGAAAGCCATCTCGCTCATACGACTTCAGTTGTTCTGGTCTCAGATGCGGCATGGGTTCTCAAAAGGCGCGGGGTACGGGGCGCGGGGTACGAAGGGCCTTATCTCGGTCCTCCGTCCTTCGTCCTTCGTCCTCCGTCCGCTCAAAAAAACTGCCATGAACCAACCGCCTCGCCCCGGTTCAAACGGGATGCGATCAGGGCCGCGTCGATGAGCGCCAGCGGCCAGATAACCAAGCCGAGATATCCTGTAGCGATGATAAGGGGGCACGCCGCAGAAGAGAAAGAGCAGCCCCTTGGCAGTCTGCCCGTTCACAATCTGCCCCAATCCAAGCAGCACCAATCCCAGCAGCACCGACGCGGCCGGCGAGTGAGTTCCAGGCATTTTCTGGATCATACCGGGCCGCGGCGCGAGGACAGGATACGGCGAGTACGGCTGCTGTCCGTAGGGCGCCGGAGCGTATGGAGATGGCGAGTACGAACCCGGCGGATACTGGCGCCCTGGGTACGGCGGGGGCGAATAGGGCTGCTGCGGGTAACCCGGCTGCTGGTAGGGAGGATAACCGGTCGGCGCCGGCGGGTAGCCGGGAGGCTGCTGAGGGTAGCCGGGAGCGTGGGGAGATTGAATTTGAGTCGGCCATTGTGCCAGGTCGTCGGGGGTTGATCCCATCGGCTGAACCATCTGTGTCTGATCGGGCGTGGGAAAATGAGTGCGGTACACGTGCCCGCACTGTTCGCAGGAAGCGGCGTTGAGAACCGCCGGCGTCTGGCATTCAGGGCAGAGCTTAATAGGTTGTGACATGCGGCCTCCTCGGTTCCTCAGGGCGCCAATCGGGTCAGGAATAACCGGTTCGCCGCTTCAGTATCGGATATAGCGCCAGACGCCCCGTGCGCCGCCAGCGACGCGGCGACAATCACAGCCAATACCCTCCCCGCCTGATTATAGCGCATTTCCCTCCTCTCGCCAATGCAGGATCGGACCTCGCGCCCGCGTCACGACGGTGCGACAAACCGCCGGCGTGTCAGTCGAACCATTCGTCGGCGGGATCGAATGCCGGGATCGGGATATTGACTATCCGCATCTTACCCACAGCGCGGTGGCGGCAGCCAGGCTTGATCAGGATGGATGTCAGCGGGCGAACCGGGATCATCTCGCCATCCAGCTCCATAAATCCCTCACCGTCCAGAATCAGGTAGATTTCTGTGAGTTTCTTATGGTAATGAACGCGGGCGTCTTCCTGAATATCCACCATGTGCAGTGTCGCTACCGGATTGTCGGGCGCAATAAACGCTCGCCGCGTCCATCCGCAGGGGCATTTCACAGCCTCAATATCATCCATCTGCTCAATCACGTAATTTGACATCTGTTAAAATCCTCCAATAAAGGGTGTTGGGTGTTAGGCCCTTAAGGCCCTTAAGGATCGCTGAACGACAACAAATTGTCGTTCAGGCTGCAGTGACTGCCACGCACGGGCCACTTTTTCCCGGCGCCGTCTGGGAAAAAGCGTAGTATCTTATCAGTTAAGTTGTGTTCAAAACGCGCAGGAATCACGATTTGGTTCCGGCTACGCCGGTTTGGTATTGGGTGTTCGGTTTTCAGCGCGTGGCGGGGGGACGCGGCGCTCCGTCCCCCGTCGATTATCCTCCGTCCGCCGTCCCATCATCTCACCACCCGACGATCTCACCAGCTCACGCACTCACATACTCAAACACTCACATACTCAAACACTCACATACTCAAACACTCACACACTCAAACACTCACACACTCACACACTCACATACTCACACACTCACATACTCACACACTCAAACACTCACATACTCACACACTCAAACACTCACATACTCACACACTCACATACTCACACACTCACATACTGATACACTTACCGTCCTCCGTCCATCGCGCGACGGCTTCGACCGTGTCGATCCAGAGGCCATTGGCGGGGTCAAGGCAGTAACGACAGAGGGAATCGAGGGCGGCGGGGCGGACGCATTGGGTGGGCGCCTCGCCGACGTCATGCCCGGCGAGGATCAGCCAGCCGCCCTCGGCCGCGGTTCGCTCCAGCCAGACCCGGTACTGCTTAAAAGTGAGGCAGTCGCCGTCAACAGCGGCAAGCTGCGCCGGATCGCAGAATGCCGGGTCATTGGGCGCCTCGTCCCTGAATCCCCGCCCGGCCAAAAAAAACCGGGCGACGAGCGGCACGTAGCTTTCGGTTTTCTCCCCGCGCCCGACGAACTTCTGGCCGCAGGGGTAGGCGAACGTCTGCGGTCTCACTCCCAGCGCTCGCTCGATCTCACCATTGGCCTCGACGAACTCTGCTTCCATCCTCTCCAGGGTATAATCTTCCAACGCCCGGGAGCGGGACCATTTGAAGTTTCCACTGCAAGGGTGAGAGACGGTGTGGTTGCCGATCTCGTGACCACTTTCGATGACGTCTTTCCATTCGCCCAGGCGCTGGTTCATGTTCGGCAAACTCACGTAGAAAGTCGCTCGAACGCCGTGCGAGTTCAGCAAGGGAATACACCGGTCAAGCTGTGACGGCCGGGCGTCGTCAAAGCTCAGGCTCACGGCCCCCCGGCGTCGTTCGGGCCATTGGAATGGTTCTGCGGCAAGCGTCATCGGAGTTCCCCCAACCCGGCCCAGACTTCGATCTTGCCCGCTACCCGCCCGATAACCGCATCGGTGAATTCGGTGGTAAGCGCGTGACCGCCAAGATCAGCGGTCCTGGTTCCCTCTCGCACCGTCTCAAAGACGCTTTCGTAAAGGGCGCGGGACGCCCGAATTGCATTCTCGTCGGGAAGCTGCGAAAGGATCGACGCGCCGGCTAAGATCATCGCCATCGGGTTTGCAATGTTTTTCCTCTCCAGCGCCGGCGCCGTGCCGTGTGGCGCCTCCGCCATAACAACCCGCGGTTTCAGATCGTCGTCGAAACCGATCACGAGAGATTCCGATCCGGCGATGGATCCGAACATCTGGAGCACCAGGTCACTCAGGCAGTCGCCATCCCGGTTGAGCGCCGGGATGACGAGGGGATCGCCGCCGGTATGGAGCAAGAGCGCGTACGTGGCGTCGATCAACTGCGGATCGTACCGGACGTCAGGATAACGGGCGCTGGCCGCGTCCATCTCCTCTTTGAGCATCCCTTCGTAAACCGGGCTGACGGTGAACTTGGGACCGCCAAAGACGCGCGCTCGTGTCCGCCGCGCCTGGATAAACGCATATTCGGCCACCATCCGGCAAATCCGCCGGGTAATCACTTCCGTACGAAACGCCCGCTCGTCGAGCCCGCTGCCTTCACGCCACTCGCGGGCCCCGTAGGCGTCTTCAACCGCCATCCGGACCACGGAGATCGGAGCGTGGACGCCGGCGAGCGGGTTAACGGAGGGGATTCTACGGCCGGTGCGAAGAATGACTATCGCCTTCATCTTCTCACGCAGGATCGCGTTCGGGCTGCCTACGTCCGAGGCGCTGGTAGGCGTGATAGTCGCGGCCTTGAGACCCAGGCCGGTGTCCAGCATCGCCGCCGCCGCTTCTTCCACCACCCGGTTCCGAGTGGCGCGCCGGTTCTCAAGGCCCAGATCAAAGGGAATAATGTCGAATTCCACACCGGTAACGGAAGATTCGAGAACGCGCAGCGCCTCGTCCAGCAGCTCCTGTCCGGTTTGATCACCCTTTAGCACGACCAGTCGGGGATTTGATCGCTGCGACACGCGACGGCCCTCCTATCTGACTACTATACCGCAGATTGCTATCATGCGCCTGACCAATTCTGCCAGGCCGGCCGTATGTTTGACAATTCGGCCTGATTTTGTCATCCTCCGATTTGCTCCCGTTTTTCCCCCGCTTTCTTCGGAGCGTAGGCTTTCCCGATGTATTATGAGGAAGACGCTCCGACGCGGGATTTGCTGCGTGGATGGATTTGCTGCGTGGAGGGATTATGCCCCAGATTGTTGTCCGGAACCTCCGCAAGACGTTTCAGGTCGCCGAGCGAGATCCCGGCGTCTGGGGCGCCGTAAAGGGGCTGGCGCGACGGAGATACCGGACCGTGACCGCTCTCGATGGCGTCTCATTTGATCTCGAAACGGGGGAATTGGTCGGCTATATCGGTCCGAATGGCGCCGGTAAATCCACCACCGTCAAAGCGCTTGCGGGCATCCTCGTTCCTGATTCGGGGCAGTGTGACGTATTGGGCCGAACACCCTGGAAGGATCGCCAGGCCCATGTTCAGCAGATTGGCGTGGTCTTCGGACAGCGCACGCAGCTCTGGTGGGATTTGCCGGTGATAGAATCATTCGACCTGCTCCGGGATATCTACCGCGTGCCGAAGAAGAGGTACGCCGGCGTCCGCGATGAATTGATAGCGCTGTTGAATCTGGAACCACTGCTGGATACCCCGGTTCGCCAGTTGAGCCTGGGGCAGCGGATGCGGTGCGATCTTGCCGCGGCCTTGATCCACGCGCCCGCCATCCTCTTTTTGGATGAGCCAACGATTGGCCTGGACGCGGTGTCAAAACTGGCGATCCGCAAGTTCATACAGCGGCTGAACCGGGAGCGGGGCGTCACCGTCATCCTGACGACCCACGATATGGACGATATCGAAGCTCTCTGCAGCCGGGTGATCCTGATCGGGCGCGGACAGATCCTCTCGGATGGCACGCTGGAAGATCTCAGGACAAGCGTCACACGCGAGCGCTGGCTGATCATTGACCTGGTGAATGAGAACGAGCCGGTCGAGGATTCCTTTGCCACGGTTGTCCGGCGGGACGAGAACCGCGTGGTGCTAAGCTTTGATCCCGCGTCGATTTCCACCGCCGAGCTTATCAGCCGTATCACAGCAAGGAACGCCGTACGAGACCTTTTTGTCCAGAACCCGCCAATTGAAGAGATCATGGCGCATCTTTATGGCAGAGCGCGCCTGTGAGACGTCGCCCGGGATTATCGCGGACTCGGGGGACTTGCTCCCCCGTTATCGGTGGCCGGGGGGCTTCCCAAGGACCACCAACCGTGGTCTCCCCCGTTATCGGGGGCCGGGGCGCTGCCTTCCGCCCCTACCTGAGCATCTTAGGCGCTCGTTTCCGGGTGCTGCTTCAGTACCGCGCGGCGGCTGTGGCGGGATTCGGCACGCAGCTTTTCTGGGGCCTGATCCGGATGATGATCTTCACCGGGTTTTACGCGTCCACCACTCGTGCGCAGCCAATGAGCCTGCCGCAGGTCATCACCTACGTCTGGTTGGGGCAGGCGCTCTTCGCCATGCTTCCGTGGTCTCTCGATGCGGAGATCAGGGCCATGATTCGCTCCGGCGCCGTGGCATACGAGCTGGTCCGGCCGCTGGATCTCTATTCCTGGTGGTACTGCCGCTGCCTGGCGGCCCGGGTGGCGCCGACTCTGCTCCGGTCACTGCCGCTCTTCTGTGTCGCCGGAATCTTCTTCGGTTTGCAGGCGCCGCCGTCCTGGTCCTCCGGGATCGCCTGGTTCGCCGCGACAGTGGGTTCGCTGTTGGTCGGCTGCGCATTCTCAAATCTGATGAACATCTCACTATTGTGGACTATTACCGGGGATGGCATCTCCCGCCTGGTTCCCACGCTGGTGTTCGCGCTCTCGGGGATGCTGCTTCCACTTCCACTCTTTCCGAACTGGGCGCAGCGAATCCTCGCCTTTATCCCGTTTCGAGACATGGTGGACCTGCCGTTCCGGCTCTATGTGGGGCAGATTCCAGCGGTCGA
>Ga0307373_10015346_pt1 | contig 10428 bp, 9 predicted proteins | sample OX2MG_FD_202534 | JGI IMG/M metagenome (GOLD analysis project Ga0307373, IMG submission 202534) | Soil microbial communities from Risofladan, Vaasa, Finland - OX-2 | ecosystem: Environmental > Terrestrial > Soil > Coastal area > Acid sulfate soil | place: Finland: Risofladan, Vaasa | collected...
GAATATCCCGAGTTCTTTCTGGTAACGCCGGCGAAGATGAAATCCGTATACGACTCAACCTCCCCAACGAATGGTGTAGGTCCGTAGCGCGAAAGTGGCGACGCCTTTGTCGGTAGAGCATTGAGAACTAGCCGCGTCTCAATCAACGTCGAATTGGACGGGTCGAATATCGCTTCTTCGACACGACCAGTAACACCCCCGATGGGAAAGCCAATGACTGATCCGGTCTCATTCGTGACGATTGATTTGGCGTGGCCCAACAGTCGAATTCCGGGGATCGTGGCGGCGAACCGCAAGAGTGCGGCTCGTTGGGCCGACGACGCTCCGTTTTGAAGGAAGTCAAGCACGGTGGAGAACTCCCACGACGACGCATTCCCGTATGTCGACTGCGTCGGAAGGTCAGTCTGGCTCTTGAAATATGCAACCATGGCTGAGGCACTAGTGGGCAATGAAGTCACGTCGTAGTACGGCGGTGGTGGCCCCGACGAGTTCCCGCTACCGAGTGGCTTTGATCCGTCAAGAACCCACGCTGCCCTATCGGCGGAGGACACAAATGCCGGTCTTCCAACGATACGGATCGACTCGTGACTCAGCGCCATAGGAGACGTCCACGTCTGAGTGAGTTCTTCCGAGTCGTACCAAAAAGGTTTGAAGGACGGCGGCATCGCCGCGCCATTCCCCATCGACGAAATAGTGGCAATATAAAGGTATTGACCCGGTCCGGGCACAAGAGCCTTTTCATTCGAGGCGCGCTTGGCAACGGATTCCAAGAACGTTGCCGCGGATGCCGTCGGAGTATTGACGTTCTTTGGTCCAGGAATGACAATCAGGCCAACGCTCACGAGCGCCAGCACCACCACTGACGCGCCGCACATTGCGAGCATCTTGCTTCGACGCGGTCGCCGTCGCGGAGCGACACCGTCTGCTCGACCATTACTTAGCGCGAGCACCTCCTCAACACTGACGGGTAGGGTGTTCAAGTCGATGAAACTACAAATCCGCTCGTCCAACTCAGCCATTCTCAATTACCTCCAGTTTGTTGCGAAGTGAATGCATTCCACGCTCTAAGTGGGTCTGAACCGTAGAGACACTCACGTTCATTAGTTCGGCAACTTCGCGCAGTTTCCAGTCGAAGCCTTTGATCAGTACGACGGCGACCCGCTGGTGTTCCGATAGCGACTCGAGGGCGGGCGCAAGACCTGGGTCATGCCAGGGTTCGTGCGAGTCGGCTCGCTCAAAGACGAATGGCGTTTTGCGAACGCGACTCTTACTCTGACCCACTCGATACAGAAAGGCGACTTTGTTGTCGAGCTCCTTAACTCGGCTGAAGTTCTGCCATGCCCACGCGAGCGCTTCCGCAGTAGCGTCACGACCCCGCTCAAATCCGAGTGCTGCCACAAGTGCGCGGCGTAGTGAGGGCTCGACTTCATAGACGAAGGTTTCGAACTCCCCGCGTTCTGTATCTCGCACCCAACTCCTGACGCTCCCTACCTAAGTAAACCCGTGGGGAGCAGGGTTTTACGACATCGAAAATCACCGTAAAATGAGGACCAGATTCCGAAATGGCGCGTGAGAGTTCTCATCCCTTCCCCGAGTAGGACAGGCAAGTAGGGCCCAAATACCACTCACTACGCGTTCCACTTCGAAATCCCGGCTCAATCTCAGCAAGTACCCGTACTAGTGTACTAGTACATGGCACAGCATCCTTCCCTCACATTTCGACTCGACCATCAAAGCGGTCTCGCGCCCTACCGACAACTCGTCGACCAGGTTCGCCACGCCGTACGCTCTGGTCTTTTGCGAGACGGCGACCAGCTCCCATCGGTGCGTGACGTTGTCACTCAGATCACGATCAATCCCAATACGGTGCACCGGGCCTACCGGGAACTCGAGCATCAGGGGATCGCCGAAGGTCGTGCGGGTCTTGGAACTTTCATCACTTCACGCTCACGAGCTGGGTCCAACGCTACGGCACGTGCTTCCCTCGATCAAGCACTTCAAGATTGGGTCGCCGACGCTCGCCGAACCGGGTTAGACGAAGAGACGATAGGCGAACTCATTCGTTCCGCGCTCCATCAAGACGGCAAGGTGCGATCGTGAAGGAAGAAACGTCCGTGCTTGAGGCGGTAAGCCTTGGTAAGCGCTACCGGCGCACCTGGGGACTACAGGATTGCACGCTCACGATTCCCAAGGGGAGAGTGGCCGCTCTCGTCGGTCCGAACGGATCGGGAAAGTCGACGCTGCTCCGGATGGCGGCGGGTTTGTCAGAACCGAGCGCCGGCACGTTACGAGTCCTCGGACGGTCCCCATCGCCAGGAACCAACGATCTGCGCGAACGAGTCGGCTACCTGGATCAGGACCGGCCGCTCTATAAAAGTTTCCGCGTCGCGGAAATGCTGCGCTTTGGCGAAATGAACAATCCGACGTGGAGCATCGACGTCGCGAAGAACCATCTCGCGCACCTCGACATTCCCTTACGCTCGCGCGTTAGCGATCTCTCGGGTGGCCAGCAGGCGCAAGTGGCGCTCACGCTTTGTCTGGCGAAGCAGCCAGAGCTCCTGCTCCTCGACGAGCCCGCATCGGCTCTCGATCCGGTGGCGCGCGAGGACCTGCTTCGTCTGCTGATGCGCCAAGTCGCCGACAGCGAATCGAGCGTGGTGCTCTCTACGCACGCGTTGAGCGACGTGGCGGCCATCTGTGACTACGTCATCGTTCTCGCCCACGCTCGCGTTGTTTTATCGGACGACACCGAGTACATAGTGGAGACCCACCGAATTCTCTCCATTGTCGGCGACGATGATCTCGCATTACCGCCGGGCATCACGGTCGTTAACGAGCAGCGCAGCGCCCGGGGTCGATCGCTCCTCGTGCGGGTGGGACTTCCCTTCAACGACGATCGTTGGCTCGTCGATCGACCAACCCTGGAGGAGATTGTCTTGGCCTACCTGCGAGCGGGTTCGCCCCATCGTGATGGTCGCGACGTCGACGAGATGGAAAGCGGTGCGCGCTGATGTGGGTCGTGTGGCGCCAGCAGCGCTCCATCGTGATTGCGTTCGCCCTACTCGCCGTTGCCGTATCGGCGTGGGCGTTGATCATGGGCCTGCACGAGCAGTCGCTGTGGCGCGAGTACTTATCCGCACCCTGTAAAGGCGAGTTCGGCGGCCTCACCACTAGCGACGCCAAATTTTGTGAGCATGTGCAGCTCTCCCTCTATAACAGCGGGAAGTTGAACGAGGTGGTCATCGGTATTGGCATGACATTCGCCCCACTCTTTGGACTGATCCTCGGCGTTAACGCCGTGGCGCACGAGATCGAGCAAAAGACGAATCGTCTGGCCTGGACCCAGTCGGGCTCTCGCATTCGTTGGCTCATGAACAAGTACCTCATGAGTGTCGTGTCACTGGTAGTCATCCTCGTGCCGTTGTGCTGGCTGTTCTCGTGGTGGGTCGGCGCGGCGCACGTCGCTTCTCGAATCATGCCCAAGGTCTTTGCGATCTCGGGTTTCATTGAAGTCGCCTGCGGAATCTTCTGCTTCGTGCTGGCCGTCGTCGTCGGGCTCTTCGTTCGTCGACCCGGCTGGTCCCTCGCGGCCGCCGCCGTCCTCTTCGCGGCGATCTTCCTAGGCTTCTTCTCATCCGGGGTCCTCCTCGATCTCGAGTCACCCTCAGTCGCCGTGTTACACAGCAATGGAGTGGAGGTGGGCTCGTCGAGTGGATTTATCGTGCCAGGTGGAGCTCCCGCAAATTCGTGGCCCTTTTCGGAGGGCTTTATACCGAAGACGGAGAAGGGCATTCCGAGCACCTCCGTCTTGAACCGATCGGCGAGCCACGTGTATCGGTGTGAGGATGCGAGGAAGGATGGTAAACCGGCGCACTCCGATACCTATTGCCTCAAGCATTTAGGTCTCATTGACGTTCAGTGGTACATACCCGACAGTCAATATTGGACACTGCAGTCGCTCGAGGGAGGCTTTTACCTCATTTTGGCAGCGCTGTTGGCCGCTTTCTCCCTCTTCGCCGTACGTAGGGTGAAGGCGTGATCGCACTCGAGCTAGGACTGATGCTCACGACAAAAGTCAAGCGCGAGTCTCGCTCTTTCTAGGCAACCCAGAGGTTCGGAGGAACGATGAAATTTTTCGACCGTAATTCTCGATCCGACCTTCGAAAGGGAAGTGTCTCGATTTAACCGTTGCGCCAAATGACGCGAGTCGCATCGTCACAGCCAGTGCAAGGCACCAGACCTGTCAAGTCGGGTCTCCGACATCAGACAGACTCGCATCTGAATATTAAAGATTCGCCGCAACGTGGTCGAAGAAGATTATGTGACTGGATCGGCGGACGCCTTAGACTCTGAATCAAGTTCCTTCTCGCTCGCTTATCTCGTGAGCATCTCTGAAAGCAACTCGATTCTGCTGTGGGCCGTCGATTGAACGGCCACAGCCGCTCCGTGGCATTCTTGCGGACACTTTGGACAAACTCGCACAATAACTAAGTAGGACGAGACGAAGGACTTGGCTTGACTGAAAGTGATGCTGAGATTGTGCGCCGTTCGATGAAGGGCGATGCAAAAGCGTTTGGTGAGCTCTTCTGGCGCCACAACGGAGCGGTTCACGCGTATCTGGCTCGCCGAGCGGGGCGCGACGTCGCGGACGATCTCGTCGCTGAAGTGTGGCTTCGCGCCTTTCGAAGTCGCTCAAAATTTGATCTTCATTATCCCGACGCCCGTCCTTGGCTATATGGAATTTCTCGCAACGTCTTGAACTCGCACTGGCGACAACTGACGAAGACGCCACCGCTCGAGCCCGCTGCAATCAGTGATCCGTGGCCCGATCTGGAAGAACACCTTGACGAGAATGAGCGGCGTGCTGCATTGTTAAAGGCGCTCGACTCGCTCACTGTCGACGAGCGCGAAGTGTTGCTCCTCGTGGCATGGGAGCAGTTGAGCGCTGCGGCAATTGCGCTCATGCTGGATATTCCCGCCAGCACGGTTCGCAATCGTCTACATCGAGCCCGCGTTTGCATGCGCTCAGGTCTTGGGACGGATTTCGGAGTTCTTGACCGAGAAAAGGAGAGTTGACATGGACAACTTCGAACTACTGGAGCGCCTGGGCGCAGTTGAACCGCCTGACTTGATGGTGACGGCGCGGATTGCGGCGGCGTTAGAGGGAGCCGCGAGCCAGGACGGGTCCAAAGATGGCATCCGAAGCCGATCGTCTCGTCTTCGACGCCGTCCTGTTCTCCTGTCAACTCTGGCGGGGGTATTGATTGTGGTTACCGCGGTGACGTTCCTGTCCACCGGCGGCGGGTTAACGTCCCCAATCACCTCAGCCTTGCAGTCTGGCCATCCGATGTCGATTGGTTTGGGAGGATCAACATCGCACCCACGCTCCGGTACGTGGGTTCTTGTGGACGACGCTTTATCCGGCACGTGGCAACAGAATGTGTCGGGTCCACCTCCAGGTTACTTCACGTGTCCTGACTCTTCGACGTGCTTCGCCATGAGCGGAAGTTACGCCAGTACCGAAGCAAGTGCCGCGACGTCCGAGTCACTCTACGCGAGCACTGACTTCGGTTCGACTTGGACCGACTATCCGATGCCGAGTGGCTTTCTGTCGACGAGTCCGCTGGTGTGCAGTGATGCCACGGACTGCGCGGCTGGCGGAACGTACAACGCTCAGCCGGTCCTCGTCACGACGAGTGACGGTGGACATTCATTCGTCATCGATCCATTGCCCGCCAGCGTTGGGACGATTTATTCGCTATCGTGCCCGTCGACGCAGTTCTGCGCCGGGTTGGTCGCCAAGAACGCCGATTCCAATATGGTGCCGGAGGACGCGACGTTGCTCACGACGAGCGATGGGGGCGTTCATTTTTCAAATAGTTCAATCATCGCGGGCGATTCCATGGAACAGATCGTCTGTCCTTCTGATGCGGCCTGCACCACCATCGGGGTAAGTGATTCTCTGTGGATCAATGATTGGACTGCTGGAGTCTCAGCCGTTACCACCAATGGCGGTCAGACGTGGTCGGCGGGAACATTCCCCGTCGGCTTCGGCATCGATTACCTGTCTCAGATTTCGTGCGCCGACGGACAGCACTGTTCGGTGATTGGCAACATCCAAATGCCGATTGCGAATCCTCCAGCATGCGCGACGATCAAGCCGTCGCTGCCTACGTCCTCGCCAAGGACACCACCGGAGCAATCGTCGTCGGTTGCAGCGATATCAAAACTCGAATATCACTACGCAATGGCTGCCTATCAAGGTGCCGACTCGAAGTCATTCGCCTGCGAGAGTGGTGGTAATGGTGAAACGATAATCACCGACATTGCGTCAACTTCCGACGGAGGTCGTACCTGGACGCCTGAGCAGTTACCGAGCGATGTACCGCAGCCACAGCTCTCGGGAATCAGTTGTCCGAGCGACAGTGAATGCTGGGCGTCAGGATCCGCTGCAATTCCCCAGCAAATCGGTAGTGGCTACAACGGTGGGTCGTCAGTTTTGCTCGGCACGACGAACGCCGGAGCGTCGTGGTCGAAGGTCATCTTTAGTGTTCCTAGCGGCTCCCCAAATTTCGACGGACAGTCGTTCCTCAGCGCCGCGTTCATAAGTTGTCCCAGTACCAATGACTGTGCGGCGAATGGATCGGGAGCGCAAAGTGCGCCAAGTGCGCCGGTTTACACGTTGAGAGTTCCCGGCAACGCTGCCTAGATGCAGTCGACGCAACCAGTCTGCACCTTTGGCTCATCAATGACTGTATTGAATGCAAACACAGGTTGGGCCGTTGTCGCCGCTGACGGGTGATGGTGGCCACCGCGCTACGAGCTGCCAAGAGTCGGATGCATATCCGTCATGTCGGGTTTCCGACGCCACAGGTCTACTACCAGCGTGTAGTCCTACTTCTTCAAGGCTCATGCGCGCAGAAGCGTGGTTACGTAAGGTGAAGCCCGAACGTCAAACCACTCCCTTGTCGCCCGACGAGATCTTCTCAGGGTGCGAGTCTTAGAGTCGGTTGAGATGAACTCGCTAATACCAGTCGCAAGCTTCCGCCCATGGATCCGAAGTCTCGCCATCGTTGTTGTGGTGGCGATGGCGGTAGGCGGGTCTCTAACACTTGCGCAGTCGACGTCGCACGCAGCCGCTTCTGCCGGCATTGGTTTTCAGGTCCCTCAACTCGTCGTTCGAGCCGGTACGTCCAACGTGATTTACGTTCTCTATTCCGCGACGTGCGGTGGTACTCGCTGCTATCGACTGACTCGGTCTGCGAACGGCGGACAGACCTTCGCCAAGGTGACCGCTCCACCCATCAGTAGCGAATACACAAATGCGAGTTCCGTGACGGGGTCGCTTGATCAGCTCGTCTTCGCCAATCCCGAGGACGGTTATGCGACCGAGAACTTCTGGGGCACACAGAGCACGCTGTACGCAACTTTTGATGGCGCCCACTCGTGGCATCAAGAGCACATCAAGGGCGCTGAGTTCATTCAGTCCCTCACCTCGTCACCTACCGCTTTTTATGTCATCACCGAGCACTGCGACCCACGCCACACCACCTGCACGAACCTGCAACTCGCGCGCACGCCCCTACAGAGGTCGGCGTGGACGAGCACGCCCGTGCCGGAGAACGTTCTGCGTGGTGGAACGCCGTCGTTCGGGCTCCAAGTGGCCGCCTACGGATCAAAGACCTGGATACTCGAACAGGCCAAGTACCCGCCCCAGCGCCTGGCGACATCGACCAACGGCGGAAAGTCGTTCTCGATAAAGCCTGAACCCGGACTCACCGGCGCCGCTACCTGCCAACTAACGGCCACGTCTATGACATCACTCTGGGCAACGTGCGCCCAAGGAAACGAACTCAGCGAACTTCTCTATTCCGACGATGGCGGCGTTCACTGGAACGGAACCAGTGAGTACAGCAAGGGCACCGTCGGGCGACTGCTTTCTTTCGGAAGTTTTGACCCCATATCACGCGACGTGGCGTACGCCACTGACGGCTTCGACACCACTGCGACCCAGACCATTTATCAAGTCACTGGGAGTTCGGACGCGTTCCGTGTTGTCGGCTCGCTGCCAACCTCGAAATACTTGTATGACCTTACTTTTACGAACTCAAAACAGGGTCTTGCGTACGCCTTCGTCGGACAGGGCGCAGCGCATCCTCTTTGGAGCACTGACAACGGTGGAAGGTCCTGGCGGCAAGTACCGGTCCCAACGACGTGACGCGATGACTGACCGAGTAGAGAAGAAAGGCAATAATCCCGCTGACGAGAAACCTCATGCGGTTTCCGATGCGTCAACCGGTGTCTCGCCTCCGTCACGTCGAAAGAGAGTTCTTATCGTTGTTGGCGTCGTCGCGGTAGTCGTCGTCGCGGCCGGGTTGGTCAGCGCGTATCGGTATCAGCCTCTCTCGCAGGCCTATCATGGGGAGTTCGGTTCGACAGTCTCAGCCTGGAACGGCTCGAAGGTGGCCCACGCCACAGCCCAGATCACGGGCCAGCTAACTCCTACCGTGTCCGGTCCCATCACGGAGGACATCTGGAAAGAGCCAACGGGGGCTTACAACGTTGAGATCGTGGTCACCATCAACAATTCCGGCCCACACGCCGTCACCATTGACGGTTTCGGGTCGCCAGCACCGGGAGTGGCGAAGAGGTTTCTCGGCTACACATTAATTGAGTCGGGTAGCTACGGTTCAGCCGGCAGCAAATCTATCCCTTTCAAATCGTTTTCATTCGCCGGGCATAGCAGCAAGGTTGTCGTCGTGGACTACACGCAACCGTGCACTCCCTCCTCAGCCGGCGCTTCCATTACGAGTTACACCCAGATGCCGGTGACTTACTCGTTCTTGGGCTTTCGCCACACTGTCGGAGTCCCTATCGACCCCTACGTCATAAAGCGTCGTTCGTCCTGCTCGCTGCCAAGCCCAAGCTCGCGCGGCGCGGCGAGCGCTCCGAGGTGCACTTCGTCGCAGTTGAGTCTCATCTCGGACCGTGGTGGGTGGCACGCCAACTATGCGGCTATGGGCCAGTTCAGAGAGACCCTTACGTTCTCCAACGTCTCGCGCAATGCGTGCCAGCTCAGCGGATGGCCGCGGGTGCAAGCAGTGGTTAATGGGGCAGTCCAGCCGACACCGATGACGTTGGTACGCCAGAGCGGACCCTCGTCGAAAGCATCGAGCCCGGTACGCCTTGCACCAGGGAAGACCGCGTCCTTCGACATCTACGGAGGAGACTGGAATCCAGTCCAGAATAAAGCGTGTCCTCAGACGACGACCGGCCTCCTGGTTTCGCCACCCGGGGATTCGACGAGTCTCGCGGTGGCCGTCGAGGAACCCGACTGTGGCGGCTTCTATGTCGCGCCGCTGATCGCCGGGAGTAGCGACCGTGAGAGTTGGAGTTCCACGGTCCAATAGCACTTGAAGATTGCATGGGACTTGGGATGCTGCACCACCCTTCGGTCGGGCCGAAGGGTGGGAAGTTTGCTCGAGTACGTCGACCCAATAGGTTTGCCATTTGCCAATGTTTGGTAGCAGAGTTGTTCATCCGGGTCTCCGACACCAAGAATGTCCGTCTCAATTTTGCTGTTTTTTCCGGACTCGCCTTTGGCGAGAGGCAATCATCATGACATCGAAAAGGGGAAGGTAACCGCAAAGGTATGATCGCGCCATGCCGCGAGCACTCATTCTCGGAGGTTCCGGCGCGGTGGGTCGAGCCCTCGCAATCCGTCTGCTTCAAGAGGGCTGGGAAGTTGAGCTCACGGGACGTAACCCCAGACGTTTTGACACGACCGTCACCGCCCTGGGAGCTCGATACGTTAAGTCGGATCGGCGCGAATCGAGGGAACTCATTTCCGTCTTTGGCGGTGGTGCCGACCTCCTCGTCGACTGCGTCTGCTACACCGCGGCCGAAGCCCGCCAGCTGGTGGCCCTGGCCAAGACTGCGGGATCGACGGTGATGATTTCCAGTAAAGCGCTGTACGTGGACGAACACGGCAAGCACTCGAACTCTCCAGGGGGACCGTCGTTCGACGGGCCAATTCGAGAGTCTCAGCCCACCATGGCGCCCAGCGACGTCGACTTCAACTCCGCCGAGGGGTACGGCGCCAATAAGGCCGCAGCGGAGGTGGTATTGCTCGAGAGCGGACTGCCCATCAGCATTGTTCGACCCTCCAAGATTCACGGCGTGGGTGCGCAAAATCCCCGCGAGTGGTTCTTCGTCAAGCGCATCTTGGACCGCCGACCGACGGTGCTCCTGGCGAATGCGGGGATTGCCGAGAGTCCGACGGCGTCGGTGAACTTGGCGGAGATAATTCTCGTCGCGGCCGCCCGTCCCGATCAGCGAGTTCTCAATGCCGCCGATCCTGACGCGCCCGACGTCAGAACGATGGCTGGCGTTGTCGCAAACCACATGAGCTATGAATGGAATGAAGTG